>Ga0315914_1002303_pt1 | contig 29245 bp, 15 predicted proteins | sample MpolenodulesMG_FD_203920 | JGI IMG/M metagenome (GOLD analysis project Ga0315914, IMG submission 203920) | Medicago polymorpha root nodule microbial communities from Los Angeles, California, United States - elongated nodules | ecosystem: Host-associated > Plants > Roots > Nodule | place: USA...
CTAAAAGCGAAAAACACTACGTTTGTGTATGGCTCTCAGAGTTGGTGGTCGGACCCTATTCGGTGTTTGGGCCTCGACTGACCATAGTCTTGTATATATCTTGTATAACTCTTGTCTGGTAGGGGTGATCTCGGAGGTACGTCTTGTACTGATGAGATTTCATCGCCTTTGTTAATATATCCCATTTTGATTTCTTCAAAAAAAAAATTATTTTGGTAGAATGCATGAGATTTTTTTTTATTTTATTTTTAGAATACATGAGATACTTGTTAAAAAAAAGTGATCCACAACAATATTTCTTTTTACCAACCCATCGATTAGAGATCTAGTCGGTATCAATTTAAACAAATTTTGAGAATTATTGTTATTATTCTCCAATTCTAGATTTATTGTTTCTTAGATTAAATTATACTCCATTAGTCTGTCTCCTGAGAGGTCACTTGGTTGGAAGGTATACCCTACAGCCTAGTGGAACTCGGTTCGAGACCAGGCACCGAGAGAAATTATACTCCATTAATATAAAAGGTGAAAAGGTAAATGATTATGCTAAGATGTAGGCTGTGATAGCGGCGAAGAGATTATAAGGGTAATTTAAGGGGAAAAAGAAGAGAAATTAATGTAAAAGAAAGGAAGAAGATGGTGGTACCGATGAAGGTTTGGAAGCAGAGAAGTGGGAGGAAAGAGTGACGGGGAGAGGAAGAGAAAGAGATGGGATAATGTGTTGTTCTCCTAGACATTTTTTCTTTAAAAAATTAATAAAAAATACCGGTTGAAATACTAGGTCATTTAAGTGGAAGTTGGACCAAAACTTCAAGTGGTGCAAGCTAAATGGACCTCTAACATATATAATATTTATGACTCAAAATGTCATATTTAATGCAATAAGAATGAGGAGATATAATGATGGTTTATGCATGTAGTTGTTGATGTCGTTTGTGATTGAAATAGATGACTCTAAGAGTCATATTTATACATGAAGAATATATATATATATATATATATATATATATATATATATATTCTTTGGAAGAAATATGGATGGTTCTTGTATGTAGTTGGTGGTGTTTGTGATTTGCATTACTACAGGACTCGTATTTAATTGATGAGAACTAGAAAAAAATCAATTGTGTATGATTTATCTATAATTTTAATTTTTTTGAAGGAAAAAAATAATGATATTAATTGTGTTTTTATATATTTTTTGAATAAATAAAAACATGCATTTGTCATGGTTAAATAAGTTTCTAAAATGTTGCAATGACTGGCTAGTTTCTTAGCATAATTTAAATTATTTACTTTTTAAGTTATTTCCTATCAACAAAAAAAGAATATATTTAGTTGTTTATTGAAACTGACGCTTAATAAGTTTTGAGAGAAAGTGGTTGGCGGTATCATCTTGTATTTTTATTTTTATTTTGAAAAAATATTGTATTGTTTGTTGTGATGTTTCTTAAAATTACATGTATACTACGTAGTGATGTATCTTTCTTTATTTTGTCTGATTGTACGTGTAGCCCTAATATAGCTATTATACTTCAATTAATTTATCTTTATTAAAAATAATAATCAATTTATCTATTTTATTTTATTTTATTTTTGTAATTTGCAGCTTTTTTATCATCACTTTGACACTCCAAGTTTTGTATTCAATCTTTGCCATTCTACATAGAGAGAAAAAAAAAAAGTCTAATAGCAAGCTTAAGAGGCACACCATCAATTTAGTTGGCTCATGACCAAAAATCTACCTAGTTACCAATCACTGGATTGATCCAATTGGTCAAATTGTTGATATTTTCACAGTATGGATTGTCCTAGAGAGATTGGTTTATGAGAATCCAATTGATCCTTGTGTTTTTTATCAAGTAGTTTAGTGGTTAGAAATTCACATTTGAGGTGAATAAATGAAAAACCCGTCTTTTAACCCAGACCTCTACATATAAAATGTAATGTTTCTATCAATTGAACTAAACTCACAGGAACGATTCTATTGGATGTTAACGTGTGTCGTAGTTTTTAAACTGAAGTTACCGTGTGTTAATTGTTAGAAGATTTATAAGATAGCCTCTAAAATATTTGAGGTGCAAAAGTTGAAAAAGCTATTTCTTAGAAAATTTATAACTATTAGATTATTTCAACTGTTTTTGTTAAATACTTGTTGAAAAGTATACTATCGTAAAACATCAATATGACTTGGTCAAAGAAAAATTTAGCAAGTAAAATAATTTACCTTAAAATAAGTTACAAGATAAAAAAAATACAACATGTCTATCATCGTAAACTTGATCGTTATTTACCATTGCCCCCTGCATAGTATTTTGCAGTTGGAGTAAATCTATGGCAACCAACCATTAAAATTCGAAGGACAAAAAAAAAAAAAAACGAAAATAAGGCCTTGATGTATGACTTAGGGGGAAATTGAATACACGTCCCATTGCTTGGGCTGTAAATTATTGCATTTGATACTATAGCTTAAAATAGAGCTAAAAGAAATGAGGGATAAGTTTTTCATAAAACATTTTTACATAAATCTCCTCCCAAAAATCTTTTGATCATTTTAAGAGTAATTAACAAGTGTTGTACCATACAACAGTTTTAAAGGATCTAAATCCACGTCAAATGGATACATATCTTCTACAACTGTTGTATGTGTACCACAAGAAGGCCCTCCATAAATAATAAGATTGAAAAGGCTCAATTAAGTAGCCCTCATTGATGACATGAGTTTGGCTAATGCCGTCCTCCTATGCTCATGTTGAATAAAAGCCTCAGCTTCTTCATCAACACTTTCATAAGTAGTACTAACATTTTGATGTCCATACCTCAAACCTCGTCGATCGGTCTCAGTCTCACGACAAACCTCTAAATAGTAGGATTGATCTGCCTCAACTATTGGATCTTCGTATATTGCAACATGACGCTTTTGATGGTGATGTCCTGGATAATATGCGGGTTCATAGATTTCGTGCATGTGACTCCACCCGTAATTGTTGTGGCTTCGGTTTTGGTATGCCATTTTCTCAACTCTAAGGTGCTTTGTTTCAAAGTTGGTTGTGATTGTGTTATAGTTTATTGGTCTCAATTTTAGCTACTATATTTATAGTTTTAGTATTACACACACGATTAATTAGTAAGGAGGTTATAGTTATTCGAAAATGATATGAATGAATCAAATGCCTTTAGCAAGATATTTTCTACAAGAAGATGGAGCATCTAGAGCTTTCAATTTTTTCAAAGATTCGAAAGCCACTACATTCAATCAATGAAACTTTTATTCGTTCCAATATTGCAAAGTGCGTATCAAATTTCGATTCTCTTTTGTCTTGACACGATCAAGAAAGTGTTCTTCTAGAGGTTAGAATATTTTTAGTTGGAAGTTTTTTGTAACATGACTTTTAGTCGGAAGTTAAAGACTTGAAAATGTAATGTTAATCTTTGGTGGCTTAAATGATTGGATTTTGAGAACTAATTTGATGGACATCATAGCAAAAAGTTAGAAAAGATAAAAGAAAATAAAAAGTAAAATGTACAGTGTATTCATGATAAGACTGTTGGAACAAAATGTGTTTAACATTATCCTTTAAGTTTTGATGATAATAAGGTATTAAAAATTGTCAATTGGATATGCTAATATTTGTTCAAGTGTGCAGGATCATAGACAAAAATTTAGTGTCTTTAGTTCAAGCACAGGAACTGAAGAACAAATGAGAGCAATGGAATCAACAAGAAGGAAGCTTGAAGCATCTGAAGAAAAGAGATTCTGAAGACAACAAGTTCTGAAGACAAGAGGTCCTGAAGAAGCTGACGTCATCAGAAACACCTCTTTAGAAGCTGACGTCATTAGAGGTTCTGAAGATCATAAGGAGCTGATAAAATTAAAGCTTCAAAGGTTGTTCAAGTGATTTAATCACACTTATCATTGCAGAAGACTAGAAGAATGTAGCAACGGCTAATTCGAAAGAATTTGAAAGCATTGAATGCTATTCTTTGAAGAACGTTGGAAAAGGACAATTGTACGAAGTGTACAACCACTATCTCCACCACTCCGTTTTTGTGTCTGCTAGTACAAGAGCAACAGTTGTGCCTGCACCAGTGTTCCTCCATACTTGGAATGGATTTGAAACTGCTCTTTCATAGGACAATAACCAAATCAGGCAACAGATCATTGATGATTTGATCTAGCTTCAAACGACTCTTTTTTGATGTGTTGACAATCAACAACGTCTCTTTCACACCTCTATATAAAGGAGTGAAAACCAGAAAAATTGCAAGACTTGAAACAATTTACAAGTGCCAAAACTCTACGTTCACTTAGAATTTCTTAACAACTTTCATATCTTAGAAATTCTAGAGTCTTAAAGAGTATGTATCTGATTTGTATTGTGAACACCACTGATTGTATATCAAGTGTTTAACCTCAAACAAATTTCTTTGTAATTCTATTTGAGTAGAAGTCTCTTGCAGTTGTGCTTGAGCATAGGAAGTCTCTTGATTTTGTTCTTGAGCATAGAAAATCTCTTGCAGTTGTGCTTGAGTAGTTTGAAGTCTCTTGCTAGTTTTAGCAGTGAGCAGTTGTAATCAGATATTACATTTTTAGTGAACTCTCCTTGGAAGTGCAAGGGTGACAGGACTACTTCCGGTTTGTGGAAGGAACCTGTATAATTGTTTTGTATCTTTCTTCTCTCTCTCTGTTTTATCCGCTGCAACTAGATCCTGAACATCATTTCAGAAACTGAATTCTATCAGATTCTGAAGTGTGATTTCAGCTTAGGAGAAAACGAAGAAAAGGCTAACACAATTCAACCCCCCTTTCTTGTGTTTTTCTCACCTTCAAAGTCACAGAGTAATGTGTAACTTAATTTAAAGTTTAAATATTTTTATTTTATTTTATTGAGTGTCAAGTTAATTATGTGTCACATCGATTTTTCTCCTTCCCTTCTATTTAAATAAGTGATTTTCACATCGAATTAGGTTTTCCTTTTGTGATTTCATCGTCTTAGTGCAACGTTGTTTTGTTTGTCGTCTTTGTGCGACGTTGTTTGTCTTTTCCCTTGTTTAGGTGTTTGTTTAATTCAGATTGTGAGATCAGCTTCGATCCAGTGCAGATCCAACCAATGACTTTGGCGTCATCAACGTTGCAGATCCGGAGGCATGACTATTCTGGAGATTTAATATAATCATATTTGTAGGCTTATGTACTTTGCCGTTTTATGCTATTAACATGGATGTCATGAGTTTGTTCACATATTCATCCTTTTTGTTTTTAGCGAATTTATATTGCATCAATGTACTCTATCAATTTGAATGAATGAATGTCGTTTGTTTTATGTAAAAAAAAAAAAGTTAATTCTGTGTGTTTAGAAATGTCCACAATATTGAACCAATCTTTATCTTTCATCTATGTTTGTTAGCAAAAGTTTTGTTTGAGCGTTAGAAAAGGTAAGTTGTATATTTGATTCACCGAAATACCTCTGAAGTTATTTATTTCCTTAAAAAAACGGTTTCAATATATAATTTATCAAAATTTGCATGATTTTTCTTTATCACAAAATAATAAATTATATCACCTTTTATTGTTTCAAGGAGGGTCTAATACTCTAATTATGGTGTTGAATGGTGAAGTATTATTTGTACTATATCATTTAACAATCATGAAGACAAATTTGTCATAGAAGTAGACTAAAATAAATGAAATTGGATCAACAGGGTAATTTTTTCATAGATAAATGACTAATTTTATACGTAAAATGATATGCAACGTTCTTTAGAAAAAAATGATATGCAACATGTTTAAAACTTTTAAGTTAATGGACATCTGATGTAGTTCTGTCTAAAAAAAATCTTCTTAAATTTAGTATATAATATATAATAAACCAATTAATATTAATAATAATAATATGATAGAGTGTAAACTATATAAAATGATAAACCTTTCCTCCCTTCCTTTTCCCTCTCCTTGAATAAAACTTCTCTCCCCCCTTCATTGAATCAAACAAACCATGGAGCTCTTTGTATTGTAAACTTTATAACTCACTTTCTTAATCGTTAATAGAATAGTGTTCGAACTTTCAGATGAGCCTACGTTGGGATGGATCGATATATTAGACTAAGAGTAATTACACAAGTTTCATCTAAAACCTTAATGCATTGGTTACATAAGTTCTCTCATTTATATGTTTCTTAACATCTATTTTTTTCATCTAATGCGAGACTTTAATTCACATGTGACACACTTGATACATCACAAGAAATAGAATTGCTCTAAAAAAAATTACTCACTTTGATTGACATGCTTCTCATGTAGTGTTTGAGCTATCACGATGGTAATTTGAACTTCCTTCCTACACAATTAATCTTATCCATTTCGTGTGTTGGACTATCATTTTTGTCTATGATGTTGCATAAAATCTTAATGGATGCCAACATTTGGCAAGCACAAAATTATGGATGATAATGCGAACGTTGACAAGAGAAGGAACCATGATCCTCTCAACAAAAAAAAAAGGAACCATGATATTTTTATATTATTGAAGACAATATCAAGCTAAATTCCGGACGTGGTTAGTATTGAGGGGGATTTGATATTTTGTCCATAAAAAAAAGTAATAAATTTAAAATTGCCTCAATACTGATAACAGCAAGTAAACATATGCTAAATTTTTTAATTAGTTTTGCATGTAAACAAAAATATCTGAAGTATTTGTAATTAGTAGGGATACCCGTCAGAGTGGTACTAACCGTGAGTGGAATCAAAATCTAAGCATTGTTATTCATTTCTTTTGCTAATTTGAATGGTATATTTTTTATTGACAAAATTACACATGCGGTACTTTAAGTTTAACATTTATCTTGGATTGGTCCTTTAAGTTTTATTATTCTCGAATTGGTTGTCTATGATACACTTTGTTTGCACCGTAGTCCTTTAAATTATATTTTGTAATTATGTCAACCACAAGTTTTATTGTACAATTAGATGTGAACAAGTTTCAAATGTCATGCCTCACACTAGAGATAAATGGCTCAACAGAAGTAATTTGGAAAAATAAAGTTAAAGGGCCAAGAAAAAAAAAAAAAAAAAAAGAAGATCGCGGGTATAATTTTGCACTGATACAATATTGGAACTGATAGTAATATGGAACTCATTAAATTGTAAATTATTACATTGAACTGATAAATTGTATTTTATGTTTAATGAAATATAGAACAGTTGTTTTTACTCATGCCTCAGAGACAAGGGAGTCTCAGTTCCTTGACCACAGTACTGGCACACAACAAAAATAACTCGGTTTTATGAAATCTTCTACGTATCATTGTGTTTTCGACATGATATTGATAGGATTCACGGTTCATATCACTCTTGTACATACATAGTTGTACCACATTGGTGGTCCAATCTGAACTAGTGTTTTGTTCTGCACAAATAGAAGTTTATAATTTGTTTTTTGAATTAATTGGGTTACCCCCTTCATAATGAGTTACCCTCAATCCCCTATACACACACCAAGAGCCAGGTTATAGAGGTAGGTGAATGAGTATTTAAATTTGTAGAGGTTATTTTATATATAGACTTATCATATTAACCCTATTATTAGCAATTACAATTCACATGCACAAATGAACGTCTAACTATTGCAAATAGACTCAATGCCAGCTGCATGAAACATTGTCTGTATTAGCACAGCTCATGTCCTATGTACCACATGATTATTTTTCAGTAGAATGTCTCAATCCAGTGGCGATTATTACACATTTTAAAACAATGTTAGGAGTCCCTAACAATAGAAAAAACCTACAAAAAAACTACTAATTTTACAGTAGTGATGATATGCTAACCTTGCTCTATATAAAATAAAATATTACCAACATTGATTCAATTTAGCAGACATTAGATAGGTATTTCAGATTTATATTATATCCAATTGATGGCAACCAAGCTATTGTAAAATAAACGCATCACGAAAAATTTACTTGATAATAGAAAATTAGATCAGTGATGTGCAAATTTATAACTACATCCTATGTTGCACGGACACTTCTGATTGAATGCGTGTCCTGGTGTCCAACACCGACACTTGTGATTACCTTAAATTTATGTCATCTCAAAAAAAATTCCATGTCACCGTGTAATGTCATGTCCTGTGTCCATGCTTCATAGACTACAACACTATAAATATGATTAAATGATGTTCAAAATAGTTAAAAAGGAAAATCTGAATGAGCTAAGCTGCACTTATCACAAAAACAGAGTCTGAATCATCCTATTGATGGCAACCAAGCTGTTTTCATATAATGCACAATAAAACTAAGTCAGCAGTGTTATGAATATGGACCAAGCAACCAAATTAGACATATTTAACATAGACAAAGAATAATAAGAATAAAAATGGGTCTGCAAAACAAAACTTCCCAAACAGGAAAAGATCCAATTTTAAACTACTCTACTGTATATCTGGGCATCAGCCACACTGATACCAAATAAACACAGAAGTTCACAAAAGCAAGCGGCACTTTCTATCGCTGGTTAGAATAGATGCTGCTCCCCTTGAATGAAGTTCACCTCTAAATTATATACAGAATTCCCTCTAGATCAAAGAATTTTTCTGAATAACTCAATGAATTCCCAAAGAATATCTCACTGGACAATAATACAGCCCCGCATGAGTGACACACAATCATCACAACCTCGGCTAAACCCTCATAAGAAGTCTCACTTGAGCTGCACAAGCTACAAGCTTAGCAATATGCGCAAGAACCTTTTAATGATTTTCTCATATCATCTCTCTCTCATGCAATTCCCAGGCAAGAGAAATTTATACTTCTCTGCATTTTCCAGAAGGAAAGCAGGAAGGTGCACTGCAGAATATGAATGGGGTATTGGACCCATTTTACCAATGATCTCCTTGAAAGTGTACTCTTCAGGCAGCATATCAAATAGATCAGCCCCTTCACATATTACTTTCTGAATTCTGTCGGGATTTAAATAGTGAGAGAACCTAACTCTATCATAGTGACTGTAAGCTTTCATCTTAAAAATGAAATCACTGATTCGGCGGAAGCAAAAGCTACAATGCCACCCAGCATCTGCCAGCATGTTGTCAGACTGGCGATAATGTGCATATCTTGTCTTGCCAGACTGATACCTGTGAATCGAAGCCCTCCAGCTCTTATCATCCAGAAGAAACTCAAATGAATAAAGATAATTCTTCAGCTGTAGATGCAAGACTGAAGGTATTTCATCGCACCATCTTAAGAGGTTGATAGTGTGAGCACTTGGTATCTCATCCACATCAGACATAATCAACAAGTCATCATCTGTAATACCAGCAATCTTAAGGAGTTGATCCAATGCTACACGCTGATACGCCTCCTCAACAAACGGGTTTTCTCCTTTCCTAAATCTCCCACCAATTGTCCCATAAGTTAACCGTGGCTCAACAAATTTGAACTGCTCCCTATTACCATTGAAAACCAGAGGCTTAGGCAATCCAGTAAATGTAGAGTTTGACTCAAGGAGCACAAATTCAGCTATGTAGGGGTACAATTCTTTCCAACGCAAGGTAAGTATTTCAATCTCATTACTAAACAACACAGCATCATAAACACGCCTTGGATACTCACGAACTCCCCAACCATGAAGTCTGCAAAGATTCTCCATGGTAACATTGTCGTTATAGTAATGAGGGATAACATTGAAAGGCTTGGGTGGTTTTTCCCATAGTGGCCGCAGAAAGTAAGAGATCTTCTGTCCATGTATATATATTCCAAAAATGCACATTGGGACAAATGCAAACAGGAATATATATGTTTTCACATCCAAACCACGCAAGATGCAGCGAACTCTCGACATGTTTGATACTTGACTTGATTCCTGCACGATTAAGGAAAAAACAATCTTAGCAAACTATAAAAAGTCATTTTCCAGAATGAAAAGTCATGTCAAGATTAATAAACAATGCAGCATCTCAAATCATACAAAGTTAAAATTTTCAAGAATCATATAACAAGTGCCAGAAATTCTAATCATAAAGCCAGAGCCGCATCACAGAGTGATTAGAGACATGCCAAAAAATAAAACCAGAACTCGCAAATTGTTAAAATTCAATTATAGCCGCAGCCCCATGACCTAAAAAATGAATCTCCCAAAATAGCAACATAAAAAGAAACAAGAAAAAAGGCGTACAAAATTGTTCATCAGATTTACTCAAATTTTAAAACCTCAAAAAGCAACCTTTTACCCCAAACCAAATTCAGATCAAGCATATATCTCGTACAGACACAAACCCAAAAACATAAAATCTAAAACAACAACATAATAAACAAATCTAGGACGAAATTTACATAACCATCAATAATCTTGATAAAAGATACAATTTTTTAAAAATAAAAAACCATTAAATTTGACTATTCTCTTTCATTTTCCATAATCATCATCAGAAACACTAAATTAAACTTAAAAATTCATTGATAATATACTAAAAAAAGTAAAAATAAATAACAAAATTAATAACAATAATTAAAGAAAGAATAATCGATGATATATATTACATACCTGACCACAAACATTGCTACACAAATCATCGCTTTTTTTAGAACAATAATTCCCACCAGTTTCACCCATCATCCACCACATTTTGGCGTTTAGGTTTGAATGAAATCAAAAAACCAGATCGATCGATTGATTGAACAACCGATCCTCAAAAAGAAATGCCGTAGATCGTGGTTTAGAAGAAAAAGTTTTGAAACAAAGAAATCTTAGTAAAGAAGCAAAGAAACGACGGGGTTTTGAGATTAATTAATTAAAGAGAGATTGAAAAGTGGGGTTTATAAGAAAATGAGTGACGGAGATTGAAAAGAGAGGCGGAAGAACCAACGACGTTAAGGTTGTAACTTGTCTGTCTCTTTGGAAAATGAGTGGTGGCAGTTTTCGTCTCTACACAGCTATGAATGATGAACAAAACTAAAATGTTCCGTTACAGAAAAGAAAAAGAAAAAGAAAAATAAAAATATCAATTGATGCTTCTCTGTTCTTTTCTGCTATGTCGTGTCGTTCCGTTGGTATATTAATTAAATTAAAAACCCTAAATTGATGAAATGAAATTCTCGGTGCCGCTTTTGATGATAATAAACAAATCTGTTATAAAAACTTTAAAGGGTATTATCGTCTCTTTCTTTTATAAGATACCATGTCTTCGAGTACGCTTTCCCCACGCGTTCTAATTACTCACTAGCTTGCGACACTTGTCAATGAGTGCATTTTCAACTTTTTAGTTACTTTTTTAGCCAAAGGTTTTTGTTTTAATTATTATGACCATTTTTTTAAATTGTTTAATTCTTCTTATCTTATTAAATAAATAAATGCTCACACTACCAAATAAATAAATTGTGAATTTAATGTTCAAATTTCAAAATGTAACAATTTTTTTATAAACACAGCCGTATTTATTCTCTTTGGTATTTTCGGGTATTTTCCAAGGCCAACACACGTGGCAGACAGCACACTTGTGGCTGATTTTTGCTTGATAATATTCACATTCTTGTTTATCATTTAGGCCAAAAGAAATTAGATTATTATGGCTGGGTCCAAAAGAAGGAAAGTGTATTAAGATAAGGTACATTAAACGTAGTTGACGTCGTCGTTTCATCAGGAACTTCGTAGTGTAAGTCAAGGACGACTCGTCCATATGTATGCACTGGAACAATCCAACCCAATACTGGCACAACGATTTTCAATTAACTTTTCAAATATCAACATCATAAGAATATTCGTCACTAATATTTTTCGTTGTATACAAGTAACAATAAATAAATAAATTAGCTCAACATTTTTAGAACTAAAATGAAATTAGCTTAACTTTATACCAAAAAGAAAATGGCTTAAGAAGGAAGGAAGTATAAGAGCAACACGTTGTGAGTGGGACCCATAAAGAAAACAATGAGATGGAAGGTGGCGGTGTAATGGGCCCCCACCACGAGGTTGTCGATGAATGTGGGCCTGCCCTCGAACTTCCAACCAAGCTAGTACTTAACTAACGTCTCGCAAATGGCTCCGATTCTCTCTTATAACAATTGACGCGGAATATATTACTAACCAAGTCAAATATAAGAAGGGTTTTTTATCATGTGCAAATTTGCACATGCTAAGAATTTTAAAATAGAAATTTTGTATTGAAACTTGTACATTTAATATTAAATATCAAACTTTTGAATAAATAATTGTTGTTTTTCAAGAAAAAGTTACTACTATTAGTTGTTTTAACATGTGCAATGTTGCACATGTTAGACAAACCCATATAAAAATACTATCAACTTACTCAAAGATTGAATAATCCACATGGTCGAAAATGTTGATAAATCTATTATGTAATTAATAGCATTTATTACCTATGGAATCTGGCATTCTAAAAATAAACATGTTGTGGAAAAAGACTTACTTGAACAAGCTATTATGAGTAAAGGTTTGGATTGCATCAAAGAAGTTCAAAATTCCAACAAAGCTAGCCTAGACAAGGTTACATCACAAAACCGAAATGATACAAAAAAAACAGCAAAAAGCAAGAGGGAAAAGCCTCCTACAGGGTACTACAAGGAAAACTGTGACTCGGACATAGCTAAAGAAAGCAATTGGAGGTCTAGGGCAACATTATTAGAGACAATGAGGAAAGAGATTGGCGGCTACTTGGGTTGTGTAGGGCTTCAATGACACTGCTACGATTGAATCCAAGCTTATGTTATGTTTCTCACAGTGGAATCCACTTTCAACCGATCATCTTCGAGGTAGATTGCAAAGTTCTAGCTAGGGTTCTTGGGAACAAAATGTATCCTCGTACATACTCTGGTGGAATTGTTGAGGCTATTGAGAAAATAGTTGGATAATTGCTCTTCTCCCTTTTAAAATTGTCTATTCCTTAAATTCAGCATTAGTTAATTCATATTCGGCATTTTTCAGTCTGAGTTAACTCACAACACTTTTAAGATCGATTGAATCAGCTTAAAAAGTGATTGAATCGATCTTATTCTTAAAAGTACCAGTGTGAGTTAACTCACGTCGAAAAATGTTCAACATGAGTAAACTCACGCTGAATTCAAAAAATGAATAATTTTGAAAGGGAGAAGAACAATTTTGAGATGGTTGGGTTGTTTGAAATGGTCACACAAACATAAATTGTAATGAGTCGGTCCATATTTTGGCCCAAATATGACTTGAATAGAATAAACTCCTTTTGTTGTTTTGTAACTTCATCATATTTAATTTCTAAGTGGAATGTATGTTTAATTTTGTTTTTCTAGTGTTTTTAACAATCATGTTGTTAATGTTTTTATTTATTTGTTTTTATAAATATTTATTTAATTGACAAATTTTCATGCATGAGGAGCAAACATCAAACCAATTACTGAAAAAATTTAACTACAAACATTTTGGGGTTGAGAGCGAAATATGCTACTTTCGCTTTTGATTATCATTATTGATGGCTTAACCTTTTAATGTGTTTGAGAGCAATTTCTAAACTTTGCTTTTTTAATTTGTTTGTTTCACATTTATCTATACTCTCTGATCATATTTATAAGCAAAAAACAATTTTTTAGATGTATCTGACCTTTATATAGATCGAATACATTAATTAGTTATTCAATGAACCTAACAAAAAAAATTGCTTATAAATGTGATTGGAGAGAGTATGACATTGTAATTGTTTAAACTTTAGTAGATTCTACCAGGCACACCTTATGTTTGAAGGTCTTTGGTTATGTGGTAATATAACTTCGTTTTGGATTTTGTAAGAGAAATTGGTGACAACTAATAAAATAATAATAATACACATTATTCTTCAGTCCGGTCATTTAGCAGGGTTACCGCGATTCACATATTCCTTTTTAAAACTAATATGGCTTGCATGTGTCCGGGTTATTTGGAAGGAAAGGAACAACCGTGTTTTTAATCATAAGGCATCAGAGTTACAACAGATGATCGACAGGGTAAAAATGCTTTCCTTTCAGTGGTTAAATGCATGTATGTCAACCTGTTCTTTTAACTATCATGACTGGTGGAGACATCCTCTACTTTGCATGGGAGTTTTACAGTAAATTTGCTATTTTTCTTTTGTTTTTATTTTGGTCTGTTTGCTTTTGTTTTCAATGGCAGCAGTGACCTGACTTGTATAAACTTTGAGTAGTTCTCTTTTGCACGCCTTGCGCGAGATGAACCGCTCCTTTTATTCTAATTAATTCCATTTTGGCTTTTTCGAAGGAAAAAAAATAATAATACAATTTAATTTCTAAACATGGACCATATAAACTAGTTTTACAAAGGCATCAAATTAAATACAATTTTAGCCAAATAATATTATTATATTTCTAATGAGTAAATTATTTTGAGTATTTAAATAGTCAAATTTGATATGATGTTATATTCTAGTTTAGTATTGATTCTCTCTCTCTTTTTCTTTCTCTCTCTTGTGATTTTGAGTCATCACCAAAATCTTAATTTCTTCTCCTTCATCAATCAAAGAGGAATGATTTAGAGTAAATTTTTTTTATCCAAAATCACCTCTCTAACTCGTTTTTTTCTTTCCCTTTTATTGAAATGAGTGATTTTCACATGTATTTCATTTTTTATTTTGTGGTTTCTTCGTCTTAATGCGATGTTGGTTTGTTCGTCGTCTTTGTGAGGCGTTGTTTGTCTTTCTTGTTTCGTTCAGGTATTTGTTTGGTTCAGATTGTCATATCAGCTTTGATCTGATGTTGTTTCAATCAATGACTTTGGTGTCGTCCACATTGTTGATCCGGAGACATGGGTATTTCTGAGACTTGAATATAGTCGTATGTGTAGGCTTTTGTACTTTTCGGATTTATGCTATTAACATGGATGATGTGAGTTTGTTCGCAAATTCATCCTTTTTTGTTTTGTATCGATGTACTCTATCAATTTAAATGAATGAATATAATTTATTTTTGTCAAAAAAAATCAAATTAGATTAAAGATGTGAGTGGTTTTATACTATTGTCGTATAAAATTAAATTCAAAATATAATAAAATGAAAGGAGGTAATGTATCTTCACTTACATGTATAAATCTAAATTAAAAATATATATACAATTCCAAAATAAAATAAACCAAGAACTATGAACAACTAATTTAAAATTAAACAAAGTGAATTCTATTTATGATTTTTTTTTATATATGTGTGTATATAGTAAAATAAAATGAAATGATGTTATTTATGAAGTTTTAAACGAGAACCTAAAATGTGTAATAAGGATGAAAGTAAGAATATGAGTGATTCTTCTGATGTTATATATGCGTCTGAATATAGTATAATAAAATGAAGTGAAGTTATTTATGAATTTTCTGAGAAGAAATGCTCACAAGTGTAGGGATTAACCATTAAACGAAGAAAAATATATTTTAAGAGAAGTATTTATTGGTCATGTAATGATTTGATGATTGAAAAAAAATAGTTCCATCTCATTCCATCTAAATTGGAGATGAAGCAAAACGTGAAAACTAATGGAATGTGATGAAATGCATTCCATTGAGTTCTACTCCTATCCTTTTAATAAAAATTCAAATGATGTAACATTAACTTATTATAGTTCATTTCATTTCATTCTATTCCATCCAATTCCATCGATTCAAACATAGAAAGAGGGAATGATAAAGATCTCAAGAGCATGAAAATTCTTAGTTTATTGAATAAGATGAACTTTGTTTAATCTTGATCGGGTTTGTAATAATTCTTACTCTATTTTAATTTGAAATTGTAATACTTTTTAGTTTTTATAGATTAAAACGATGTCATGTGTTAGAACTTAGAGAGATAGTTTGCTTCCTTCCGTTTAGTGTATTTTAGGAAAGTATGATGTAAATTCAATATAGACTTAGAGATTGGTACCGCGTGTAGATTAGAGGAAGTCTTGCTTTAAGTAGTGATTTGGAACCTCATTTGAAAGAGAGGGAAAATTTGAGAATTGAAATAGAATTTCTTTCATTGAGATTGAGAGTGAAAAATTGAAAAACTTAATTGATATCAGTTTTTTTAAAACAAAACAAAAGGTTATATATGTATTTGTATTAAATCTAAACCAATCATATCATCTTTTTAACCATTTTAACCATAAAAATAGGAAAGGTCATACATTTTTATTTATGAACTGTATGGTTGACTGTTGTTAGAATTTCTAATCATTTTGAGCAAGGTAGCCAAGATTGCGTCCCAGGTCATAGGATCGCACGATCTTACGTGCCATGGCCACTCAATCGTGCTTCGATCTTGCACCGGATCGTTTTTGTTCGATTTCGTGGGCAGATCGAGTTTTTTTTGGTAAAAAATGCATATAAAACGAGATATAAACAGAGAAGTAGAATGAGAAGGAGAGAGAGGATGAGGAATGAAGATGAAATCAAGGATTTTGATTGTTGTTAATGTCAAATCTGAAACCCTCATGTTTCTAGTGTTGATATGACTCGAAGAAGAAGACTAGATCAAGCTAGGTTAAAGTTGTAGAAACTTATCTGGGCCCTAAGGGCTAAGGTCCAATACTAAATATTTTCACTCTTTTAACAATACACCTGTCTTTCAAAAAGAAAAATAGTACGGGTACTCTTATTCTCTCAACAAAATAAAATAATAATAGTATCTAACTCTTTTAACAATTCACGTGACCTTACTCTTAAATGCACATGACAAGATTTTATAAATTATAAATAATAGATTTAATTAAGTTTTTAGTCCCTATAAATATACCGAATTTCGTTTGCATATAGATTTAGTCCCTGTTAAATTAAAATTTGTTTAATTATGCTTAAAAATTAAAAAAATTTAATGATTTTTTACATACTTGTTTAAAACATTATAAAACGTTCCTCCGCAATAAGTTAGCTCAAAATTTTATTTTTAGGTCCAAATTTTCGTTGTTTTATCTAGAATTTTTGGCATTTAAAAAAATTATATTTAATTCATTACATGTTGAAAAATTCTAATTTTTTATAAAAGAGATTATTATAATGTTCTTAACATGTTTGTTAAAAATCATTTAAAAATATAAAAGTTTAAGTATAATTAAACAAATTTTAATTTAACAGGAACCAACACATACTTTTAAATTTGCTTAATTGTGCTTAAACTTTTAAATTTTTTAAAAAATCTTTTAAAAATTTAGAAGTTTAAGCATAATAACACAAATTTTAATTTAATAGGGACTAAAACTACGTGCTGAAAATTTTTATAGGGACCAAAATCTGTCACTTTTTTTTATGAGGACTAAAAACAAAATTTAGTATATTTATAGGGACTAAAAACTTAATTAACCCTAAATAATAATACCTTGCCTTTTATTCAAAAAAATACCTTACCTTTTTTTTACAAAAAATGTAGTACTACTAGTAGATAAAGGTATAAAAATGATAAAATACTATTAATTAACTTAGTTTAATGTTGTAATTTATATTTTTATAAGTTATTTTGTTTTTGTATTATTATAATTTTTATGTTTTTGTGTGTATATATATGTAAAGTTACAATTTTGCTCTTGAGTGGGTTCTTGCGAATCGTGTTACGTTACCCGACTTTACATCCATTCATCAGCCGATCGAACCTACGTAAGAACTTGTTCCTGACTACATTGATTTTGAGCAGTGGTTCACTAGTGGTCATCAACTCTAGAACTTACCTCACATCCACTATAGAATACTCATAGTCCACTTTTAGATGGCTGCAACCTTTCATAAATCCTGCATAAAAATAAGAGAGACAGCGAAGAGAGATGTAAGGGAAAGTGAAGTAGAAAATTCGATTTCTCTACGTATCTCAATTTTGCAGTTCTATGCATTGGCTGGTATATTTTCACAACAAATTTGATACTTACCACCCTCATGTGTATTATAGCTTCATCCACAAACCTTTAATATTGCTGCCATCAGTATCACTGTCACAGTACACAACTGGCAATGAGTCTAATACTTGTATTTTCACAAAGCAATGCTATATATCAAGAAAGATTTTATCAAGAAAAATTTAAGAATGACATGGCAGAATAATCACACTTAGATTTTATCAATAAATTGTCCCAAAATTAATGTTAGCCAATAAAATCTCAGTCTGGCCGGAAATCATGGGGTGGTGGGTGTTATGTATTTTTTTTTTATGAAAGGTTAATAGATAAGGCTGAAATCTAAGGGTGATTATTCTGCCATGTCATTCTTGAATCTTTCTTGATAAACTTATTCTTGATATCTAGCATTTTCCATTTTCACAAGGGAAATGCTCAATTCAGCGAGAAAATGAATCGCGAGAGCATCCCGACATTACATGGCACTGTTGTGTTGTTGCTAACCGCCTGAATGGTAAGTGGGGCCTTTTTTTTGTTAGCAAAGCCTTTTCACAGTTAGGATACATTCGCGATTCGCGATGTATAGCACTGTTGTTTTCACAAACCTCGGTACGTACTACGTTCTATTATAACTTTCCCCTAAATATTAAATATCCTAGAGTGTAAAACTAAATGTCATATTTTGTTCGAAGGGAATAAAATGTTTATCAAGAAAAAAGGTAACTACTCTTTCCTATTTTTTTTTATTTTTTATTTTATTTTAAGACTATGTTCACATTTAGAAAAACACGTTGAGGAAAGAATCGATCTGAATATTCATTTATCGAAAGTATTCAGTGACTATGTACACATTACAGAGACAATAATGGTAAAAATCGGTACAACTAATGAGGTTTTTCCTAACAAACCTAATGGGAAAGAAAATTGCTTTTCTGACATCTAATACTTCCTAATAACACATGAAAAATACAAAATTTCCCCCAACGGTAGTTAGCCTAACCGACAGTAGTTAACTACCGTTGAGACCAGCTATAGTTAACTACCGCAGTGCATGATTTTGTAGAATACATATGTTGTTCTCTTCATTCTTTTGACTTTTCAACAAATGTCAAAAGAATATGTATCATGCCCAGCGGTAGTTAGCAATTTTATATTTTTCAAGTGTTATTAGGAAGTATTAAATGTTAGAAAAATAATTTTGAATGGGAAAAGTAGAGAGCTAACAAAGATACACTAGAGGGGCTTAATGCAAGGCCCAAGAGAGGGGTATGTATAGACCATCAGAAGATTCGAATTACCCAATTTTTACTTTTCACAAGTAAATTTCAGATGAAATTACATAGTTAATAAAGCAATTTTAAATAACTGACCAAAAAAAAGAACAATTTTAAATAATGTCGATGTTTAATTTAGATTGGACCCGAGATCTATAATAGTGTCGTGCAGTACATAAAAGAATCATCATTTCCATTGTAAAATTAGGTCCAAATTAATAGAAATTAAACCAAACTAAACTAAATCAAACTGAACCAAACTAAACCAAACAAAATTAAACCAAAACAAATTGAAGAACCAAAAACGAACCAAGACAAACACAAAGAAAAGACACACACAAATTGGAACAGTGACAAACCAAAACAAAATCAACTCTAAAACTGTGAGAAAACCGTAACCCAACAAGAAATGATGACATGTACAAACACCATACAAAATCACTTACTCACACGTATGTCCATTGATAAAAACAATCAGAGGCTTCAAATTTATGCAAAACAAATTTCCATATGCAATGTCATACCACAATTGTCAATTTGCACCATTTACCCAATATATGAATTAAGCACGTATATTGCCTCTTGATAAATAACATTACTCATGACGCTCCAAATTAAATTCATAGTCGGTTCCAAACGAAATAGAATCAACAAAACAAACTCACCAAAAGTAACAAAAGAGAGGATCTGCACTTTGACAAGCGATTTGCACACATAATCGAACCGAACCGGAAATTCAAAACAATAACAACTACGTTGCCGTAAATCAAAATCCATACACCAAACAAGCCAAAAAACAGAACACCAAAATTATATTCCCAAACATGTGGGACCTCGACAGCGGAAGAGGCAACCAATTCAAGGCGGATCGAACCATGTCAAGAATACCAATGCAAAATAGAGAAAGAGAATAGAAATAACAAAGACGGTTAGGGTTTCATAGAATATTGCTTGACATTACAAAATGTTATAAGAGAATATATATATAAAACCTAATGGACTCTAAATTAATAGGCCCAATAACATATGCCGACTCTAAACTAACAGACCCGATATTTTATTATCTAACAATCCGTACCTTAACGTAGACACTTGAGTAATCACTCATCTCATTCTCACCTATCATCTTGCCAGCTTCCAATAACGAATTTATCAGACGAGTTGGTACTTGGTACTACCAGTAACCAGTGTGCTTTTTTCTACAGTTTGAGTTGCAAAAACGTGCCGGTCTCTCACAGACTTAAAACTGCTTCTACCGTGCTTTTCTGAAGTGGAAGATTCCTCCTCTCAACTTTTATTTCTTGTACAATCTTTACATAATGATCACAATAATTTTGTTTTTCTTCTTCCTAATTACGAGCAATCCTAATCAGAAAAAGATAAAGTGTCCTTCATTCCCTAAGAACTATACCATACATAATCATCAATAATAATTATAACATAACATAGTACTAAGAAATGAGTAAAATTCAGCTTTTGCATATTCACAAATTGCCATTACATTAACATAAAACTTTACAATAACCTTCCAGAGGGAAACCAAAGGGAATCACGAGAACTGATAACTCTAGCAGAAAACCGATCAGACTCACTAAACCTTAACTTTTTTCCCTCCTCATGCACCTTACCCTTTTCCTTATACACCTCCATTCCAACCTTATCCTTCACCTCTCTCACCGAATCCCACAGCCCTTGTTGTGACTCCAAAATCATCACCACCCTCTCTTTACACTCCTCCAACCTCTTCAAACAACAAACCAATTCAACAGCCTCTCCAAATTCCAAACACCCTAATCTCTCCTTAAACTCATTCACTTCAACTATCACCACAGTTTCTATCACCATCCAATCTTCACTCACCAAATTCACTATCTCGCCCACCAACTTGTTCTTGTTCTTGTTCATGTTTACTTGATCTGGTCTCTTACAAATCCCCTCAACCAGTGTCACCAAAGAATCAAACTCCTTCAACAAACCACAGTTTGTAAGACAAGAAACTCTCTCTTCACCATCACACAAAGATTTCCCAAGAAAGAAGAAACCTAAGATTCGTGAAGTACAAAGAAGATTCTCAATATGTTGAGCAAACCAACGTACCCAACAAGAAAGTTCCCACGAAGTTGGATTTGTATTATGTCGAAAATTCGAGAGGTTAAGATAGTTTCTACCACCGGTTGAAGGGTAAACAGATAACTGATCTTGAAGTATGAAGCTTCCATGGCTGATGATATGATGAACAATGATGAGAGACTTGAGAGCAACGGCGGCGTTGTTGGTGTTCTGAAGACGGTCCATAAGAAGTTCTAGGAAGGAGGAAGCGGTGGCGCGTGATCCGTCGGTGGAAGAGAGGAGCGTGGAGATATGTTTGTGGGTGGGAGGAGTGAAGGAGTCATGCGTGGTGGCGCGTAAGAGGGAGAGGGTGGTGGGTTTAGAAAGTAACGCTGCTTTGCTTTGTGAAGCTTTGTCTTTGATTATGTTTATTAGGTTTGTGACTGTGAGTTTTGTCATGTTTTTGTTGTCTGTTTCTTCTCTTAGGTTTTTGAAGTAAAGTCAAAGAGATCACAAGAAACACACTAACACGAGGGAGAAGAGAATGGAGAGATCCAAATTTCATTAAAGATTTATTTATTTATTTCTCCACATTTTACAGCTACAGCTCATTTTCATTTTCATTTTCATTAGTCGGCATAAGAACATGTCATGTTACATTTATGTATGGGTCATATTAACGAACGAGTATTTTTTGCAATTTAGACACACATTTCACGCGACACTTACACCGTTGACCTTGCAAACCAAATTATTAACCAGACTAAATACAAATTTTTTAGGCACACTCATAAAATATGAATTTCACATCTTATTCTATTAATTATTTCAAAAGTAATAATAAAGTTAATTTTATATTTTGATTTTATGTGAATGTGTTTAAACTTGTGCCCATATTCTTGTGACTATAAAAGAGTTGCTCTATGAATCACTTAACCTACTTTATTAATCACAAAAATGTATTAATGATAAACCAATTATTTTACATAGTTTCAAAATATTGATCAAAGTTCTTTATGTAAGAGTAGTGTTAGCAACACTCTCTTTTAAACACACTTGATCTAACCACTCACTCTCTCATTAATTTAAATTATAGTGGGTCTACATTTTAAAAATAGAACACAAAGTTGTAGGACATACAATGATTTCATCCAATAAAAGAGTAAGTGTTAGAGAGAATGTTCAAAAGTGAGTGTTGCTATCATTCATAGTTTATTTAAAATAAGTGGTTATACTTTGCATTTTTGTAGTTGATAAAGTAGCTAAAGTGTTTAATGAAATTCGTGTAAAAAAATGTGATTAACAACGTACATTTTAAGAGGTGTACACATTAAGGGTGTCTACATATATTTATTTATTCAATTATAACTTATAAGTCAAAGTCTTCTATGCAAAAATTACTTTTTTAATATCTTTATCAATGTCAAGAGACACTTGTCAACATTTTTCTACGTTTATTCATCCATCTATATTTTTTCAATACATCTTAAAATATCTTTATTTTAAGAAATAATATCAATCACCTCACAAGTATTAATAATATTTTTTTGCTAATGTATTAATATTATTTAATTTACTAGCTACAATGTGATGATGCATTGTTGCAGCTGATTTCTTTTCAATGAAATTTGCTAGGGAGGTCTGTTTTCATTAATGGCATTGATCCATTGGTCAAGTTCAGTTCAATCCGATGATACTAGGAATGTTTTCATTAAGATATTTGTACATTTAGAATGAGTGTGATCCAACCACCAAAGAATTGTTCTTATTTGTACATTTTTTTCTCTTGTTCAAACAACAAAAATCATAAGTTAGAAATGAGTTTTATTCTCAAGTCCCAAAATTGACAGCTCTAGGTATAGGCAGTTCTATCTAGGAAATACTCCACTTGCTTCTCCAATTTTAGGTTCATCCCCAACATTTTAGTATATTCACATCTAATCTAACAACTAACAAGAGCAACGAATTCTATATGGTATATATGATCCTCTCAGATCATTGCAAAGTTCTAATAAAAAAAAGTTTGTTTCCAATCCTATAGTCTATGTGTTTGGATTTCAAGTAAAGTTGACCCAATGAAACTAGTAAACTCATTCCTTTAAAACCTCTGATCTCTATTTTTATTTTTGGGTCTCATGCGAATAAGTGAGACACTTATTAACATTTCTCTTTATTTTTCTATTGATCCCTACCAAAAGCTCCTAAAATGTGTTGAGTTACCCTTTAAGGTATCAAACAACCAGCCCTTAATTACCACCCGACCTAACAAATTAATTATTCATCTTTATACTAACAATTGAGAGTTTTTTTCTTTCTAAATACACTATTTCAAAAATACTCTTCTCTAAGAGCATCTATAAAATTCAAAGTTGGTTATATTGATATAATGATTAATATAATAATAGATGTTTTGATTAAGATTTATACGCTACATTACAAATTTGGTAGTTTACAAAATTATAATAAATAACTTGAATAAATTATATTTTGAATTTTGGTCCGTTACACTGTTACAATAACCTACTAATTAAAAATTTAATTATAGTAATTAAGTTTTAAGGTTATATAATTGTTTTTTATTTGTTTTTTTTATAAAGACAAACAAAAAACTAAAGCAGGAGATGCTACAAAAATGTATTACTTAATAACTTCTAACATATTATTAAATTTCAAATGTTATGAAGTTAATTTTTTTTGTAGGTTACATGAAATATAATCTAATCATTTAATGCGCATTTTATAAAATTAAAGACGTTAATAATATTAATTTTAAAATAATAGTTATGGTACTATTTTTCTATATAAATAGTAGCGCTTTGGTTAACGAGTAAAAACAATCACAAAATATTGTTCTTCTTTATATATTCTCTGGTTCTCTGATATCTATATTCCGTTTGTTTTCTAAATGTCTATGAAACACGACTTCATCTATGATGTTTCGCCAAGAAAACAATCGCGGACATTGGTTATGAGGGTTGTTCGTGTTTGGTTTGTTCACGACTACAAAAATAAAAAAACTACCATTTTCTATGAAGTTGGTTCTAATGGATTGAAAGGTACTTTTTTCATATCATTTTTTTGTTTTGTTTAATGTATAGTGTTTTAATCTTTTTTATATAGGGTGATCGAATTGGTGCGTCTATACGAAGAACATTGATCTACAAGTTCAAGGAGCAGTTCCAAGAGGGAATTATGTTCACGATTTCCTCATTTGATGTTGCTTGCAACAATGGTTCGTATAGACCATCACACAACGAACACAAACTGGATTTTACAATCAACACAAAAGTCAAAATATCTAAATCTACTTTGGTTCCTACAAACATGTATTCGTTTACACTGCATCTGATGTTTTCAACGATTCTTACGACATTAAATGTAATTTGAATCATATTTTTATCATCAAACTAATTTCGAACCCCCATCCCTTTCTAACAACATGAAAATTTTAGTTTTAAGTTACTTAACATTTAATATTATATATATTGATGTAGTTGGTGTCTTGACCGGGGTTGGATTTTGTTTGTATGAAGACGTCAAAATTATATTAAAAATCCTTCAAGCAAAGGAAAATACAAAGTTCGAGAGGCATAGATACAAAAGAACCAAATCATGAGGTAGAATAACGAAGACAAGTAGAAATATTATTCCACCAACATTTCAACTCAAAATACGTACCGATTTCTTAGCATTTTGCAACCGGTAAACGAGAATTGTAAATTTATCTAACAACATCATAAACTGGTTCTTGTGACAAAAATGTAAGAATTTATGCCTTTCCAAATAATCCAAATGCAAGTCAACAAAATCATCTGGAAACAAAAATCAACTGAAAACTAAAACAAACATTTTTTTGGAACAATTGAGAACCACTAAAATGAAGAGTACCCTCACAATAATTAATGGGAAGAAAAAAATAATTACCCAACCACTTTAAAATATCATGTCTTATGCTACCAAAGAATTCACACGAAAAAAAAAGAAAGAAGATAATTTTCCTCTTTTCAACATCTGCTAGAACATAAAAATGAGTCTATATTTTAAATACTCCATCAAGCTAAGTTGTCATTTGTTAGAATCCAGTTATTCAAGAGCCTCCACGAAAAGAGAGAGACATTTAGAGGAGCTATTTTGTTCCTAATAAGATTTTTTAGATCCATAGGTTCATCATGCTCCACCTGCATCATTAGATGATATACCACTTTGTCAGGGTTACCTTTCACCATGATCAACTTTAAAGAAACTTATCAAAGATGCTAGCCTTAAAAATAATGTTGTTCAACAAATAACAACAGTATATCCCCTATGCCTCCTTCAAAGAAAAATTCTATGACATTGTCTCCACCCCATCGAACTCTAACCTACGTATCTCCTTAAATGACATAGAGTTATTTTGATATAACTCAAAAATTCTTCTAAATATATCACACAAAGGACCACTCTACAACCACGAATTATGGCAAAAAAATGAGTATTTTTCTCATTACTCTCCAATATCATCAAGTTGTCATCAAACCAATTTCTAATCCCCGTCTCCTTCCCTTTTTTAACACCATGGAAGTATTTTTACCATACATACGCCTAACTGTGCTCACTCTTCACATGAACTCCTTCCAACCTATTCTAAGAAGCTAAAACTTTAAAATGCAAACTCATTTATCCATATTAGCCTCCAAAACCATTCACTTAACAAAGATAAGTTAAAATTCTGCATTATACGAACCCTCAAGCAATAACTATATCGACCAAGACACACCTTATATCACTTAACCCAATTGACTTTCCTAGCTTCCGCACTCCCTCCACACTAAAAATAATAAGGATTCAATAAAATAAATTTTACTTAAGTGAGCCTTGAAGAATGAAAGAAATTAAACCAATTGTGGTGGATATTGAAGAAGAATACAAAGATACAATACAAGAACATTTAATTGAATTCGAATGGGTGAAAACGATTTTTTTATTTATTTTTAATATATAATACATTATGGTATTTAATTATTATTTTAATTATTTGTCAATTAATTTTTAAGAGATATCAGTTTGAATGTACTCTTTTTTTTTTTGGGGTACAAAAATGTACTCTTTTTTCTATCTTGCGGTAAATTTAAAGAGGCGAATCTGATAATTTTATTGGTAAAAGTTAAGTTGTTCCTAGGTAAGTATTTATAACTATCAACTTGATTATTTAATACCGTTGAAATGTACATATCTATTCATTTACTTGAACCGTTTTATTTATTTCTTTAGAGATTGAAAAACGATGTTACAAAATTCTTTTCAATCAACTAAGATCAAATTCAACCGTTTAATTAGGGAGACAAAAAGAACTAAAGAAAATGTATGCTTATTTTGAGGGAGGAGTTTTTTTTCACAATCCTTTTAGTAAATAAATTTTCCAATAAATGGTAAAAAAAATTACCTTTATTTTTAGTTGCCTGATCTATCCCGCATTAGCATACCAAAAGAATTTTTAAACCTTACTCTTAGGATGACCATTGTGAAGTTGAAGAACTTGCATGAATTGAGTGGGTTGACATAGATCTCCTACCTTTTTCTTCCCCATGTTTGATGGGGTTTTTAGTTTGTGGGTTTCGGTTAGGAACTTTAAGAAGGGGAAAGTGTTTGCTTGAAAAAAAGGGAAACGATGAATTCAAAATCATAACTACACTAAAGTATAACGAAATTAAGTTATAATGTTTTAATTTTTGACTCTTGATCTCTAATTTAAAAAAATGAAGGGAGGAGATTAAAGGAAAAAAATTTCTCAATTTTTTCTCACTAGAAATAATTTGCTTCCGAGAGAAATACTCTCTCCAATATCATTTTAGGAACTCTCTCCAATCTTAGATATAAAAAATAAACAATTACATTTTTTTTATCTTAAATTAAAAAAATATATAACTTACTTTGACTCTATTTTATTGTTATTTATCCTAATATACATTTTAATTCATGTAAGTTTTATTTTTAATATTTTTTTATTCTCAGGAAACAAGTTCCAATAGTACGTTTCATAATGTTATATTTTTTTTATCAAATCGAGAAAACTAATTGCATATAAGTAAATTTTTGAAGTTAGATACTTTTTATAATTGAAATCCGAGAGAGTATTGTAATTAAATAAAAAAAAGTAATAGTTTTATTTAAAATGGTAGATTTTTAATTTTATTTTTATAAGACAAGAGCAAAAAGAAGAATCCCAATTAAGTTGGTACCCTACTCTAATCATTTGTTAGTTGCTCATATATATTATTAAAAAAAAAGGAAAAATTATATAAACCTAGGAAGACAAAAAAAACTGACCCATCCAATTCAAGTGGATCCACCCTGACGGGTTATACATCAAAAAAAGATCAACAGAGTGGATTCAGCCTTAATTAATTCTAACAAACGAATACCATTAACGATAAACGTTTGTGATGACCAAGAGGATCTATAATTTGGCAAATTGATCGTCAACACAAAATCGGATCACGTACCATCAACTCCCTGGAACAACGGAAACAAGCATTAACGACTTTTTCGAGTCCACATAGTCCTATGTCAATCAAGGAATAATGAAATACAAAACACAGACATATTCTTGAGAGTGAGGAGTAGATTCGACCGCCAACACGGTAATTAACAAATCTACATGAACCAATTATTTACTGCTATGATCAACATCAAATTAACAGTCATTTATGGCCCAACACAGTACCACAACCATCTCCAAACAAAGGGAGGAGACGACGGATTTGAATGACCCACGATAACCAATCCACACGGCGGCGAAAAAGGTCCAAAACGGTGGCCAAATAGAGGATAAAGAACGGACCCTTTCGGGTTTCAACCAAAACAACGCGGGGTCTGCCATTGAGAAGCCAACACACAAAACCAAACAAGATCACCGATGACAACCAACTTTTTGCGAACACCAACAAATCAACAACCATCACCCGTAGCAGATGTGGTACTGGTTGAATCGGAAACCAACGATGCAAATTGCAGTGAGAATCGGAAAAAGGTTAGTGCGGAGGGACGACACCACTCATCGCACCATGTTGCATGTTGGTACATCGTAAATTATGAAGGTTTGGAGAAAAAAAAAGAGGTGAGGCGGCGGAAGATTTCTAAAGAGAGGGCAGAGCCATAATGGTAGATTATAACAGAGGTAATCATACCTCTTATTATTTAGATATATTTTTAAGAATATAGTAATTATTTATAGTATTTTTATATTTTAAGCATAGTTGTACTTTTTCCCACTATTTTATCACTCTCACAAAAATAACTATATCTTTATAAAATTTACTTTTTTGGTCCCAATAAACGGTGATTTATATATCTAAAAAATTAAAAAAAATATTAATATGTAAACCTCATTAAATTTTTTTAAATAAAATGTATCCTGTGGTTGGCACGGGACGTTACACTAGTATATTACAAACCATAGATCTAGTTGTCACCACAGTTGTACCATATGCATCAGAACATTATTTTCTTCAAACTTTGTTTTAGTAGTTTCAATTAAATTATCCGTAGAACAAAACCCATCTAATCAGTCACATTGGTATTTGACTAAGTAGTATGATCACAACAATCCTAATTAAAGTCCTAATGTTTGGAATAGAAAAGCATTGAACTGCAAATGGTTTTGACACCAATTATAATTTTCATTTGCAGAGATCATAAGCAAAGATTAGCAAGTTAAACTTTAAAGATAAACAGACAAGTTGTAAGCGACAAATCTGTCAAAAAAGGGTTTCTGGAATCCAAAAGAATTGCAAAAAGTTTTCGATATTTTATTGAATGAAAAAATGCATCTTAGGTTACAAAAGTTTAGTTTGAATACTAAAGAAATAACAAACCCTAATGTGCCGAAAATAACAAACTGAAACAAAATAGAAAAATAATAAAATTTTTGAAATAATAAAAATGCGGTCTTGGGCCTTCAGATGACTTCGAATAACTAAATTCACCCCAACATTACGGCAAAGCGATGAATTATGCTCGTGAGCAAATTCCCTTTCCGGAAAACCAATTTACCTACATCACAATTTGTCATCACAAATCACAATGGACAGGATCAGAAACATACCAAGCTAAACTCATTG
>Ga0315914_1002304_pt1 | contig 29214 bp, 19 predicted proteins | sample MpolenodulesMG_FD_203920 | JGI IMG/M metagenome (GOLD analysis project Ga0315914, IMG submission 203920) | Medicago polymorpha root nodule microbial communities from Los Angeles, California, United States - elongated nodules | ecosystem: Host-associated > Plants > Roots > Nodule | place: USA...
AAAACTTCAAACATTATCAACAAACAAAAGCCTAACTCAGGTTAGAATTTTATCAACATATGTGTGAACCAAACTACTGAACCCAAAAGTAGTGAAGGAATTATCATGGAAAAAAAAAATTCTTGATACGTGAACATAGCCAAAATATAACAGAATGTAAGAGGGAGCTGATAAATCTGTACCAAAACATGCATCAGGTCGCAACACCAACCCCGTCATAATTACTGCAAAAAAAAGAAGAAACATTGTGAAAGTGTGAAGAGTATTGTTATTGATTGATATATACTGCAAAATTCGTACATATACCCACTAAAATGAAGTTCAATCAATAACTAAATATTTTGTCCCTCCTAAGACTGAAGATTTTGAGTTAACATACTCATCTTACTACAATATCATTGGTAATAGATAATAAATGGTAATATACATGATAACACAGTAGGTAAATCCATACCATAATAGTAAAGTTGTCTTCTATAAATGAAGGGTGTAACATATTTTATCCCAATCAACTTCATCTACTCTATATCATCAATCCAAAGTACATATCCCATAAAACTATCAATGAAGAGCAAGCTAAACCTGTTGAAGGTCGTAGGTTTATATGTCAATGCAGTAGAGAATAATTTATCCAATATGAAATGCAACCCAACTCAACTATATTTTTCATTGCCAAGGAGAAAATAAACAATCAATCACATTGTTTGCACAAAGCATCACATTCCATATCTATGTACTAACAACAGTACATCTGCCTTTTGACAAAAGCATACAAAAACTATTTCCTGAAAATTCTCATCCACTCAATAAGGTTGAACCTGTTTCATGTAATTTTTTACCAGCATTATTTGTATATGAGTAAGATCAAAGTTAAATCCACTGATCTCTCTGCATATTGCAGAAAACATATAATGCATCTTTATTTTCTTTGTCATTTGGAGCTTTATAAGTTGAAATATCTCATCCTTTCACACAAAAAATGAGATAAGAATTATAACATGTTACAAACGCATCAAGTTAAATCTCTTTAAGGCTATAAGAGTCCAAAAGGCTTAGGCAGGTTCTCAAATCTATTATCAAATAATAAGGATCCTTGATCACATTTAAAATATCTAACCATTGTTGATTATTGATAATAATTGAGAAAGTTCAGCTTTAGCATGTTCTACACCCGTTGTCGAAGAAGAACTATATCCTGCAAGTGCTTCCTGCGCCTTCATTGGTACTGATTGTAAGTACTTTCCTTGAACTTCAATTCTAAACTGTAAATGTTTTTGCACCTGATGAAATCATGTTCCAAATTGATTAACATGTTCTCATGCATAAACTGTAATCTAGATAGGAATGAGTATAGATCATAAATCATAATTTGTAAGTGCTACCTCAATTTGTTCATAAAGTTTCTTCTGTACTTCCATTTGTACTTCAAGAGCCTCAACAATCTTCAAGCTTCTAGTATACACAAAACATTTAATCAATAAATACTTAAAACATCAACATAAGATGCTCAAATATTTGCTCAGTTTCAAATTACATTTCCTGGAATCCCCATCACCCTCATCAAATGCTTTGGTGTTGCCTCTGCAACATATGCATAGTATGAAAAATACATTTAGTACTTTAGATATGATATAAACTATATTCTAAAAATAGTAAGTTCTTTGTGTCACACTTACTTTCTGCACCTCCAAGTTGATTAATTGCATCAGTGAATCTTTGGTGAAGTTCATGAGTCCATTTCAGCGCATCAGTTTTAGATATGCATATCAAACACAATTTCAAATTTATTCAGCAAATGCTATAAAACACAAACACATAGCTAAAACCCAAAGCTCAATTGTAAGAGCAGAAAAACAACACAAAAGGTATCATCAATTGACTTATGAGAAGAAAAAAACATCTTTCCTTCAAAATTTTGCACCCAGAATCATAAAACAAACCAATTGACCCAAAATCACCAAATAACAAAAGCAAAAATCAAAATTCTCCACACATGATGAAATCAACCAAAAATTGCAAAAAAACAAAACAAAATATATAAAACAGTTTTAGCCCTTGTAGTTGTAGCCCTATTATGTGACATATCAAATTCATTCATTCTCCAAATTATCAATCTAAATACCAATAACACATTTCAATTGAAATGCATTTAAAGGGAATAAAATATATAAAACAGTTTTAGCTAATTTTCTCTATATGCATAAACCCATATTCATCTATCAATTTTTAGCTAAATGTTTTATCAACAATCAGAGCCCTATAGGAAACTCACCTCAAGAATAACTTCCATTGATGCCAAAAGCGTCAAGAACACTCAATTATCTTCCTCCTTCAAGGATCCTTTTGCACTTCTCCAACCTTCAAATTCGTTTCCTAGCAGCCCAAACAACATGTTTGAATAAAAGGGATTTACATGCAAACTATTCATTACATGAATTTTGAAGAAGGGTGAATTTAGGGAAAAGGGTTTGGTGATTCTGCTGAGACAAATCAAAGGAGAGGGAAGAGCTCTTGACTTACCTTTAGTTTCTCCTTAGTTTAGTTGGAAGAATTGAAGGAATGGGTACTTCATGCAAGCTTGATTGTTGTTAAAAATGGAGGTTTTGTGGTGTTGGAGAGTGGAAACACTACAAGAATACTTTGTAATTCCGACCAAAATTTTACGAGGAAGCATAGTTTCTCGCAAAAATAAAGGTTTTCCGAAGAAGTATTTGCTCGGAATGCATACGTCAGGAATCTTTAATGTCCCGCCTGCACAAACTGCTGAGCACGCTTTTCCATGTTGAATTCCGAGGAAAATGTTCCTCGGAAAGTATATATGACCGTTGGAAGAATTAACTATTGTACAACATTGTACAAATGTTGATAGCTTGTATTCATTTTATTACCCTCTTCCCTCAAAGTAGCTGTCCATAACACATTTTCATCTAATTGATCAACACTACAAACTAAAATCTACTCAATGTATTGACTCCATTTTCATCAAGAAGAAAAAATCATTCTCACTTAAAACTATTGAAATTTAGCATCAGATCATTGTTATCGGTAAGTTTTTCAAATGTATTTTTATTTTATAATGTTAATTTATCAATTTATTTATAATCTCACTATCAATAATTATTTATATACTTTTGATCATAGTTATTTATAATTTCACTATCAGTTTCTTGTTGATGCTTAATTTTTTTTTTTAATTCTTCAAATGTAAGGTTAATTAGTAGTAAAAATGTTAATTTCTAAAAAGAATTTGTGTTGGTAAAAAAAAATTAGTGAAAAGTTAAGTAGTTTTAAAATATTAGCTTAGTAAAAATGTTAGTTATTTTTTTTTTTTTTTGAAGGAAGTAAAAATTTTAGTTATTAGTAATTAAAATGCTGTGAAAAAAAAACTAGTTAGTAATAAAAACGTTACTTAATTATAAAAATTGTTAGTTGGTAAATAAGTAGTAATAAAAATGCTAGTTAGTAAAAACTTTAGTTCGTAAATTTTAGTATACATACATGTGATATATAATATGTATTGTTAATTATATATGTATTTATATATAACTTTATTGATTACATATGTATGGATATTGGTATAAAAAAATATAATATGCATAAATATTATATTTTGTTTTAAGAAATGCATAAATAGTTTTTTTTTTTATTTTTATGAATTTAACCAAATGTCAACAATGTAGAAGATGGATCAATATTATTACTATCGAAGTTGAATATACGATAGAACATTTTCGGGGAGAACCAAACTTAAACCGCAATTTGAGGAAGGAATTCATGGATTTGTTGCTTTCGCCATGTCACAAACCATTTATGAGAGGGAGGGAGGGATAAGATGTTCGTGTCTTACTTGTACGTCTAGATTGATACAGAGCGGAGAAGATGTCATCAAACATCTAAAAAATGTTGGCTTTATGGATTCCTATTGGATGTGGACTAATCATGGTGAACAAATGGCGCCTATGAATACTGGGTTCGATGTGAATACACATGCTTCATGCAGTGGAACACATACAGAGAATGTTGGACAGTTTTACATGATGGATGATATGATTGGTGACGCTCTTGGAGTGAACATGTCTTATGATGAGCCTGTTGAAGAGGAGCTACCCCTGAACAAGAAAGCACAAGATTTTTACAACCTGTTGGAAAAGATAAATGAACCGTTGTTTGAAGGAACAAATGACTCTAAATTAACCATGTGCGCGAGACTTTTAGCTGCCAAGTCAAATTGGAATGTACCTGATAAGTGCTTGGAGCACTTCGTGAAAATGCTTTTGGATGCTACTCCCATCAAAGACAATCTTCCGAAAAGTTATTACGAGGCCAAGAGATTAGTGTCGAAGTTGGGGTTAAAATCAAAAAGGATTGATTGTTGCAGTAATGGGTGCATGTTGTTCTACGATAATGAATTCGGTACAAATGATGGTGCACTAGAGGAGTGTAAATTTTGCAATGAACCGAGGTATGTTGTTCGCAATGATGATGTGCATCGTAATCACAAACGAATCCCGGTTAAGTCAATGTTTTACCTACCAATAATACCAAGACTGCAGAGGTTGTATGCATCAATCCAAACTGCAGGTCAAATGACATGGCATTATTACAATAAGTCAAATCCACCCGTGATGTGGCATCCTTGTGACGGTGAGGCATGGAAGCATTTTGATCGTGTTCATCATGATTTTGCATCAGATCCACGAAATGTGAGATTGGGATTATGCTCTGATGGCTTTACACCATATATCCAAGCGTTGGCAACGCCTTATTCTTGTTGGCCAATTATTGTTACCCCGTATAACCTCCCTCCTGAGATGTGTATGTCAAAACCTTACATGTTCTTGACTTGTCTTATTCCGGGACCGTCGAGTCCACTTGATGGCATTGATGTGTATTTACAACCCTTGATTGATGATCTGAAAAGGTTGTGGATTGGTCAATTGACGTATGATATTCCAAAGAGGGAGAATTTCAATATGAGGGCGGCTTTGATGTGGACTATCAACGACTTTCCTGCGTATGGGATGTTGTCTGGTTGGGGGATTCATGGTAGACTTGCTTGCCCTCATTGTATAGAGAACACAAAGGCCTTTACTATGGACTTTGGAGGAAAGGCTTCATGGTTTGACCATAGGATGTTTTTACCAGAAAGTCATGTATTTCGGAGGAAAAGAAATATGTTCAGGAAAGATAAAATAGAGAAAGATGGCCCGCCTCCTAAGATAACATCTCGTGAAGTGTTTCGTAGGGTCCGTGGGCTATCGAGATTTCCAGATGTTGGCAAAAGAATCAGATACCATGAATATGGGGAAAAACACAACTGGATCAAAAGAAGTATTTTTTGGGACCTTCCTTACTGGAAAGACAATTTACTAAGACATAATCTTGATGTTATGCACATTGAAAAGAATTTTTTTGACAATATACTTCACACAGTGATGAATGTCTCCGGTAAAACAAAAGATAATGAGAAGGCTAGACTGGATTTGTCGGTTTATTGTAAGAGACCAGAAATGGAACTACAACCTCTTCCAAATGGAAAATTTCGAAAACCCAAAGTTGTTTTTAGTCTAACCTCTGATGAAGCAAAATCTGTTTGTATGTGGTTAAAAGAGCTGAGGATGCCGGATGGTTCGTCTTCTAATTTAGCAAGGTGTGCCGACGTCAACAAGGGAAGGTGTCATGGGATGAAAAGTCATGATTGTCATGTTTTCTTGGAATGCTTACTTCCAATTGCATTTAGTTCCTTGCCAAACAATGTTATAAAACCATTAACTGAAGTTAGCCAATTTTTTAAAGATCTTTGTGCTTCAACTCTAAGAATGGATGAACTTGTTAAAATGGACCAGAATATGCCAGTCACTCTCTGTAAACTTGAGCAAGTTTTCCCACCAGGTTTCTTTGATTCTATGGAACATCTGTCGGTGCATCTCGCTTACGAAGCCATGCTCGGAGGACCTGTTCAATATAGGTGGATGTATCCTTTTGAAAGATTCATGGGTTATGCAAAGCGATGTGTGAAGAATAAGGCTAAGGTTGAGGGATCAATACGCACAGCTTACACGTTTAGGGAAGCAAATTATTTTCTCTCCCATTACTTCAAAAACGGGACATTGACTCCAACAAACACACAAAATGAAGTTGATGCTGCAAGTGGAAGTCACTCATTTGCCTTATCGGTCTTTTGTCTTCTCGGGCGTCATGTTGCGAACAAACAATACTGGATGAAAGATGAAGAGTTGCGGTCAGCTGAAGTTCATGTCTTGATTAATTGCATTGAAGTTAAACCATACCTCGAGTACGTCCATCATGTATATGTTTATTTTAATCAAATATTTGTTTTAATATTACTGAAGTTAACTTTTGAATTTCACCACAGGGCATTTTTGAGTTGGGCAAACGTTAGTGAACAACAATCTTCTGGTTATATATATGTTAATTTTCCAGAATGGTTTAAACATGAAGTATCAATTATGGAACCGACTAGAGGGGCTAGTCATCTGAGAGGACTAGCTCGAGTGCAAGAGAGACTTGTCAAAGAATATCACACTTACTTTGTGAATGGATATAAATTTCATACTCATGCATGGACGGTGGGCAAAAAAACATATAATAGTGGTGTTTACGTCAAAGGAGTCGGAGAAGGAGGTGTAGATGACTTCTACGGCGTGATTAAAAACATATATGAATTGTCTTACCAATATGTAGAACATGAGAACAAAGTTGTGTTATTTTACTGTGATTGATTTGACCCTTCAAGGAATGGGACAAAAATTAACCCCATCTCCAAAATTGTTGACATACGAATGGACAAAAGGTATAATGCATTTGACCCATTCATCATGGCACATAATGTCAAACAAGTGTATTTATATACCTTATCCTTCGTTCCAGCAACGCAAACGAGGATGGTGTGCTGCCATCAAGACAAACCCAAAAGGTCACATTGAAACGAACATCCCAATTGAAGAAGCAGCTTACTAAGATAATGAAATGTCATATGTTCCCGATGTAGTTGAAGTCGAACCAATTACAAGTTTATTAGTTGACCAAGAAGTTGATGGTCAAGAAGTTGAAGTTAACTTGTTGGATGACAATGAGGAGGTGACAAATAGTAGTGAAGATAACATGTCTTACGATGGGGGTGATACAGATAATAGTGATGATATATAAGATTTTGATTAAAATATTTGTGTAACATTTCAACTTCTTTGAAATATTGTGTAGCATTTCAGTGTACTGATAAGTTTATTCGTTTTAAATTATTCAAAAAAAAAGTTTATTAGTTTTCAAGTAATAATAAGGAGTTTTAATTTTTTTTTGGGAGAGAAATAAGGAGTTTTAATGTATCCCTTAGTTTTATAGAATCACATTTTGTCCCCCTTTTTTTTCCACTCCCCCGCTCACTTTTTCATGTGGCGCGTCCTAGTTTTTAATTTATTTCATTATTTTATTTTTCTCTTTCCTTTATTTTCAATAACAAAGTGAAAAGAAGGATAGAAAGAAGGAGTCCAGATTTCAAACCATCATAAAACCCTAAATCACTTTCTCTCTCTCCAATCTCACCATCAGTCCATCACCATTGTAGAAAGAAGCTTGCCTCTCGCCATCTCCCTCCCGTAATCTCATCGTCGCTGCTAGGTATGCTTATATTATGGTCTTCATAGTTTTCAACATGTTTAAAGTTTCAATTTTTAAGGGCTTAGTGGCCTTCGTCATTGTTGTTATTGTTGAGCGGTTCTGGGGAATGTTTGTAATTAGTTTCATTTTCTGTTTCTGCTGTTATTGTTGCGCGGTTCTGTTTTTGTCCCTTTCCCATTCCTATACTTTCATTTTCTGCCTGTTATTACATGCTGAAAGCTTCAAATTTTAAGGGTTTGTTAAAATGTTTATTCATTCTTTCCCATTGATGATGGCTTGCCTCTAACTAAGTACATAGTTACCCTTGATTTTGCTTCTTATATACATTAATATCTGTTTTTTTAGATTAGTGGGAAAAATAATTTTTATAAACCTTTTGCTGAATCCATAAAATTTTAACGGTTTGCTGAAAGTGTTAATTTTTAAACTTTGGCTGAAAGTATCAATTTTTAAGGGTTTGCTGAAAGGTTTATTCATTGTATCCCTTTCATCATGCTTCTAGCTAATATTAACCATTATAGTTGATTTTGCTTCTTGTTCACTTTTTTTATCTACTTTTTAAATTAGTGGAAAAAATGTGTGGAGGAGGAGAAATGGAACAATAAATTAGGCCTTTGAAATTTATAGAAACTTTCTATTTGGAACCATGATTTGTGTATTCACTATTAAAACTCGTTCTCATCATTCCTTTTTCTTTTTATGGCCTTTATTGCAATTAATGTTAATTAAGCCAGGGTGAGTACTTGGTATCAAGTGAAAGCTTAATATAAGGGTTAGTACTAATCAAGGGTTAGTACTTGGTACCAAATGTGATCAGTTTTGGATATTGTACTACTAAAATTGGAAGCTTAATATAAGACTAATTTATTTCATGTTGTGAGAATATTTTGGTTCGAGTCTAATTTTATGAGGTAAAGGTTAATGAAAATAGTTTGTGACTATGCAGGCAAGGGATCTTCCAAAGTCTATTCAGCCAGGCCACCCAAACAAGGTGAAAACAGAAAGGGTACTAAAAAGAGGAGGACGAAATTCGTTGAACAGATAGTGGAGACAGACCCGTCATTACAGTTTATTCCTATGCCGACTCAAAATGACCCTGGTTCTTCAACAGTACAGACTCCACCAACTTACTGTGCACCACATATCCATTGCCTCCATGTCCTGCGCAGACACATCCATCATACCCTACACAAAATCCATCATTCCCGACACTCACTCAACCATTATGCCCTTCACCTACTCCACCCATATACATCTCTACTCCATTCCCTACACTGAGTACTTCAGATGTCAATTCCCACTCCCCAAATTATCGTTCACATGTCCCTACACAAAATCCATCACTCACGACACTCACTCAACCATTATGCCCTTCACCTACTCCACCCATATACATCACTACTCCATTCCCTACACCGAGTACTTCAGCTGTCCATTCCCACTCCCCAAATTATCGTTCACATGTCCCTACACAAAATCCATCACTCACGACACTCACTCAACCATTATGCCCTTCACATACTCCACCCATATAAATCACTACCACTACTTCAGCTATCCATTCACACTCCCCAAATTTTGGACAACGTCCATTTGTTACTGGACCACGTTCAAATACACTAGGAGAATTCATGAATCTATTGTCTTCACAACCATCTGCTGAAGTCTTCATGCCAGTACCCACAATTTTGAACCAGGAGCAACAACATGAGTTGCAACATGTAAAACAAGATCAAGAACATGAGCAAGATGAGGGACAACAACAAGAGGATGAGAAGGAAGACCAAGAGGAGGAGGAGGAGGACGACGACGACGAGCAATCTATTGAGCATCATAAAAGACATCCAATCTGTAACTGATTTATTATCTTCCCTGTTGATCGAGGGTAAGTATTAACAAATTAATTTTCTACTTATATTTTGACTTAACTTATACTAATTTTTGAAATTAACAATTTAGTTCATATATTTCAAATTTTTATTTAGGTTGGAGCCCAATGCAGTCGTAGCCAAATATATTAGGTTGGCAATACAAACCAACTTCAAGCAGTTTTGGAAAACTTACAAGGCTGTTGATAAGAAGATGATTTTGGAATGGTTTCAGGTAACTTGAAATAAATACATATAAGATCTGATTTAGGGTCAAGTTACTAAGGCATATGAAAATGTTGGTTAAACATTTTGAAGTTACTAATGCATCTGAAGTTACTAATGCCACTTGGTTAAACATATAAGTTCTGATTTACAGTAATCAATTTTGCGAGAGGTAAAGGCGAGTTTATAAAAATATAAAGTTGATTTTGATAATATATTTGGTGCAGACGAAATGTGTGTGGGAGTCTCGCCACGATGCTAAGGTTAAGAAGAACTTTCATTATCGAGCTCAACATCGTTTCCAAGAGATGATGTCAATAGTAAGAGCCAAGCATGCTAGAGATCCTAAATGGGTACCTGGGTGGATAGGAGATAACATCTGGCCTCGCTTATTAGAGCATTGGGCTACAGATCTGACATTTCTAAAACGTTCATAGATTGGAAAAGTTAACCGAGCGTTAGAGAAGGGAGGTTGCTTGCACTCAGGTGGTTCTGCAAGTTCTTATACAACTAGTCAACGCATGGTAAAAATACATTTATTTCTTAGTTTTTATATATTTGTATATATTAATTACTCACAAATTCTAACTAACTTTATTTTTAACCACTTATAATTAATTTTATGTCGTGCTAAATTAGAAATGCACCCTTGGGTGAGATCCATTTATTAATGAATTTCACAAAAAATGGCACAAGAAAAAAGGCAGTGGTGAATATGTTGATTCTCGTGCTAAAACCACTCAGGTAAATTTACACTTTCGTATTTTTGAATTGTCTTAGCGTGTGTTTGGTTCTATAGGTGGTGAAAAATTAGTTTTATAGAGTTCAAAGCAATTTGACGTGCGTTTGGCCATTCAAACGGCCAACCAAACATATACTAAGAAGTTACTTGTCTCACCAATTTTAATTTGAATTAACAAGTGTTATTATTTACGGATACATGAGAAGTTTGATAAGAGGGCTAAAGAGGTATTATCTCCGTCTGATGGCTCATCTCCAACGGGCACAATGCGTTTACTTGATCATTCTATCGCACAAACCATTTGGAAGGAAACAGTCGGACGTGGAAAAAGTTACAAATATTATGGTGCTGGATCCATGGCCTCCAACTTAGTACAAAATAGATGTATTTATGAACGATCGATTGATGGAGAAGGCGACTCTCGTAATGTGGAGATGACACCTGAACTGGTGGCACTGATACAACAATTGAGTCAACAAATGCAATCTCAAAATCAAGTGGAGCTTGAACAAGCGAGGACTCAGAGTCAAAAAGAACTTCAAGAGATGGGGACTCAGTTAAAACAACAACAAGACTTTTTCATTCTGGAAATTCAGCGTAACAGAGAGTTGGTAGAAGAGATGGAAAGGAGGGCCGAAAGACGGGACCGTAGACACCGCCAACTCTTGCCTCAACAAGACTCTGCAAATAATGAATCTCTTTCCTCAAAAGATGGTGATGGTGATGATGATGAGGATTCAGAAGCAATTAGACGTGAACAAAGATATGGACTATAGTGATGCATTGATAAATAATAAGACAGCAGCAGACAGTCTCGTCAGTTGCATGGTGGTGTTAAGAAAATTTTCAAGCGTACAACTTCATGTCCCTCAGGTCGTGCACACCTAACTACCGCAGGTCCGTGGAGCTTAGAGTGGGTACAACCGCACAAGAATATTGTTACTGGTGATGGTTGTCAGTTGGAAGTTAAAAGAAAAAAATTCAAATCCTTCTGATGCACATAGAACGCTCAAGAAGAAAGGAAGTGGGCATCTACGACACTGTGCTCAAAATTTGATGCGTATAGCCAGACTATCAGAAAAGGACCGTAGGGAGGTTCTTCACGCTCTTCGCAAAACTCATAACCGTCGTAAAGTGATTTTAGAAGGTTCGAAGGACAAGGTAAATATTATTAAAACTTCTTCTCAAAGTGGTTCTCAGGCTTCAGTTAACAATGATTGGACAAACTGGTTGGTTCTTCATGGTAGTGATAAGGCGAAAGCAGATGATGTTAGGGGTATTGGTAAGATGGTGGGATTGAACTTTAAAAGGGATAAAAATAATAGATTTGATGTGCTGTTTAGGGAGGGAAGAAAAAATGCAGAGGGTGGAGGGATAGAGGGGTAGGCCGTGAGGCAGGAGGGAATTGGGGAGTGGGGTGTTTGGTGTGGTGGTGTGCGTGGTATTGATAAAGATTATCTCTTGGAATATAAGGGGTTTAGGTGGTTTTGAAAAAAGAAGGGAGGTGAGTCAACTGGTGAGGGAGAAAAAGTCGTTCATTATTTGTATACAAGAAACAAAGTTGTTAGTTTTTGATGGGGTGGTTTGTAAATCTGTTTGGTATGACTCAAATGTTGACTTTTCCTTTCAATTGTCGAGTGGTGCCTCAGACGGGTTGGTTACGCTTTGGGATTGTACAGAGGTTGAGGTGTGGGCATCGTTGCAGTTTGAGCACGTCCTAGGGATACAGGGTCGATTTGTGAAGTCTGGTGAGGAGTTCACTTTGTTGAATGTTTATGCTCCGTGTGATGTTTCTCGTCAACAAGCTCTTTGGCTCAATATTTCTCAGCGGTTGTCTGCTTTTTCTGATCATAATATTTGTGTGTGGGGGGATTTTAATACTGTTCCGTGGGCGGAGGAACGTCGTAGTGTGGGAAATTCCGGTCTTCACGCAGGGAGTGCTTATTTTAATCAATTCATTGAAGTTAATTTTTTTTTATGGATTTACCTCTCTGGGGTCGTAGATTTACATGGTTTTGGGGAGACGGTAATTCTATGAGTCGCCTTGATCGCTTCTTGTTATCAGAGAGATGGTGTCTGACTTGGCCTAATTGCGTTCAGGTGGCCTCGTCAAGGGGCCTATCTGATCATTGTCCAATTCAGCTTAGTATTGATGAGGAGAATTGGGGCCCAAAACCGGTACGCATGTTAAAATGTTGGGAGAAGTTTTCAGGCTATAATGAGTGTGTCCGCGAAAAGTGGAGTAGTTTTCAGGTGGATATGTTTTAAAAGAAAAGTTGAAGCTTCTGAAGGTTGCATTGAAAGAATGGCACCAAAATCATTCAAAAAATTTACCAGCTAAGATCTCATCTTTGAAGGATCGCATTGCTAATATTGAGCTTCATGCCGAGTTTGTGGTGTTGGCGGATGAGGAAATAGAAGAACTTCATCGACTTTTTGAGGAATTGTTCTCTTTATCTCGAATTAATTCTAGTATTTGTTGGCAACAGTCGCGATGCAATGGTTATGTGAAGGGGATGCAAATTCTAAGTTTTTTCATGGTATCATGTCTAGTAGAAACTGTAGGAATGCAATTCAATTTTTTATGGTGAATGGAGTGTTGGTGGAAGGGGTGGAAAGTGTCTGTGCGGCTGTGTTTGATCATTTCTCCTCTCATTTTCAAAATAGTCGCGTGAATAGGCCGAGAATGGACGGTATTCAGTTTCGGTCTCTAACATGTTGACAAAGGGTTGGCTTGATTAAACCTTTTTTGATGGACGAGGTGAAGGTTGCAGTGTGGGATTGCGATAGTTTCAAGTGTCCGGGTTCTGATGGTATTACTTTTGGATTTATTAAGGATTTTTGGGACATGTTGAAGGATGATGTGATGCATTTCTTGGTGGAATTCCATAGGAACGAAAAATTGACCAAAGGAATAAATAGTACCTTCATTGCACTTATTCCTAAAGTTGATAATCCGCAGTAGTTGAATGACTTTCGTCCTATATCTTTGGTGGGAAGTTTGTATAAAAATTTGGCAAAGATTCTTGCAAACAAGCTCCGTTTGGTGATTGGCTCGATAATATCAGATTCTCAGTCGGCTTTTATTAAAGGTCGTCAGATACTTGATGGGATTTTGGTGGCTAATGAGGTTGTCGATGAGGCAAGAAAATGCAAGAAGGAGTTAATTCTCTTTAAGGTTGATTTTGAGAAAGCATACGACTCTATTGATTGGAACTATCTGGATGAGGTGATGCTTAAGATGGGGTTTCCAGTGCTTTGGTGCAAGTGGATTAAAAAGTGTATTGGGACAGCTACAACGTCCGTTTTGGTGAATGGGTCCCCTACAAATGAGTTCACTTTAGGCAAGGGGTTGAGGCAGGGCGACCCCCTTTCACCTTTTCTGTTTCTTTTGGCTGTAGAGGGGTTCTTAGTGTTAATGAAATCGTTGACTGACAACAATTTATTTACTGGTTACAAGGTGGGAAGGTTTGATCTGGTTACGGTTTCTCACCTACAGTTTGCGGATGACACTTTATTATTGGGTGAAAAATCGTGAGCGAATATTCGTAGTATGCGAGCAGCTCTTCTTCTCTTTCAAGACCTGTCTGGTTTAAAGGTGAAATTTTCGAAAAGCCTGTTGGTGGGGGTGAATGTTCAAGGTTCTTGGTTAGCTAAAGCAGCGTTGGTTCTGAACTATAAGGTTGGTGCTATTCCGTTTATGTACCTTGGGTTGTCAATTGATGGAAATGCTCGTCGATTGGCTTTTTGGGAGCCACTTATCAAGTGAATTAACTCTAGACTGTCTGGGTGGAGTTTGAGATACTTGTCAATTGGTGGTCATTTGATTCTGTTGAAGTCTGTCCTGTCCCCATTGCCTGTTTAGAGGGGGGCCAATTGAGGGATGGTGGCCGCGAGGCATCTATTTGGTGGAGGGATATTTCGTCTTTGCGTATGGCGGAGTGGTTTCATGGTAATGTCAGTTTGTTTGTGGTTGATGGCAAAAATACTCAATTCTGGACGGATGTATGGGTGGGTGATGTGTCTTTTAGAGATAGATTTCATAGATTATTTGAATTGTCATTGTTGAAGGATTAATCTGTGTTTCGCATGCATCTGTTAGGTTGGGGGAATGAAGGTGGGGCTTGGAGTTGGAGGCGTAGGTTATTCGCGTGGGAGGAGGAGATGGTAGGGGAACTTAGGCTTTTACTTCATAATGTCACTTTGCAGGTTGATAGGGCTGACAGGAGGCTGTGGCGTCTGGAAACATCTTTTGTCTACACAGTTAGTAGTGCTTACAATTTTATTACTGCTAATGTTCTTGTGGATCTGGTGGAGCCTGAGTCGTCTTTGTGGCATAAGGATGTCCCCCTGAAGGTGGTGTTATTTGCTTGGCGGCTGCTCCAGGATAGGCTTCCTACTAAAGACAACCATTATCGTCGTAATTTGATTGACATCGACGCTCTGTTGTGTATTGGCGATTGTGGGGAGGTGGAAACATCTTCTCACCTATTTTTGAATTGTAATCTTTTTGGTTCCATTTGGAATTTTGTTCTTAAGTGGATTGGTGTCTCTTTTGTGTTACCTGGTGATGCTTCAAGTCATTATTATCAGTTTAGCTTTACTGGCGGTGCTGCCAAGACAAGGCGTTCCATCTTACAGGTTATTTGGTTAGCAACAGTGTGGGAAATTTGGAAGGAAAGAAACAATCGGATTTTCAATGACAAACATTGCTCTATTCAGCAGGTGGTGGACAAAGTTAAGTCTCTAACTTTCATGTGGTTGAAGGGGAAATTCGGAAATCTCTCCCTCAATTATCATGGTTGGTGGCTTAGTCTGTTTACCGTCTTAGGCATCGGCTAATTGTTGTCTTTCCTTTTTTCGTTCTTCAGTGGTTGGCTTATTGCCTTGTATTTATTGATTTGAACTTGTCTGTTACTTGGGTGTTTCTTCCTTAGCACATCTTATGCTAGGAAGGCCTTTTTGATGTGGTAATATATTTCATTTTAGCCTCTTCAAAAAAACATTATATTTTGCTCACGTTTATTACTAATATTTTTTTCATAGGATTTAAAGTACAATCTTTAACATTATTTTTTGCTCACGTTTGTTACTAATCTTTTTTTACAGTATTTAAAGTCTAATCTTTAACATTATTTTTTACACACGTTTGTTAGTAATCTTTTATTTAGAGGAATTAAAGTCCAATCTTTAACATTATTTTTTGCTCACATTTATTACTAATCTTTTTTTTAGAGGATTTATAGTTCAATCTTTAACAATATTTTTTGCTCACGTTTATTACTAATCTTTTTTTAGAGGATTTAAAGTCAAATTTTTAACAATACATTTTGCTCACGTTTGTTACTAATCTTTTTTTATAGGATTTAAAGTCCAATATTTAACATTATTTTTTGCTCACGTTTGTTACTAATATTTTTTTAGAGGATTTAAAGTCCAATCATTACCATTACTTTTTGCTCACGTTTGTTACAATTGATCAAAGACTAAGGAAGAGTAACGTATATAATAAAATAATATGGAAATACTGTTTTTTTTGGAAGGGATATGAAAATATTTGGCAATCTTTGTTGGTTGTATTGAGGGGAACAACACAGATATACAACATAGAAGCGGCTGATAAAAAAGTAACATGAGTTTTTGTTTGTGCTAGGTTTTTATGAGTTTTATCTTTCTTTAACGGAGGTAAAAAGGGTTAACAGAGACGATTAGTGAGATGAATTACTAATCCACGTGTTATTTTATAATTGGCTATTTGTATTTAAAATTAAGGGTATTTTTGGAAAGAAAAGTCCAACCCAAAAGCGTGCTGAAATAGGTGGTTTTCTTTATATATAGTATAGATTCCATCCAATATTTTCTGATTAGGTGTGTTAATTTCATCCAGTTTTGTAAATTTTAATATTAAAATTTACACCATTATGTACATTTAATAGTGAATTATTGACTCACATTGTTGTAGGTGAGCATTTTTTTTTAATCAAGTGATGCACCTTCTTCATAACTGTGGTCTACCTATAGAACAAGGCCCTAGGCATAGGCCGGGGGTGCTAGGGCCCTTGCCGGTAGGGGGCCTCAAAAAAAATTTACGATTGGGGTGTATATAGAAATATTTGGTATTTGGGGGTGTGTATAGTAAAGTTTACTGAAAAGCCCAAACATGTTGAAAGGCTGTGCTGAAGTCTGTTAATGTTTATGGCCCTTTTGTCTCAATTTGCTATATATACCCCCTTATATACCAAAATTTATATACACACCCACCCTATAAATTTTTTAGTTTTTCTTAATAATGTGTCAAAAATATTATTATCGAATAAATTTGTGATATTTTTTTGGGCTCTTTGTTTCTAATAATGTACCTCACAAATTATATTTTAGTTGAAAATAAGTCTACTAGATAAATTAATCTTAATGTTATCTTTTAAATGTCCCAAAAAATTAAATAATATCATTATGCTAAATCATGTGAGACGAATTTAGGATCATGTGACCCACTCATCTTTTTTTGTTGTTTTTTCGTAGTAAAACGCGGAGAAAAAACGAAAAAGAATACCTGATAAAATCACAACAATGAGCTAAAAAAAATTATAATGTATTATGTAAGGGGCCCTTTTCTCATATTATGTCTAAGACCTATAAAACTCTAGGAACGGCCCTGCTATATAGAAGATGTCGACTACTTAAATTTTGATAATGGGAATACAATGAACAATCTGTTGCATGAGGTTGCATGTTTTGTACCCTTTTTCGACATTCAGAAAATGGTTTTGCAGAGCAAATACTATATTTAAAAGATTAAAAATTTACTGTAATAAATGGTTTTGCAGAGCAAATACTGTTCTTTAAAGATTAAAAATTTACTCTAATAAATGGTTTTGCAGAGCAAATACTGTTCTTAAAAGATTAAAAATTTACTCTAATATTTGGTTTCATATTACTTTCAATTTTCTACTCATATTGACATAGTTTAAATTTTTCCACGTCCAGAACTTGTCTATGAGAAGAAAACTAGGTGATTTGATAAGTTGCCTCCTCCTTTTTTTTAAGAAACCACCGAAATTAACACCGAAGAAAATCAAACACGAGACCTTAAGATGAACACATTATAAAGTCGTAAACCAACATCACTAGACTAACACAAGTGGGTCCATAAGAACTAGAGTTGGTTTGAACTTGTTGAGAGATTAACCCTCAGCCATGTCTATTTATAGCAAGAGGATTACAATCAAGATCCCTTAATTAGAGGTATATTAATAAGAACTTATATCTATCTAACTCATTTACAATGAGAAATCAAACCTATTGATCAAGGATTTAAAATTTAACTGTTAATATGGTGGCTTCCTTGAAGTTTATGGAAATCTTCAATTTGAGATAGTGAAAGTCAAAAGCAACTCTCTAATATTTTGTTTTAGTTTATATGAATGGATTATATTGTACCTGTGATAAATCAGATCAAATAATGAGATTCCTTTCTACTACACATTATGAACAACTTTACTTTAGTTGAAACTCTTATTTTTCCTTTCTCACGTGTATATTGTGGCCTAGGAGTGGTATATGAATAGAGATAGGCCTTTTGATGACCATTCAATTCCGACAATTTATAGTGCTGTTAAAAGTAATTGTTCTTCTATTTCCCTTGAGGAAAATGTGACGAATAAAAATCATGAACATGTCCCAGCGGGGATTGGATCTAGCATAAGAGATTAGACTTCCACAATGTAGCAAACTAAAGTTTAGATTTAAATTGAGAGATAATTACATTTCGTGTCCGACATATCTTAAATATGATGATTATTTTCGTTGGAGAAAGCCTATGAAGAACAAAACAAAATCATGAGCACGTCAATTTTAATTTTCAGTTTATTATTGACTACAAAAGCAGTTGTTACGGAGGGTAACTTGTGCGCTCTATCGCACAGAAACACCACCTCGGCCAATCTTAATCATTGAACCGATCTCCATCTAACTCCCATATATGTTGCTGGATTTCACGGAAGCAGTTACGCTGAGCTCAGCTATGCAAGCGTGGCTCCACACCACGTCATGTAGAATCACTTTTTCACACATTTCTCACACTTCTCTCTCGAGAGTACAAACACTAACTTGAGCGTCGGAACACTAGAGCTCTTCCCCACCATCGACGAACAACCTCCACTGCACTGCAACTCTTCCACCACCGTACTGGATTGTCATAAGCATGAGCTTCGAAAATCGCGTTAACCTGATTCTGTTCCCGGATAGATCATCATTCAATTATCGTTTTGCTGGATGATTTGTAAAGAATGCATCCATACATAGCTGCAGTTTTAAATGATGCTATTTATTTACATGTTAGATTTTTATTAATCAAATTGACTTGGTACGTAGCAATGTTTTTATTTTTTGGCATAGGCAAATGTTAGTGGGTTGTGTTACTTTTTGGACCACCTTGCTAGTACTCTCTTGGTGTCCCTTTACTCACCAACCAACCTGCATGCTTGGGATTAGTATGTAGCAGTGTTAACATGAATCTTATCATCTTTTCTAGTTGCACGATTTGGTCTTCAAAATATTTAGTATATACTTTGTTGTTTTCATATTTTAATCTTGAAACAAAGCTACTAGGATATCAGAATCTAGATAATAATGTCTGCGTAAGAATTTTTTTCATTATGTATACGGTAAATTGTCTATAAATTTTTTAGTGCAACTAGTTAGTGTACTTCAACAACTCTAATTGAGATTAACTAACTCTTATCCTATATCCTACTTGGTGGTATTCTTTGAAAAAATCTAATCAAATGGATCTCAATCTGAAGTCATAATTTATTGTTTAATCATAAATAGTGAGAATTTGAATGAGTGTCTTGTTAGAGACATTATATATATATATTTTTTTTTTTTCTACCAGTGAGAAAAACATCGTAAGATTCCTGCATCATTCTGAAAAGTCTTGTTTACGAGATTAAATATGTTAGATGACTATTAGAATATTTAGAAGCAGGAAGTGGAAAGCACTTGGGTAAAGTAAGGACAAGTTTATTTTCGATATGAAGCATTCATTACAACACCAATAAAATACTATTGTAAATCTTAAACAAAGACTTATACACAACATAAATGATTTTGTTAATAACAAAATTCAAAACAAACTCCCCTAGAATGAGGTAAGATTGTCGGTATTTTGAGATATCCACTGTGGACACCTACCTTGCCGGGAACGCGGTTGTCGTCCAATCCACCAATGGCTGCCTGAGCATCACCTTCCTACGCTTCTGCTTCTCATGCGCTCGAAATAACTTGCTATATCATCTTGTGAATTTTAGAGATGGAAGAATCCCAAATCATGGCACATTATGCATGCGGTGTATGAAGAAGCGAGAGATGAAGAAGGAACAAGGTTTTGAAGGTGAAAATGTGACGGGTCGACACTAACATTAACATAGACACTTTGATGACACAGATGATTATTTGGAAATCACATAAAAGTAATCATATGTGTAACACGCATCAGACACGCTGTCAATATAAGAAGTGCCAGTGCTTCATAAACCATACACTCCTTTTGATTGTGCTAAAATTTTCAATTATCAATTACTCTCAGCTCAAGCAAGTTAATTGATTAAAGTAATTAAGAAACAAACAAATGCATAGTATATTTTTAACACTATATACTAATTAGTTGAGTTAGTTTCCAAGAGCATTTGAATAAGATGATAAGAGATTTCTTCTAGCATAATCATAGGTCTAGGTTCGAATCTAGTCTTAGAAATGCAACGGTGTTAAATCCCTTACAGAGACTTTACAATCCATTACGATCCTACGCAGCTCGAAGGATTAATTTGTGCAATTGAACACGGAGGTCACCCGGTTCACACATAAAAAACCTAGCTAAACTAGTGTTACAACTTTTTTCTTCCATGCAATATTCTTTGATTAGGTTGCTATTTTTATTCAGTGTTACTAATTTTTATATTAAAATCTACACTATTCTGTACTTTTAGTAGTGAATTATTGACTCACATTGTTTATGGAGCAAATGATGCACCTTCATACCTGTGTGGCTTACCTGTATAGAAGATGTTGATGATGGGAATACAATGAGCAATCTGTTGTAAGAGGTTTACAATCATAAAATGGTTTTGCAGAACAAATACTATTCTTAATAGATTACCAATTTACTCTAATGATTTGATTTCCCTTTCTACTGCAACTCTAATATTTTGTTTTGGTTATATGAATGGATTATATTGTACTTGTGATACGTCAGATCAAATAGTTTAAATGAGATTCTCTTTTACTGCACATTATGGACAAGTTCACTTTAGTTGAAACACTTATGTTTCCTTTCTCACATTGTGGCCTAGAAGTTCTATATGAATAGGTAGTCCTTAGAGGTGGGTCTTTTGAAAACCATTCAATTCCGACAATTTATAGTGCTGTTAAAAGTGACTGCTCTAGTGTTCTTCTATTTCCCTTAAAGAAAACGTGAACAATAAAAATCATGAGCATGTATCATGGGGAGGGCTTAGACTCATACAACATGGCGAACTATGATTTGAATCCCGAACTAAGAGAGGTATCCACATTTAGTGATTCTCCTTAATAAAAAAAAGGGTTTTGTTAACGAGTGCCCTCGGGGCACTCTTTAAGCATCCTAAATTAGGAAATTATTCTTCAAAAAAGTCAAATAGTTCAATATCCAATGCATTGAATACACAATTTTTCATAAAAACTTACGATTTAAGACCCTTAAAAAATGCTTCTGGGGCACTCGTTAACATTTCCCATAAAAAAAATGACCATGTAACTATTGTTGTTAAAATCGTGACTTAAATCCCAAAATCCAAGATTTTGCGACATTACTCACCTTCATCGACTGATATCCATTGCAAAATCCAAAAACAGGCAAAATCTAGTAAAATCGCATAAAATTGTGAAATCCCTCCATTCTGTCTTCAATCAGCTTCGTTGCCTTCGATTTCCTCTTCAATCAGCTTCGTCAAGCTTGAAACTTAAGTAGACGATACGTAAGTATTTTGTCAGGCATCTAGTTTTTGCCTTGAAACTTATGAGCACTTACTCACTTGTGATCAAGTATTTTGTAGACATCTAGTTTTTGCCTTGAAACTTTAGAGTCACTTACTAAAGAATATTTGGCATCGAGATTTGAGTCATTTATGTATAAGTATTTTTCGGACTTGAAACTATGAGTCATTTATGATTGTATGCAATTTATAACATATATTTAGCATTATTTTTGTTTTGGTAGAATCGATATCGATTCTGATTGCGATTTTACGATTTTCGATTTTGTTATCCTATATCGATTCTACAAAAGTAGTTGAGTAAAATCCTTCGATTTCGATTGCAATTTTACGATTTTCGATTTTGCTATTCCATTTCGATTTCGATCTGAAGCAAAATCCCGAATTTTACAGCCTTACATGTAACAAAATAAATAGTTGGACGTTTATTTACTTACTAAATAAGCAGTCAATTATCAGTTTGCTGGATGATTTGGAAAGAATGCATGCACACATAGCTGCAGTTTCAAATGATGTTATTTATTTACAGGTTAGACTTTTATGACTCAAATTGACTGGGTGCATAGCATGTAGCAATGTACTTTTTTATTGGCAAATGTTAGTAGGTTATGTTAGCTTACAAGATTTGAACCCTGGACCTCCTCGTTAGTACTCTCTCGATGTCCCTTAACTCAACAACCGAGGTGCACACTTGCAACTAACATGTAGCATTGTTAACATGGCTCCTATCAACTATTCTAGATGCACATTTTGGTCTACTTTGGTGTATATACTTTGGTGTTTTCAAATTCCACTCACAAAACAAAATTACTTAGTATATGGTAGGTAATAAACTGTATATAAGGTTTTTGTTGCAACTAGTTATTGTACTTGAACAACTTTCTAATTGAGATTACCAACTCTTATCCAATATCCTTACTTGGAGGTAATTATTTGAAAGTATCTACTTAAATGGATCTCATTCTCAATCACGTGATAATTATTGTTTAATGTTAAATTGGTGGTAATTTGAATGTATGGTTTGTCATAGAGAAAATATATATGATTTTTTTTTCCACCTGCTACAAAAGCATTGGGAGATTCTTGCATTATTCTGAGAAGTCTTGTTTAATAGATTAAATATGTTAGATATGACTGTTGGAATATTTAAAACTAGGAAGTAAAAAGCACTTAGGCAAAGTAAAGAGTAGTTTATTTTCGACATGAAGCATTCATTAGTCATTACAACTCCAGTAGAAGATTTGTAACATTCTGCCATAAAGCATAATTTTTCAATTTTATTTTCTGCAAAGCGTCCGAAACATAGCAGTACACGCTTGCTAAAGCCGATTTCTAAAGGCCTTCGATGAAGGCCACCCCGGTGTTCTTCAACCAAACATTACCTTGGATGAGTTGGGCCACTGTAAACTTGTTTGCCTCGGCAGCATTGATGATATGATAACCAGGCCATTTCACTCTCTTGCTGGTACCAGCACCGGGTCCGCTGTTCTTGTACTCTCCGTAATACAATGTTTGGAGAAAGTCCTTACTCGCGGCATCCCATTCAGCCCATCCTGTTGGGTCAATGTGGGCTCCTAACAAGGACTGCATCACAACAGTCCTGGAGTATTTCTTCCATGGGCGGCCTAAGTAAGTTTTGACGGAGCCTATCACAGGTTTGAGATCCGTGCTTGGTATTACATCGCATTGCTGAATTGATGTTGCAGTGTTCTGGTTTGGGTCTAATCGACCCTGGGCTGTGACCATGTTGTTTTGGTTGGCCATGGGCTTTCGGGCCACGAGTTTGCACTTCTGCAACACAACAGCTGCGTCTCCAAAGATAAAGTCAATGGTACCGGTAATGAAGGAGTCACGGTAAAATTGTCGGTTGGTGTGTGCGTAGAGAGTGTCTTGAAATGCATCAATTTTGCAGCGGTTAATGACAGATCGATCAGAACCGACGCGCAGAGCAACTGCCTGATGCTTCTGTGGACCTGCCGTGTTTTGGAATCCAATGTCCTGAGCTATAAACCCATCCCCAACAGCAGCTACAAAACCAAATTATATACGAATCAAAATCAATGTCACAGAAAAATTGAAATGGTAAATACTGACAAGGGAAAAATTTCATACCAACAGTTGCAGTTTGGAAGGTGCCTGTTCCATCAACATAATTTAAGCTGCCAGTGATTATCGTTGCATCCATACCGTCACCCACGAGCATCACGTTCGTCTTTGAACTAGCGATTTCTACATTCTCTTTGTAGATTCCCTTTTTCACATAGATAACATACCTTGCAGTACCTTTGTTAGGTGCAGATGCAACAGCCTCAGCAACAGTCTTGAACTTGCCGCTCCCGTCTTTAGCCACGACAACATTGGCCTTTATGTCCCCAACTGAAGACTCCAATAGCCTTCGATCTTTACTTGTTACCCAAGAGGGAAAGTCACCATTCAATGATTCATCAATGAATTCGTCGCGATCCTTTGGAGGTAAAACGGCAACAAGCACAGCGAGAGAAGATCTAGCTCTTGATATTAAGTCCTGAAGGTCATTTTCCATAACAGCCCGAGATGTACCTTCTAATCCATCCAAACAAGTTGCATGGTTAGTGAGCACACCACTAAGCCATGTGTGTGCATCATGCTGTGAGTCAGTGTTATCTTTTGTTAGAGATAACACTGAGTCCCAAACTCTTTCCATGGACAAGTCCATTAGTTTTTCACAGACATTCAAAGCATTTTCTTCTCTAGGGCTGTTAACTCGGCGTTTGATAACATTGGCCGTGTCCAAGACTTTTTGAATGTGTGTGGTGGATTTGGTTAACAAGGATATCAGAGTACTCAATTTGTGATCTTTTGTGCCTTGAACTACCTCTGATACATGAGTTAAGCAGGAGTTTGTATCAAGTGCATGTTCACACACATTGGGAGCTGAAGAGAAGTGGAAAATGGAGATGGGTTTGTTGAGATGAGAAATAACAAGGGCTGTTGAACTTATGATAGCTGCTAAAGAGAGAATTACCCAAAATGTTTTGGGAATGGATTTTCTAGGCTTGTCTAGCAAAGATTCTTGGGTAGCCATACTGATAATGTAGCTAGTGTTGGTTGCTTAGTATGATCTGTGTTTACTTCATCAAACTATTATATAGGCAAAATAATAAATCATTTTGAAGATAATAATTGCAAAATTAATGGCGCATGTGTTTTCAATTTTCATGCAATTGTTTTGGACCGTAAAGTTGAATATCGACATGGTGTGACCTAAGTGGTAGATGTTTGGATCTCTAAACTATTTTGTCAAGTGTTCGATCATTGACTAGTGCATGTAAATGATGAGTCATTAACTAGTGTTTTTAATAGATTATTTGAGTCTGTTTTATTTAGATTTATATGCTTTTATTTCCTTTTTAGAACTATTTGACTTCAATTGCAAGTTATTTAATTTCAGGAACAAATTTGGTAAAAGATTGAGTCTTGGAGCAAAAGAAAGGGTTTTGGAGCATGATTAAAGGATAAAAGGATCTAAAATATGATTTGGAGCTGATTGAAGACAAAAATATGAAGATCCTGTGCAAAAATATCGGGCGTTGCCGCGCAAAACAGCGGCGTGGCCACGCCTCCAAAGTTTGAAGCTCAATGGCCAAAGTCAGAGAGTTGGCACGGCCGTGCCACCACCACAGCACTCATTTTAATGCTTTTGCTTCTTCGACAAGCTGTCTGTTTAAGTTTATTTCTGACCTAGAGCCCATGGTTTCTTATGGAACATTCTATTGATGTATTTCTTGGGGCTTAAGTAGTTGTAGACTATAAATAGAGCAGTTAGGAAACATATTCAATCATCTTTTGTTCTTGGGAATTCCAAGTGACAATTATTTCTTTGAAAAAAAAAACACCTTTATTTATTTGTTATTTACTTTTATGTTCTTCTTCTTCTTCTTCTCTATGTCTACAATGAACATCAGTGGGTAGATTTCTTTGTCTTGGGATTGTTGGATGAGTCTAATGACCTAATCCCTATCAAACCAAGCCTCAAACCCTAATTTTATGTAAATCTATTTTCTAATCTAATTCACCGTTTTTATAATCAATAACAAGTATTAATCGAAGGATCGAAAGATGAAGTTTAATAGTTGTTATTGATTAATCACAAATATCAAGCGAAGGATCGAAAGATAAAGTTTTGATATTGGAACAAGTGAAGTTAGACAAGGATTGCGAAACATGAGAATAGTCTAGCAAACCTTGAGACAATAAAGTTTTGTGCTTCAAGGGTTTCAATAGCAATCAACTATGAGAATAGGCGTGGTTGCTAACGAAACATACTCACTGAGACCGAAAGGAGATGTGATAGGCTAAAGAGAAACTTGACTTTAGAAAATAGGTCCAACATAAGGTTCTAGGTTTAGGGTTTGGTTTGTGAAGGATTTGTCACCAAGATAAACCAATAATCCCAAGATGCTTTTATTAGTATATTTTCTTTTAAAAAACAAAATCCAATATTTTCAACTTGAACTCTCATCTAATCATTCTTGAAAGTTAATTGAATTCATAACTCTCTGTCGGAACGGTACTCTTTTTACTACTTTGGTAAAACTGTGCGCTTGCGGATTTTACACATCAGTGAAAATACATATGTTAAGAGAAATCAATCCCTGAAATATATTTGTGCTACTTCGAAAAATTAGTCTTCGCAGTTACACGTGAAGACACCTTATCTTACCAAAAAAATAAAGTTGTGTGACTAAGATTTAACATGTGATAAAGTTCACAACTCTTGTTTGGTCCAATTCATGTAAGCATTAAAGTATGGTTGTTGGTGGAGTTCAACTATTCGTCATAAGTTTAATTTTTTAAGGAAAAGTATATCAATATGTTGTCACTGATCTTCAATAAGAAAATAAAAAATTGACTCGTCAGATGGTAGATTCTTAGATTTTCAATCATTTAATCAGTATTTGAATGGTGCATATATAAGGACCATCTGCAATAGTGAGTGCTTCACCTTTCTAGCACCGAACTAAATTGGCACATCTGTTATGGAGTGATATTTATTGGTGCTTATAGAGAATGGTGCATATATAAGGACCGTCTCTCTTCATTTTTTGTGTGAATTTCATTTAATATTTTTAATGAAATAAATTAGCATTTTAGAAATGTAATAATAAAGTTATTAGTGGGACATATTAGTAAATTTTGTTGTGGTGCTGGCTTGGAGGAATTAGGTGCTTATTAGATATTGACACTAAAAATTTATAAAATGAATTATGTATGTTTGTGGAGCCCACTTAAGCATATAAATAGAAGAGTTCCATTGTCAATGGTCTAAGAGATTAATTTCAAAATATACGTGGGGAGATACTTTAGCTTATAAAAAAAGAAGATAAAAGATAATTTCATATCTCTTTCTTGTCTGGCCCATTTTATTAAGCTTTAATGTATGGTTGATGGTATTATTAAAAGTTCTATTTTTTATTGAAAAAGTATACCAAGTGCATGTGAGCTGTTTAAGTCATATTCATACCTTTTGATTTTTCTTGTATTATTGTATATGTATGAATCATTACAAAGACGGAATAAATGTCTTATTGTGAAGTGAAAGTGGAAGACATCATTGGAGAGTCCCATGCATACGTTTTATTCTTTCATATGTACGTACGGATGACCGGGACAAATGTTGACTAGTAATATAATACAAAAAAATTGGAAGACATACTTGCGCATGTTTTTAACCTGCGCTCTATTGGGCATAAATTGACAAGAAAAAAAAGTCTAACAACACACATTTAAGACACACTTTCTAATATACTATTTGATTGATAAGATTATGAGTTGCTTTTTTGTTAGTTTAATTGTCAGAATTTAACCATTTAAAACAAGTAAGTGGAGAATTTTAAATTAAAATTTCGGCCTCGACATATTGCAATGTTCCGACCAACTGATGTTCACATGATTAAGATAGAGTTCCTTAAAATAAAATAAAAAAGATTAAGACGGAGTTATTTGATAAAACTAATTTATAACGTTTTCTAACTTTTAAGATTTTTTTTTTTTTTAAAACGCCACTTAAAACTTTTGTTTTTTTCACAAAACTTGAAGTTGCATTTGTGGTTATGTTTATGGCATATAATTTTCTCATGTTTTTATCCTTGATGTTTGAAATGAATCAATTAAATATTAATTTACATTTTTTTATTTATGTAATATTGTATCATTGCATTTGTGTTTGAAGTATTAAATTATTAACATTAAAAATTCAATATGATAGTTTATCTGAAAGTAATTTGTTATAGTCATTTGCTATTGTTAGGTTATTTGTTATATGCTATAATTTCATCTTTTATTAGCTAGTTTATATGAAATTTATTTTTTTAAATAAAGTTTATATGAAACTTTTGTTAGAGAGACTTTTAGTACACATTAATAAAAGAATTCATCCCATTTGACCTTTTTTTTTCCTTCATGGATTTGGGTTTTTATTTATTACTATATAAAATAAAGCACCACGAACTATCTTTATAATGCCCGAGGATAATGAGGGAGGAAGTGATCGCATGTGCACGAGTTTTTTTCAACGATCCATAACATAAAAATTTCATAACTAAGCATGTTTGATTTGGAACGATTTTGGGATGAGTGTTTTTATAGACAGTTTTTCAAAAAAAAAAAAGTGTGAGTAAGAACAAAAATACGTTGTATGGATATTCATATATTCAAAAGATTGCAATTAATTAATTGAATAGTTTTTATGTTTTGGTGGATGAATTGAGTTGGATATTCCTAACTAGCTTTTAGTGGGATATAGATGTATTAATGAATTGTACAGATGCGAGGTAGGAACTTTTTGGGACTTCGATCTGAAAAAATTTAACTCGGTCAAAAATCTAGATTAAAATTTTAAAAATTCTAACAAATGTTTTTAGGATATTGATTAAGATATTATTGGATGTGATCATTGTATAGAAAATGATGTATTTATGTCTTTTACAAATATTTGAGTTGCATTTTTAAAATAAAATTTTCTCTCGTTGATTTCTTAAATAATGCTCTTAGTGCATTTGTTACCATTACCCTTTATATTTTGTCAATTATTTTTGAAATACATACTTTGATAGTTTCAACTCTCACTCCTTTGCTACTTTGGAGTATGGAGAGATTTATTCATCACATATTATCCATTAAAACAAATTTGAGGTTAGAAAACAAATAAATGTGATTGCCGACATGTCAAACCTTATTTCGAGTAGTCACTTGTATGTTTAGTCTCTATGTTTTTTTACGTCCTATCCCATGTATTATAAACCTTTTATCACTCACACTCCTTTGCTACTTTGGAGTATGAAAAGAAAATTCAATTAAAATTAGTTTTGATACATTTTTGGTAGAGTAATAAATAACTAATAAAATCATCAAAATCATGTTCAATCCAATGAATTGGTTCCTATTAGTCTATATACCCGGTGGGTATATAGTATACCCGTTGGGGTATATAAAAGTCTTAGAATATCATTATTGTAAATTAATGTAAATTGATTAGTCATGAATGTATAGGATCAATACTCTGATTGTATATATACAAACCTAAAGGAATGGAAAGGCAGGCCTATTATTCTAACATGGTATCAGTAAGCATCAAATACTGATCCAAGAACCCTAGTTTCTTTCACTACCGCCGCCGGCCTCCTCTTCCTCCCAAACACCTACGTCGGCCGCTCCCTCTCCCCTATTC
>Ga0315914_1002305_pt1 | contig 29214 bp, 21 predicted proteins | sample MpolenodulesMG_FD_203920 | JGI IMG/M metagenome (GOLD analysis project Ga0315914, IMG submission 203920) | Medicago polymorpha root nodule microbial communities from Los Angeles, California, United States - elongated nodules | ecosystem: Host-associated > Plants > Roots > Nodule | place: USA...
TTCAAATAATTAAATGTGTTTGTGTGTGTTGCATTTACTAAAAGTAAAGAGTAAAGAGAAGAGAAGAAGAACACACGTAAATTTATAGTGGTTCATCCAATGTGGGTAGGTCCACTCCTCACAATCCTGTGAGAATTTCCATTATGATGCTTGAGATAACTTCTCAAATCCTGCACCCTACAATCTTGTTCACCTAATCAATTACAACAACTGTATTCTCTAAGCCTCATCAGGCTTACACCTTTCTTGCTAAGTTACCCACTTAGACGTTACACCTTTCTGCTCAAACTAACACTTTAGTACCCCTAAAGGTAGATGAGACTTTACAATTTGTTTGTGAGTTTCAATGATTGAAATTAGACAAGAGAAGAATGGAGGGAGATATTTATCTTTAAAAAGATATGAGAAATATTGATACACACGTTTAAAGGCTTCTTGAAATCTTTGTGAGATCAATGTTTTTGCCAAAAAGATTCAAACACTCTTATGTTGTTTTCTTGTATGCTTTTCAAAGGTGTGTGTAACACCCCGTTTTCCCAACAATGTAAATAATACAAATAATCAGAGTATTCAATGTAAAACGGGATATCACACTGCTCTTAAAATATAAATAGAGTAAAGTTACTATTTATTAAAACAACCTTGTCAAATTCTCAATGACATCGCAGCGGAAAATAGATTCATAGTCAACAACTTTGTTCAACAATCTTTGGCACTACGGCCTCAACATAAGCAACATTAATAAAATCTTAATTCAAGACAACATGGTTTTAAAATAATACGCAACAGTGGAAACATAGCAATTAATCCCCATCCTGTTACGTATCAGAGCGACCCTAAGACGATACACGAGAGAGTCAACTCACATCAACAGCTAAGCCTGGTTATCTGCACGTTACCAACATAGGGGCAACATTCAAATGGAAGGGGTGAGATTTCACATTCAATAATAATAAGCATATAATTCATCAACGGAACTTAACAACCTAAACAACAATGTTAACAACAATAATAGTTCGCGTATACTTATTATCAATAATGTTCCACATATGCTTCATTTATTTTCACTTAACATTTAAATCATCAACAACAACATCTACAACTCAACATTAACGACAACGCAACGCCGCAACAACAACTCGACTATGTAGTATGCATGTGGTACAAATCAACGTGTTAGAGAAAAAAGCTCTTCAAGCAACGCTGGAGTAATAAACTCCTAAAATCAACGCTGGAGCATAGCTCCTAAAATCAACACTGGAGCAGCAAACTCCTTAAGGCCAACTGGAGCAAATAACTCCTCAAAGACAACGCTGGAGTAACAAACTCCTAAACACAACGCTGGAGTATAAACTCCTAGAATCAACGCAATATGAATGATTAATATTCAACAGGGCATGAGCCCCCAACTTTATACGAGTATGCATGGACTCAACAACTTATTCAACAACAACGTACAACATCAACAACATTGACAACATCAACAACAACGTAAGACATCAACGACAACGTCAACAACAACAACAACAACCAACAACAACAACATCGACAACATCAACATTATAATCTCATAAATATTCATCATATAATTGCAACATCATATAATCATCATGTTAAATTCATCATAAGCATGCATATAATAATTCATCAACATATATACATACCTTCATGTAATATTTCATCAACAAGTTATTCATATAATAATCATCAACATATATACATATATCATTTCATAAATCATGTTATTCTTGACAACAAACCAATTCTACGTGTTCTATCATCAAATCCGGTTTTAAATCCTAATTCTCAAATTCACACGAACAGCTACAACAAAACTACATGCTAAATTCAGTTTTAGAATTATACCACTTAAGATTAGAGAATATTAGTCACACCCTTACCTTAGATTAGATGATTGCAAGGTTCTACGAATTCTTCTCTTTTCTTGGTTCTCTTCTTCTCTAGGTTCTCCTCTAATTTGTGTCTGGCTCATACCTTTTATATCTCACACCCTCAACATATTTTCTAACTGAACCCACGTATTTTTCAAACTAAGTCCACGTATTTTCTAACTAAATCCAAACCACGTATTTTCTTACTAAATCCAAACATATTTTCTAACTACATCCACATATTTTCTAACTAAATCAACGTATTTTCTAACTAAATCCACATATTTTCTAACTAAATCAACGTATATTTCTTAACTAAATTCACATATATTTCTAACTAAATCAACATATTTTTTAACTAAATCCAAACCAGCCACTCAAATATATTTATTCTAAATATCCAACATATTCTACTAAAAAATATAATATAAAGCCACTTAATAAAATATTAAAACACCACAACATGTCATAAATCAACATAAATCACATAAGTTATATAAAAGACTCTAAACTCAACCAAAAATAATTAAATAAAATAATAAATTGGGGCGTTATAGTGTGTGCAATGCCGAGCCTTCCACTTTTTCTTTATAGAGTGTCTTGACCTCTTGTAGCCGTTGGAGTGTGACCAATAGTCTTGTGCCACGTGTCCTAGGACCCACAACCTTTTACTTGAAATTCTGGGCAAACTGAAATACTTCAGAATGTTGTTGTGTTCAATAGTCTTGTGCCATGTGGATGAACGGTTAGATATATTTCTGGATTTTACCATATGAATATCAGATGAATTTCTGGGTTGTACTATGAAGTTTGTTCTTGTACGACTTCAGAATGTTGTTAGATCAAACCTTCTTTGAAATCTGTCTTGGAACCTGTGCAGGATCCCATAAAGTGGAACTGTCACTTCAAGTCCATGCTTCAGGGGATTTGGTTAGCTTTGTACAGTACCAACTCCCCTATGTGTTGAATTCCTGTTGAATAAGACTTGATCTCGTTTTTAGATTTTCTTTTTACTTTCCAACTACTGTACTGTTCATGTCAGAAAAAGCATGGAGCAAGATCGAACTTTCTGAACTCAGGTGACTTCAGAATGTTCATTTTGTTTCACTTAAGATGATTTGCAAGACTCTTATTTGATGTAATCAAATCCTAATAGTGATACACCAATGAAGTGATGTATGAAAAACACCTAGGATGATATTCAAAATGGAATATTCCTAAAGTTTTGTACTTCAAATATTCATAGTCTTGAATGAACATTGAAGATGTCCTTTTTTACTTTAATCAAATAAATGCCTTTATTTCTTGATTGATCTTAGTCAATGTATTTCACTGGGCTTTTATTTATGTCACGTGAACCTTGCATGTTCTTCATTTGGTTCATGAATTTCTGGGGTTGGTTCTTGATGTTCATCAGAACAACCTTCTGAACTTTGTCCAACCTTTTGTACTCATTTTAACTTTCTGAACTCTGACTGAGTTCTTAAGTCTTTATGCCCTTTGATTTCTTGTATCTTGGTATGAATTAAACTTTGTTCCTGTCGTAGTTAAACACTCAAGAGCACAAGTTAAATACCAACAAATTAATCAAAGTCCATTAATTCCTTAATCATCAAGGTTTTTTATCTTTAAAATTAATTAGGGATTTTGTCTCAACATTGCACATTTCTAAAAACTTCTCTATAAACCACATTTGATGTAACGGTATCATCTTCACCATCTTCATTGGTTATCAATATCTTCAAACACATTTCTAAAACCTTCTCCGTAAACCACATTTGATGTAACAATATCATCTTTAGCATCTTTATTGGTTATCAATATCTTCAAACCTTTTCTTGATGCCACTCTTGAAATTGCAACATATAATTGACCATATGAGAATATTAATGTTGGAAGATATACTTCAACATGTTTAAGTGATTGTTCTTAACTTTTATAAATGGTCATTGCAACCTTGATTCCGATTGAAAACTCTTCCTTGACATCTCAGTTTTGTCTCCCTCTCTTCCACATATCACTTTATCATGTTTCAGTTTCTCTTTCAGATTTATTTTTCTTCCCTTTTTTTTTCTTCCTCTTTCTCATCTTTCTTTCTCCATTCCATTTCTTGATCATTTGTTTTTCTCCCTCTTCATCCATTACTTTTCATTGCTACACATCTCCAAATATTGGTTCTTAGAGAGTTAGCATTTAATTTACCTCAAAAAAAAGAGTTAGGATTTAAGGATAATTTTTTTTACTTCATTGGTTTGTTTCTCATCAATCTTTCTCTTCAAATTAGAGGCACATTATGATCTATAAAATATTTTGTTAGTGGGATAATTGGATATATGCATGAATGAAGTAATTGATCTCACTGTGCGTTAATATCATTTGCCCTTGGTAAAATTAAGTCATTTTTGGTAGAAAAAAACAATATCTACTAAAACTCTTGTGCATCGAAATTAGAAGACTAAATAAATCGAATGTTAAATTGATTGGAAGTGGAATAAATATTGAAAAGAAATTAACCTCTTCCTACACGGGTTTTGTAGAGCTTCGTATATAACTATGAAATTGACTATATTCTTACTTTTAAAGTTATTTTTAGTATTATGTTATCAAACTACCTCAAAATTAACAAAAACAAAAGATGGACTGCAATAAAAAAGACAAATCAAAATAACAAATATATACAAAAGTCTGCATCAAAAAATTGGTCCTAACCGTAAAGGAACCGCTATGTGGTAACTGGAAGAAAAAAATAAAAATGAAATGAACCGCTATGTGGTAACCGAAAGAAAAAATAATAATAAAAAGAATCGTTATGTGGTAATTGAAAGAAAAAATAATATGGAAAATGAACTATTATTAAAAAAAGGAATTGCAATGACGTTAGGGATTTAAAAAAAATGAACTTTTCATGTGCTACCTGATTCAATTCCTTGTGTACCTTATTTTTTATAAAAATTAATAAGACCCGTCAAAAAGGGCGGGGTTATGGTTATTAGGTTCAATTACATGATGGTGAGAAATGATTTAGGGATCGTGAGATTGAAAGAAATAGGACCCAAGATTTCCGTTGAATACATAACATTGAAGCAATCATGTGTCATCGAAATCATCAGTGCCTGATGGTAAGAGTTGTGAATTGGAAGCATGAGGTACCTGGTTAAATCCCCAACATGATTTTTTTTCATAAAAGAAGGGAAAAAGTAGGGTTTAGAAAAAATCGGGTTTAGGGTAGGAGACTTAGTAGGTACCCGTTCATCGCACTATAAGTTCGATTGAATCAATCCCCAGAGGCACTTAGGGGTGCGGTTGGTGGGGTATTTTAGAAGGCAAGTTGCTTCAAGTGAGTGGGAGTATCCAAAGCTGGATGTGGTACCTTTTGTGAGGCTCTCCAAAGATGAAAATAGAGGTATAATCCCTCCTTTTTCTTTAGAGAAAATTAAAAGGGTGGTGAAGGAAAGTGAGGAAGATAAAATTCTGGACCCGCATAGTTTTAATTTTATTTTTTTAAGAGTTTTGGTATCTTCTGGAGAATAAGGTGAGGATTGTGCTTGATCGATTCCATGACAATGGAGTGTTGCCAAAAAGTTTCTTGTCTTATTTCATAATGTTTATCCCAAAGGTGAAGAATTCGTTGTACCATAAGAAATGTTGGATTGGTTATTGCCCTTAAGGAACGTTGGATTGGTTATTTCCCTTAAGGAATGTTGGATTGGTTATTAAAATCTTGTGTTACTTGTCATAATGTGTTTTAAGAATTACACTCATACATATAGTAAATATTTACGATAATAAAAGTATATATTATCCCCGTGAGCTTAACTCAGTTGGTAGGGATATTGTATATTATATGCAGGGTCTGGGGTTCGAACTCCAGACACCCCATTTCTCCACATTTAATTGTGTGAGCTCCAGCACTAGGCTACTTGACCAAAAAAAAAATATGTACTAAAACATTACATGAATTATACTTATGTACATACTACTTATGTTTATATTTATGTGATGTCGACGGGTTAAAATCCGATTTCAAGGTTTATGCTAGGGGGAAGAAACCAATGTCTTGTGACACAAATGTACATGTGCAATTGACAATTTTGATGCAACGAAAGAGCAGATTTTGGCCGGCAAATAAAAACAATTTGAAGGTATTAAGCCACTGCAGTTCTCAAAAACATAGTTAAGTAATTTGTTTCCATAAATAACCAAAGCATATTATTAAATTTAATAACCTATGAAGGGATGATGGCTTATATATACATATGGTGATAATCTTGTGATAAGATTATCATTCATCCAGAGCAAACAATTCTAGAAAGGAAAGATGGCTTCATTTTCAGTGGAAGAATTCATTGGAAATGGAATTTTGAAAGAACTGTTCCAAAAATTGTTGGAAGAAGGTTGGGATGATGTACCAACACTAAAGGTTATGGGTTCAGAGGACATGGACTTGCTATACATGACACAGAAGCAAAAGGTTGGTCGTCATCATTATCAATAGCATTTTTTAAATTTACCATCTTATAATATTGTCATTTAATCATACTCTTCTACACAATCTAACTTTTATCACTAAGCACACAAACTACTTTATCATTTTAGTCCATAGAATTGTAGAGAGGGAACAATTTGGTCTTCAAATTAATGAAATTTTAAATTTCTTGATCACATTGTAGTAGCTGAAAGAGGATTTTTAATTTTCAAGATCACTTGAAAATTTCATTAATTTCACAAATTAAATTGTTCGACGACTTGCAATTATAGAACCTAAATCCGTATTTCCTCATATTAAGCAAATTGATAGATGTATATGAGGATCCAGATTCTATTCATTTAAATAAAACATGCGGTTAAACACATTAACTGATCTGGATCATTGGTTTAAAATTAGCTTAAACTATATATTCTTGAAATATTCATCATGTTTGATTTGAGATCGCATGACCATGATTAATTAACGCATTACCTTTTGTGCCTATAAATATTATAAAATGCATAAGAACTATATGCTTCTGAAATTTTACCCTCTAATGTCATAGGAAGCACTTGGAATCAGACGTTACCTACATGATAGAGGATTGATGCAATATGCAGATAAGTTGGAGAACAGTGAGAAAAATCTGGTAGATCTTCTCAAACTAAGCACTAATGAACTTGTTTCTCAGTTTGAAATGAAAAGAGGCCACATTGCCCGTTTCATTAACAAAACTAGGCACGATGATTCTTTCAAACAACGTGGACTTACTCTTAGAAGAAGAAGCAGCATAATAATTCAAGGAGAAGATAGCGTTCCAAAGAGTAATGGATCAAATTATGCTTCAAGTAACAGTAGCACACGATCATATCTAAAAAGTAATGCAGCTTCTGATGAGCAATCAATGATTGATTTTAAGATTAAAGATGGTTATGTTTTTAAAGGGATTGTAGCTTCTGAACCAGCTGAGCCTAGGGTATGTGGTTGTGTGAAACCACCTCAAGTTATTGACCAAGTTTCTGCATATAGTGCTGTTGAGAATATTTCAGTTCAGAAATTAACTCCTGAGTATAAGTTTGGAATGGAACCATTGGTGAAAATTAAAACACCACCACTGAAGGCATCTGAACTTTGGCGCGATAAACCAGCTGTTTTCTTGTGTCTCCGAAGACCAGGGTAAACATTTTTAACGACAAAAGTTAGTATTGTTAGTATTATACTAATTGGCGATCGAACTCTTGAACTACTTAATTATAAGTCTTCTGCTTAACTTTCTTACCTAATTACGAAGCCAACCTTATATCCTCCGAGGACAAGGGTGAATTGTTATATTACATTTGAAAATTGCCAATTTGGCTTGTATTTCAAAAATCACTTCAATCATACTCATATGATAAATAAACAACATTGCAACACACAAAAATACTAGAGAAAGAGCAAACAAAATGCAACTTTCCAAGCCCTAAAAAGATCCATCTTTTGAACATTTTTAATACTCTTAAAAATACAAATATATAAGTAATTTTTCTTGTACTCTTTATGGTGTTTCATATCTCTTCATTTGAAAGTAAAGTGGGTTGCTTGCTGCGATTTATGTCCCTTGAATTTGAAAACAGGTGCATCATGTGTAGAGCTGAGGCACACCAGCTTTATTCTCGAAAACCCATATTTGATTCACTTGGTTTTCAACTATTTGCAGTTCTTCATGAGGAAATTGACTCAGAGGTAATTAATTAGTAATAACAATATTTAGCCATATTTTAATTCATTAAGCCGTTTAAAGCTTAGCTTATTCTCATTGTTAAACAGGTAAAAGATTTCTGGCCTAGATACTGGGGTGGTGTTGTACTTCTTGATCGCAACAGGGACTTTTATAAAGCTCTTGGTGGTGGAAAATTGCCCAAGGAGAACTTTATATCAGGATTTTTGCTCAATCCTAGAGCACTTTCTAATTACAAGAGATCAAAAACCTTGAACATTGAGTACAATTTTAAAGGTGAAGGTGAAATAAAGGGTGGACTCTTTATAATAGGGAGTGGAAAGAGTGGCATTGCTTATCAGTTTATTGAGAGAAATTTTGGTGATTGGGCCCCACTGGCTGAAGTTATTGAAATCTGTACTCAAATGCAGAAGGTAATAATTATTGTTTGCTCTATTTTCCATGTCAATTTGGACTATGCAGTACTGACACACAAACATAGAAATTAAGCACCACACAACATGCAGATACCAATAATTAAAAAAAGAAAAGTGGTTGAAACTTGAAAGTCATTTCACATGTCGGTATCTTTTTTTTTAATCAAGCAAAATTTTATTAATAACTAGATGTATGCACAAGACGAACAAAGACCGGTGTTACAGAAAGTACAAACTACATGTGTCGTATATAGATGGAACACCTGAAAACAAACACCAACAATGACACCCCTGCGATCAACACCCAAAATAACAACACCCACCAAAATAAACATCACCCCCTAAAACTGACTCTTATACTTACCGATCACTGAAAAAACGACATCCATAACACTCGTCCCCACTACTCATCTAAAAAGAACACCCTTGAAAAGAGAAACCAGTCCTCATCATCAACACCCTTGGAAAAAGACATCCATAACACTCGATATCATCTCAATATCGGACTCTAACATACCTTCAATCTAGAGTATCTTGTTAGTGTTATATCACAATTGAGAAGTGTTAAAAAAAACATCAAACTCTTTTTTTTAACATTCACTATTTTATTTGGTGAAATTTATATGGATTCCACCATTTTATATTAGAAGCGCATTGATTTCACTGAACAAAAAAATAGATATTAGATTGTTGAAAAGAGAGTATTCGCAGCACTCATCTATCACGGTTTATCTTTTTTGACACAATGTCATGGTTCATCTTAGTTAGATATATTACAAATCTTGTGAATATGATGCAGAACCAAGTAGAAGGTCAAAGGGAGTTTGTGCTACATTGAGAAGTTTCTACTAAATGAATATGTTGGAGCTAGACATCAATTAAACTCATTTTAGTCACTATGATATCAATGATACAACTTTTATATATTGATTATTAGTTAATGCAGATAAAATTGATAAATCTATTCTTTGTTTCCATTCCCTTGATATTTCAACCTTCAAAAGTTTGGCTAAATATCTGTACTAGAAGTAATGTACTTATCAAATCAGATCAATAATGGAAAAATTCATTTTAGTTTATTTTGTTTTAGACTTTTATACGTTTTTTAGGACGAGGGAATTGGGTTGTATTGGCTAAATATCTGTACTAGAAGTAATCCTTTCAAGATTATTTCTTCTTTGTCTCCATGAAGGGGGCAGGCAGTAACATGCTCTCAGCCTTCCATGTGATATGTCTGAGCTAAGAAGCACTAAGTAATGTTTGTGGTGTCATTGTCATAATCAATATTGATACAATGATCATGCATGTAACTATGCTTTTCGTACTTACGAATTTTATTTATTTTTCTTAAAATGAAAGTTAAAGACCAAAACAAACTAAGATTCAAGAGATATAGAAATGAAAGAAAACAGTTTTAAAAAAATGGTAAGAAAAATTTACTTATTTTTCAGGGACAACATGCAATTATTTTAAATTTTGAAAGAGGTGAAAACAAATTATCGCGGTGAGGAATCTGTAACTGAAAACGGTTACGGCGGAGATGCGCGTAACAGAAAATGGTTACGGTGGAGGATTGTTGGACCGTGGTCGTTAGCGAATGATCTCCTCCTTATAGCGTCAAATGATATGTCTGGTGAAAACGGATGAGTGGCAACGGCGGTGGTTAATGCTCCGGTGTGACGGTAACGACTTCTGGTACGACGGTGTTGAGTCTTCGCGGTGGAACGAAAGGTGTATGCAGTAATAAAACTAAGAAAGAGTGTGTAGAAAGTGTTGTGAAAAGTGATATTCTAAGAGATATCTAAATTTAAGAAAACAGTTTTTTAAAAATCCGTAAGCAAAATTTACTTATTTTTCATGGACAACATACACTTATTATAAATTTTTAAAGTGGTGAAAACAAATTAAAACACAATTGTCTGACAGGTCATGACCAAAGCCTACGTGGTGCTCTTATTTCATATATAAGGCATTAAGGTATAGTTCAAAGCTATGAACTAAAATTAATCATGAATCTCCTTATGGATCCTAAAATTATCCAAGAATGATTTCCCATGTATCTTGCTTGAAAGGTGTGCTTTCATGTAATCTGCAGCAGCAATTGTTTTGAATAATGCAGGACTTTCAGGAGTCACAAGGCTGGGTGTTGGGCCTATATATCCTCCCATAAAAGGATTTTGAAATGTAGCCATAGATATTCTCTCCTTCACTGAATTCACTGTTGCTCGATGTTCAATACTTCTATAAATTCCATTGGTCAATATCTGCCACACGACATTTACAATATTATTAATAACAATTCTCTTTATTTTTATTAACTCTTACATTCTCATATGAATGAGATTCTGATGATTTACATTTGACCAAAAGTGAAGTAGTCAAATCTGATTAGTAATTGTTTTAGTCAAGATTTGAAATGGAGTTATTGCAAACAATTTATCTTAATTAAAGTTTATTAACTCTTTAAAGTCAATCGGTTAGTTAATTCTTTTGAAATATTCATAATATAAAAATAGGATTTAACTAGCAAAAATAAGAAATAAAAATAGTATCCGTGTACATAGCTCAACTGGTTGGGTTCGAACTCCACATTCCCTACTTAATCATCTTAAAGATGAATTTTTAAGCGTTAAACTACTTGACAAAAAAAAGTAGAATTTAATTTTCTTTTCAAAATATAAAAGTAAGATTTAGTTAAAATGTTTGACCATGTGAAAAATGAGTGTATCGAATATTAAACTCAAGTTCAAAAAGGTCTACTTAATATTATTCGGTTTAAATCATAAACATTGTTGGTGTAAAAAAATTTGACTTTAATATCATGCCTACTCCCTATATTCTGTTTTAAGAGTCAGGTTTAAAGGAATTTACTTACTTTCTTTAATTTAAGTTATTTTTAAAGCTCAATGAAACATTAATTATTGATATATTAGTAATACCCTTAACTCTTTGTTACATAAGGAGAATGGAATGAATGAGATAATAATTTTTTTTTTTAGGGAAACGAAGTAATATATGTATAATATAAATGATAGTATGAAAAATAACAATATTTATTAGTTGTTTTTTAAGTATATACAACTAAAAAGACGATACCTAAAAAAGACTGATTGTGATTTGTAACTATGTAAAACCTTTTACGCTGACATGTAACCTAATTAAACTCAATTTTCATTATATTTTGTTCAAACACTATTTAAACTGAAATGATTAAAAAAAATAGTAAATTATTAGTTACCTCCAACGTATCTCCAACGTTGACAACAAAAGCATTAGAGACAAGATTGATAGGAATCCACATTCCATCTTTTTTAATTTGAAGTCCTTGTATGTCATTGACTTCGAGAAGTATAGTAAGGACAGTAGCATCAGAATGAGGATCAAGTCCAATGACTTGCTGTGGTTGACGACATTGAGGATAGTAATTCATCCTCATTGCTTGGCTTCCCTCTTCAAATAAATCTAGCAATTCATTTGGTTTGATCTTTAATGCCTTTGACAGAAATTCAATGAGTGTGACACACAATTTGTTCAGTTCTAGAGAATAGTTCTCTAGATTATCTCTGCAATTGCAAAAGGTATAAGTTCTTTATAAGAGCTAAAGTCTCGATAGGTAAAAACACTTAAGGTCTGAAGTCTGAACTGTAGTTTGTTATTGGCTTTTCGAAAAAATGGATAGGTAATATGTTTTAAAACATATTTTATATAAATATATTTAAATAAATAATATGATATATTTTTAAATCGATCAATGAATTAATCGACCAATAGAATTAAACTTTCTTATAATATTTAGCTATATACTATTTGGTAACAAAACTTGGGTAAGAGGATCTTTCCCCTGTGCAAGACAAGGAGGATTATTTTTTATTTTTTTAAGGAGATATGATATTCATCATAAAATTAAAAAATCTTTCAAAAAATAATCATAAAAAAAAAAGATATGTTATTTAGTATGGTTCAATTATAGTTAATAACGATACTTTTAAATATGCAAAAGTTAAATGGAGAATAATAATTTTAAATTACTAATAAAATTAACAAATCTACTTTCATAGTCAATTTGTCTCTTATATGGGAACAACAAACAATTTAATGTCCAACAACCAAAAAGAGTGAAGATTCAACCTACTTTCATAGTCAACCTACTTTCATACTCAATCAGTGCACACGTATTAATTTTGGGAATACCGTAAACGAATCTTATTCTTATCTTATTTGTTAAAAAATAAGATATGAATAACGTTAAAAAGAATTGAAAAAACGATAAACGGCAAACATAAAGAGTGAAAAATACCTGAATGGTTGTGGGATAGAAGGAATTAGATGGGGATGTCTGCTATACATTGGCAAAGTTTTTATGTAGAACATATCTCCCCACATTAACTTTTCTTCCTCTGATCTTATATAAGCCTGTCCAAACCCCTGCAGTTCTTTTGGTGTTTGCCAAAACTTCTTTTTCTCTTCCACCGGGAGGTTGAAGAATTGTTCAACACCAATTTTCACATTTTCTACTAGTGAAGGGTTGACTCCATGGTTGATTAGCTGTGATTGATTAAGATGAAAATTTTACACTTCCTCTAGTCTTTTTTTATAAGAGACAAATTAATCAACAAAAGTTATACATCAATTTTATTAGATTCATTTGTCTCTTATAAAAAAGACGTGAAGGAGTATAAAGCAAATAAAGTTAAATATGTATCGTTCATAAAAGTCCCCAAGTAATACTCCTTGAAAGTAATATATCCCTTTGTCTCTCACGTTAGTAGTGAATTGCATTAAAACTTACTAACTTTTGAACTTATTTTGTAAATGTAATAAAAATTTGAAGGAATTCAAATAATTGACGCAAACCTGGAAGAAACCCCATTCCTTACAAGCACGGTCTAGCTTCTCAAGCTCAGTTGCATCTTCACATAATAACTTATCAAAGTTGATAACTGGGAGTTGCGGTAAAGAGGTTGTGTTAGTTACAACAATAGGGTCTTGATTTGATTGAAGATATTGTTTTGGAACTTTTGTTATTCCTTGCTTTGCCAACTCTTGAACTGAAGGAGCCAGGATAGAAGTATGACCCATTTGATGAGACCAATTTTCTACTTCAGAGGATTTAAAGAGTGAAGAATGAATATATGGTGGATGTTAATAAGAAGGGGATTAATTAGGTTAATATTAATGTGTCAATGTGTGTGTATGTGTGTGTATATATATAATAGCATTTTTACTGGATGAACTCTTTCTAATATAGGTTTACGCATGTAGTCATACAACACGTTTGGTCCCATAACTTTTGTTACGTTGGGCGAATCAATAAAGTTGTATCATTTTATTTATTTAAATACGTCTCTTCTTATTTTATTTTTATCAAAAGATTCATTCATAAATAAGGTTCTTTAACAAAAATATTTTCAATATAATTAATTAAAACGAATTAAAAATATATTTGTATATATTACTAACTACCAAATAAAAATAAAAATTTTGATATCGGAAAAAATAATGTCATGAGCGGTAACCCCTCATGTCCATGCTCAGGCTACCTCTGTCATACAATTATTATGCATGTAAGTTTGGTAGGAAAAGTATAGAAAGATGACAAGAGAAGGGAAATGTGACCTAACAAATTAAGAATTCTGCTATTCATCCAACATATTTTGCTCATTCTCAACTGAAACTCACGCTAGTGTTAAATCTGCGTGACTTAATTTACAGTCACGTTGCATGAATTAACTCACGCTGTGAGTTAAAGAACAGAATTAACTATATATAACTAGCGTGAGTTTTTCATATTCCAAATCTGAACATATATAACTCACGATAGTTGCATTGGCTTATAGTAACTACTTAACCATGATAAAAGGGAAAAGCTTCACATGATGGTTGCATGACTTTATAAGTTTATATGACACCAATCACAATAGACAGTTCAATAGTTGACTACCTCACCATGACCTATGTTCATCATCCATCATTCACCATTCATTCTTTCATGTATACATGTTATTAGTTTCACTGCTTATCCTTGTTAGATTAATAGATACCATTCATTCTAAAACTGACACAAAGACCCAAATAGGTGTTGTACGAAACTATGAATGAACTTGACAGCCACCAAATTATTATTACTATGGAAAACTAGCGTGAGTTAACTCACGCAACGTGACTTAAGTCATGTGGAGATTAACACTAGCGTGACTTAACTCACGCAGCGTGAGTTAACTCACATGATTAACATTAGTGTGAGTTAACTCACGCAGGAACATTATTGTCTTTGCAGTTAGAAACGAACAAAAACTGTTGGGTAAAGAGCAGAACTCACAAATTAAAACTCCGTATATTATTGTTGGACGGGTCCTTCATCGAGTAGGAGCCCACATTAATTAAAAAGAAGTTATTGTTTTTTCCACCCCATTATTTTCTCGTGGGCTATTTTTTTTCTTTCTCAAAAATACCTTTTCTTCAAATTTTAAAAAAGACTATTATTTTTCCATCCTAATACTTTCTCACGCGTCCTATTTGTTTCTTAAAAGGATAATGCTATGTATAGGGACAAAAATCATCCTGAAATCTTCAAGAATGTAGTTTATTGATAATTAACCCCACCACAGCATGTATTCCACTTATTCAGGAGTTAAATTAGAGAAACTGTTTTGCTATTCCTCTTTTTATTCTTTACGTTTGTTGGTCGTGAATATCCGCGAAAAATGATTTCGCTTGATATAGCAGTGCCCTTCTTAAAATACATTTTGTTCAAATTTTGTAATCCGAATCATGTTGTACGTATTTTCGGATTGTGAAGTATGAAACATTATAAAACCAAGAAAATGTGTTTGTATTGATATCAAATGTCTCTACCGACCGTCGTACGATCCTGGCAAAAAACAACAAAGCAATTTTAAGGATCGTTTAAATGGTCAACATTGACCATGTGAAATTCTGGCACACAATTGACATATGTCCTATAAGATGCCCAGGACACCAGGAATGTCTTATGTGAAATTCTGGCATGCAATAAACAATAATCAACAATAAAGTAAAGTGTATGGAAGGAAGAACACAAGATATTTGGTAACCCAGTTCGGTGGAACCTACGTCTAGAGGCATCCATGTCAAGAAAGGAAATTCACTATATAGTATTAGTTCAAAGTCCTATGTGAACAACCTTCCGTTTACAGCCTTCTCACCTAATCACTACCCGTGGCAATTCTGTCTAAGACTCCCCCTAGATATGAGATCCCATCTCACTTTCTCTCAGCCACACAACCTGTGACTTCAGCAATGATTACAATCAAATAGGAGAAGCACTCCAATACACAAAACCTACTCTTGCTTAAAAGCTCTAGAGTGGTTCACAAATAACAACTTACAACTCAACTAAAATAGTCCAGCTCAATAAATCAAGGTGACACAAAGAGTGGATCACAAATAACAAGGACAGACACAAAACCCTAATAATACTCTTTTCTCAATGACGACTTTAGTGGTCTTCACGTAGGTTTGAGGCTTCCTTTATATAGCCAGAGAAGGCATGGGCTTGATCATCAATCGGGCTAAACAAAATAGTTGATCCAATAATGTCTTCAGCTACAATCTTCTAGAAGCAAATATAACGTTTCCTAAAATGTTTAGGACATTCAAAACTGAAACACGACAATGCACAAACTGACATAAGCAACTTCTAGAAATACACGCCCCTTGTAGCACGAGTTATGTGAATCATATCTTCAATCAAATCTTCAGAGATCTCAGCAAAAAGCAAATCTTCCAAGAAAGTGAAACAAAGCATAACACCTTGAGACAAGATGTCGTACTTACATGTCTAGGACATCTGGTCCAACATCTTGCTAGCACTTCTTGTTTTAACAAAATGCAGCCAACACAATATAAAAACCCAATAACCCCCTTTGGCAAATTTTGGCTAAAACATTCTTTAATAATAAACCAATGTAAGCAAGAGGGATATAGAAATACATTCTGTACTTGAAAAAAGCACAATAATGGATATTAGGGTTAGGTATCGTATTCTAGGGTTTAGACTGATTGTTGGATGCCTTGAGAAAGCTGTCAAGGGTTGTATTTATAGCCTTCTATGGGCCTGATTTGTGGTTACTTAGGCAGCAAGTAACATGGGTATTTAGGTATTTTAGGCGCCTTCTAAAGGTTTCTAGAAGGAAGTAGAGGCGGCGCCCTCTAAAGGTTTGGGAACACTACGACTCAAGACAATTTATTGTGATTCTGCAGGTTCTATTTATAGTGGAGGGTTTAAGGTTAGGGTTTGTTAGGAATAATCAAAAAAATTGTGCTTGGATTGGGAGAAAAGGAATGCATCTGTTCCTGTAAATTTGCTTGCAATTGGAGTGTGAAAGCTGGCTTTTTGATTAGGATTAAGGATGCACGGGTGACAGACTTTTTTTGGATCAGGACCACTTTTGACATTATCATTGGACAATAAAATAAAAAATAAAAAGAGAAACATGATAAAGACTAAAATGAAAATGAGGTAAAAATAAGAATAAAAATACAAATAATAATAATAAAAGATTTAAGTTAATTAAGGTTAATTAAAAAAATTAAATAAAAGATGGAAATTAAAAATAAAGTTCCATTTTTATTTTTTTGACAAAATGGAACATATTTATTGTCTTTGAACCACTGTTAATTAATTCATTTCACTTGTACGTATGTGTGTGTATATTCTTTTAGAAAGTTTCTACATAGATAAAGTTTTGAAATTTTTCTTTTCATCTACTTTGACCGATACTCTCCTTACTTTTCCATGTTCATAGTTCAATATTCAACAATTAAATTTATAAAAAAGTTAAACAAAACATTAATCTGTTGAACAATTCAATCCTCAGTTTTATTTAACTCTATTTGATGTGGAATGACACTTCTACATGGAACATCGCTGATGAAACATTTTGTTTTCTTCTACTCTGATAAAAAGATCTCCTTATCTTTTCATAGTGTTCAATATTCAACATTTGAATTTATATAAAAAATAAAATAAAATACAAATCTTTTGAAGTTTGAACAATTCAATCCCCAATTTATATATATAGTTCTATCTTAAATCATCAATGTATTGAAGCTGTACAAATCTTAAGTCCTAAGCTTTATCAGCAATCAGGTAAGATATATTACGCCAACCTTTTGTTTATAATATCAATCAATTATCAAACTAATTAATTACCCTTTTATGTTTTTACAATGCTGTTCATAGATGCTCATGGCGTTTTATGAATATATTAAAGAAATTAAAGGATTGAAAATTGAAATGTTGGTCTACATAGTTATCCCGTTCACCATGATATGAAAATGGGTGCTCTAACCAACTTAGCCACAAGTTCTTTTATTTTTATTTCTATCCCTCATGTCTTGTTTATTCTTATTTTATGGATTATATTACAAGTCTTGTGATTTTGCAGCAATATTTTTTCGATTATTCTTATCTTATGATATAGATTTTTGACGACGATTTTCGGGGGTTATGTACAATTTCTTAGTTTTTCTTATGGGAAATACTTTGGTGCTATAGTTTTTTGATGTCATAGGTTCATTTTAGATGAGAGAGAATGATGAATGAATGATTAAAATAAATTATTTAAATGAAGAGAATGAGTTGTTAAGAGAGAGATAGACATAAAGGTACCAATGACATCAAAAGCTAATGACACCCAAGTGCTATCCTGGTCTAAATAAGTACGTACCTGCAAGCTTTTAAAGTGTGGGGTTGTGTCCAGTACCATAGGATTTGGTATCCTAATAGACAATTGTTTTTTGACTTCGGTTGTTTCCTAAATACACATGCAAACAATGGATGTAAAAAAAAATATTTATTCTAATAAGGATCTTTTTGGGACCGAGCTAAGGCCCAATGTGCCTAAGCAAGGGTTTTAACTTTTAAGGCACTATTTTTTTTCTTCATTCTTTTATTTATTTAAAAGCTAATAAAGAAAAACATTTAAGTGCAACAACAAAAATGTCACGCCAATTGACATATTTAATCAAAATATTTTGATCAAGCAAAATATTATTATTAACCTTAAAAATCCTCTCTTTTTTGTCAATGATTTTTCTAAAGTTCGATTTAGATCTTCATAGATATTCATCAACCTTTAAAGAGAACATCACATCATTTGAATATATCAAACAATAAATCACTTTAATTATGTTCAACTCATTTTTATATAAAATCTACTTTACAAAATAATTTTATTCAAAATATTTTGTGAACACCAAACGAATTTTTTCCTCATACGGTACTATTTAATTCAACATCATAACTCATCGAAGATATCTAAGCAAGATAACTACTAACTAGATTTCTTTTGTAGCAAGCTATGGATTCAGAAATGGTGAAGAATCTTGGAACCTCTCTGACGGTGCCTTCTGTCCAGGAGCTAGTAAAGCAACCTATCACCAAAGTTCCAGAACGATATCTTCAGCAAAACCAAGACCCTTCTGTAGTATCTAGCACAATCTCTTCACAACAAGTACCAATCATAGATTTGAATAAGTTGTTATCAGAAGAAGATGAAACTGAACTACAAAAATTCGATCATGCATGCAAAGAATGGGGTTTCTTCCAGGTTTGAATCACACTTTTCCATTATTGTATTTTAATTTCACTTTGTTCAAAAGAACTGCATGTATATTACAATTGACAAGTCTAATCTCTAAATAAAATGAACCAAATCAAAATCTAAGTAAAATGAAAACACTACAAAGAAAAAAAGTTAAATGAAAACAAAGTAACTCATGTATTTTATTTTGAATGTCACATTTATTTATTTCATATTAATTAAAGATAATAATAATTTTGAAAAACTGCACTTGTAGTAACTTAAATTAATTTAAAGTTTTAAATATGTTCTTTATTTTTTTTGTCAAGATAGTTCTTTATGGTTTTAAATACCAACAATACTGGACCAAATTTCATTTTTTCATCTTTGTATATGTTATCAAAAGTTTTAGTTGACCATTAAAAAAGATTAATTATTTCTTCAATAATTTATCTAGGTAAAATCTAAATTACATTATAATGACTGTTTCTTCAATAATTCATCTAGGTAAAATCTAATTATTTTATCGAAGTTAACATGATGTTTTTTTATTTTGTCCAAGATTATGACATTGTTAACGAAAGTTTAATTGTGGTGTATATATTTGATACAAACGTTGACTAGTAAAATACAAAACAATTTATTTTTTTTTTAAGAAAAGTACACATAGACAGACAAACCAATTTTCGTCCCAAGAATAAAATTTGGATCAAGTCCGTAAACATTTTTAAAGATAAAGGACTAACCAAACAAGAAAAAAGATGAATTATATGTTTAGAACTTTAAATTAGGCTTAATTGCATGTTTAATTATTTATATTATTTTATGTTTTAAGTTGGCCCCTTAAAGTTTAAAAGTATCAAATTGATCTTTTATCTTTTAAAAGTTTAAAATAGGTCCAAAATGTCACTCATGGTTGAATAAGTTAATCCCTTTTATCACATAATATTGGGTTCAATAAAACAAAAATAATTTAAAAATATTTTAAAACTGATTTTATAAATAAATTAAATTTCAACATCTATATTCGCAACCCAAACCTCTAAACCGCCAAGTGGCGGAAGAGACTAACTTATTTCGATTTGAGTAATGTTTTGTACCAACTTGAAATTTTTAAAACATAAAAGATTAACTTGAAATGTTTAAAACATAAATGATCAACCGAAAATAAACATAAGAGATACATGCAATTTAGCCTTTAAATTAAGTTAAAATACCACAATTGCAATTTCAAATATAAGCGAATCTAATATTAGTGAATCAAACTTTATTGTTTTGTAGTTATCCATATTTGTATAAGTCTATCTTTTTATTTTGGCTTAAATAGGTTTTTCGTCCCTGCAAATATAAGTCATTTGAATTTTCGTCCTGAAGTTACTAATCGTTCCAATCTGCCACTAGCTTTATCCATATAATCCCAAAAAGTTAGCCACTGAAATAACGAAAAACATGGTCCAACACCCAACCACAATGTTTCACCATATATCATATCTCTATTTAACGACATACTGTTGCAATTTGGGAGCGTAGTAGTCCAGTAAATTAAACCATATATCATATTATTTCCAGCTGATCAATCATGGAGTTGATCTATCATTGGTTGAACATTTCAAAAAACATGTTCAAGAGTTCTTCAATCTATCTGCCGAGGAGAAGAAAATTTTTGGGCAGAAACCTGGTGATATGGAGGGGTTTGGTCAGATGTTTGTTGTATCAGAGGAACACAAACTTGAATGGGCAGATTTATTCTACATTGTCACTCTTCCAACATATATAAGAAATCCAAACTTATTTCCAAGTATTCCCCAACCATTCAGGTTTTTTTTCTTCCTTCCTTTTATATGCGTTATATGCAAGCACTCTTGAGTTTTTTATTTCTTAAGAAATTTCAATTTTTTTTTCCCATTACAGAGATAATCTAGAGATGTATGCTATAGAGATGAAAAAACTGTGTGTGACAATCGTTGAGTTTATGGCAAAAGCATTAAAGATTCAACCAAATGAGTTGCTAGATTTCTTTGAAGAGGGAAGTCAAGCAATGAGGATGAATTACTATCCTCCATGTCCTCAACCAGAACAAGTCATTGGACTCAATCCTCATTCTGATGTTGGTGCTCTTACCATTCTTCTCCAACTCAATGAAATTGAAGGCCTTCAAGTAAGAAAAGATGGAATGTGGATTCCTATTAAGCCACTCTCAAATGCTTTTGTGATCAACATTGGAGACATGCTAGAGGTACCGATTTAAAACCGAGTTTAATTTTCATGCACCGTTAGTAAAAGAAACAGTCATATTGTCAACACATCACAATCAATTATATGTGCGACTTTAGAAATGGTTATGATAAAAGTGAAGCTTTTCTAATCACCGGACTTATATGATTGATTGACAATGTAAAACCTTAAATGAATATAACTCTAAAAAGAATCATTAACAATTCTCTTTTTCATGTTAGATTTAGTAACTTGATAAAATATATATATATATATATATATATATAATTAGAAGACATATCAATGTAAATATTTTGATTTTAACAAATATGTTAAATTGTTTGACAGATAATAACGAATGGTATTTATCGAAGTATTGAACATCGAGCAACAATTAACGCAGAAAAAGAGAGGATTTCCATTGCCACATTTAACAGTGGTAGACTAAATGCAATTCTTGGTCCAGCACCAAGCCTTGTTACTCCTGAATGCCCTGCAGTGTTCAATAAGGTTGGCGTGGAAGATTTCTTTAAAGCATATTTCTCACGCAAACTTGAAGGAAAATCACACATTGATGTCATGAGGATGGAAAACAAGGGATAATAAAAATGCATTGGGCTTTCATGGTGGGATGGAAAATTAAATAAAGATTATGGCAAATATAGTCATGTTAGATACAATACAATATAATAAGAGCAGTTTGAATTTACATTGTTTAATAATTTAAGCTGCAGTTTTCCTTCGAAATTCAATTGAACTAGTAAATTTATATCATATACTTAATATGTGTTTTTCAACTGGTTTTCATTTGCTTATATGCAGCACAACACGGGTTTGTTCTCCTTAAAAAAAAAATAATGTAGCACGGGTTTGTTCGGCAACCTCATCATTTAAGCAAAAATATAATATGAAAATTTTCATATCCCAATAACTTCCCAAGAGAATGTTTTTTACTTTGGGGGAAACATTTATATGCCAAAGAAAATTCCATAACCCAACCACTTTGCTCATATTTTATTGTCTTTCATTATAAATAAGTTTGATTCCAGGCTTGCATTCTTGATGAATATCAATTAATTGTTCTTGACTTTCATTGAGATTGCTCTAAAGATCAGAAATGATTAAATTGGTCTAGAGTTAACTATAGTTTAACTTTTTAATTAAATCTCTTAATATATTTTCAATTAAATTATTATACTTGACAAAAAAAAACTATAGTTGGAAATAATAAAATTGGTCAACAATCAACATGTAATGGTCTCGATCACTGAATTTTTTTAACTCTCAAACTAGATTAGATTAATCATATAATTTTATGAACAATCGTATAGCAGCAAGTAGCAATGCAGAATGATCTCTCTCTAAAATTCCTCTCTAACCACTCTCTAAAACCTTCCACCGTTCGTTAATCTCCTATTCCTCCCTTCCAAATCCAAACATGCCGGTATCCATGTAGCCTTTGTAGCAGGTGGTGTGATGAGTGACTTTGTCGTCCGCACCACCTCTATCCCCGTCTGTTTTGTTTAATTGTCACATCTTCCGGCATATGCGATGCTGATGTGGATGTCCTTTGCGGTGTTCTATATGGTGGGGTTTTGCTTAGTGGTTGGGTTAAATGCTTCTCGTCACGATCTGGTTCAGGTGATCGTAAACCGTTGTCCAATTCGGTTTGTTGCCGAAGCTTTTGGCTCTTTGCCTCCGGAGGTCTTTTTTTCTCTTGGGTATCTGACGGTTTGCTTTTGTTTTTGTCTCCTCTTTCGTTTCTGATTTGTTTTCCTTTTGCACCGGGAAGATGAAGATGGGTGGTGGTTTGATTGACTCTCTGATTTTGTTTGAAAATCTTAAATCTGGTTTTTTATTTTATTTAATAAGATCTGCGTACTCTAGCTATGTTCATTGGTGCGTTGTTTTGTTGGATGCACCCCAAGATATAGATTCTACAAGAATTGATTCGCTTGTTGTTAATTGAAAGGGGTAGGTGCATAATTGCTCTGTGTTGACAGTAGTAGTCGTTTGACGTACCTTAAGGACTTTATCGGTTGCTTCACGCACGATCGAAGGACTGTGATGGCTTTTCGTCGTATGTTTGTCCCTCTATTTGGACAACGACTAGAGTTTCAAGAATTATGCGACTCTTTGCTCTACTTTGGTTCATATATTGTTGGTTTGGCCTGAAAGTGTGTTTCTGGCTTGCTGACACTTTGAAGTGAGTTGTTGGAACTTGAATAGCTTTTGTGTTGACTGATGACTCATACACCAATTTAGATGCTCTGAATACCAACTCTGCATTCTTTTGCAGTTTGGTTTCGCACCCACGCGTGGGTTCAAATGATTGTCCGTGGTAGTGGTTATTTAAGGTTGTTTTGTTTTTGTACCACCTTTGTATTGAACTGTTGTCTTTCCCGTTGGGATTTTGAAGTTGTGTTTGAAATTCTCGTTCACACAAGACAAATGTTAGACACAACTAGACTTTTGACTCGTGCGACGCACGGGTCATATCGATTGCAATAGACGCCAATAAGTTATATTATATATACTTTCCTTGTGTGTTGCCTTAAAATATGTCAACAGTCGCACGGGTCATATCGATTGCAATAGACGCCAATAAGTTATATTATATATACTTTCCTTGTGTGTTGCCTTAAAATATGTCAACAACGAAAGAAATTGATTATTTGTGAGAAAGGTAAAACTTGATTATGTTGAAGAACCACTTCCAACTACTAACAAAAGAAATAATGATACAATTGTTAAAGTAGTTGTGATAAAAGATGAAGTTCAGCTATTTCATTGGTTAATTCATAACTTAATGATATAGTAGTGTCCTTGATCTCATGGAACCTGTAAATGAATGATAATAAGAAATATATATAAAAGACAATAACTTTTTTTTTTATAACCAAAAGAGTAGCTAGCAAAGTGCTAGACTACCAAAATAGATAGATAAAAGCTGAAAATACAAAGAAAGGAGGGGGACGTGTAACCAAAAACCTCCTTAAAAGTTTACAAACCTATATTCAGGCATTCCAGTTCTATTTCTAGCTAAGGGAGACTGTATACAATTCAGAGCACTAAGCCAGATCTTTAGATGAGTGAGGGATGAACCTATAAAAGCTAAAGTGTCTGCACAAACAGTTCCTTCTCTAAAAACATGAGTAGCCATAAAGTTCATGGAGGTAACGATCAGCATGCAGTTTTCCCAACGATTTCTTACACTCCAAGGAACCAGGGATTTGTTCTTGATGGCAGAAATTACCAAGGAAGAATCACACTCAAGCCAGAGATTGTTCTAGTGGTACTGCTTTGCTAACTCAATGGCACTCATTGCACCAGAGAGCTCAGCATGGAATGCATTCCCAACTCCATTGTTTTTCAGCAAAACAAAGAAGAAAGTTGGAAATGTTATCTCTAAAACACCACCACAAGAAGCAAGCATATTGGTTGATGAACCATCTGTATTACATTTTACCCAACTAGGAGGAGGAGGTCTCCAAAGGATTTCAATGATCTTAGGGGCTCTTGGAGGATGAAGAGTGACATTGAATTTCTTTAATATAACAAAATTAGAGATGCTTGAAGAAGCCACGGTCTTAGATAGGTTGCCACAAAGAGCAATGCTAGATAAAACAGATGAGATAGATGACTTCCAAGAGATTTTCTTGTTGTTGAACCTCAGTTGGTTCCTTGCAAACCATATTGAATTGATGATATTGATCATGGTAGTAGTGATTACTACTTTGCACTGAGGGTTCCATGAATTGTTGCAGATAGACCACATGTCATCCAATGATTGAAAATGTAGTGTTCTATTTAAAATAGATGCAAACCAACACCAAAGATTAACAACATACAAGCATTCAAAGAACAGATGGAATGATGTTTCTGCATGATTGCCACAAAGAGAACACATAGAGGGTAGAGAGCACCCTCTTACAGATAGATTTTCATCTGTGGGAAGCTTATTTAACATAAATCTCCAGACCAACAATGATTTTGAAGGAGGGATATCTTTAGAGCAAATGATTTTTTCCCAATGAACTTTGGGTTGGTGATGTTTTTTAAAATCATAGGCATCCTTCAGGGTTAGTACTCCAACAGTTGAATGTTTCCAAATTAGCATGTCATCCTATGACTGATTAGGAATAGTTACTTGTGCAACAAGCAAATCAAGATTTGGAATCAAATGTGTCACCTCTTCAGGAAGATGCCAGTGAAAGTCATGGATATAGTTGCATAGCTTCAGAGGAAATGAACTAATTTGAGATGATTTAAGGTTTAAAGTCTGAATTAGAGGATCCCCACACCAAGCATCCAACCAAAAATTAATTTCTGCCCCATCTCCAACAATCCATCTAGAATTCTCTTTAATCACCAAATACTAATTTTTTATCTCACTCCAAATAGATGAGAAGATATGATGACTTATGCAAGTTGATTTTCTTATAACCCTGCTTCTTAATAAGCATGACCATTGTTCCTGAGATTGCATGACCTCCCAGCACAATTTAAGGTTAGTTTCCTCATTTAGATTGATAAGGGACCTTATTCCAAGACCACGTTCATCTAAATCAACACAAACCTTCTTCCAAGCAACTGTAACCATCTTCCTTTTACTGCTATCTCCACTCCAAATAATTTTTTTTATCCATTTCTCAATGTCTGAGTAAGCTAACTGGCCAAGAATAAAAAGACAATAACTTAGGAGTATGGACCAACAAATTTAAAACGGAAACCAAAAACATATTTAGAACAAATTATGCCACTATATAAGACAAATGGAATCAAGTGTACTAAGATACAATCCAAGTGTACTAAGTAAATCCCAAAAATGTTACCCCACTAATGAGTAATTTGAAAACCAATTTCTTGTAGTTTGCTGAAGCATTCCATAGCAGGCCACCAACCTCAATCACTTAATAAGGATCATCACTTTATGCTTTCAATTCCACAATAGCTAGGAATTCTTGAGTGCAATGAACATCATACCATATACTTCAATAATCAGACCCTAAAAATCTCAAGATATCGGCAAAAGTCTTAATGTATGCTAATACTACCACACCGCGATTGCAGCAAAATATTTCATCTATTGTACCGGACAACAGTTAAGCAGCTTGATCCAATTCCAAGACACATCAACCATCCTAACCACTGCAAAAATCACAGGTGCAGCAGAGCAAAACAACCAAAAATGATACAACATAAACAACCAAGTAGACCGGCCTAATAACAACAGGGCTAATAACAACAGGGTTGGTAAAATAGGTCATTCCGTTTTCAAATCAGGGTTTCTAAAATAATAGGTTTTTATATTTTCAAAATAGGGTTAATAAAATCAGAAATCAACAAAAACTTGTAATCAACAATTAAAAATCACTAAATATGAATACAAAATTAAAATCAACACGAAAATCATACCTGATATTGAAGGTTATCTGTAAATGGTACCAAACAAAGAGCAGTGAGTTAACAATGATGATTCAGTATTAGAAATGAGAATACAAAACCAAAAATAACAATTAACCTTGAAAAATAAAATAAGCTTTGTAATACAATTAAAAACTTTGATATTTTAAAATACCTCATTTGGTTTCTAAAAGGGACGTTTTAAAATTTTTTAGTTTTTTATTTTATTGCTATTTATTTTATTTTAATTAATTTTTCTTTTATTTTTAAGTAATTTTCGTTTTATTAATTAGTCAATATTTCCTTGTTCTTCTAATTTTTGTCCATTGGAGAGGAGATCTGACGGCAGCCATATCATAAACACTATTCCCAAACGGCCATCAACCACATAGGATCAAATCAAAGTTTTTATAGATCTCGTCAAGAACAACCTTCAAATTTTTTTTTTCTTTTTTCAAAAAAACATCAAACAAAAGCAATTGATAGAAACCAGAATATACACAAGACGTAAACTCTAATTTTTCAAAAGCTCTCATAATCACCACAGTCCATTTTCGTTTTTCGTTCATCAACAAAACAACCATCCGTTCTCTTTGTTTCCTTCTTCGGATCTAACATACAAACAAAGCCTTAAATCCGAATCATCCCTCACCAGTACCACCACCGACTATTATTTTCGAAAATCAACACAACAATCACAAATTAACGTGTCCAGTAGCTGAATCTACCAACAATCTTTATCACAACAACTTTGTGGTTCGAATTTTGCACAATCCCACACAAACATCTGGCTCGAATCTACCACATCATCACCAAACCGTTTCCTTCCAAGGACAACACGAATTGAGGAAGAATCAAACCGGCTAAAGCGGTTCAACAGACCTGAATCGCATATAAGCTGTTGAACCCTATTTTTTTTGGTTTATATACTGCCTCTGCTGGACCGGTTCGGTTGAGCGGACCCAGTTCCTGAACCGGTCCAGCTCTTTAACCCAACAGCTCATTACTCTGCTTTTCTGTTTAATTTTCTCTATCTTTTTACTTGCTGTACCCCCATGTCTACTACCTGAACCTCCCTGTTTCTTTGAAAAAATTTCTTCTTATGTATTAATTTTAGCTACTTTCATCCATTTTGTTCAAATTAATTTTTCACATCATATTTGTTCTATCATATAGTTTACTTATTGATTTAATTTGCATCACATGCATTTTAGTTCAAGTTTTTTTCATATCACATTATTTTATTATATGGTTGTTTTTTTTTAGTTATGTTTTCATGCATCTTAGCTCAAATTGTTTTCTTCATATTATGCATTGTTCTATTATATGGTTTGTTCATTAATTCAATTTTCATCATATGCATTATAGTCTATATAGGCTTTTAAACAAAAAATCATTTCATGCATATTTATTTTATTGTCATTAATTTATTAGTGTGTATTTAGGAAATGATGTAATTTAATTCATGCATATTTTATTTTTCTTGCTATTTACATTTTGCTTGAGAGTTTAGCATGTATCTAGGTCCCTTGTAAATATTCATAACCGCGATCGAGGTTCAAAATGAATTAGTGACAATTAGGTTAATTTAATGGACTTCAAAAAATTTCTTAAAATCAAACTATTAGTAATTTTAGGTTCACTTACTTGAGAATTTGCTTGGGATCCAACATCCTTTGTAAACTTCTCGTTTTTTATTACGTTACGTCGTTACACTTAGCTTTTTAGTTTACGTTTAACTTAGAAAAATCATTTTCCCAAAAAATCCAATATATCAAACTTCAAAAATATTTTCTTTAGAAACCTTAGAATTTAACCCAAGAGTTTGTTTTCTTTTTATTTTCTTAATATCCATATTAGACTTGGATTTCTTTTAATTAAAATCAAACAACTTCACCACTTTTATTCTTCTATGCCTTTGAGGTCTCTTTTCTCTTCTTAAAACCATTTTCAAAAACTTTAAAATCAATCCAACTCACCAAATAAATTTTTTAAGAGTGAACTACATTGGTTTTGATCCCTTTTCTTTAGGGTATGTAGGCAAAGGATTTTTATCCTTCCAAATCAAATAAAAATAACCAAAAACATACTTCTTCTCCCTCCATTCTTTCATTTAGACATTTAAGCAACTATTTTCAAAATAAGTAATTAATTTAGCACAAGATAAATTAGGCAAGAGGTTCCTACGGAATACCATAGTCGTTTAGGGTGCGTAAAACCTTCCCTTCATGAAACTAACCCCCGGACCTTTAATCTCTAATGGTTTTTCTCTCATTTTCCCTTCCCAAGAATAAAAGTAGAGAATTCAAAGATTGACAATTCAAATTAATTAATGGTTTGATATCCAAAAATTGAGGAGCACAAGCTTCTAATAGCGACCCAGTGCGGTGAATAGCAAATGTCGACGCGGTGATCAACGACGATGGTGCAATTGCAACATGGTGGAAAGCGAGCGGGTTTTGTAGAGGATGAAGAGATGAAGGCGATGATGATTTTACTTTAGTTGAAGAAAATCGAAAAATGATCGAAATGA
>Ga0315914_1002313_pt1 | contig 29201 bp, 20 predicted proteins | sample MpolenodulesMG_FD_203920 | JGI IMG/M metagenome (GOLD analysis project Ga0315914, IMG submission 203920) | Medicago polymorpha root nodule microbial communities from Los Angeles, California, United States - elongated nodules | ecosystem: Host-associated > Plants > Roots > Nodule | place: USA...
AATTTGTTTTTTGTTTTTGTTTTGCTGTGTCGCACTTTTAAGTTGTGTTATGTTCTCAGACTTATGTTATTTATCTGTATGGTGTTGGGTGTATTGACCATGGACAGTTCTGAACATGTCTATTGAGCATGGAAAGTTATGAACATGTCTTAGATTATGTTTTATGTTTTTGTTTTGTTGTGTCGCACCTTATGATTATGTGCTGAACATGTCTATCGAGCATGGAAAGTTCTATATCAATTGAAAAGTCATTGGGTGTTTTGATCTAATTATCGTTCCGTGTTGTTTGAGATATGAAATTAACAAAAAATGCTCAATTATATTTTTATTGGCATTGTGAATATGCGAAGGAGACGCTTAAACATTGTCTTCAAGGCAAGATGGTTACTTATGATATAGTATAGAGTGCAGAATCTGTTAATTTAAAATTGAATGCTTTTTTAGAATAGAATCGCAAGCACCTGATGAAATAAATAGTCTGCAGAATATTATTGCAAAGATTCTGCTTATTTATATGAAGACTCATGTTTGAAAAGTTATTATCATTCTGTTCTCTTTACGTGTTCTACTGCCAAGATTATGTGCACGTTAATAAGACTGCAAGGCTGAAAGTAACAGCATAATAAGACTGTGATTATACTGCTTGGTTTGAAAATCCAATCTTATATAGTGTGCGCACTACGCACCATACGTGCAATTTTCGTATTACACTATGCAACAAAAACTCGATCGATACTTAGGCTACTTTTGTTGAAATAAAGTCATATAAACCAATCAAAACTTGAGCCATGATGACTTTTTTAAGTAACAATTACTTCAATTTCGTCGAACTTCTGTTATCTATTCCAAGCAATTAAACACTTAAACAGAAGTACATAACCCAATTCACTATGATTGATACAGTTGAGAAGCATAAAGCTGTCGAGAGATGTAGAAGTACAGCAAGAAAGGACCGCATTGGTGGCCAAGAAGATGCTATTTTGTCGTTGACAAGGCCAAGAAGATACCGCTAATGCAAATGAAAGGACCCCCATGATCTTACAGTGAAAGTTTTGATGAAATTATGTGTTTTTAAATGTCATACATGTTAATAATAATTAGAAATCAATTTTATAACGCACGGGTCAAAAGTCTAGTTAGCATTAATTGCTGCTAATTTGGAGCCAAATTTTTAGGGTTAACTTGTTGCAAACCTAATAATTTTAAGGAGTAAGGGAGGGATGAGAGTGATATTTAGGTGTGCCATCCGCTTAAAAACTCATTCTAAGAGTTTTCAATTACAGATACTTTTATATTGTTTTGGAAAGCTTTCTTTGTGAGTTTGAAGGATAGGGGAAGCAAAGGCTTTGGGCATAGAAATATAATGTAAAATTGAGAAATCTTTCATATTTTTAAAAGAGTGTTTTTTTAGAGTGATAAACTAATGCTTATAATTAATGTATTTTTAATTTTGATAATATTATAACAATATATATTAAATTTGAAGAATTCATATAAACCTTTCAAGACCCTCATCCAATACAATTTTTTAGTTCCACTAAACGATGAGAGTTTTATATTTTGAAGAAAAATTCCTTAAAAAAAGTATTTTGAAGAAAAATAAGCCCACAAAGCACCTCATCTCAATATCTTCTATTTCTTTCGCTTACTCCTTCCTTTTTTTTCCAAACCCTCCTTCCCTTCTCCGCCAAACTCGCAAAAAAGTCTAAGTCAATATTTGGGCATTTGAATTTTTTCTTCTTTCAATCTGAGTTCTATGACAACAAAAGGTTTGCCTACTTTAACATCCCATTACTCAAAGTTCTGCGTGCATGATTGGTATTGAGGTTTGTGTCTTTAGAGAAGGAGTAACTCATGGAGAATTACTCTTCTCTCATTCAAAATTGCTTCCTCTCATAAACAGACGAAAATACCTCATAGGTGACTTAAGTCAGGTGTTATATCTAACGTGAGTTAAGTCAGTCTGAGTTACACTATTAACCATTTCATTAAGGTGACAACTAGGGTACCCATGGAAGAATGGTGGGTAATTTACCTCAACCAATGAACATTCACCTTTTTAGATGGTATCCATGAACTATCTTGACCCCACCAATAAATTGCTCATTTTCATTGGTTGGTGGGTAAATTATCCACCATTATTCAAAGGTAATCTAGAAAAAAACTTTCATTAATCATTTATGTGCTATAACGAATAAGTCAATTTTGTCTTTTAATTAATTTATTTATTTTTTGACAAAAAAGGAGATTAGTTTTGGATGTGAACATTAATATGATTTCAATATTGCACTAAAAGAGAAAGTAACACATCACATGTTGTATTGGCCATCGAGGAAGGCAAAGATCCAAAGGAACCTTCACCATAACCACTTGGACGCCAACAGGCATCACAAACATTTTTATTTTGAGGAAAACGCCACTAATATTTCAACTAGATAAGGACCATAAGGTCACAAACGTCATGAAAATCTTACGTACTACTAGTATATATAAATAGAATGATAAAATATATTTTGACGAATGATTCTAAAATGTTTGAACAAAAAAAAACTGCTAGAGTGTAATTCATTTTAATCTTTAGTTTTTATAATGTTTGATTTTCAGTTTATTAAAAAATGTTCATGTTAACTTTCACATACAACTTTTAATTTATGTAACATTTTATTTTGTTTATCATTTTCAGTATCTCTTTTGGGTATGATCATCCTTCAGTATGATGATATGCAATAATATTTGTAAGTTAATTTAAAACATCTTAATAAGATACACATAATATTTATTTGTGGCTTTTATCATATTTTGACTGTAAACAGTAAGAAAAAATAAATAAATAATTTATTTATTATATAAAACAAAATAAACAATTTCAACATTTTAATAAAGGAATAAGTTACTCAAAAAAAAAAGAGAATTAATGGAAAAGACAAAATATGTTTATATAATGTTGCATATATGATATTTCAGTCATACACATTATAGCATGAGTATTATAAATATTACTTCCTACTTTATGTTTTAAATTTCTTTCAAAAAAAAATGTAAGTTTTGAATTAAAATCTTAATTTGAAAAGGGAAAAAAATCATACAAATATTCACTTCCATTGTTTTTACAAAGCTAAGTGAAAAATATGCAAAGTGAAATGTTGATAAGTATACAGAGATGTGTGAACTAGGAGATCCATGTTACCAACAGCATCAAACTTAGCTGAAATGTCAAGACATTTATTTCATGGAGTGTGAGCGATAAAAGCCAACCAATTAAGATTGAAGAGTTTATTGATGTCTTGAATTAAAGTACCATATATATTTGTAGAATTTGAGAGTTTGCTCCTTTAGAATATGAACACAATGAAGAGAGAATTTGTGTAACAAATGACCTCAAGGAAGTTAAGCTCCTTAACCAATAAAAGACCTCGATTACTAGCATGAAGTTCCGTATGAAGGGTGTTAGAGGTGTTTGCAATGTAGGCGGAAAAGCATAAAATCTAAGGCTCGAAAGGATGTCGTAGTAAGCAACTAAACCCAAATATGATAGGATTACCTATACAATTGTCATCAACATTGATAATTGTGCAAGTATGCTTCACTTCCATTGTTTGTGATTGCAACCAACCACATTTTTTATTAAAAATAAATAAATATTGTTTTGGTCCCTTAACTTATCCTAATATTAAGCTAAGTCATTTAACATTAAAATCGATCAATTTGACTGATTATCTTATTTTTAAAGTTTAATTTGGTCTCTTACTTTATAACCATCAATTTAATCCTAAATTATGCCGGTTAACATAACTTAGTTGTTCAACCCAAGTCTCTTTTAGTAAATAAGATAATACTCTCTCTGGTCTTTTATATAAGAAAATTTAAAAAAAAAATATTGGTCCTATTTATAAGAAAATATCACTTTTAAGATATAATTATTGTTTAAAAGACTTTTATGTCCCTTATTTAATGTGTCTTTTTTATATTATTGGGTGTATTTAATGCTTCACAATTTTTTATGATGATATATTTGAAAAAATATTCAAAAAAATTACGCTAATAAATAGTTGCATTGATTTTAATGTTTTATTTTTATTTTTCTTATTATTGTAGGAAGTATATTTTTATAAGTTAAAGGCCAAGTTGAGTTAATTTATGTAATTTAAAGCCGGATTAACCTTTTTTTTTTTTTTGGGTACAAAACCAATTTTAAAGTGTAGAGATCAAATTACAAGATAAACAAAAAAAATTGAGTCCCCGTAAATTTAGCTTAGTCAATAAAGATAATACATAATATATAATATATGTAAAGTTTAGGGTTTGAACCCCGGATACAAAAAAAAAGGTTAAATATGTTTTTGGTCTCTATAAAATTGGAAACTTTTAAGTTTAATCCTTACTTAATTTTAATAGGTTTTTTAGTCCCTACAAAAAAAAATTATTTCTAATTTTAGTCCATGTTACAACAAAGTATGTTTAATTATCCTTAAACTCTTAAATTTTTGACGATTTTTTTGAGACAAGTTTAGAACATTATGAAAGATTTATTTACTAAAATTTAAAATTTTTAAAATAAATATGAATTTTTAAAACAGCAAAGGTTAAAGATAAAATTAACAAAATCTGGACGTAGAAATCAAATTTTGCGACAATTTTTTGCAGAGGAACTTTTAGTATTGTTCTTAACACGTTTGTAAAAAATTGTTCAAAAACTCAAGAGTTTAAGCATAAATTAAACAAATTTAAATTGAAAAGGGACTAATGCTGAGTGCAATTTTTTTTTTTTAAGGATTAAAAGAACTATTAAAATTAAGTAAGGACTAAACTTGAAATGTCTCAATTTTATAGTGACCAAAAACATACCCAAAAAAAATACAAGATAAGCAAATTTATCTATTTTAAAATTGAGTTAAATATATTTTTTTGTCTTTATAAATATACCAACTTTTCATTTTAAAAAGAAAAAAAACGAATACATCCAACTAGAAACCATGTGTACCAATGAATCTCATCATCCTTCAAGATAAAGCAACCTCTTTGCCTTGCTGGCATTCCAACCCAATACACTTTTTCAACCTTTAATCATCATAATCCAAATCAAACAAAACAAGAAAAATGTCGTTATTACAGATTGAATCATTCAATTCAATAAATCCTGTTACCACCTCCTCGCTGCTTATCATTCAATTCAAACCCCCCAACACTTTATTTTATCTCATTGGAACCATTCTTCTTTCCACCAAACTCAGTCAATTCCACAGACAAACTTTTCAACTTTATCCATTCGCCTCGTTTCTCTCAATAAACCCTTAATCTTTTTTTTCAAGATAAGGAAGACATAAACATAAACATAGTACTCTGTTTCAACCAAGATGATGAGAAGAACACGTGAAGATGAACAATCACGAGCTTTCTACGACCTATCTTCAATCCTTCTCAACCTCCTCCGTTCACCACCAACGCCGTTGAATTTCTCCAATCATCCACCGGAGCAACCGTTACGGCGTTTACCTCCACCTCAAATCTCACCCGCGGGTTTTGCCTCCCTTCTTCTGGGAATTTCGATGGCTCTGATGCTCTGTGGATCGGTCACGTTCTTTATTGGATTTGTTTTGATGCCGTGGGTTATTGGATTGATTATGGTTCTCTATGTTGCTGGAATTGTTACCACTCTCTCTGATATAGGTCGTTCTGTTCTCTGTTATATCACCGCCGCGCCGGAGCCGCCGCGTAAAGATATTCCAGGTAAGATAACAAAATTAAAACGGTTATGAACTTTTGTCGAATATGAATATTTTGTTTCGTATTTGGAAAATCTTTCCTTTTTTGTCTCGTACTTGTTTGTTATTCAATGATTTAACAAAGATTTATGTTCAATTTTGATTTTTTTTCTGTGTTGGGTTGGGCGTGTGAGAACATAGGGAAAGGTTTCAAATTTTCCTAAGAAATAGGATGCAAAGTGATATGCTTTGGACATAACCCCAAATATGTTAGATTTTGGCTGATTGGGTCTTGTTTCTTTGAGCTGAATTAGAGGTGCAATAGGCAAAATTTGTTGGTTTGATCATAAAAGACAAGGTGTATGTGAATTTCTTGGGAGTGTGAGGAGCAGTAATGAACTAAACGTTTAGGACCATTAAGATACGGATGCATTGCATGTCTATCCAAAACCTTAATACATTATGTATATAGATTCACTTGAGATGTTTGGCTTTTTGTAGCATTAGGTTTATTTGTGTTACCTTCTTAAAAAGCAGCTTGTTTGGCTTTTTGGTGCCCTTAAAAAAATGTTGTCCTAGCTGCGGTCCCTCTTATCATGTGTGGCTTAATTTTCAAATTTGTGTTGCTGCAGCGTGGAAGCTAATGTGAGTACCAATTCGAGAAAGAAATCGAAGATACGGCGTTTGATTTTGTGGCGCATCATGCAAGTTACGTATATAACAATTTCCACATTATGGAGCTTCCTTCTCCTCTTATTAGATGCAAGAAACGTGGATATATGTTTTTTTTAAATCAAGTTACTAAATTTTGTGGATATGAAATCTCTTTGCATTACAAATAGGGAAGTAAAATTATGTGCCCCCCTTTTATAAGTTGTTTTACTTGCATGAGTTTATAATTGAAATCTTAATATTAGGATTTGTTAATCTCCTTTTGTTCAGTTTGAAAATATTAACTGTATCCTAAACTATAAAGAGAAGGAAAATATGATTTGGCTCATTGGCTGCACTAAGAAAGAATATTTGGAATCTGTATGTACCAGCCGAAATTATTTATTTGGCACATCGATACTTACTGTTTTTGTGGTTGCTCCAACAGTATTGTTGTATCCTCCTCCGTGGATTTTGACCTTTGCCTAACATTTTTTCCTTAATTTCGATGATATTTTTGTGTGTTTGGAAATATAAACCGTTATTTTTGACTAACTAATTATTACATCATTTTTTAATAAAATTTTACCTCTTTTAGCTGCTTAACCAATATCTCGGGGGCATCGCCTAACATTCTCCATATAATAATTGGAGTTCTTTTTCCTTAATTTCGATGATAAGTCTTTATCTAAAGAACATACTAGTATTCATCAAATGTTAACCTCACAAATCATCTAAGGTCTAAGGACATGTTAATCCAATTTTCATTTTCCGGTTTCTTGTATTATTTTACTCCCTCTGTCTTAAAATAATTGTTTTTTTTAGTATTTTTTTCTATGATTCAAAATAATTGTCACTTTAAAAAATTAATGCAGCATCTATTATTATTTTTCTAACTATTATACCCTTAATTATCATCCAGTTTAACTACACTACTAACTACATTTTATAATAGTATTTTAGTAAATCATGTTAATTTTATCATTGAAATTAACACAATTAATCATTTTCTTAAATATCGTTCAAAAACTTCAAACGACTATTATTTTAAGAGGAAGTATTAGATACAAATTGGCAGAGATCACGTTTCATCGCGAAGAAACTAATTGGATCTGGATTTCAAAGGCAAATTGCATCAAAACAGAACACTTATACATGTAAATTTTATATCATCCGTTAGTAAATTACTTGTGTACGCACGGGTATCCGATTGTGTGAATGGATTTTATCAATTCCACATTTGTGTCTATGTGACTTCAAAAACTAATAACATCAACGTATATAAACTGTAAATATATTTAGCAAATTAAAAAAAAAATCAACAATAGTTATTACTTTTTATTAATTTATCCGTGACATATGTTTGTCTAAGACCGGCCCAAAGGTGGGGATATAAAGTTCGAGAATTGTTCTTCTCATATTTGTTTTTGTTCATTTCCGTTCTATGTGAGTTAACTCACGTTGAAAATACACATGTGTGAGTTAACTCGCGCTCGGTTATTTGATGAAAATGAACAAAAACAGATGGGAGAAAACCAATTACCATAAAGCTCTAACTTTAGGCCCACCAACAAAATTTATTTGAGAATTTTTTTTCCACCTTTCACCATTTGTCGCTTGCCCTCTAAATTCTCATTTTACCCAGTTTTGATTATATAATGCATTTTTCATCCAATTTTCAGCACATAGTTTAGTTTTCGGGTTAACAAAGAACCAAGACTTAAACACAACAATGTTATAATCAGTAGCCTTTAAAGTCGAATCTTATGAGAGAACACAACAAAATTGTTTGTTGGAGGGACCAATTTACTTGATTATTGTAAATTTCAAGGGCCATTTCAAGACTACCTTTTATGGAGTAGTAAATTTAAATACTTTGATATTTATTTCAAGACTTAAAAAATATAGCTTTGAATTATTATTTTACTAATTATAAATGAATTAACAAAACATTGGATGACTTCTAGGGTTTGTGATTGTGTGAAGAAGATTAACTTTTCTTTTGTGTGATTGAGGTCACAAAGGTTGAAAAAGTAGACAATTCTCGTGACAAGACAACAATTTAGATGGGTGGGGAAGAAGCAATCTTATGTTTTTCTTCATGTATACTACTTATTTATTTATGTGTAGCCAGGTTTATGTTGGGACGGGTTTTGTTATTATGCTGTAGGGGTTTGCTTTGTCAAAATAAGTTGTCTATATTAAATTAGATTAATAATCTTAATTTGTGGGATGGATTTTGATCCTATACTACCTTTTATGCAGGTCATCAGTAAAGCACGACATCAAGATATAATTTCACCACAAATGATATTTTGTAGCAAATGGGGAGTGAAAACATTGGAACTTCAAGTCCTCTAAAAAGCGGGGATCAAATTATCATATTTCGAACTTCAAGTCCTTAAACTTAACATAAATCATTTAAAAAAGAAAATGTTAATTGTTCCTTATGTCTTGGAAAATGTATCGTCAGTAATCTAAAAGTTCAATACAATTTTTTTTCTTTCTCTCAAACAAAAAATACAACTTTTTTTTTTGTTGGTTTTGCATGAAAGCCAAGCTTACCTAAATCCTCCGTAAATATAAGTTTGTTTGTTTTTTTTAAGGAAAATATGAGTTCGATAAAAATTAACTCTATTTGTTTATGCTTATGTGAAGTCTTTTTTAATAGTATTTTTTTAACAGATAGAACTCTCTTTTGTTTACCTCCTAACATGTTTGACTATTTTTTTCCTTCATGTTTCCGGCAGCAAAAGTAACTAAATTTGGAAAGGAAACTTCTACGGTGTAGTTAGCGATTTTGGAAAAGTTAATTTTGATTTTAATGTTTGATTCATTTTTAAATTGTTGATTACTGATTAATGATACTTAGTATTCATCTAGTAATGCTTGCAACATCTTGGACTTACAGATACTATTTTATCGTTGACATCTTTAACATGCAAAAGAGAGTTGATGATATTATATGATAGTCTTAAGTGTTACACTTTGTGGGGTTTTACACTTAAAATAAGGTAGGATAAAATTAGATTAAGTGTAAACTTGTTAATCTGATTAATTGATGATACTACGGGAACTGAACTTTTGATGTCACTGTACAAACAGTGGGATGTTACTCATTACAATTTTGATGCTATAGTGTTAACTTCATCAGAAAAGTCATTCTTATGACTTCACCATAGAATTTTTCATTTGGAAATACATATGCCAAAAGAGTACCAAAGTTTTATTAGTAATAAGGGTTAATATGTCTTTACCCCCTTGTAATTTAGGCGAGTTCCGGTCTACCCCTGTAAAAAAGAAAGTTTAGATTCCAACCTTGTAATTTGAAGATTCTTTCGAAATAGGCCCTGTAATTTGAAGATTCTTTCGTTTTAGACCACGAGGTCATCGGACTGTGTAAACATGATGACGTGGCATGCTGAGTCAGCATTTACTCAGCATTTTTGAATGATGTGGTGCGCTGACTGTATAATTAATTTTTTTTATTTTTTTATTTTCATTTATATTAATTTAAAAATAAAAAAAACTGAAAATTAATTTTAAAAATAGAAAAAAATTCAGATTATTTTTTTCAAAATTGAAAAATCAGATTTTTTATTTTGAAATTTTAAAAATGCGAAAAATCAGAAACAAATTCAGATTTCTTTGCAATAAAAAAAACAGATTTTTTTTCAAAAATTTTATTCCAGAATTTTTGTAAAATCTTTGTCGAAATTAAAATATTAGAAAAATAATAATTATTTTTTACGAAAATGAAAAATTCTGGAACATAATGTATTTCAAAATTTTTGAAAATAATTCAAAAAATTTCAGATTTTTCTTTCGAAATTTAAAAGTTTGATTTTCATTTTTATACAAAAAATAAAAAATTCCAAAAATATTTTTCGTAGTAAAATAAATTCCTGAATTTTTTTTAAATTTTTTTTTCGTAAAATCAAAATTCCTGATTTTTTTTGTTACAATTTTTTTTTATTTTCATGAACCTTTTTTTCATTTCAAATTTGTAAATAATTAATTTTGTTTTTTTTATTTTATAAATTAAATTCCAGAATTTAAAAAAAAAATAGAAAATTCGGTTTTTTTTCGAAAATATATTGTTTTTTATGATTTTTTTATTTTCAAAAATTAATTTTCATTTATATTATTTTTTCTTTTTTATTTTAAAAAATAAAAAAACAAAATTAATTATACAATCAGCATGCCACATAATTAGATATGCACAATCAGCATGCCACATAATTAGATATGCACAGTCAGCATGTCACGTCAGCATTTTGTCTAATCAGAGCCTCAGGGTCTAAATCGAAACAATCTTAAATTACAGGGTTGGAATCTAAACTTTTTTTTTACAGGGGTAAACCGGAACTCGCCCAAATTACAGGGGATAAAGGCATATTAACCCTAGGAATAATTTATCAAAATGGAATCTACAAACAAGGAACATAATGTCCTTTTGTTCGAAGCTTAAATATAAATAGTCAATTCAAAAGGAAATCAAATTCTCAACGCCCCTTTGATGAAGGTAATATCTTCAACTAGAGCTTGACTCATCAACCTTTGCTGCTGCAGATGCATAACTAACACTACTATCCCTTTTACTATGGCATCGACTAGACTGCTCGTAGCGAAGAAATTTGATTTTTATCCTTGATGAGCAGTTCATCAGCATCTGATAAATTTGCAAAATGCTGAAAAGTAAATACGATAACAGCATAAAATAGAAAAACTAATTTAATGTGGTAAGCTGCAACAAATATGGATCAGAACCACCACAAACGGATATATGCCCTTCACTATTTTATAAAGAAACACAATGAACATTTTTAAGATACGGTTTCAGATAACAATACATTTAGCTCAAATCATAATATTGACAATAGTTATGTTATTTTGTATTGAAACTGAGCTGGTCCAAGTGTTGCCTAATTCCCATTATAATGCTACTTGCTAGAACATCCTTAAATCTTGACAACAATGGATGAAGACTCCATTAAAAACTTTTGAACTTTAAGGACCAAACTGAAAATTCAATGAAATTATAAGGACCTTAACAGTATAATTTGACCTAAATTATAATCTGACCTAAATTATAAGAAAACATGATTTTATAACAATATCAACAACAATGCAATAATTCTACATGAAAATTTATAAGGAACTTACATGGAGAAAAACACTAATTGGATGGCGTCCACAGATTGTGTATTGTCATATTCTGACAGATACTTCTTGAATGAATCGGGGTCTCCAGTTTCGATGATATCCATGCCCATCTTGTCCAAGGCCTCAATGGATTTGTAAATAGGCCCGTGTTTTTTGTCATAGTGCATATAATTGAATCTGACATAAAATACCAGTCACAAATCACACGATCAATACAAGCTTCAAATTGTTGATGGATATGAGATATCCATCAGAATACGTAGACATGTACAATAAAAAAAGATAGTGTACTATAAATATTGTCAGTGAACACCACTGGAGCATATCTTAACAAAAAAATCATAATAATGAAGTATATTATTTGAAGTTTAGAAAACATCAAGCATCTAACAAGTAATATCAAGTAAATAAAAAGAAAACATAACTGGTTTCTAAATGTTTGCTTTCTGTTATCGTGTTTTTTTAGCATTTCTCAGACTAGAGTTGGAAATTGCAAGAGTATACCGAGAAAAGAAAGAAAGAAATAAGGTAGTTCAACATGTCAGAAAAAAGTACATACCAAGATCCCCGGTGACAAAAATCTGATGAAATAGAGAAGAAATTAGTGGGCTCGTTGACAAATTGAGCAAGAATCTGTCCATACATAGCTTCATTCTCAGCACTAACTGCACCGACTAAAATGGGTACAATTTTCACCAGGTGCCTGCGCCAATATTCAAACTCAATCTCTGTGGCAAGTTTCAAGAACTGGAACCCTTTAAATATAATAAAATTTACCCTTCAAATACTTTAGCAAGATATGGCAAGTGCATTTCCATGCTATGTTCAGCTTCATCAACTTGAATATCCATCGTTTCAAATTTTCCCGTAGCTTTAAGCTGCTCATTTGCTGGTAAAACATTGTAAAATTAAATGTGTAATGAGGAAAGACAGAAGCCAATATTGAAGTCAAACAAAATGAATCAGTTCTCAATTAATCAGTTCAAATTATTTACTTTTTCTTAACTTAGATAGAAGACTATTGATTGTAATTGTAATAATCAGATACTTTTTCTTCATTACTTTATATAGTTTCCTAATATAGTTTAGTCATTTCCTAATATCCTTTTCCTGAGAGATCCTCTCTTGAACATAAATATGTAGAATTACAGTATAATTTCAATTTTGAATACAACAATTCATATTCACACACACACACACACACATATATATATATATATATATATATATCATACAATTATCACTACCTTCCAAATCAATAGGCAGGTCCCCAATGGGTGTCTTGTAAAAAATAACAGGAAAAATGCAACACAAAGTCGAATACTTCCTCACAGTTCATTAATAAGTAGTACACACCTGAGGATCTTGATTCTTCAGACATACAACACTTGCATTTACTTTGTAACTGACAATCCGCCGATTTAGATTGGGCTTTGCAGTAAATGAAATAGACATATTTATGCTCACAAAGAGTAAGAGCGAAAGAATACAATCATTTCTTCAAAACATATCAACAAACTAATGACCCAAAAAATGATGATTTATATATTGCATCTGTCATAACTAGAGAACCAGGATGGTTTTGCCAATTTTGCAAGCACGCCATCATCTGCAATATTATTAAAAGGATAACAGGATTCAGAGAGACAATCTCCTTCACATGTTTCTTCTTCAATTTATCAATTTGTCGGTAGGCCTTTGCAGCTTCCTGCTCTGCATCCATAGCCCGTTTCTGCAAATGATATTCAAAAGTCGAGCTCAAATGAAAATGACCCAGCTCTTTATATGAAAGTCACCATTACTGGCAAAAAATTATATATAACAACGCAAGAGAAACTTTATATGTCCAATAGTCACCAATGGGAAGGAAATAACAACTCAGAAGTTATGTGTTCAAAGAAAACAGACATCTTTGAAGAAAACAATAAGGCTGGAGCAAATAATGGGAAAGCATTAAATATTAGTGAAAGTATATGAACTGAAGAAGCCTTTTTTTCTTTTTGACGAATTTATGCCACTCAGTTGATAACACGAATTGGAAGTATAATTAATTCATTACTAACCTGTGCATTAATGACAGATTCTTCGGCCTCTTTTAAGTCGGAAAAGCAGTTCCCCTGCAGCTTGCACTGCTTCTGCGGTATCCTTCAATTGAGCTTGGAGCCCTCTATTTTCGTCCCTTAAGATTCGTCTTTCTTTTTCCCTTTCTGCTCTTCAGCAGCAAGGGCATTTATAAACAACTTTGACTCTGTTCCTCTTACCCCAGCTCTGGAAGCTGCTTTCTTGACATCCTCAATTCCTTCCCGAATCCTTCTATGCCTTGCAAACAAGTGGACGTGCTTCTTCTCTTCCAAATCTGCATATTGTTCTAAAAGTTGTGCATGGCCTTCAATTATGGCCAATTCAATTTCGACATGAACATCCTTCTGACATTCTAAAATGATTAAAAATGATAATATTTACCCCCTCAAAATAAACATCCAATTTAGTTCTCAAAACTGGATGATCATATTAACCTAGTCTCCCTCTGCATTGTTAATAATAAAAAATTGATCATTAAAATCACAAAATGTTAATCAGATTTGTCTGTCTGTTTGAATCTATTATCATTTATCAAATTCGTCAATGGTATTATTCACATAGTAATAGAGGACATTAACATTTTGCAATTTCAAAAATGAAATTGGGCATTTAATCATGAAAATAGTTTCCAGAGTCTATCAAGTATTGTCGTCAATCAACTCTTTTATTGTTGTAATTAAGGACATTGTTATGAAAGACATTTTACAAAAAACAAGGTCATTGCACTTTTTCTCAAGAAAACTCTCGGTTCCTAAATTCTTAGGCTCAAATGTTTCTGAAAGAAGCCATTTAAGAACCGAAAGCTTTCCACTTGAAAGTTGTGAACCAAGGCCAACATTAAAGCATTGCTCAGTCTTTAAGTCCACTATCTGATTAGAGATTTTTGCTTGAGCTTCCTTTAGGAGCTCTGCAGCTGCGCTTTCTTGGATAAACGGTACACGATAGAAATGAATAATTTGCACGGGAGACTTTTCAACCACCAAACCAGATTGTTCTTGTACTGTACTTGCAGCACTGCCACCAGAAACCACAACTCTTGGACTTTGTTGAGCTTGACATCTCAAACGCAATGATTTTGGAGTTGAACTCAGAACACGGCCCCTATTACAAAGGGTACCCCAAAGCAATTGACGTGTCTGTTTATGAGGCTTCTTTACCAAAAACAATGTTTGCCTGCATGTACCCTGAAACCAAAATCACAAACCCCGTAAACACAATTGTACCAAGTATGAGTATTTTATGATGGTAATTGAAAGAAAGGGAGTAAACTAAAATGAAAGCAACCTGAAGGAATTCAGATACGCCAATTTCTCCAGAAGCTGCCGTATAGGCGATCAAGTAATTGAAAGCTCTGAAATAGAGAGTTGAGAAGTATACAAAATAATGAGAGACTGAAAAAAGGTGCAATGCAATAGATAGAAAAGGGTGTGAGCAGGGACGGAGCCATAAATTTAGCTTAGGTTATAATTTAGTAAAGAACAAAATAAATTTTCAAATGCACAGCATGTACAAGAAATTTAAGAAATATATATCAAAACTTAATATTGCCAAACAAATATAAAAAGAATTAACCTATATAAACTTATTATAAGAATTCAAAATCTTTATTGTTTGAAGAAAATTGCCTTGATCTCTAGTTATCAATGATTCATCACATCTTCTAAAAGCGCAATGATTCATTTAAGAGCAAAATTGTGTGAGTAATTAACACTTTTCCCATGAGATAAAAAAAATGTACAATCTTCTCCATTATTTACTTGTCTCCAATTTCTAAATCCATTTGAAATAAAAGGACTTGATTTTCAGTAAATAAACCCTACATACTAGTGTAAATTTTTTCAAAACAAATTTTGGAGGGATCATGGCCTCTGTCGAGGTTGCCCTACATACCAGTATAGAAAAATTTAAAACATCTTCTGGTAAGTACTCTAACCGCGTAAGCTTGAAATAAACCCTACATACTAGTATTAAAAAAAAATTAAAATAAATTTAGGGGAGACCATGGCCTCTGCCGGTCCCCCATCTAGCTCCGTCCCTTGGTGTAAGTAAGTAGTATATGTTGGTGTCAATGAATAGAGTAGAGTCAGTACCTTTTGTATTGATCAAGGGTGGGTGCAGAGAAAGAGTAACTGACAGCTGTGAAGGTTGCACGGTGGTTAGTAACAAAAAAATATTAGAAATTGTGAAGAAAAAAGAGAAAATAGTGTGACGCGGGTGTCTAAGGAGTGTAAAAGTGTGTCGAAGCAAAGTTTTGGGACACTTGTCTAACAGTGTTACAGGGGTGTCGAACAATGGAACACGCTTAATGCTAGAGCCTGGAGGTGTCCGTGCTTCGGAGGTGCAATGCAAATATGCAATAGAGAAAAAAGGGTGTACGTGAGTTACTAGAGAGAAAAGTGTCTAAGTAAGATAATGGAAAGAACCGGCTAGTCTAACTGTTACAATGATTAATACATAATTTAGAAGAAAAAACACATTCAGGAAAAGAGTAGCTTCAACTAAACAGTAGCATCACGTAACAAAGTTTAAGTCCAAAGGTAACTAATCAAGGTTGTTTGACATTTCATATATGTGCTAAAACAGTTCATAGTTTCTATAGTGGTTTTGTGAACTGAACGGTGATGATGCTAGGATGCAGTAATTGGACCCAACCATGTAGAATGAAGAATCGAAGAATGAAGAATACACATGTAGAATGAAAGAGGCGGGAACGAAAGACTTGCCAACTTTTTGTGTTGCAAACAACTTGAGGAAGAGAGGGTGGCACAACTCTGAGCTGAAACAAAGGGGAGAAGTGAGCTTCCTCTAATTTAGATTATGTTGGCGAGCATGGCTGAGCCCAATTTAGAAACATGTCTCCTTTAGATATTGTGAAGCCAAACTTCTGCTCTTCTATCTGCTGCGTAAACAACCAATTGTATCACACCAATTAGTAACCATAAGGGGTTTTAACGATTGATTTATGTCGAATATGACTGGACTAGAGAGTATAAACTAACTACTTGTATGTACATAATTTAGGAGCTGTTCATATCATGACACAGTATTTGCAAAATACTATCACTAAACTGACTATGTCACCATCAGGCTTAGATATCTTGATACCTACACTGATTTCAAAAATTCTAGATTTTCAGCAACTAGGTCTTTACCATCAGGCTTAAAGCTGCACAACTTATTAACTTAGTCTCTCTTGTTTAAGTTTCACAGCAAACAAATGTCAAAACGAGCCCATATTAACCTTGGTCTTAGTTAGTCTAATATGTCGCTGCTAAGACCCCAGTGATGGCAGTGAGTAGTAAAAAAGAAATGCTTGCTCTATTTACCACTTTTTTTAACCTAGTAACATAGCTCAAATCAAAAGATTCTAAAGCTTGTATTGGACAGCATTGCAACACATGAAAATTTGCTTTAGCTTAGGACTCGTTGAAATGTCGAGATTGGTCGGCTGAACATTTCCATCCAACCTATGTAACTAAATTCCTCCCACAAACAACATAATTGACACATACAACCAACCTATAGAGCATAGATTTAAACATACAAATCTAATAAACCATAAACAAATTGAACAACATATAATAGTGCATTCAATACTGATTAATAAGAATTTAAACATTAAGGACAAACTATCAAAACTCAATCTAAGTAAACAAGAAACAAAGAGGACAGAACCGGTCATAGATAAGTTATTCAAAACTGCATTTCTCACAATTAAATAAAATATAATGAAACTTTGAAGTCACAAGCCAAGATCAACCTTAAATAAGTGTACTTGATCAATCCAGTTTTAACTTCACAGCACCATAACATTAATAATGCAGGTGGTCACAAAACAAAGTTGAGATATATGTGTAACTGACAAATTAAGTTTCAACATTTTGGTGTGAATGAATAGAATAGAAGAGAGTAGAGTAGAGTTAGTACCTTTTGAATTGAGCTGCAGAGAAACGAAAGAGTGAAAGTTGTTTTCTGCAGAAACAAAAAAAACGAGTTAAGAACAAAGAACAGCAGGGGTGTGAGAGAAGCCAGTAAGTAACATACCTTTGACGACGGATGCAGTTGACGGGGTGCGCTGGCGGTGCCGCGGCTACTCACTAGTCACTAGTCACTTCACTTCTGTTCGGGTCGGATCGGATCGATGGCGGTTTACCTGAATATAATAATTATTATTGATTTCTTTTCTTTTCTTTTCTTTTCTTTCTAGAGTATATATGTTTTCTTATTTTTTTTCATAAAAAATAAAATATTTTCTTATTTTGTAGCCATGCCAATATATTTATATATTATTGGGTTAATGGTTGAAAGTGACTATGTAATATACGCAAAGTCTAAAAAATGGTCATGTTAAATAAAAAACACATATTTTAGCCTTGTTATTTGAGATTTTTCTCATTTTTGACCTTATAATATAAGTGAAGTCCAAAAGATTGACCTAGAGGTTAATTTTTCCATGCATGTTTAAGACATTAAAATATTGGTTTCCACCAAAAATTAGAATTTTTCAAATGGAGTAGAATTAATTATTAATTTTTAAACCGTGGTATCCTGGATATAGAGGCGTGCTTATGTGTGTCAGGATGTGGTCTGGTGGAAGATACCCGCCATTTGTTTTTGTCTTGCAGCTGCTTTGGTTCTTTATGGCCTTTGGTGAGGTCTTGGATTGGCTTTGATGGTGTCGATCATTGTGATATTTCAAATCATTGTGCTCAATTTTCATATTATACAGGTGGTTTGAAATCGAGGAGGTCCTTTCTTCAACTTATTTGGTTACTAACGATATGGGTTCTATGGAATGAAAGAAATCATAGGCTTTTTAAGCAAAAAGAAAATTATATAGCTCAATTATTAGATAAAGTAAAGTATCATTCATTGTGGTGGATGAAAGCCAAAAAGGTTGTTTTTATGTTTGGTGATCATTTGTGGTGGTCGAGTCCATTGTCGTGTTTAGGCATTGGTTAACCACTTCTTGTAATTCTTTTGAACTGCTTGTATCTTTTCTAGTAGTCTTTTTGATACACCTTGTGTTGAGAGGATTGATATAGCAGTGTTAATATAATCCATTTTTGTTTGTTCAAAAAAAATTATTAATTTTTAAAGCGTCACAAACCAAAAAAACAAAATAACGGAAATCTTAACCTAAAAATCAAATTTTGAGTTGATTGTTTCCATACACAACTATAAAAACACATAAAAAAGATCTGAAAAGTTTCATAGCATTTCTAAGACGTTTCTATTTATTTTTATTTTTCAACCAAAAAGTGTAAAATTGCAATTTAGTTTTGAGTATGAGTGTACTCACGAGTCAAATTTTGTTCCCGAATTTTGTAGACATAGTTAAAACATCATAAGAACCTTCACCGTGAAATTTTTTAGTTTTTAAACTAGAGACAATTAATTATGAATTGTTTAACAAATTCATAATTATGGGAAATAAAAATTCGTAATTAATCCATCTCTAGTCGGGAAAAAATAATTTTTAGTGTAAGCCATATTTGAACTTCCTAAAGATGCATGAAAAAAATCATAAAAAATTTCAATCTCTAGGTTACTTTTTTGGACTACGTGTGTATAATAGGGTTAAAAATGAGAAGAATCTCAAATAACAGGGCTATAATATGTGTTTTTTATTTAACAATGTCATTTTTCAAACATTATGTATATTACAGTATCAATTTGAACAATTAACCATATATTTTTTCTATAATATATTTATGTTTTTATACTCTTCAATAAAAAATTATGTTTTTCCTCTCAACAAAAATTATGTTTTTATATTAAATAAAATAATTATTTAAGGAAGTGTATTTTTGAAGTTTTTTTTTTCTTTTATACTCTCATCTTACTCCACTAGTAAATACATTTTTTTTTTAGTCCCCGTAAACTTAACTCAGTTGATAAGGACAATGCATAATATATATAAGGTGCAAACACCACAAAAAAAAACATATTTTTATACATTATCTCTTTCCATTAATATTTAAAAAAATATATCTCTTTTTAATAAATTTTATGTGCTATTTTTATTTTATTTACTTTCTTCCAATGAGTTTTTCACTTTTTCTTCTTTTTAAACATTAGAGGGAGATGTTCCCCTTCTAGATTACCTATGGTAGAATTTCAAAATTGGTCTGAAGCTTATAATCTGCTCCATTTACCCATCAGAGGTGCTGATTTTACTTGGGCTAATGGTAGAGAAGGTTAGAGATACACAGAGAGGAGACTTGATAGGGCACTTTGCAATCAAGTTTGTTTGGATTTGTTTACTCCTGTAACTGTTACTACTCTAGTGAAACACCATTCAGATCATTTTCCTTTGTCGCTGGATTTACATTTCAATTCTTCTTCCTTTGCTTCCAGCTTCAAATTTATGAGAATGTGGACATCTCATGATGATTGTGATAAGATTGTACAAGACTGCTGGTCTACTACTATAGTTGGTTGTCCTATGTTGGTTCTCAACAAAAAAATTAAATTTTTTAAAGGAGAGAGACTTAAAATCTGGAACAAGGACTGCTTTGGAAATGTCCATGAGAATGTGAAACAAGCTGAAGCTAAGTTAATGGTTATTCAGGATCAGATTCAAGTCATGGGTCACAATGAGAATCTTCTTAAGGAAGAAAAGGAAGCTCACAAACTTTTTGAAGATGCTTTGGCCAGAGAGGAGATGTTTTGGCAAGAAAGAGCAAGACTGAACTGGCACCTTCATGGGGACCGAAACACCACATTTTTCCATAAAATAGCCAAAATCAAAGCCTCAACCAAATATACAACCACCTTGCAAGATGACGAACATGTGCTTACAGAGAAATCTCAGATAGCTAACCATGTTATTTCTTATTATAAAAATCTTTTTTGCTCTAACTTTGTTTTGCAGGAACAGTTGCTGGCTGAAGAAGTCATTCCTAAATTGGTAACAGATGAGGTGAATAAGATGTTAACTATGCTTCCATCTCATCAAGAGATCAAAGCTGTTATTTTTGCTCTTAATAAGGAGAGTGCTCCTGGGCCGAATGGGTTTGGCGCTCTCTTCTTTCAACATTATTGGGATACTGTCAAAGGAGATGTGATAGCCGCAGTTCTTCAATTTTTCTCCACTAGTTGGATTCTGCCTGGTTATAATTCCAATATCATTGCCTTGATTCCAAAAATCCATAATGCTTTATCCATTGATCAATATAGACCAATAGCAATGGCTAACTTCAAGTTCAAAGTTATTTCTAAAATTACTGCTCATAGGCTCGCTCAGGTTATGCCTTCAATTATCTCTAAGGAGCAGATGGGCTTTATTCATGGTAGAAGCATTAAAGACTGTATTTGTACAGCTTCAGAAGCTGCTAACTTGCTTCATAACAAAGCTTTTGGGGGAAACATTGCTTTAAGGATTGATATCACAAAGGCTTTTGACACTTTGGAATGGCCATTTTTACTGAAAGTCTTGAAGGAGTTTGGTTTTAATGCTACTTTTTGTACTTGGATAGAGGTGATTCTCAAATCTGCTTTTCTTTCAATCTCTATTAATGGGGAATCTCATGGTTACTTTAACTGCACAAGGGGAGTCAGGCAGGGGGACCCTTTTCCCCCTCTTTTATTTTGTATTGCCGAGGATGTTCTTAGTAGAAGCATTAGCAAGCTGGTGGAAACAGGCAAGCTGAATCTCATCAAAGGAACCAGGAACGTTAATGTGCCTTCTCATTCATTCTATGCTGATGATTTAATGATTTTTTGTCAAGGAAATATTTCTGGCCTTCAAGCTCTTAAAAATTTATTCTCAAGGTATGCCCTAGATTCTGGTCAGATAATCAACAATGGTAAGTCTACTATATACTCCACTTCCATCACTCAATCCAGACTTAACCAAATTGTTTCCCTGCTCAACTTCAAGACTGGATCCCTTCCTTTCAACTACTTGGGGATCCCAATATTCAAAGGTAAACCTAAAACTTGTCATTTACAACCAATTGCTGATAGAATTAAACTAAAGTTGTCAAAGTGGAAAGCTGGCCTCTTATCTATGGCAGGAAGAGTTCAACTGGTGCAATCAGTCATCCAAAGCATGCTCATTTATAGTATTTCCATTTATGCTTGGCTAACTTCCCTTCTCAAAGACCTGGAAAAAGACATCATAAACTTTATTTGGAGTGGTGATAAAGACAAAAGGAAACTTGTCTCAGTGGCTTGGAAAAAAGTGTGCAGACCTTATGCTCAAGGTGGTTTGAATCTCAGATCCCTCATTAATCTAAATCACGCCATTAATCTGAACTTTTGTTGGAATATGGTTAACTTTAAGCAACCTTGGGCTATGCTTTTGAAAGATAGAGTTTTGAGGAATAATAAACCTATAAAATATCATATTTTCTCTTCTTTATGGAGTGGCATCAAAGAAGAATATCCAGTCATCCAAGATAATTCTATTTGGTTATTAGGTGATGGCAAGGACATTAGTTTCTAGAATGATTCATGGTGTGGTCCTGATCTTTCAGATATTTTCAACATTCCTGATTCAACTAGAATTCTATTAAAATCAACGGTCAAAGACTACATCTCAAATGGCCAGTGGCAGCTCCCTTCTCAGCTTACTCATATGTACCCTGCAGTTGCTCAGATTATCAATCAAATTTCAATTCCTTCTCTTGCTCAAGAAGATCAAATTTTGTGGAAGCATTCTTCTAATGGTGATATGCCTCTAAAGGAAGCTTATGAATTCAAATTTCAGCAATTTAATGATTTTCACTGGGCCACTACCATATGGAGCAAAGATATACCCCCATCCAAATCAATGTTTGTTTGGAGATTCATGCACAACAAAATTCCCACCGATGATAACCTTATGTATAGAGGCTGCCAGATTCCCTCAATGTGCAGCATCTGCTTTAAAAATTCAGAGACTTCTTTCCATCTTTTTTTTGAATGCTCTTTGGCTACTAAGCTTTGGTCTTGGCTTGCTAACTCTATCAATATCCCCCTACAATTTTCCTCTAAAGAGGACATATGGAAGCTATGCGATAAAGCTTGGTCCCCCTAATGTAAGATTGTGATCAAGGATGCCTTAATTAGTCTCATCGACATTATTTGGTATGCTAGGAATCAAGCCAGATTTAATAATCACTATGTCAATTGGAAATCAGCCATTGCCATGATTATTGCTTCCACCTCTCTCTCTGGTTCTTATACTTCTCAAGCCTCTAACAATTCCATTGTTGATTTTACCATCCTTAAAGTTTTTAGTTGTAAGATTTGTCATCCTAAGGCTCCTCAAATTAGAGAAGTTTTTTGGTTTCCTCCTCACTCCAACTGGATCAAGTGTAACATTGATGGAGCTTCATCTGGCAATCCTGGCAATTCAGCTTGTGGAGGTATTTTTAGAGATCACAACTCTGATGTAATTCTTTGCTTCACTGAACCCCTTGGTATTTGTACAGCTTTTCAGGCTGAGCTCTGTGCTTTTATGAGAGCTGTGGAAATTATCTCTCAAAACCATTGGAACAACATTTGGATTGAAACTGATTCTTCTTTAGTTGTTCTTGCTTCCAAAAGTTCTAACCAGGTTCCTTGGCATTTAAGGAATCGTTGGAATAATGTGAAAGTTTTGCTGCTAAGCCTGCATTGTATTGTTTTCCATGTTTATAGAGAAGGTAACCAAGTGGCTGACTCTTTGACCACTCATGGTCTATCTCTGAGTTCCATTTCTTTTTGGCATGATGTTCCTGACTTTATTAGACCTGCTTTCTTTAGTAACAGAGAAGGTAGGACTAACTTTAAATATTCTTCTTAGTTTGGGAGTTTTGGCCTAGTCCCCTCTCTTTTGTATCTATCTCTTTTTGTTTATATATATTGGGTTGGTTTGCTCTTTGCTTCCACCCTTTTTTTGCTTTAAAAAATAAAAAATTAATGAAATCTTTTATTTTTCCATCAAAATTGTTTTCATATTTTTCACTTTCAATTTTGAACAATGTTACTGATTTTATTTTTTTTTATAAAATTTCAACTATTCATGAAACCGTTACTATTGGTAACAATTTTTTTTTTTCAAGGGAAGTTTAAATTTGAAAATAACAAAAACAAACTTGAATTTTTTAAATAGATAACATTAATTGGTTTTATTAAGAAATAATAAACAATAATGATTGAGAAAATGTATAATTGATAAATTGTATTCTTTACCTATCAAAATAACAATTTTTTTTTGAGAAAACCTATCAAAATAACAATTAAATATGAACAAAAACAAACTTGAATTTTTCAAATAGATAACATTAATTAGTTTTATTGAGAAATAATAAACACTAATGATTGAGAAAATGTATAATTAATAAATTGTATTCTTTACCTATCAAAATAACAATTAAATATGAACACAAAATCTGTAATTAAATGACACTTAAAATAGAACGAGTTGTATGGTATTTATGATATAAGAAATATTGTTAATGATTCTCATGAGTATAACTCAATTGGCAAAGACAATACATTGTTATAGGCAAGGTTGGAGTTTGAAAAAAAATTATATTATAAGTTATTAACCATAAACACCAGGTAAATTTTAGCCACCAAACTATTTGACAAAAAAAATTATTAATTAACCACTCAAAAAATATATTATAAGTTATTTTTAAAAGACCAATGTCTGTGTTGTTAATTTTCATGTCTAGGGTGGGGCTCAGCATATCTCCTTAACTCTATCATCTTAGTGACCAAGTCATCCTCTTTTTTTTTTTATTTGGTACAACATGTCATCCTTTTTTTAATAAAACATGCTTATATTATTTCATTGATAATCAAATGTTTAATAGAACGACGTAAAATAGAATAGATGATGTGATTAGTTGATAATGTGGTAATCCCGAAAAGAACGTGAGTTACCTCATTTTCTTGTAGCCGATTAAACTCAATCAAATATATTAAATTAATATTTTTTGAAAAAAATCTAACGGTCATTATTATACTTTCAAAAATAAAACTACGGAGGAAAATAAACCCTCACTAATTTTTTCTTCCTTTAAAAATAAAGCGAGGAAAAAAATATCCTGAGGATTCATCCTTTGGAAAACCTATATTGATAACTTTAACCGGATTTTTTCTACTAATAAATCTCTCTCTCAAACTTGTATTAATATTTTTTTTTAAGAAGTCAAAATGGAATTTATTAAAATCACAATGAGTCCTAACCAACACAAGGAGTGCTAAGTTAGGAATCATAAAGTAGCAACATACAAACGATAAATGGGTAAACCCATGCACTCGTGCTATTATACATTAAGCATTTGTCTTTTGATATTACTTTTTTGTAAATTTGAAACTTACATTGTTTTATTTTCACTTTGACACCTTAAGTTTTTAATCTATGCATTTGGGCATAGATGAAACAATTCTTAGAATATAATTATGAGAGTTTACCCATATTATATTTAGTCACGGAAACCAAAATTCTCAGGATCGACCCAGTGCAGGTAGCTAACATAAACCACAATATTCATGATTGCAAGGAAATAATGAGTAGCTTAGGTGGTGCAAAAGTTTCTTTGTAGCGCATGAACTTGGTGTAGCAAAAGTTATAGGATTTAAGACAAGCATTATTTTATTTTTTTGGTAGATAAACGAAATGACAAAGCCATCATAAACTTACACATATAAAGTGGAGGTATTGGGGTTTGAAACCTGGTCATGACGTTCGACCTAACAATTTTGGCATTTTAAGACAAGATTTATCTAACATGCATGAGTAAAATGGTCTTGTACCATAAACAAATATCGTTTTTCACCATTAAATTAATACATTATCATATCTTTTTTATTTTATTTTAAGAAGTATCTCATTTATTTTAATTGTGGAATTTGTTTATCCAATGATTGTCTTACTTGTGCACTGTAAAAAAACATGGTTGGGAAATGTCCTACTATATGCCAATCCCTCTCTATGTAATATTTTACATGCTTTTAATATATGAATTCGTGGAGAAGTTGAACTAAAAAAAATCATTTTGGGTCCTCAGAAAAAATATGGAGGATACAATTAGTCCCTAATAAAGAAAATAATCTTTTGCGGTCCCTTGCAAAGATAAATAAAGACAATTTGGTCCTTTTGCTAAATAAAATTTCAATAAGTTTTTTTTTTCATCTTTGAATCATGACTGGATTATATGGCAGTCTGCATGTCATATAACGAATGGTTCACGTGTATTTTTAAACAAAGATAAGGTGATATTTAGATCTCTACAACAATTTTTTGTTTTGTCCTAAAATTTAAAACAAATACCCAAAAAATTGCAAAGTACGGAACCACCAGAACCATGATATAAGGACTATAATGCATCGATTGATTTTTGTAAAGGACCAAAAGAATCATTTTATTTTGTAATGGACTAATATGTCCTTCGTTATTTTTTGAGGTTCTCAAATGAGTTTTCACTCAAAAGAAAAAGAATCGGAGATTGGGTTAATTATGATACAATAAATAGCATAGGTATACATAACATGATCCTATTTGCAATTTATTGATTTAATTGAGCAAAGAAAACAACATGAAAACATAGAACATCATATGATACCGGTGTGCGCAGAGGTCATTCCGGTCTTATCCAACACAAATAAAAGATCACCCTATATTCCTTAAATCTCAAAGACCAATCTAAACATAATAAAGAAAGCACATCAAATATCCCACAAGGATGTGAAATGAGAATAATCAGAACAACACATTGTCAAAACACAACAAACAAAAAATGAAACCTATAATGTGATTAATGAATTAACCAGTATTAATGTGCACACCAATGGCAATAAGAAAGATGGTAATGAGTCCAAAAAAGAGGATGGTATGGACCAAAATAGACACACCACTGGTTTGCATGTTCCCAAACTCCACCAATTTGCTTCTTCCAGGCATTTGAAACAGCAACCCTGGACTTAGTAACACAAACAGCACCACTGCTATTACCACTGGACCCCAATCCGCCATTCCACTATACTTAATTTCTTTCCTATTTTACAAATTACAACACATATAGATATATGTATATATATTTGATACCTGAAACTATAATCTGATACATATTATACATATTGTGTTTAGCATAATCAATTAATGTTGTGTGGAGTGGTTTGGTGGAGTGAATGAACAAGCAAGCTAAAGAGATTGGTGGCACTTGGCAGCTTATTTAGTATACTAAATAGTTGAAAATTAATTAAATAATTATCTAAGAATTTTCATATCTTAGTGGATAACAATTGATTAAGGGAAAACTCTATTAAACAAGCAAAGAAGGAATAAATGAAATACTATAAAAAGGAGAATCAATCAAAGATACAAATAAAATAAATAGAGGCTAGTTTGAGTTTAAGTTCGGTACATGTCATAGTCGGTGCCAATGGTGGCCTGGGGGAGAATTGTAGAAGGATAGCAATCAAAGCAATCATAACGTGCCAGCATATCGTTTTAATATGTGGCTTTTCATTAATTGAAATAATTCCGTGCACGATAAGATCAAATTAAATCAATTTAATTTGGGTTTCTCTACCGGTTGTAAAGGTGCAAATAGTGAAATATTTTCTTTGTATAAACTAGACGTAACTTGTGAAGACTAATCCTCGAGTTTTGCAGAATGTAGATGACGGTAACTCTTCTTAATTTTAATGTTATCGTATGCCCAAAATTAAATTTGAATTCACTTTGAATTATATAATCCTATAACCGTGTAAAAACACATTAAAAACACCTTTCAACTCTAATACATTTGAATATGCATTAGAAATGTGGAAAAATAATTTCTCTTGAATTATTGGTCATGTTGCTGTAATTGAAGTTTCGGGCCATTGGCATAGGTCATTCTTCCAGAGAAGTTTGGGTCTCATTTGTTTGCTGTCATTTTTGTAAAAAAATAAATAAAATTATATAAACAATATAACACGTCATTTACTCTTATTAATTCGTATTATTCTTTCAAAAATGTCCAAACGAGAGTTTAGAAACTAAAAAAATAAAATGTTTATCTAGAATTGTGAAGTGGAGAAATTTACTTGTTGATCAAAGCCCAACAATCCAACACATTACATAAAAAATATCTTGTTATACTTGAGGTATTAGTTGATTAATAAAAACTTAATCTTATAATTTTAACGAATAGAGTTTATTAAATTACTTTGAAACGGTTGTAAAATGATTTTCATGTACCTTAATTATAATTATTTTGGACCCGATAGATTTCAACAATTTATTCTTTAACTGTTTCATATGATCTAAAAATGAACATATGTGATCTACATTAACCAGACTAGTGAGAGTATGTATATTAAATATAAAAAAAAGTTTCAATTCAACTTCTCACTGGAAAAGATACGTGCATTATTATTTCTCAATAATAATGCATGATTAGGTCATGAATACAAACAAATACATGAAAAACGAATAAGGGACAAAACTACAAGACTTAACTTCATTCGTTGTTATCACAAGCGATAAGAACGGAAACATAGTAAAAAGAAAAACAACTTACGTAAAATTGGAAGTGATAAGTTATCTATCCTATGTAAAAGTGGACCCTAATGGCAATCAAGAACAGACAAACAAGACCAAAGTAGAGGAGAGAGTGAACAACTATGGCAGCAGCACTTGTCTGAAAGTTTCCAAACTCAATGCATCTTGAACGACCTGGAACCTGAAATAACAGCCCCGGTGTCAACAACACGAACAACATCACAGTCACAACAATGGAACCCCAGTTAAACATTCTTATTATTAATTCCAACAACTCTATGATCACCTTCAATGCAATGCAAATTAGTATGCATTTGATTAATTTATATAGTACTGGTATGGTATGTATGTACTAATAATTAATTAATTAATAAGAGGGTATGGGGGGAGGCTTGGATGATTAAGCTACTGTGGATTCACTTCCAATGTGCATGTGATGCTTGTCACAAAGATTGTACTTGTATTTGGATTAAGAATAACTTGCTTCACATGATAATTAGAATTCAGCTTCCACTATATTATTATTAGTGTGGCTTTGAAGAAAGGAATTTATAGCAACTTGTGTTTTGGACCTTAACGGGCCTGGCTAGGACTTTTTCTTGTCTACTTGTACAATTACACAGCGCCAAGAATTCATCATAATACAAACGTTAGTCTACTTCCACCACCCCATTCCACTCAATAAATCATGTCTTTATCATCAAATAGTATATTTAATGTATTTTATCTATGTTTATTAATATAAAAAATATAGTACTCTGCAATCATAAAAATAATTGTCAATTGTGCAATATGTAAATTATTTTTTATTTACATATATATTGGATTTTGTAAAAGAAAGCTTTAGCATAACAATTTCCTAAAAAAGCATCATCATCTTTATATATCTAAATGTTAGATAGTCTCCAAGTAGCCTTGATTAACCATAATCCCGCTTTTTTTGATTAGCTAAAAAATTCTTTATGAAAAAACCTTTACATGGATTCGAACATGAGACCTAATGGCTTCCTCTCATCATTTTGACCACTAAGCCACTAGCAATTTTCTTGATTAATTTTGTTTCCATTAATGGATATCCAATATCAAATGCCCTTTTTAACAAACCATTAAATCCCTTTTTCCTTTTT
>Ga0315914_1002315_pt1 | contig 29184 bp, 11 predicted proteins | sample MpolenodulesMG_FD_203920 | JGI IMG/M metagenome (GOLD analysis project Ga0315914, IMG submission 203920) | Medicago polymorpha root nodule microbial communities from Los Angeles, California, United States - elongated nodules | ecosystem: Host-associated > Plants > Roots > Nodule | place: USA...
CGGAAACGTATATATATGAGTGTTCCGAAATATTTTCGGAAAGGTATATATGAGTATTTTGAAATATTTTCGGAAACCTTTTATAGTTAAAAAAAAAAAGAAATAAGTACCTGAAAGAATATCATATGGGGGTGAACTCATTCTGAATTAGAAGATGTTGAAAATGAGGGTGAAAAATTTATGTTTAAAAGATTATATAGTAAAAGGGGTAAAATTGAAATTTTCAAAAAATTGTTGGGGTGAAGGTATAAGTGTAGGGGTGTGGGGTATAACTTCCTTAAAGGAGATACAGTACGTAAAAATACGGTCTATTGGACAAATTAAGTGTTAGACCCATAAATAAATTACAAGACACATATATGTCATAGATACAAAAATACTCGAAAAATCTTTGTCACAAGTAAATATTAAAAAGATAATACGAGACAAATGTTTATCAGTGATGCATAAAAAAATGAAAGACATATATTTGCCATTGACTAATTTAAAAAGCACACGACAAATATTTGTCATTGATATGAAGAAAAAAATATTAAACAAATATTTATTACTAATACATAAAAAATATACGAGACACATACGAATTAAATCTATGTCAAATTTATATTTAAAAAAAAGATAATTTTAAAAATTTGTGCATGTATTCAAAATTAAACTATCTTCTGCGACTAATATTATTTAATTACATTGAAAATTTGCTAAAAAGAATTACATTGAAAATGTCCAGTTGTTCAATAAAAAAACATATCTTTTACAACTTATGTTATTTAATTTTACGCAATGTTTAGTCATTCGAACCCCAACCTCTACATAAATATTATGCAACGTTCTTATCAATTGAACTGAGATCACAAAAACGTTTTTTTTTCTTTTCAATCAAGTAGCTTAGTGACTAGAATTCATATTTTTCAAGATGAACAAGTGGAGTGTCGAAATTCAAACCTTAGTCGTTACATAAAATAATGCATATCCATACAACCGAGCTATGCTCACAGGATTACGTTACGTCTCTGTAATTGATCAAATACATTGTTTATCGTGTATTTTTCAAGAATTAACATGACAACAATATTACAACTAATTACTTCAAAAAAAATAATATTACAACTAAGTCGCGCATAGAAGCCAACCCCCTCTCTTCTCTCCTTCTCAAACCCTAGCTGTCACCCCTTTCTTTCTTCTTCTTCTTGCAGATGAGTGATTTAGGGTCAATTTTGACCTAAAAATCACCCCTCCGAGTTGTTTTTCCTTATATCCTAATAAAATAAGTGATTTCACATATTTTCTGTTTTCTTTCGTTTGTTTTTGTGATTTCGTCGTCTCTGAACGACTCTGTTTGTTTTGATTTCCCGTCTTTGTGCGGTGTGTTTTTTATTTCCCGTCTTAGTGCGGTGTTTATTTGATTTAGGTTGAAAGATTAGCTTTGAGTAAATGCAGATCCGATCAATGACAATGACCTTGGCGTCGTCAACGTTGCAGATCCAAAGACATGAATTTTCCGAAGACTTTAATATAGTCATATTTGTAGGCATATGTACTTTGCTGTTTTATGCTATTAACATGGATGTTGTGAGTTTGTTCACAGATTCATCCTTTTTGTTTTTAACGAATTTGGATTTGTATTATATCGATGTACTCCATCAATTTGAAAGAATATCGTTTATTTTTGTAAAAAAAAAACTAAGTCGCGCGACGGTATTTGTCAGTTGTGATAAAAAATCATTAACAAAATTGCTAAGGTAACATGTTATATACCTTCGTGGCTCTCATGTGTACATACATGTGTATCCTTCAAGGACTAATTTGCAAATGAAATCACAATCAATAATTATAATATTTTCTAGATTTCAATCATAATAGCCTTCACTCATCAATGACCATAGTTTCTCAACCTCATATCTTTCAACAACAAAAAATAACAACTACTCCTTCATATGTGGGTCTTAACTCTTAATTAAAGCTGAAATCTTTGCTAGTGGTAATGAATACAACTTCCCCCTCTATTCTGTTGTGCCCGAATCTTCGTTAGGTAGGTCTTTACGTTAACCAAACAACAAATAATTTGTGTGGATTTGGCAAATGATGTTGAGGGGAACATGAGTAGCTTCTTGGTATTATATGCAATAAGTTACCTCCTTGGTGAAGTGTCACATGGCAACCATTGAGTTTTTTTAGCAATTGTTTTCAGTTATCCGTCAGATATTAACTTAGTGGTAATAGTATAACATCTAACGTATAAATGAAAAGAGAGGAGTGATAGCTCGATGAGAGATTTCAAGCTAGCACTCCTCACATTAATTGTCCAATGGTTTTCTTATCAAATTTATACTTATTTCATTTCATGCACTTTTAGTTGCTAATGTCATTTCTTTGCCAAATTATTTTGCACCGCAAACAATGAATTGTGTTTCATGTTGCCTCTTGAGATACAAGAGTTAACTATAGAAAGTTGCTTTATAGCATAAAATGGAAAGGACAAAATAACAGATCATATATATCTGCCATGTTGTATTTTAATCATACATTAACAAGATAAGGAATTGTTTTTCCTAGATACATTAACAAGACAAACAAATTTTCCCCCTAGATTTTTTTTTGAGGGAAAATTTTCCCCCTAGATACATTAACAAGATAAGCAATTTTCTTCCTAGATACATACATGCGGATCCAATTTCAAACCAGGACAGGACATGTATATATACATATCCTGGGTTTGATAAAAAATCAATGAAAACTACCACTGATGTTTAACTAAGCCGCCTTTGCTTTGGCGAGGGCTTTCTTCCTCTGCGCAAGCATGTACGAGTACATGTGCGGACTACCTGCATAGAATTATGAAATTCAATCAGTTGGAGCATATGTCGGGAAAATAAACACTAGAAATAGGGAATATAGTAGTAAGAAAAATGCTTCGTGCATGCCTGGAACGTAGATTGCCAATGCAACAATTGCGAGGTAAAAGTAATCGAATGAAGAGTTCCATGTATTCGGCATCCTGATGCAATACTTCTCAGATGCCTGAAAAACATACCAAATCAATAACATGATATCAGGTTCCTGATAAACAAGATCATCAAATAGTTCAAGCGGAGCTAATCATAAATCAGTCATATACTAACAATCAGGTTTGGATAAACAGCTAAATTAAGCACTTATAGCATAAGCACTTATCATATAAATGCTTATGTATACGCTATTCCTATAACAAAAGATAAAATTAAGTCAAACTATTTTCTTATAAGCTATAAGTTGTTTTCATAAGCTATTTTGGAGAGTTTATGGAAATAAGCTGAAAACAACTTATGGACATATCATATGCTATTTACACAAGCTCTCTCAAATAATCTCACAAGTGCTTATGCCAATAGATAGCCTAAAATAAGACAATCCAAACAGGCCTTAAAGGTGATTTCGATTCTTCGATGTTCAAAATCTTTACCTTAATGAATGGCAAGGCAATATAAATCAAACCAACTTCACTGCTTATGCCTGTTGGATACAAAACTAAGAATGTGCTATATCTGCAAAGCAAAATTTGTCGACAATATAAGAGCAAAATAAGATTTATCAATACTACACTTCATGAAGAAGACTTTACACTTAAATTTCATACCTAAGCCACAAAAGCCATGATGGGGAAAATCCAAAAGCTTCTTTAAGTCCAAAGAAAGAATAGCGAATAATCTGAAATTATAACAATAAAGAAGATTATAACTATTGATCTTCACTAAAGCTTTTCTTGCATTTTCAATCAGCAACTTCACTCATAGTCCATGACATTCAAGGATTGTTGGAAACAAAAGAAAAATTACAGAGCGAAAATGGGACGCTAAGCCAAAAAGGTTTAGCATTATAGTTCAATCCATACACAATTTCAAACATGAAATGGTAAAACAAATGATTAAGTGCAGGCTGCAATAAAAATATTGGAAAATTTAGTGTTAATTCTCATCAATACTTTCTTTTCAAATTTTCTTGGGAAAACGTAGGAAGTGTTACTTGATTAATAAGTACTATTACGTAACAGACACTGCCAACTTATTTATTTCAGCTAAATATAAAACAACAAACAAATTAGAGTACCATACAGATAGTGTGAGTGCTGAATGTGAGTAAAAAAGCAGTATCATGAAAAACTTGCCTCGGTGATAGACCAGCTGATAAGTAGGGAGCTCACAAGAAAATGAGTCCGAGTCTGTCATTCAAAGATGTGCTAAATTTTCAATAACAGAATATCACAAAATCCTGAATTAAATGATACCAACAGAAAAAATAATAATAAAAGGCTTAAATACAGTTTTAGTCCTCCTATTTTGCATCATTCACAATTTTGGCCCCTTTGTTTCTTTTTTTTTTTTGAAATGGCAAATATTATTCACGTCGGAAAAAATGCAAGGAGCATTAAGACCGCGGATAAACAAACAAAGGAGGAATACAAAGACGACACCGCATATATACGGAATGCTGAAACCCAAAGACCCTTACAACAGCACCCAAAATAATGAAGCAAAGCTATACGATAAATAAACCAAACGCATAACTCTGCTTCACCACCTAAGCAATAAAACCGAAAACAATTGCAGGAGGAAAACCAACACCCTGTGCACACACCAAAAGGGCTCCCAGCACCGAAAGGAAAAAAACAGCAGGTACAACAGGCAAGACAGCAGGCAGTAACAGCGCTGCACTACTGATAAGAGGCCCCTTTGTTTCTAAATCTATGATTTTGGTCCTCAGTTATCAAATAATCAAATTTCAGCCTTAAAAAATGCATAGGTGAGGGAAAGTCAATACAATTTGAAAAAATGGGGACCAAAATTGTAAATTTAATTTAGGGGACCAAATTGTAAATTAGATGAATTAAAGGGCCAAAATACACAAATTAGTGAAAATTGTGTTCACCTCAGGAAAACTCCACAAGATGCCCCATACCAAAAACAGCCTTGAACCAATCTGAGGCAATGTTGCTGATATTGGAGACTTCACAATCCCTTCATCAATTCAATAACAAAAATCAGAAAAAGGCAAAAACAAAAACAAACTCTAACATCAAATAAAATCTACATTAAGCATTTAATCAATGGATTACTCACCAACTAAACCATGAAGAATCTATCACACCATGCAATACAACGCCATACCCAAAAAACACAATAAAGAAATTTTAGATTAATCTCCAAAAGGGTATCTCAAAAAGTGATAAAAATCAAAAGGGTGTCTGCAAAAATGATAAAAATCAAATCTTTTTAAACCAAATACCTCTAATACAGCAGCAGTTTGAGCAAAAAGCAAGGGCTTTTGAGCTACAGAGTAAACATGTTGATGACCCATTTCCTTCAATGTCTTCAAAACAAGAAATAGAACTTGTATCCTGCATAAATTTGAAAAAAATGGATCTAAGATAACAATGATAAAAAAAATTCATAAAAAAGTGAATGAATTAGTGAGTATTTACCATCCAAATAAAACGGTAAAGTTGTAAAGAGAAAGGTAGAGTCTTTTCATAGGTAAAACAGAAGCAGCCATTGAAGAAGAGAAGAGAGATCTGAGAGGAGAAACCTAAGAAGGGTTCAAAAATATTGACAAATTTGCAATAATTAACTAATTGAAGGGGGGTGACAAATGTTTTATGTTATGATTGGATTATAAAGGTGACATGGAATTGAAATTGGGGAAGTAGCCCAACTAACAACAACTTTAGTTAGTTAGGTAGCTGAATTGAACTCCTCAACTACGTATCGGTTGTCTGTTGGACAGCCAAAGCAGTAGGAATTTTTTTGGTTCCACATGTGGTCATAAATAAATTCTTTAGCTTTTTTAATTCAAGAAAATAGATGTTGGTTTCTGTTTTTCCATCTGAAAAGAATTTGTTCAAATAAAATGTCACTTTTTAAAATGATTAATAAGTTTAATTTAGTAAAAATTTTATTACTATTTTTTATATTACTTTTGATAAAGAATTTAAATTTAAACTGAGAAGAGAATAATAAGTACTTAAATCCATGTTAGGAAATACCTAACCTCGGAATTCAATGTCAAAGATCCGTCTTTTGACCATCCGACTAAACACTTGGAGTTACTATTTCCGTCTCATAATTATTGTCTTTTTAACATTTTTTCTTTTTCGCAAAATAATTGTCATTTTACAATACAATACAAGTGTGGCATTTATTATTTTTTTCCTCTCTTATAACTTTATTTATTTAATTTCATTCAACTTAACTATTTCATTAACTATAATTAATGACGGTATTTTGTCTCTTCAATTTTTAGCTTGGATCAGCTGGGTCATGTAACGTCAGAGTTAGATCAAATGCATGGTTCTTATCAATGATAAGTTATCATGGTTGGTCTACACTATACAAGCTCTATTTCTCCTTCAATTTATGATGTGGCAACTAGCAGGCAAGTGATTTATTGGGTTGAGCTCAATTTAAAAATAACACATTACTCGCTCAGCATCAAATTGCATGTCACTTTAAAAATAAATTGTCTCAAATTATATGTCATTTTACAATACCAATGAAATATTAATGTTACTTTTCCTATATATCTTTAACTATTTATTACTCTATCTTCTTTCAATTCCTTCATTTATCTTTCTCATATAATTTATTAATGACAAATGACAATTGTGTAAAATAATTCATAATATCTCTTTCCCATGCAATATTAATTACATTTCTTAATATGTGTGAAATGCCCAAAACGTCATACAATTTAGGACGGAGAGAGTATTTTTTTAGACTCAACTGAACATGTATCTAGACTAAAAATGTAGTTTTTGACCACTTAAATTTCCATAAATGCATTTTCAAAAAACATAAAAAGTGGTTACCTAAAATAATGTCAGGGATGGGAAAAGTTGCTCTCTATTTATACGGTACCTGCATTTTGTCAACCTTTAAACTTAACCCATGTCTTATATGATGAGGTCATTTGAGATGGCTGATTGGTATGGACTGATTTTGATAACTCTGGCGTGTGGACATTGAGATGTCAATAGAATTGGTTTAATATTATTAAAGCTATGTTTCCATATTTTATAAAATGAATACAAATATAAACTAGAAAGTGATAAAAAAATAGAAATTAGAAAGTAACATTAAAAAAGAAGCAGAGCTGCTAAATGTAACATAAATTTGTATACTACTGTTTGAATATTTAAGTTTTTATGAAAATATAACAGCAAGGACCATTTTATTACTAACGCATGATCTGTTGCGGAGTTCAACAATCATTATTAACGCTCTCTAAGCTTTATGGTCTGCCCTAATCGTGGTGAGTCACCGATTATTAAAAAGAAAGAAATTTCAGTGGAACAGATTCATTGAAAATGAACAAGTATACGTAGAATTAGTGGTGTTCATGGTTCTAAACTGCATTGGAACTGAACCACATTAATGGTTTCAGCTCAGTTTTTAAAACCACTTAAAAAAAAAACTGGTTTATTCTTACAACCAATTCAGTTCAAATTTAAAACCAGTTCGAAACCAGTTTAATATATTTGAACCATATTATTTTAGTGCATTTTTTTTTCTTCAGATTTTTATATTAATTTTTAATTAAATAATTTAATATATAAATAATTTAAATGAATAATATAATAATTATAAAACAACTTATTACGATCTCTTTTTAAAAAACAGCTTATTTATGCAAAACAACTTATTAAGATCTCTTTTTAAAAACAGCTTATTTGAAACAACTTATTTATGCAAAACAGCTTATTAGGATCTCTTTTAAAAAAACCAACTTATTCAAAACAACTTATTTATGGAAAACAACTAATAAGGATCTCTTTTTCAAAAACAGCTTATTCGAAATAGCTTATTTATGCAAAACAGCTTATTAGGATATCTTTTTATAAAAAAACAGCTTATTCGAAACAACTTATTTATGAAAAACAACTTATTCAGATCTCTTTTTCAAAAACAGCTTATTCGAAACAACTTATTTATAGAAAACAGCTTATTATGATATTATTTTTTTTCAAAAATAGCCTATTTGAAACAGCTTATTTATGCAAAACAGCTTATTAGGATCTCTTTTAAAAAAAACAGCTTATTCAAAACAACTTATTAGGATCTCTTTTTCAAAAACAACTTATTCATGCAAAACAGCTTATTATGATCTCTTTTTATAAAAAATCAGCTTATTCGAAACATCTTATTTATGAAAAACAACTTATTAGGATCTCTTTTTCAAAAACAGCTTATTTGAAACAACTGTTTTGCCTAAATAAGCTGTTTCGAATAAGCTGTTTTTGAAAAAGCTGTTTTGCCTAAATAAGTTGTTTCAAATAAGTTGTTTTTTTTTATAAAAAGAGATCCTAATAAGCTGTTTTGAATAATCTGTTTTTGAAAAAGAGATCCTAATAAGTTGTTTTCCATAAATAAGTTGTTTCGAATAAACTGTTTTTTTTAAAAGAGATCCTAATAAACCGTTTTGCCTAAATAAGCTGTTTCAAATAAGTTGTTTTTTTTATAAAAAGAGATCCTAATAAGCTGTTTTCCATAAATAAGTTGTTTCGTATAAGTTGTTTTTGAAAAAGAGGTCCTAACAAGTTGGTTTTCATAAATAAGCTGTTTCGAATAAGCTGTTTTTTATAAAAAGAGATCCTAATAAGCTTTTTTGCATAAATAAGCTGCTTCGAATAAGTTGTTTTTGAAAAAGAGATCCTAATAAGTTGTTTTCCATAAATAAGCTATTTTGAATAAGCTGTTTTTTAAAGGAGATCCTAATAAGCTATTTTGCATAAATAAGTTGTTTTGAATAAGCTGTTTTTGAAAAAAGAGATCCTAATAAGCTGTTTTCCATAAATAAGTTGTTTCGAATAAGCTGTTTTTTAAAAAGAGATCATAATAAGATGTTTTACTTAAATAAGCTGTTTCGAATAAGTTGTTTTTTAAAAAGATATCTTGATAAGTTGTTTTGCATAAATAAACTGTTTTAAATAAGTTGTTTTATAAAAAGAGATCGTAATAAATTGTTTTATAATTATTATATTATTCATTTAAATTATTTATATATTAAATTATTTTATTAAAAATTAATATAAAAATCTGAAGAAAAAAAAGTGCACTAAAAAAAATATGGTTCAAATATATTAAAGTTCCAAACCAGTTTTAAACTTGAACTGAATTGTTTGTAAATTTATGGTTCAGTTCATAAACTATTTAATATTGAACAGTTTTTTTTTGTCGAGTTTGGTTCAGTTATGGATACAATTCAGTTAATCACATTTTTGCACACTCTTGCTTAGAATACAGATTGAATACCATATACAAACCAAAGAAAGAATGAAAAAAAAAAGGTCATGTTTTAAAACTACATGACTTTTTCTTGCACACATTCAACCATTCCTCTAGCAACTACTGTTGAGCTCCTTGAATGGAGATCTTGTATCAGAAATGGCTTCAACTTTCTTTATCCTAGTAGTAGGAGAAACTTGAACTTGTATATTCTCTTTCACATGGAAAAAGCTATCATCCTTTTTCAAAGTCATTCCAGCACCATCAATCTCAAAAGATTCCTCCATGCTTCTCAACATGTCCCTCAGTTGAGTGTCTGCATTAGACAACTCATATATTCTATCACAGAACCCTTGAACAAAAGCCAACAAATTTTCCCTTTCTAAGGACAGTTTTGTTGCATTTTCATTAAGCTCACAGGCTCTTTCCATTGTGCTTTTTTGTCTTTACTAGAACCAGATATTGATGTGCTTATTGCTGAGAAAATTCCGGATTTCTAGGACAATCCAGAAGAACCCTTTGTCCAATTTGATTTCACAACAAAAGCATTTGACACCTTAGAGAACAATAACCTCAGATGAAGGACTCTCTTTGTGTCATTTTTCTTCACATGAAGTTGTGCTCCTGTGACAATAAATGCCACATTTTTTTCAGTGCTCCATTTAGGATTGTATTTCACTGGTGCTGTACATACATGGGAAAATTTCTTCCCGCTTATTGCTTCAAAGAAACGTTCATCGTTGATTTCTTCTGACCATATTGTTGTATCTTCAATTTTGTTGCTAAGCATGTTGGAGTGTTTAATAGATGTTCCACATGCATGGCTAATCTCTATCACCAACATCCTTGTAAATATTAACCTTAACTAACATGCCATTTTTATAAAAAAAAAAAAAAAAAACTTCAAAGAACTTAATTGCATTTTTGGTCCTAGATACTACTATGGTATATAATTTTGGTCTGTGTTTCAATTGTGTGAATTGGTCTCTAGGCATCTGAATTGTTATAATACGTTCACCTATGTATAAATTGTCTAATGTTTAATGTAGAAGCTGATAATGTAAGTTCTTGATGTTGATACTGACTTAAGCCAACTTGGTAAGCTCATGTGGCCAAATAAGGTCTGCTTGGTTATGTGATCATAAAAATGCTATTAAGCCAAAAAGTAATAACTATTTTTGAGCAATTTACCTGTTGCATTTCATTCCTTCAAGAAACAAACGCATACCTGTGATTGTGAGTGAATAAGAATCTTAGGCATAAGAACATGAAATTAAAGTATAATATCTGAAGAGGAAGGCTTTGAAAATCAACATACCTTATCGGTATTTACATAAAGTTTGGGACCCATCAAATTGAGAGTGAGAAAAGGTGAAATAGTAGATATGTTTGTACTTGGACCAAGAGGTAGATCATTGTGAACAGGTGCCCAAAGCTTGTATCCTTGGTAGTCAAGAAAGTATGACAAACCTGACATTAGTTCAACAACCAAGAATTGAGAATTTGCTCAAGAATAACTATAAACATTATGAATAGAACCCAAAGGCTTATTAAACCTTGTGTGCTTGAAAGTCAATAAAGTATGGCAAATCTGTCATTATTAGCTTATCTAGATTTTACATGAACTTATTCATTCTCATTCATCCAAAATTGTCAAAATCAAAAATTAAAGTAAAATAAACTTACATCGAAGATAGAGGTTGCTAGCATGGGATAGGAATCCCCTACCAGGAGCACCTTTAAGAAGAGAGGTGATGGGAATGAAGCTAAAATCAATTGCATCAGGTTTGTTAGGAACTGTGAGCAAGCCATTCACTTGGGTATCCACTCCCCTCTTTACACATATTACAGTTATTCCCTGAAAATTCTATGTTTGAAGATGTAGTAACATTATAAAAAGAAGCAGAGCTGCTAAATGTAACATAAATTTTATACTGTTGTTTGAATGTTTTAAGTTTTTCTGAAAATATAATAGCAAGGACCATTTTATTACTAACGCATGATCTGGTTGCGAAGTTCAACAATCATTATTAACGTTCTCTGAGCTTTATGGTCTGCCCTAATCACGGTGAGTCACCGATTATTAAAAAAGAGAAATCTCAGTGCAACAGCAGTGGAACAGATTCATTGAAAATGAACAAGTATACGTAGAATACAGATAGAATTCCATATACAAACCAAAGAAAGAAAGAAAAAAAGGTCATGTTTTAAAACTACATGACATTTTCTTGCACACATCCTAGTATTCCTCTAGCAACTACTGTTAAGCTCCTTGAATGGAGATCTTGTATCAGAAATGGCTTCAACTTTCTTTATACTAATAGTAGGAGAAACTTGAACTTGCATATTCTCTTTCACATGGAAAAAGCTATCATCCTTTTTCAAATTCATTCCAGCACCATCAATCTCAAAAGATTCCTCCATGCTTCTCAACATGTCCCTCAGTTGAGTGTCTGCATTAGACAACTCATAGATTCTATCATACAACCCTTGAACAAAAGCCAACAAATTTTCCCTTTCTAAGGACAGTTTTGTTGCATTTTCATTCAGCTCATAGGCTCTTTCCATTGTGCTTTTTGCAATCACAACACTCTCAAATTCTCTTCTAAATGATTCCTGTTCCAACAAAACAACCTCTTTCTGAAGCTCATCGACAACCTTATCTTTCTCTTGCTTGGTGCTTTCACCAACATCTACTTGTGCAAGAAGTGAAGCTTCTAGTTCTTTACGCATCAAATGGCTTTCTTCAAGATCATTCTTCAAACGATCGAGAATTGACTTCCATATTTGCAATTCAAATTCCATTTCACTTCTTTCACAAATTCTCTCATCCAGTTCATTGATAGCAATGTCTAAAGCTTCATGTGTTTCTCTAAGTTGTTCTTTTGATTCACATTCAATCTGCAAAACCTTCTCTTCGAGGATCCGCTGACACCTAGTTGATTCTTCCAGCATTTCCTTGTACCTATCAAGTTCATTCTGCAGTTCTTTGCTGCATTCATTGGACTCAAGTTCATTTTGAAGTGAGTGCTGCAATTCTTTGTTGGATCCATAGGACTCAATCTTCCTCATCAAACACGCTGCTTTCTCGCGTTCTTCATTTAAGCCCTTTTGAGCACTGATCAAAGCATCATCTTTCATCTCCAACTGCTTCATCAATTGAAAAATCTCCCCTTCTTTCTCTTTGTTGAGTAGATCCATCTCATCTTTATAATTGGCAAGCCTTAACTGGGCCTCAGAAATTCCTTGTTTCAACACTAGCAGCATCACAGACATCTCCTCATTCAACAACCTTGTCTCAACGGCTATCAAATGAGAACTTTCCAACTCCATCTGAAGCTCTTCCACTGCTGCAATTTTAGCTTCCACCTCAGACTGACACATATTCAGTTGTCCAGTCAATTGTTCTATCCGAGAGTCCCATTCGGCCTCTCTAGCCTTAAGAGTCAAGGCACACTCTTTATGTGTTTGTTCTAAATTTTTAAGCTTGGTCCTCAACTTCGACTGCGAATAGTAAGCACCTGCTTCTTGAATTTGAGCTTCCTGTAGTTCTCTGAGTGACATCCTTAACTCTTGATTTTCTTGCTCTAGCTTCTCCATTTGGTACTTTGATTCTTTAATATGCGCCTCTTTTGTTTTCAGCGAATATCTCAAATCAGCAATATCTTTGTCGCGATCAGAGTTTAAACAATCGAGCTGTAGTCTAGCATCATGGTACTCGCTACCAGCATTATCAAGCTGCAGCCTAAAATCTGAAACTTCAACTTCAAGTCGCTTTTTCTGGCTTTCTACATGAGCAAGAGCTTGATGGCAGGTCTGTAACTGATGTTGAAGATCTTCTGATATTCTGATCTGAGACTCTAATTTAGTTTCAAGTGAAGAAATCTCATCAAGCAATGTAGATTTTTCCATCTCCCACTCTTTCTTGCTAGACTTAAACTGGCCTTTAAGTTTCTCATATGCTTCTTCTAGATGCTTAAATTGTTCCTTCTTCCACTTTAATTGATCTTCCAACTTCACTTTTTCCTCCTCCAACTTCTGAAACATGCCATCTCTCTCACTTAGTTCTTCGGATGGTTTTAATTTTTTCTGTGATTCTGAACACTTCTGCTTCGAAACCGATAGACAACTTTTCAGGCTTTCAATTTCTTTTCTGTATTGACAAACCTGCTGTTCTTGATTCTCTGCCTTGTCATTTGCTTCCTCTAAGGCCAACACCAACCCTCTTTTCTCATCTTCAAAGTTTTTAATCTTTTCATCGAAATCAACTCGAAGTTTATCGTTTGCAGCTCTGAGATGCTTGATGATGGACTCTTGTTCTTTCAAATTCCCTTTGAGATTTTCGTACAAATTCTTCGTCTCAGCGATTTCGTCCGCCTTTTGAAGCAGTTCCTGATCAAGCTTCTCAGATTTGGACTTTGCTTCTTGTGTTTGATTGACTTGTGCATTAAGGGATCTCTTCAAATTCTCAAGTGAATCTGATTTTGCTCTTAATTCAGCCTTGAGTTGATCAATCTCAGATTTTGCTTCATCCAGCTCTTCATAAACCTTTTCCATTTTCTTTTCACATATAAGAAATTCAACAAAGAAATCTGTCTTCCCTAACAGTGTGCAAAATAAAACAAGCAATGTTACACAAAGACTATGCTCATAAGAGAAACAAAATGAAGAGATGTTAATAAAATGCTTCACAGTAGAACTTAAAGGACTATTTGCTTTGGTTTATTTGGGCTTATCTACGACATAAGTTTTGTGAGACTATTTGGGAGAACTTATGAAAACAGCTTATAACAATTTTCATAAGCTATTTTCAACTTATTTTCATAAGTTCTCCAATATAGTTTATAAAAACATCTTATAGCATATATAAAAGCCATTTAACGTTATTTTTTCTTATGCTATACAAATAGCTTATGCAAGTTTATACATAAGCACTTATCATGATGGTGATTGTGCTATAAGCTGCAAATAAGCTGTTTTTCCAAACAGGCCCATATGTCCTAAAAATAATTAATTCCTAAACAAGTTAGATTAGTTCTGTCTCTGCGCAGCCAAATTAAGTGGTCAATAAACAACATTAGGATTGAATTAGTGAAAGGGAACTTGTTAATTGTTACTCAATAGGTTCCCTCAGCTGGAGGTAATCCTATTCGAAGCGTGCCAGGCACTAAAGGTGAGTAGACCCAATCCTTTCGGTCAATTATCGTAATGCGAGAGTACATCCTTAGAAAAGTTGAAAACTATAGCTTATCAATTATAGATCATTAGAATTTCTAAGAATCTACTACTACTTGGTTTTGTTAAAGCATATAAAAGGAACCCAAATATTATTATGAAAAAGACTAAGAATTGAAGACCCCCCCTCCCCCTAAATATTCTGAATTAGTAACAAGAAATTATGTGAAAACAAAATTTGTATAAGATTCAAGAAGCAAAAAATCTGGTTAATACGAATTATTACACGGCATTGCAAGAAGTGAATGGTTAATACCGAGAAAGAAATTGCACACATTTTGAAGATATTTAGAGAAAAGAAGAGAAGAATTAAAGGAAATTTAAGAAGAAAGAAACTGACCTAATTTGAAGAAGAGAAGAAAGGAAGAAATGTTGTGTTGTGATTTTGTCGCTGAGAGAAGAAGGAGAAAGATGAACAAAAGTTACCGTTATAATGTTTCAACCGTTTTTTACGAGAGAGAAGAACAAAATAACCAAGTATGAGAGAGAAAGAGTATTATGCAGTTTCTTTGAAATGAATGAAAAACTAGCCGTTGAAAGATTTTCTCGGGTTAGACTATTTGGGCCTATATTTTCTATCGGCCCAAACAAGAAACAACCATCTACAACAAGAATTTATGTTGGACATATAGATGAATATTTGCACCCCTTATGTTATGTTCGTTCCTTACAAGGACCGTACCAACATACTACTAATATTCCAAAAAAAAATTTCAAATTGAAAAGTGTTAGTATGAGTTAAGCCTTAGGTTCGATTATTTCTGGTGTCAATTTGGATAGACTAATTTAATTTTAGAAAAGTTGTGAATTAAGTTCACATTTGATGAAATTGTTGAGTGTAAGCGATATATAAGTGAGATAATCCAAGATTTTTAGTGAAAATTCTTTCATTTTTTAGTGAAAATGTAGTTTGAGTTTAACATGTATGATTGTTCTTTGTCTAATATGATCATCATATGAAACTTCTCCTCATGGTCCAACATAAACAAATCACGATTCACAATTAATCATATAGGTGATTTTAGGAAAGATTATTTTTAAAGTCAAATTTTTTTATTGGTTTATGATTGATTGAAAGTGTAAAAATTCTTTATATTAAACTCTAATAAATTTGTAATGTTACAAATTAATACTATCTTAGAGATGATGACATGATGTTATAAGTTGCAACCATCAAACACGGGCAGAGGAAGTTATGAGTAGTTTTCTTAGAGATGATGACATGATGTTTTTAATATATATTATATTATTATTTTGCATTAGTTAAAACTTAAAACAGTAAATATTGCGGTATGGAATTGTACCTAACTACCTAAGTTTGTCAAAAAAATCCTTATTTAATTATTGCCTCAAAAACAAAATTAATCAATATTAGAAGAGATTACTATATTTTTTCTAACATGAAGTCAAATATGACATAATTTACAACATATTTCCACATTATTTCCTCAAAAAAAAAATAAAAATTCCACATTATTCAAAGTCAATCTGTCCCATTTCCACGTGTCAACAACTTCATCAAAATATGCAGCACATGATTGGACCGTTCTCTCCTCCACACAATCTCAACCGTTGAATGCAACACCCCACAAAAATGGCGAAAAAAAAAAACACAACGTCTTTAAAATTTAAAAGAAAAAACTCGCTTCAGTTTTCACTGCACCTCATGAAGATGATCATGGAAACTAGAGTGTAACCAATGAGTTAGGGTTAGGGTTTCAAACTCAACTCACTCTCTTACTCCGATCACTCCTTTCCTTCTTTTTCGATTTTCCGGCAACTTTTTTTTTATTTTTTTATACTCCGATGATACTGCAGAAGAACACAATTTGATTAGTGATAATAATCTGAATCGGTTTTGAGTGAAATTACAATTTTTTTTTTGGTTTTTTAAGAAATTAGATAAAAATTGGATAAAATTTCTTATTTTGGAATAATGATAATGAACTTTCATGTCCATTTTTGTGGACTTTCTGTGAATGTGATTGTTTCAAGATTTTTTTTGGCAGTTATGATGAAGTTGAAGTTTCTTTCAAATTTGAAAAGTTGAAGTATAATGGTCTTTGTAGCACAGACACATCTGATTAAAGGCGTGTGTTTTGTTGTCTGACACATGTCGTAAATTTTTACATGAACCACGAATACGGACACCAGACACGACACGACATAGACACTGACACGCCAGCACAATTAATAATTTGAGAAAGCATATATCTTAGTGTAATTATTTGTGTCAGTGTCGTGTCGGTGTTGGACACGACACCGATACCGAAACACGCTTAATCCGAAGAGTGTCCGTGCTTCATAATGGTGTGAATGTGTCTGATGTCCGTTTCTGTGTTCGTGTGGTTTTTAATGATATGGGTATGTATGTCAAATTAAAAAAATGTACTACTGATTTTGGTTTAGATTAAGCAAAATTGATGATTTACTTAATTAGTAAGTAGTTTTTGGGGTTTGGCCTAAAAAAAGTTTACTCTAACTGTTCAATTTTGCTTTTCCTTTTTCATAGACTTGGCTTTTTATCAATAAATTTTTAATACTACTACTAAGTGGGTTTGATTTTGATGATGTTCTTTTTAGGTGGAATTTATTTATATATATGTACCACATTTTGCATTGATAGTTTTCCTAATACAGTGGTGTCACTGCAACTGTGGCAGGAGCCACTCATCATTTCAACTCCTAATTGCTTTCTTCACCTTAAAGTTTGAGGCTTTTCCTTCTCATTGTTACACAAAACTTCGAAAAAGAGCTTCACTTTCCGCTGGAATTTGAGGGTTGGCTATGTCATTGAACCCTTTTTCATCATGGAACATGTGGGGTGGTGGTGGTGGTAGGAGAAAAAATGAGAAAGAGCAGGTTTCTGAATGGGGTGTTTCTTTGAAAGAATGTGAGGTGGTGAAGGAAAACAGGAAGGTTTCATCGCCATCACATAGGAAAGTTGGAAGAAAAAGAGAGGAGAAGAGGGAAGAGAGAACAGTTGATGGAGAGTATGATGTTGTGTTTGTGCCATCTGATGGTGGTGATTGGTGTTTTCTGTCTGGTTCTGAATCTGATGACTCTGATTGGTCTATTGGGTGGTTGGAACCTCTTGGTTCTGATTTGGAAAGCAATGATGATGATGATGAAGATTCTGGTGGTGATAGTTTTGCTGTTTTGGTTCCTTGTTATTCACCTGGCTGCAAGGAGATTGAAGGCTCAAGCAATGTGCTTTTGAATGCCATGAAGAACCTCCCCAATGAATTTTCTTCTGGTAAGAATTTTCATAATGAATTTTTGTCTTATTGATAGGTTCTGTTCTGATTAAGTACATATAATTTCATCCTTGTTATTGGAATTGTGATGTTTTTTCCTCTAAATCAATGGACTTGTTATTTGAGTAAATAGTTATTTTGGTTCTTGAACGTATCAGACACTATGCTACAATCTCCAAATTAACCGAAATTACAAAAGCATCATCGAACGTGTCTCTTGTTAGTCGGTTTGCTCATCAAATGTGTATTTTATTACTTAGTTTGATCATTGGATGTATATTCCATTAGTTAGTTTGTTCTATCAAATTACTTCACAGTACATATACTCAACCAAGTTTTTGTAATTTTGATAAATTCAAGAACAATAATGATTATTTGTCAATTATTGGTAACTTAAAAGCACAATGGTTTTAAGGCTTCCTTTCTAGCTTCTGGCCCATCAGTTGGCATGGCTTTAGACAATACTAAATTTTTTATTTCTCAGTTGATAGTGGGTTAGGCCTGATTTTCTCGCATCTGTAGGTTTTTCTTCATTTTATTATTCATATATATAACTCTGATTTTCAAAGAGCTTTTATGTGGTAAATTTCTTTTTCTTTGTTTTTTTTCTTCATTGCCTCATTCTTTTTCTAGTTTCTATGATTATTCTGGCTTGTATTTTCTCCTCCTTGTGAATTCTAATTGTAGTAGTCGGATATAAAAAAGGTCTATGGTTGAAATTTTGGTTTGGCAATCAATTTTTAAGTGTCTCTTTTATGATAAAGGGTAAAGTTATCCACTAAAGTAAGTTCATAATTTGACTTTAGGTCCTCAATTCAGTAATAAAATTAAATTAACTAAAGCAATTGATTCCATGCTTGGCAATGACATCTATGCCAATAGCATTACTTTTTTCATCTCTTTTATTGCTTCTTTTTTAGGTTGCTTATCCTTTGTTGACTATTGAGCACAAGATCTTCTGTTACACAGGAGTTTCAGATTGTTACTCTTGTGCTGCTAATGTTTAAACAATAGCAGAATATAATTAAATTATGAGATTAGTCTTGATGATACTATGTTAATCAGAAATGTTAGGTAGATCTATCATTTGTTTCCGTAGTTTGAACTATTATTTACTTGCTTATATTATGTATAATGAGCTTTAAGAGCGCGAATGCTAGGGTAGGTAAATTTTCTTCTACAATGTTTAGAAATCACTCAACTTTGACAATGACCGACATGGCCACCTTTAAGTAGAAGCTAAGGGTTCTCCACGTCTTTACGACTGAAACACTGACCTGATTGATATTGATTTGAGAAAAAAACATAATGAATATAAGTTGAGTTTTGAGCTATTCATACTCGTTTTCCTTGTTTTGTTTTTCTCGAACCGACACTGATAGGATCGCCGTACATTGTTATATGTTATCCACACAGAGTAATTTTGTAATTCTGATTGTTGATGCAGACGGGAAGAATTACATGGAACAATGGCTGGCTACTCTACAGAATTTTGGAGCTTAGAATAAGAAAATAACTTATCCATGTTGATGGTCCTTGCTAATTAACTGCTACAAGTTATAAATAGCAAGTTAATGAAGAATGTGATAAGATCCCTAGGGGCAGAGGAGGGGACCTAAACTACCTAGTCTATTAGTACTAGTCTTAACTGTAGATGCCACTTTCTTTCTAGCTGTAGAAAATACAAAAGTAAAAAAAAAGAAAAAAAGGAAAAGCTATAAGCTTTTCAGTTTTCTATTTTAAGAGGAGTAGTAGAACTCTAATCATTGACAAACCAGTGTACATTTTGAGATATTTATCTTATTTATATTGATTAATGTTGCAAAGTTGCAATATGCATTTGGCATGAAAGAGTGGATTATCTACATTTGGAGATATATATTTACCTTTCATCTTTTCCTGGTTTTTGTACTTGCGGAATAATCTTTATGAAAAACTGTGTGCCATATGGTACAATGGACCACATAAAAGGCCAAAGCTGTAGTGAAACTAGTTATGATTGATTGCAAGCATATGTTGGTGGCACTTTGCAGGCTGAAAGGGATTTGTAACTGAAGGTTCATCTTGGCACGTTCTCTGCAATTTTAATCAGTTATGAAATAATCCATTAATTGTAAAATGTTGATTTGCTCTTCTCTTTATTAATGTTTGTAGAGGCTATACTGATATTATGTTTGTGATGTGGGAAATGAATTTAAGCAAAATGAATTTAAAAATGAGTGAGGAGGAGCGATACATTTGGTATTTTAGTCACCGCAAAACCAAACATACACTAAATGTGCATGTTTGAATTTACGAAGAGTATGATAAAACTACGGTGACACTATGATTTTTGTGAAGCTTTAAAATGTAGCTTTTATAAAATTATGGTGACTCATGTAATTGCAAAATTAACCATGAATCTATAAATACACATAACACACTCATACAATTCTAGGGACCAATTTAGATGCTCACTCAAATAAAAGTAAAAGAATATGCAAATGGAATTTTTTGGTATAATAGAAGAGAAAAACAAATGTTCACCAAAAAAAAAAATTGAAAAAAAGTACTCCACAGTTCACAATGTTTTCTTCTCACAATGGAAAGAAATCATCTTTGTGGGATTCATCACATGTTTTTTTTTTCCACCCTTTATTAACTTTAATGGAGACCAAGCGGTGTAAAGTGTGTTTATGTTAATCAAAGATGAAAAATCAATCAAGTATAGTTTGGTCATGACATAACGATCTTATGTTCTTTTTTGTTACTACATAACGATCTTATGTGAGCATAAATATTTATTTTTTAGCAAAATGAAAATTTGATAAATAAAACAGATACAAAATGAAAATTTGTCTAATATTAACTATCAATTGTTATGTCCACTAGAGTTTATAGTATTTCCTTTAAAAAAAATAGTTTATAATATCATATCACTGCCCCCTCCTAATAAGTGGTCATCCCAAAGGCACATCTTTATAGGTCACCCCAAGGGCACACATACTAGGTAGTATGGCTCTTCAATGTAGAACATCCTTAAGTCATATCAACACTAGCTCTTACTAAATAAAGTGTTTACTCTTTCCAACTTTCCACTATTGTTGCTAGTGTTCCAACACATTAGATATTCTTAGGGCAAGTGGTCAAGAGCCAATGATAATTGTACTATTATGTCACGTTTTAATCCAGTGTTTAATGAAATGCATATTATGATAAACTAAAAACTTATCTTATCTTGGTTGTGAGGGTGTATTAAATGAGAATTTAATAAGATTGCATGAAGTATGATTTTCTTTATCATAGTTTATGAATAATCGTGTATATTTCTTGAAGAACTAGACCTTTAGAACATAATTAAAATATAAAAGATCTATTCAATTTATGACAGTATAATTTGAAAAGAAAAAAAAGAAAAATCATTTATGTTGATGTCACTTAAATATGCTTTGAAATATACAAAAATAAGAAAATGTCTCTAATGGATGTTCAATTTACTTTCACCATAATGAAATTTAAGCAAATATGATTTTTGACAAGTAGATTTTTGTTAAAAAGTTGATATATATGGACTGAATTTTTAATCGTATACATTAACTTTTGAACTATTACTTTTGTTTTATTTAAAAAAAATATTTTGTTTATTTTTCATTATGAAAATAGTATTTTGTCAAATTAAATGATGAACGATAATCAAACTCGATGTATAGAATTTATAACACAGACACAAATTTTGCACTAATCATTTACGTTAGACTCGATAGTGCTTTCATAGAAGTTTCTTTAATTTTCTATACTTTGATGAAAATTAGTTACTAACCATTCTATTTTTCCAAATTTTAATAAATAAAGTATGGTTATATTTTTTTTTTGACAAGCTAAAATGAAATACAATAAAACACCACAAGTGGCTACCCAACATAAGGTGTGTTAAAGTATGGTTATATTATTTCATTACGATTCTTAAATATTCAAAATTTTAATATTTCTACATTTTAGGATTTTTACATAGCTTAGCTATTAATTTGTTGGTACTGAAGTATTCCCTCCAATATACTTTTACATTAGTTGTTATAACTATTTGAATGTTTTTACAAACATATTCTTGTAGAAATCTGTCAAATATTAAACATACACACTAATATTAAAATGACAAAAATTAAAAGCCGTTTAAACAATAAACCTATTTTAAAATTGTGACTTTGATGCAGGGACTTTGCATAATTTATGCAGGGGCCAAAGTTTGAACTCCGAATACTTCACTTCTCCATATTTAAATGTGTGAGCTCCAACCACTAAGTTACTAGACCAAAAAAAAATAAAATTGTGACTTTGATTGCATAGCTGGCAACATAGGACAATGCCATGTGCACATAGTTGATTGGTTGTTGTGTTTTGAAAAAGGAGAGTTGGGACTTCAACTTCGGGCGAGGTTTGCTCCCCTCCATGATACCATAATTAGAACATATTAGTTCCATTCCATGCTCTCTTCTCCACACCAACCTTGTAACAATTATTCTATTTGTTGAATGAGTCTTTGTTTTGTTCAATTTTTTACCACTTGTTCATTTCTATGATCTTGGTTCTATGCTAGAGTTCATGTCTTCTCCTCCCTCTCTAGACATATAGAGAGAGAATAACAACAATAAGAGGAAGAAAAAACAATTAAACATGTTGCAAAGAGCTGCAAGCAATGCTTATTCATGGTGGTGGGCCAGCCACATTAGAACAAAGCAATCAAAATGGATGGAACAAAACCTCCAAGGTTATTTTTTCTCCTAATTTTCTTGTTTGTATGTACTCAAACTATGTATCATATAAGTTTTGTAACATATGTTCATAGTAGAAAAATGTATAGAGAAATGCTATTTCTTATTGTTTTTCGGTATAAAGAGAATTGTTTTTTCGTATGAGAAAAAAAATCGAGGAAGGTGGTGTCACAGATAGAAAAACGACCAATAAGTTTTTGGTATAAAGAGAATTGCTCTTTCTTACGGGAAAATAATTAAGGAAGGTGTCACGGATAGAAAAATGATCAATAAGTGACTTACCGAAGATGGATAGTTAACTTTTTATTTTATTTTAAAGAGTCTAATAGCGAGAATCACACATATTAAGCATGGAGAAGATGGATAATACGAGTTCGAACTTGTGTCACAACACATCAAATGTTCCCATAACCTATTACCATATTGGTTGTGTACTTATAATATAATTATATAGATCAAACTAAAATATGCAAAATGAAATGTGCAGATATGGAGGAAAAAGTACAAACTGTGTTAAAGCTTCTAGAAGAAGAGGGAGACTCATTTGCAAAAAGAGCAGAAATGTATTACAAAAGGAGACCAGAGCTAATAAACTTTGTTGAAGAATCGTTCCGCGCATACCGATCTTTAGCCGATAGGTACGATCACTTATCAACAGAGTTACAAAATGCCAACAACACAATTGCTTCTGTCTGTCCAGATAGAGTTCCTTATATGGATGAGGACGACGACGAAGCATCACCAAGGCCACCAAAAAAAATGCCAGAAGGATTGAAACCAAACGTTCCGAAAGCTCCAAAGACTCCACTCAAAGATTTAAAATGTGTCATAACGACAGCGACAGCCACAAGGAAATTCAGTAACAAGAAAGCATCTTCATCAACAACTCCTAAAGCTCCTAAATCAGGATTGAGTAGAAAGCAAGCAATTGAAGAGGTTGATAAACTTCAGAAACAGATTCTAGCATTACAAACTGTGAAAGAGTTTCTGAAAAGCTCTTATGATAATTCCATTGCTAGATATTGGGAAACTGAGGGACAGATCAAGGAATTGCAAGAGAAAGTTTCCAATTTGCAAGACGAACTCGGTGAAGGTGTTGTTAATGTTATTGATGACGAGGAGGCTCGCCGTTTGATGGCAGAAGCGGCTCTTAAATCGTGCCAAGAAGCATTGTCACGTTTGCAAGAGAAACAGGCAGAGTCGCTTGATGAGACGAAAATCGAGTCCAAAAGAGTAAGGGAAGTAAGGGATAAGTTAAGTTCCCTTATGAATCAACTTCAATATGATCAATCCAATTCGCAAAAGCCGAGGCCGAAACGAGATGTAAAAGAAGTAACAGGAACAAAGGATTTGAGTGAAGATGCGGAGACAATGACTAAGCAGAGACAAGAGTTGCAGTTATTGCAAGAGAAGATTAAAGAACATTTCGAGGCTGGCTCAAATTCGGCTTTAACCGTGACAGAAATGGCAGAAAAAATTGATGAGCTTGTTACAAAAGTGATTAGTTTAGAATCTGCAGTTTCTTCTCAAACAGCATTGGTAAAGAATTTAAAAGATGAAACTGATGAACTCCATTCGCTGGTTCGCAACCTTGAAACGGAAAAGGAAAGTTTGGTTAACGACAAAGTTAAATTGAACGAGAAACTTAGAGAAATGGACGAAATGGTGAATGAACTGCAAGAACTAAACCAAGTTGTTGAAGATCAGAACAACAATCTTCAAACTCATTTCACCGAAGCACATTGTAGTCTTGATAATCTTTCTGATAAAGTCCCAAAGGTGATACCAGACGAGGAGGATATGGTGAGTGAAGTATTTCAAACAGAAGAGGAAGTATTTCAATCAGAAGAGAATTCATCAACAGAAGATGAACCGAAACATGATGTTAAATCACAAGATGCATTGAATCAAGACAAAATCTTGTTGAATGTGGATGACGCTAAGTCCAATACGGCCATTGATTCATTGGAAAATGAAGTCCAAAAGGTGATACCGAACGAGGAGGATAAGGTGAGTGAAATATTTCAAATAGAAAAGAATTCATCAATAGAAGATGAACCGAAACATGACGTTAAATCGAAAGATGCATTAGATCAAGACAAGATCTTATTGAATGATGGTGCAAAGTCCAATACGGCCATTTATTCATTGGAAAATGAAGTTAATGTCGCTGATTCACAAATAAAAGAAGAAACAATCTCAGTGGAAAATGAATCTCCTATAGTGTTGAAAGAAAGAGAAAAGACTCATGATATTAGCAATAACAATATAATAGAATCAATTGATGCTGGAAATCATGAAAAGGATTATGAGGAAATTTCATCGGAGACAACAATTACTTTTAAAGAAGATTCTGAGGAGAAAGCAACAACAGTAGAAGATAATGCTTTGCTTTTAGAGTATAGGAACACTCTTATGAATTATGAAGAAGTGAAGGACAAACTCAATGAATTAGAGAAGAATCATCAAGATGCACTCTTTGAGTCATCATTGCAGGTGAGAGAATTGAAGACTTCTAATGCTGTGAAAGACGAAGAGATTCGACTCCTACGTCAGAAACTAAGTCTTTTGCAGAAAAGCCTTGAGGGAAATGAAGAAATCGGAGAGATACCTCCTTTGCAGCCACCAGAAAATCATGTTATTGAGGAAATGTTTAAGTTAGAAGAACCAGAATCAAGTTCTGCTGTTGAAGAGAAGTTTCGGATGGGAATCGACGAACTTCTAGAGGAGAATCTAGAATTCTGGATGAAATTCAGCACCTCTTTCACCGAGATACAGAAATACGAAACAACTACAAAAGATTTACTGATTGAGGTATCAAACCTCGAAACAAAATGGAAAGCAACAGAAGGAAGTACTAGCACTAAATATTCATTGAAATCAGATGCAAGACCACTTTATAAGCACCTTGCAGAGATTCAAAATGAACTCACACTATGGTTGGAAAACAGCGCGTTGCTGAAGGAAGAACTTCAACGAAGATTCTCGTCGTTGTGTGAAATCCAAGAAGAGATAACAACAGCATTGAAAGTGAGTGCTGAAGACGATGATTTCAAGTTCACAAGCTATAATGCTGCGAAATTCCAAGGAGAGGTTTTGAATATGAAACAAGAGAATAATAAAGTTGCTGATGAGCTTCAAGCTGGGTTTGATCTTGTAACAACTCTTCAACTTGATGCTGAGAAGGCTCTTGCAAAGTTGAATGAAAAATTTGGACTGTCGAATTCCAAGAGAAACCAGATGAGACCTTCGGATTCGAAGAACCGTGTTCCTCTAAGGTCATTTATCTTTGGAGTCAAACCAAAGAAACAAAAACAGTCTATCTTTTCAATGCATAGGAAATACCGTGTAAAGTAGTACTCATACTGCATTTTGTTCAATTTTTTAAACTGTTAATTTTATTGGTTTCATTAGGTAGTGTATGTATTGAAATTTGTTTGAGATTGCAATTGGCCTTTTTTACTTAAGGGGAGAGTATCTTCATTTAATACTTGTTTATATATTGTTAGAAGTGTGACCAAATGTATGTAGGGGCTTTTGATTACCCTTTGTATTTTGAGCCTTTTTCAATGTACATCAGTGAATCCAGTTTTTGTTAGAAATGTTGTCTTCCAGGTATCAAACATCTCATGAATGAAATTCTTTGAAAGGATTTCAAAAGAATGGTTCTGGATTTCACTCATGGTGTATATGTATATAAAAATCAGAAATATTGTGCATGTTACAATCTCTTCAAGATTATAGGAGATTTACAATAAAAATTACAATAATTAATCCAGATCAGAATATGACATATATACCATATAGGGCTCCACTAGTTTAGTTTCTTTTTAAGAAAATTTTCATGAATAACCACCTATTAATTCATGTTTAGTTCATGGAAGGCTATTGTTAAAACGGTGAGTTATACAATGGACTATTAATTAGTAATATTAATTCAATAAGTGTACTGCTTAAAGAAAACTTTTTTTTGAATTAATTAGGATTTAGCTCCTCTACAGTTTCGTAATTATATACTTGCTAATGAAAGTGACACTAGTCTAATTGCTCAAATAACTTCTTCTACATACTTAAGGAATTCTACTAACAAGTTTACATGATTCAACTAATCGTTAAATTTTTCAGGACTCATGAAAACTTAAGATCTTGAGACATAATAGTCACTAGACTTGTTTACATGGTATAAGAATTGTGATATTTGTCTTTGACTAACACAATAAAGCTGTTATACATACGAATATTCTAAAGTTTGAGTACAAGCAAAATACAAGAGTATAAGTTCAAGTACACCAACTACTATAAATAAATTCCAATAACATTATTTATTAATAAAACTTAAGTGTCTGTTTGCTTGAGAATATTATCAACACAGAACAAACTTCTAGAGAAACTTTTCCTTCCTGAGACTCTTTTCATCGAAGGAATATTTTAAACGCCACCTCAAACATGTTTTTGAACGATAATAACAGCGTTTATTTATATACCAAGACATATCGCTTTTTCCATTATTCAAATGACACCTCTGATGCTATCTGGGCTCCCCTTCCAACAGCTATGTAAAGTGCAACATGATGCATTAGCTCCTGCAACAAAACAATAATAATGAAAACATTAAAAAAACAATTTAATCAAAACTTCGATTTTTATGTTTTTTCCATGTAAAGTTAGCACAGGAATTGCTTGCAATTCGACTACCACAATTCACATGGACACAAACAATGTTAGTGCTGTTAACTGTTACTTTCAATCCATCTTAAAATCCCTTCTATTGATATGGATGAAAGTAGTCCAAATATAGAGTAGACATTTGTGTTTAAACTAATATAGGTGCAAAAACAAGGTCTAGATCACAGTTTGGAATTATAGAGGTTTGCCAAGTGTTCGTTATCATACGGAGACACGAAGAACAGATGCGAGTCTCGATTCCATGCAGTTAAGGAAGGATTTTGTTCCTTCAACTGCAAATAGCCTTTGGATCAATATCAATATCAACTACACCCATGTGAATCTTGATCCAACCGCTTTGCAGCCGCTACAGACGATCCGATCTCTCTGGGAAATTGGGAATCATGCATTTGACATGGCCCTGCGGTCCAGACCATTGGACCAAATTTTCAAAATCAGACGGTTCAGGTTCCAACTTTGTATGTTAGATCCAAAATACAAAATCAGAACGTAAGCTGTTCAATCTTGATTCAACATACCAGATTGGTTACCTCAATGTTTTTTCAAAAAGAAAAAAGATATCAAGTGGCAATGTCAAATAAATCACCATCACCCAACATCTAAATAATGAGTTTGTGCTAATTATATTTCCTACCGGCTACAGTGCGTCTTAAAGCTGCAAATGTTTCCCTATGATTTCATTTTTCTGTCAAAAACAACTAAAGTTGCAATGTTTGCAATATTTATAACCAACACAAGATGGGAAAGGCAGAATTGTCATTTGAGCGCTAAAGTTTAGGCAATTAAAATTTTTAAATACAAAATAAACAAACTTTAAGATAATTAAGTGTATCACTGAAAGCCAAAATTTAATTAGATAAAATACCTGTGGATGGGACACCAGATCTTTGCTAGCTTTGGCTACATGCAGTGGAAGATCATAAGTAGCACAAGCTTGGGAGGCAACAATCACATTTTCCAGAGGAGAAAGGAAACCGCGATTTCTCGCAGACAAAACTGAACAGGTAAAATCCAGCACGCATATATCAGTGCATATCCCACAAACCAAAACCTGTAACAAGTGAAAATCAGCGCCTCAGAACCTCAACCAAGAATCTATGAACTAAACAAAAATGATATCAATAAAGAATTTCTCAATTGCAGTTGTGGTCACGGTTCCACTGCAAGCTTTAATATTGCAGATGCAGCAATGCGGTTGCAATTGCCGTTATGGTAAAGCCTTTGTATTGCAGTCACAATTGGCGGACCACAATTTAGAACTATGGTCTCAAGATTCCAACAATCATTAGTTGAGGAGACATATAGGAAAGTGAAAACATTAATCTTCACATGGAAAAAGTGTAAATATTATTTATCATGATACAGAAGATTTTAATCCTTCTCATTCATAGTTCCTTAAACCAAAACCTATCCCAAATTCAAATGAGTAAAAATCAAAACCAAAACCCTACCTTAAACATAGTAGCTTACAGTGGTAATGAAGCATATAATGCCACCAGTTTCAAAAAAACAACTAAACATTACTACAACCTTGGTAACTACAAATAAGGTGGAACTTTCTTGCTTAATGATGGGGTAAAAAATCCTACAATAACAGCTAATGAAATATTAACAAAACAGGTAATGCTTACTTGTTTTATCTGATTACTTTTCACCCAATCAACAAAGACATTGGAGCCATCTTTCTCATATGAGCCAATGAATCCATCAATGCAGTCTTTGATCCTGAGTGTTGCATTTGGATCATTTTCCAGCCAGAGTAGATCTTCATTTCAGAGGAAACCAAAACCAAATTAGGGAAGAAAACACCAACCCAATAAACATATATCTTTGTATCAAGTAATAATTTTAAGAGAAAAGAGTTAAATTAATTAATTAATTTATGAAACATATAGCATGACTCATGTTAAATCCTTAATAATTGAAATAATGCTCAAAAGCTATTAGGAATAATTTGATAAACTAAATTAACATTAGGGTCCGTTTGGTTCGAGAATTAGGAGG
>Ga0315914_1002316_pt1 | contig 29183 bp, 11 predicted proteins | sample MpolenodulesMG_FD_203920 | JGI IMG/M metagenome (GOLD analysis project Ga0315914, IMG submission 203920) | Medicago polymorpha root nodule microbial communities from Los Angeles, California, United States - elongated nodules | ecosystem: Host-associated > Plants > Roots > Nodule | place: USA...
AAATCGAATTTTAATTAAGGGACCAAAGCGATACTACCTAAATAGTTAAGGGACCAAAAATGCAATTTAGCCTATATATTATAAACAATTTTTCTTCATTGTTTGATAAATAGTTCTCGGCATATCTCACTCCATTCATTGATAAAACTTATTGATTTAACAGTGGAAATAAATTTGGGCATGGTACAACACATCTCATTTGTGCACTATAAAAGTAGTTTATATTTAATACCAAAAAAATGTAGAAATTTTGGATTCTAAAAATTTCGAGTTTTAATACCAAAAAATATAAGGTTTTTAATATTAGTTTGGTCATTGCAAATATCAAGATTGAGTTTGGCTCATGCAAAAAAAAAAAAAATTGATTTACTCCTTGCAAAATCAAAAGAGACGATGATGTGGTAAATGTGCATGATGTGACATGTCTTTCTTTGTAATTTAGTGACAGGAGTAACATTGTAATTTTCTAACATATACCAAATATGTCCATTTTCTTAAAGTTTGAAAGGAAGCCTCAAATTCAAAATTGAAGGATTAAAATTGTCAATTGAAATCAGAGAAAAACTGTAAATTGAAATTAGTCAAGAAATACAAAAATTATTTAAGCTAATATTTGGTCAAATCAATATTTAAGAAATCAACACAATTGAAGTCATTCCACATCCTTGCTTTAATAGGTGGGCTGGTGATATCCACTAATAGGGATATCTTTATTAATTTCAATGATGTTTCCCTTTATGCCCAACTTGTGAGCCAAAACTAAAAGGTTTCACTGTCTAATTCAATCTACACATAAAGGAAAAATAGCTGTCAATGAAGTAAAATTCATTTTCCATAGATCAAGTGCAAATAATTTTCATTTGATTTTATAGGTAGCAGGTGGTAGGGTACTTTTGTTTATCATTTTGTGATTGACTCATATTCATTTATAAAAACACGGTAAAGGTCAAATCTGATTTCCTTAGTTATTTTAATTATTGTCAAAAACCATGTACTCCTTGATAATGACATTTTGCATTACGTACAAATTTCATTAAATCAGCTAGCAAAGAAGCTTCTTAATTATAATCAATTAATCATGTCAATTCTTATTCCAAAAATAAAATAAAAAAATAATGTCATTCATGATGTCAGATTTAAGCAACTCCATTTATGGTTGGGTAAAAGGTCATTTTCTTCGCTAAATATGTCATAATAATTGTTGAATTGAGTCTATTGAAATTATATAACTATATTTAAGTGTATTTTTTTTATGTAGTTTTATAGATTAAACCGACAACGAAAAACTGATTTGATGATGAATTAATTAATAAAAGACATTTGAAAACTAAACTAACTAATAAAAGGTACTCCTTCTAAAATGAAATAAAAGCAAAAATGATAGTTGAAAGGCTAATATATATGGTTAAAATTTAATTCACATGTCAATTTTTTAACAACCATTTTTGTTTATATTTTCAACAACCATTTTCTTTTTCTTTTTTTGGTACCAACAACAACCATTTTCTTTATATTGCATTTTGAAGAGAGTAAATTTAAAATGTTTTATAATTTTGCTAAATTTTATTATTATATGGCATAGCTTCTCTAGGCTCTCCCCAAAAAATACTTATCGAAGGCAACGCAACAAAAAAAATTGCTTAAATTAAAATAAATGTTGTCTTTTATTTTTTTACAACAGTTTCGTTAGTTTAAGGCATTGTGTGTTCCTAGGACAACGCTTTTTTACTAACTATAGTCAACAACGCTCACAAAAAAAAAAACCTAGTCATTGTTGTATTATGGCCAATGGTTTTGAAATCACACTTTAACCATTGTTGTTTATGATTATCAAAATCATTGTCACTTGTATCAAAAGATACGTCTTTATTTTAATGTATAACATAAATTTGCTTCTCAAACTCCGTCACCGTTGATAGTAATTTGTAATACGTTTAAGGATAAAACGACTCTTCGTAAATTCATTATCTTTCATTTTTGTTCCTCGTAAACTTAAACGAGTTGGATTTCAGACTCACCAATGTAACATAAAGACTAAAAGTTGATAGAACATTGACATAAACTCATTTATGATTTATTGGTGACTAGGCATTTTAGGCTTTTCCAAAACCATACAAAAAACTCCGCGTGAAGTACTGCAGACATCAATTCTACTGCAAATCTTATCCTTCTGCTCGTTGATCACAAGCTTTTGATGTAAAGTCTTGAAAATGATTTTCATGAACTTTGTTGCACTAACTTTAAAGAGCATGACCCATATTTGCTTTAGAGGACCCATGTGAGTATTATATTGTGTATCATTTAGATTCCCGTCCATTTTATTCAAGCTGAAATATTAGACTTTTGTGACAAATTTCTTGATTGATAGTGTTATACGTCCTATGATGATGGTTACTTCCCCTGCACTAATCCTTGTTTTGTGATGCCTTGTCGCAATTAAGATTTCTTGTCTTAGGGTTTTTTTTGAATAAATTATAAAGAGCCACAATGTTAGACTTTAGTATTGGTGATGATAGCAAACTTTAACGCAAGCGTAAAGCTAGAATTTGACTTATGTGAAGAATGAACATGGAAAATTAGGACTCAAATCAATAGAAATTCTTATTGCTCATGGGAATCAATCATGTAGTCAACAAATTGATGTAGTCACACATCTGTAGTTATTCGATTAAGATCGAATTTATCAAATTCAACCTCAAGATCAAATGGTCATTGATGTTTAGATAGTGTGATGGCATGAAATCAGTGATTAGGAAGAATTTTATTTCTGATTGGTTGGAGCGATAAATTTTGATTCAATGGTTCATCTTTTGATTTTCATTCAATTAGTTTTTTTTAAGGATTTTGATTCAATAAGGTGTGTGGTTATATATTTGATCTTCACTAGGGTTTATCTTTTAAACTCTAGATCTCCAAATCTACCGACTCTTAACTCGAATCGGTTAAGTTATTCAACCCTTAATTAAATTTGGATTAACTCAAACAAAATCAAAACCATTGCACATGAATGAATGATGCAAGGCTTACGAAAAATTCATGTCATGCTACATCAACAATTATGACATTAATAGTCATAGCGTACATGTTGGTGTGTTGAAATCAGACAGAAAACAACAAAACGAACCAAGAGAGGTTCAACTCAACTTCCACTAGTCTTTTGCATAAGCTAATTTTTTCAACTTTATGGGACATGTTGGCCATATAGATGTGCTAAAATTGCATGAATAATTTCACTATGTTTACGTTCTGTCCTTTTTTTTTTTCAGGGTCTTGCTTTATTATAGCATTAAGATATGATGACACAAAACCTCTTTTTTCATGGCTGCATGCTTTAGACTTTTGCTTCGAATAAAGGACAAACTTTTGAATTTTAAGGCTTATTTCAAAACAACTATTACTTATTAAATAAAGTCATACTAAATATTAGGTAATAAAATAATAAAGTCTTGCCCTTAAAATAAAAAATAAAGTCTTCTCTTTCCACTGTGATACATCTAGGAAATTAGTGATCGAGATATTAGACCAATTTTGTGTTTGTTATGGTGTGGATATTCTATTTATATTTTTGACTGAAATTCAACAATTACCTTTGATTTTAAGATATTATTTTCAAATTTCAATGCAGGGGAATAAAATCAAAGACACGAGCACATTAGCATTGGACTTGGCCACTTTATCAAGCGTGTAAATAATCTATTTAACTTAACTAACTTATTTATTAAAGTATTAAAAGAATTTTTTATTTTGTAAATTAAGAATGGGGTTAAACATTAAGGTGAAACTTATACATCACAACTCAGTTTACCTCCGAAAAACCTTATACGGACAAGACATAACAACTCAAATTATAACGTGTTTGATTGTAAAACTGTTTCAAAGATTGAAAAAAATTGAAGTGCAAGAAATATGACTAAAACTGAAAAATTTGTTTTTTTCTATATTATAACACAACTTTTTATCTGAAGTACATATTGTCTAAAGTACTAAAGTAATATTTTGTTTACTATGTTAAATAGACTTGGATCTTGTTCAAAAAGCTAGCTCAAAGTGTGTAGGCACTCAAACATATATTTATACATTCAACAGCCTGAAAATCTGAGCAATGTGTAATTAATAACAAACTACAAACAACTTCAATATCAACTTCAACACCACCCTCATGTCTAGCGAGGGCATGAGTCTGATTCTCACATTACAATTCTTAACATGATTCTGATACCATGTTAAATAGACTTGGATCTCATTCTAAAAGTTAGGTATTTGATACTCAAACATATTTATACACTCAGCAGTCGGAAACTTAAGCAATATGAAACTAATAACAAACTACAATCAACTTTAAAACCAACTTCAACAAACTAAATATCATTTATGACAAAAATTCTTCACTATCAAAAATTATTTGATATCATAAAAATTTATCATATGGTATTTTGTCATGTGTTGTTTTTTCTTAAGCTATCATGTTCAATAAATTCATTTTAACGGATCAAATATATACTAATAAATGAAAAAATTAACAAGTTGCTAAAGGACGGAGAGAGTATATAAAATGACTGAAAAAACATGTGAATGTTCCGGAATTCGACAAAAACGAGTGAAGGATTCACCAAAACCGCGTAAGCGAATTCCACGCATGCATAATTGCTATGTTTACCGTTCCATTGCTTCACACGTCAATGTGTCACACCACATTAATTTTATTTTGATTTTATGTTGTACAATAACAAAAAAATAAAAAGTTGACCTCTCTTATCCTAAAAAAAAAAAAGTTTACATTTTTAGGATGGGGTTGATTTGTAAAAAAATTGAAGTACATGACAAAACTTAATTGTACGGTGTTTCATTAGTAAAACTGTTTCAAGAACATGATAAATTGGTGGTAAGGAACACGATAAAAACTGGAATTTCTGTTCCTCATCAAATCACAGCATAACTTTTTGCTTATGTAAAGTTGTCTAAAATATCAAAATAACATTTTATTCATAAAATATCGTACAAGCCCAAAAATTATTCAATACCAACAAATTTATCATGTGATGTTCTGTCTTGTGTTCTGCAGTTTTGTTTTGTATTGTTTTGTCCAGTACTCACTGTTTTGCAGATCAAACGCACTCTTAAACAAATATCTCGGTGTATAAGTATTATGGCTTGCTGTTAATTACCGTGAGTATTTTTTTTTTGGTGAATTGTAATTTTTGTCTATTTGACCATCGTTTTAGCATAATTTTCTTTTGTAAAGGTTTCAATTATATCATTTTTCAAGTATTTATACTTACATTCTTTTTTTTTTAAGCAAAAGATGGGATGCAGAGGGGTCTCCTGCTGCAGAACCCAAATCATATATTAAACGAAAGAAAGAAAAGTACAAAAAAGAGGGGGGACAAAAACCAAAACCCTCCATAAAAGCAAAAGAAAACCAAAACAAATAGAAAGCAAAAAAGCAAACTAATGAGGCAATTTCAATAGGAACCACCAATTGAAATGGTTGACTTGTGTTTTCGTCCAAATCAACAATTTCATTGTTCTGAGCCATGTTAGCACATGATTCACTTAGAAATTGTTGGGCCTCTATAGGAACAATCCCTAAAACTTGCATGTCATGAATAACAGATGCACTAAAGTTTGACAAGTCTAAGTTTGTCACCACAATAGAGTTACCTCCCAAATGAATTGTATCTGATATTGCGTCCTCCGGATGATCATCTTGACATAAAATGTTAGTTGAATCACAATTCATGTCAATATTACCCTGACCATGGGGGTTTCTTTATCTGCTTAATCCCTGGAATTCTCATTACCTTGAGCAACTATGTCCTCTGAATGCATAGTATCAACAACATTAGTACCATCCACAAATCCCAATAAAATTGAAAATAATTTTTTTAATGAAGTTTATACAGCCTTCAAAAAAATCTATATTTGGAAGTCAAATTTTCTGTCATCGTAAATGTTTCAGCTAGAGGATATTTTTTAGGAAAATGTTAAATAATATCTCATATGCAATGGTTAACAAGATTCTATTTTTTATACACTCTCTATCTAGTGTTGTGGAAAGTTCATACTACTGGCCAAGACAATTGTGAGGAAATGCCACTCAATTTTATCATAAGTTTGGACATAAAGCGTCAACCCTACAAAACCTTTTTTCTCACTGTTTTTTCCTCATGTAGTATAAAAAACTACAAGATCATAATCTGTAACCAATCTATCATCAAGGACAAAAGCACTTTAAGATAGATCAATTATATCTGGTAGAATTAATTTTAGACCATTGGTTATAGTTTTTGCGACAATTTTATTAATAACATTGCATAATGAAATTGGGCTAAAATCACATGTCAAAGTGAAATTCTTCTTCTTCAGAATTAGACAAATGAATTTATTCAAGCCTTCAGCATCCTCGCCATTATTCAGCACCAAGGAGTTTATTTCATCTCTCACTATGTACTAATGTTTTTGAAAAAGGATCTCATGTATGCTATATGGACCCGCACAACAATAGGTTTTATGTTTTTTTCCTTAAAAAAAAAAAGGTTTTATGTTTTATAAGGCAATAAAAACCTTTTCATCTTTCGTTGAGAAGCCCTAAAGTAAAAAATATTTGAGTTTCGATCGATCACAATGTTGAAAACGTGCGACTTTAGATTGTCTAGTCCGTCAGATATCCTCACTTTCAAGTTAAATGTAACTTTTTGCTATAAAAAAATGTTAAATGTAATTTTTTTTCAAGGATTATTTTATCATTTAAAAATCAAAGTTATATTGTTGTATCATGATTTTCTTTTATTGAGGAAACATTGTATCATTATTTACTCTATTTCAAATTGATGATTGGATAACTTAAAATTCACACACATAACTACAAGATATCATATCTAAACTCGAATGAAAATGCTTATAGTTTAATCATATCAATTTTGTTAGCTGAGTTATCTATTAGAAAATCAATATCACATTGCTACCGCTTAGTCACCAACTCACCATTTATTTGAACATTTTCCTCCTTGCATTGAAGATTTATTTTTAATAAATGCAAACAGTATATTTCTGTACTTGTCAACAAACAAAAATCAGTATATTTCTGTAAAAAAAAAAATAGAGTTTCAAACTTCCAGCTATACTTGTACGAACCGTACATATATTTTGTTTGGTCTTAAAAATAAAAATATAGGGTTAATTTAATAGTATATTTTTAGAAATTTCACAGAATAGGAGACTTTCCTTGTTGGCGTCCGTAGCTATACAAATACCACAAACGCACTTGAAACACTTCAAAGTGGACCAAACCAAAACACTTTCAACAACAACAACAAATCTCTTCCTCCTAAGTTTTTTACAAACAAAACAACCATAACCTCTTCTTTCAGTTTCAACTTTGTCAAGTTCTTGTATAAGCTGTTTCAGATCAGATTTTCTTTTTTTGGTAATTTTTTAAGGTGAGAGACTCCTCAATTATTTAACTGTTTTCATTTTTCTTATTTATATGATGATGTTGTTTAAGGAAAGATGTTTTTATTTTATCATTAGTGTTTTATTTTTCTGGTCATGGTGGTGATGGTGATGATGATGATGATGATGATGATGATGTTTTAATTATTAGAAAAAATAAAAATTACTTTTTTATACTTTTTGGTTTGGTTTTGATGAGTTTGTGAAAATGGGTTTGTGTTAAAATTGATGGTGAAGGTTTCTTTTAAGTTTGTGAAATGATTTCACCCTTTTTATGGGTTTTTTTTTGTTTACTTTTTGATTTGTAGATTTGGTTTTCAATTTGTTGGGGTTAGGGTTGTGGAAAGAGGGCTTAAAAACTTTGATTAAGTGCTTTTGAATCATTGAAATTGAAATCCCTTTGGTGTGGTTTTGAAAATTTTCATCTTTTTATGTTAATTGAGTTAAAGCTATGCATGTTTGGTATATGAAAAGCTACTTCACCTTAGAGGGTATCATGTGAAGTTATTTATGATAACAAAAGAAGTGAAAAATTGTAACTTTGGAGGGTTGGTGTACTCTTAATTGGAATTTGGAATATCATATTATAATTCTACCACAATTAAAGAAGCTACTAAATAAAACTTATCATTTTAATCAAGAAAACATATTTTTTGGATTCTGATTGATTTCAAAAGCTTAAACAAACACAATTAAAACCACTAAAATTAGTTTTTTAGTTAAGAAAATGATTTTTCTCTCAATTGATTTGTAACAAATAGACTCATAATTGTGTTGTCAACAAGCATACTCTTCTGGTTTTAGAAAAAAATCTCATTGGTTGCTACTTTCTATCCAATACATTAACATCTAACCGAAAGCCATAACAGATTTAGGCAACAATCTTCTTATAGAATGCATATTTGTTTTCTTTCTTTACTGTTCTACTAACCATTTTCTGTTGTCTAACTGTCTTTTCCTTATGCAGAATTGCTCGTATTTTTCAGTACACTGCTATTGCCAAGGAAAGTTGAATTCAAGTGTAGACGATGATTTCCAATCTATTGGAAAATTTATAGGGTGTTTGTGCAAGAAAGTCAACCGGTAGTGCTCAAGTATATCGAATAAATTTTTCCTTATCAATGCAAACATCTCAGAATCATGAAATTTCTTACGGCTCTGACAGGTTCTACGTTGAGCCTGTTCAGAATCTCGAGTCGTATTGCTTACCCTCAATTGAGAATCTAGACAATTATTCTTCCTCTGATAACAGCTGCCAAACATTCTATCCTTCTCATCAAACTCTAGAACAATGTAACACCCTTGAATCTGCTTCAACAAGCAACAACAGTTTACCTTACCAAAATTCTCCCTCAACTCACGGTTTCTCACCTAACAATAGTCCAGGTTCTACGTTAAGGCCGCAGCATTCACTTGAATTTGTCAATGGTTCACCTGAGGAGGAGGATTCTTACTTGACATATCTTGACCATGATGACCTAAGGCATAAGATGAGTGAGCTGGAATCTGTTATGCGAGGACCTAACGTAGAGATGCTAGAGATGTATGATACCAAAGTTCAAGAAGAATCTACTTCGTTCTTATTAGAGGCAGAGAAGTGGAAGAAAAACATGGAGATGGTATCTAGAGGTGATTTGAAAGAGATGCTTTATAATTGTGCAAAAGCAGTGGATGTGAATGATATGGAGACAATTGAATGGATGGTAACTGAGTTACGCAAAATAGTATCCGTTTCAGGCAGTCCAATTGAACGATTGGGAGCGTACATGTTGGAAGCACTTGTTTCAAGGCTTGCCTTTTCTGGAAGTACAATCTACAAATCGTTAAAATGCAGTGAGCCTACTGGTAATGAACTTCTTTCCTACATGCATGTACTTTATGAAGTATGTCCGTACTTTAAATTCGGATATATGTCTGCAAATGGAGCCATCGTGGAAGCTATGAAAGAGGAAAATGAAGTCCATATAATTGATTTTCAGATTGGACAAGGAACTCAGTGGGTGAGTCTAATCCAGGCTCTTGCTCGCCGCCCTGGAGGACCTCCAAAGATTAGAATAACAGGTATTGATGACTCTTATTCATCTAATGTCCGCGGTGGGGGCGTTGATATAGTAGGGGAAAAGTTATTGACGCTTGCGCAGTCATGTCATGTATCCTTTGAGTTCCATGCTGTTAGTGTGTATCCTTCTGAAGTGCGACTCGAAGACTTTGAACTTCGACCTAATGAAGCTGTGGCGGTGAATTTTGCCCTTATGCTACACCATGTACCAGATGAAAGTGTGAACATTCATAATCATCGTGACAGGCTGCTGCGATTGGCTAAGCACATGTCTCCTAAGGTGGTGACTCTAGTTGAGCAAGAATTCAACACCAATAACGCTCCGTTCTTGCAGCGTTTCCTCGAGACAATGAACTACTATTCAGCCGTTTATGAATCGATTGATGTTGTTCTTCCAAGGGATCACAAAGAGAGGATTAATGTCGAACAACATTGTTTGGCTCGTGAAGTTGTGAACTTAGTAGCTTGCGAAGGGGAAGAAAGAGTGGAACGTCACGAGCTTCTGAGTAAGTGGAGAATGCGTTTCACGATGGCTGGATTTACGCCTTATCCATTGAGCTCCTTCATCAATTCTTCAATCAAGAATCTTCTTGAGAGCTACCGTGGACATTACACTCTAGAAGAGAGAGATGGTGCACTATATCTTGGTTGGATGAATCAAGATCTTATTGCTTCTTGTGCTTGGAGATGAAAAATATAATGACAGTTCAGTTTTGTTACTGCAGGTTTTTATGTTAGGCTATATGTATCATCATCCTATTTAGATTTACTCTTTTTATTATAGTCAAATAACTGTTTTGTAAAAGAGCATCCTAAAACTTTGTCACAAATACTAGTAACAGGCCTGATGGATTATATATGCAGAATTTGTCTATCTAGTGTGTTTTATAGAACATGTTTACCTTACCAGAGATTAAAAATAAGGTTAGATATGATAATTTTTTATATGCTAAGCTAAACTGTATTTCTCCTTACTTGGTTGGTTAGATCCCTTTGTATTCACCATCAGCACTGCAGTTCTAGCAGTTATCAAGCAACATATAATAGTTCCTCATTTTAAATATTCTAGTTTAGTGCCAAATTTTTGTTATAACTGAATTTCAGTTACAAATTATTGACATATTCTGGGATTAAATTACAAAAAACAATGTTAAAGAGACCTATTTAAAGTTCCCTAAATAGTTCAGACCTATATGCTGGTTCCACCTTCTAATCACAGGCTCCATTAGATATTTAGATTGGACCTTGTCCTTCTCAATAGACATCAAGGCATGAGGATTTGGAAAAGCTTTTATCAATAAATGAAAGCTCACATGAAAGTTTATAAGGGCACAAGTTAGCATTTTTGTGTTTATGTTGAAAAATGTTACTAACATTATACTATTTTACACCCATTTTTAAACACATTTTATCCAATTGGTTGAAATTTAGATAGATCCTATTCAATTTATGTGAGAATCACATAATATAGTGTATTCTATTCAACTTTCAACAAATGAAAAGAAGGGTGTTGAAAAGTGTGCAAGTATGGTGCTACCACTCATTTGTATTTGACACTGAATTATGAATCCTTTTCACATCCTTTATTGGTCAACAGCATATCTGTTAGAAATCATACAACTGTATAAGTATTTGTATACAATTTCAACAAGCTATTCATTAATCATTACTATCATGTGGTAAATCATAAATGTCTTTGGATAGAGCATGTGTTGCACAGATTGGTACAATTATGTGATTTGGTGATTTCTTTTATTGCTTTTTCAACCATTTCATTTCTCATCAGGGAAATTCTTTACTAATAAAAGTTTAGATTATTAAATTGATAGCTTCAGGAGTGTTGGTGACCACAACTTATCTGACAAATATAGTACTATGATCTCATTGTTTTGAAACAAGTCCTTCAATATTGGTTCTTTTGCAACAAGATCTTCACAAAATCCCTTACTCACATGTGCCTCGCTTGATTGTTGTTCTATTTCTGACCTGTTATTATGTAACAGAGGCTTCATTCAATCAATGTTGCATTTACAACTTGAAAGTTGATCAAATGATTGTCCATATATTCACAATATGACAACCAAGAATTCAGATCAGTCACAATTACAGTTGAATAACTATCCTTCATACTGCAAATAATCAAGGTCAGACACAGTTGATGCAGCCTCGATCGCAGTCGCTCTGCCATTGTGACAACATCAAAAACTATGATGTTGTGAGCATGATTGCCAATGCAGACTTTTTGTCAAAAATCTGGTTACAACTATGGTCAATACACTGTTACAGCATCTGAGTTTAACTAGCAGATTCGGTGTTTTGTTCGTTCTAGGTTGTATGGATAAAATATGAGGAAATCAAACAAGGGAAAGTACATTGTGTTATCTCATGTATTCTACCCAATCTCACTATTATCAGAAACAATCATTAACATAAATGTTTGTACAACTACCAAGAATATAAAGTACTTGAGGTAATTACAACCAAAAGTTCAGGCACAGGCTAAATGCTACTTCATATAAATAGTTGAACAATACTTTTACAAGGGTTCTTGTGGAAGCAATTTAGTATCAGCTTCATATTTGTACAGAAGAATTTGTATATATAATTATACAAACAACAATCAGATATAAAAGTCAACTTGAAAGGACACAGCTACTGCTAGTTCCTATCAAAGGGCAGCTCTCAGACGGTGCGATAGGAACATAAAAGAACTATCAGCATTTTCATAGAGAAAACTTGCCTTTGAAGCTTTACCAGCCAAAACAAAGAAAGCAAAACAATACTCAGAATTTCATTTTAACTTATTTTTGTTATGTAAACAATTTTAGGGACCCATAATTATTCTTCCCATGTTCTGTGGGCAAGGATAAGCAGAACGGTTTAAAGATGAACTATCACTCGGATTTTCTCTAGAACCATATGGATTTGCACTGTTATTTAGTACACCAAAGTATACCGGAGGTGGTGTAGAACTATGAACAAACTTGAAACTGGAATTGCCGTTATGTGTTTGGCTGTCGCCATATTCATTGCGCATCATTCTCCCTAGACTGTTTGGTCTATTTTCGGCGGTTGGGCTGAGGCCCATTCCAAGGTCAAGGCTAATAGTATCACTTTCTTCTTGTCGGATTCTTGTCTGTCCACCTGCAGCTGACGGTCCTGCCATGTCATGACTATTATGCCTTGCAGTTGGTACATCATGATTGTGTTTACCCTCGTATGTTGTTATCACAGCTTTCGGATCATGAGATGCCCTCTCCACGTGTTTTCTAACCGGGCAACCGGCATTTGTGCATTTGTAATAACTCCTATGATAAGCAGCAATGTTACCCAAAAATAAGCAACAAAACACCACATTCTTTTTATCAAATACAAAACAGTTCATAGACAAATCTCACAAGCTCATCAAGGTCTGAGTACACATATTTTATTTACATTCCATGCACGGTTCTTGCTAAATTGATACTTATATTTAGTGTTGTCAATAGCAGATCATGGAAATTAGTGGTTTGTTAAATTCCCTTCCTATTCAACGAGATTCTGAGCTAGACGCATACTTGCATATTGTTCAAACTATTTAATGTAGTATTTGCAAGATAAAGGCATTTCTGATAAAGCATCATAGCATGACAAAGGTCTTTAAAGAAAGTGATCAACCAAGGTCCAAAACAATACCGAAAATTCTTGCAAAGCCTCTCACAAATCAAAATTATTAGATCACCAAGAAGTAAGATTTCTGACAAAAAAACTCAATTCAATCTTTATGGTTTGTAGCCTTGTGGAATATAAAATTAGATCAAACAATGTTGAGTTTATGTAAACAAAATTCATGGCAACCATTTTAAGCTAAAAAATGAAAATTTTCTTAAGTTGAAATTTTGTCTGTGTATTGTAATTTCGAGTCAGCAAATGGAACTAAATACTAAAGGGGAATCCTAAAGTGCAAAGTGGGTCACATACTTATAAGGAATGCAGGTTTCCAGAAAAAGAAAAAAAAAAGACAACTCCAGCTAGGATTCAGTTTCAACTTTCAATGTTTTAGACCTTGAGAAGAACTACAATATTTGGCTAACGGGATGACAATCAGTCAGAGATGTAACAAACTTACCACATCGATAAGTCCTATTGTCCCAGAGTCATAATAATCAGTACAAACCCTTCAATCATGCAAATTAGTAAGGGTGTATTTGTAAGTTGGATTTTAGAGGGTTAAGTCTATATTTTAATATATATTTGATATTTAAAAATAAAATGAAAGAGCAACATGAGACACAAGCATATTATATCATGTTATTTTAGTTTTTTTAAAATATTAAATATATATCAAAATATAGACTTAGCCCTCCAAAACCAACCCACGAACACACCCTAAATATTTTATTGCCCTTCCTTTCCCCTAAAATGCCATATAACTCACCGTTAACCTATGTCACATAACCATCATTATGTTGTTGGACATATTTTCTTCTAAAAGCATTGAAGTAAATTTGCATTCCTCAACACTTTCTTGATATCTAAGTATCTGACAGGATTGCATTATTTTAACATAAATGCATTTTTTTATAATAAAATTGATATCCCTGGATATCTGCAACTACCCGCCGACACCTCAGAATCTGCTAAATACCCGTCTAGCAGATATGCGCACAGATATGGGCGGGCACATCTATCAATTTTATCAATAGGGTGGGTATCGGATAACTACTATCTGTGCCAGATGACACCCATGGCCATTGCTATCCCTACTCTTACTTTCTCAGTGGTGATGCTCTAACATTCGAACTGCTCCCTTAACCAATATGTATTTAATTATATATTAGATCTTTTTGAACCTGCCATCATCATCTGTCAATGCCAATTCTACACTGGTCTACAGCATCCAATTCATAGGATCGAACTTTTACCAACTCATTTAATTTGATTTGCATCTATTTCAGTGTTCCTTTGCATATTCTTAGCACTGATGTTCTTACATTCAAACTGCTTCCTAAACCATTACATGTAATTAGTTATTTTAGTTCCTTTTTAACCTACCATCAACACTTGTCAACTCCAATTCAGAACTGGTATACAACATTGATTTCCCAGGAATCAACCTTATACAAGTGTTTTAAAATCCGGACCAGTCAAACCGGGAAACAGAGGGGTAACCGGTCCGATCTGGTTATTGGATCGGGTACGCAATTAAACCGGTGGAAACCGGCACGAACCGGCCAAAACCCAAGCTGTCTAATGCTTACCTTTTTTTTAGGTTGAAAAGAAAAATAACTAAGTCAGTAGAGAACTGCTCCCTTAGACCAGTGACCTTACCGGGTCGATGACCAGTCCGGTTTTTAAAACACTTCCTTATTCTAACTAACTCACGACTTTGCAATTATTCCAAACTGATGAGTCAGAAAAGAGACAAATAGAATCCTTTGAATGAATTGTAATTCTTTTAATAAAACCTTGCATGAGCTTAAGATTTACAGTTTAGAACAAAATCCATTTCAAAATTATGTTATAGGATGCTATTGCTACTCTTCTCCCTATTCCTGAATCTATAAACCAATTTAAAAACTTACCCAAATAAGTGACAAGTATTTTTTTAAAAAAAACAGGTTTTTTTTTTTGTAAAATAATCCGAAACAAGCGCATTAAGTTGGACTTCATCAATTGAGTTTATATTGTATAGTCATCAATGTGAGGACATACCTAGGGTTAGGATTGCCTCTTACCACCTTCTGCCCATATTTACGCCAGCGATAACCATCATCCAATATGTCAACCTCACTCAGAGTTTGTACAACGACCCGTGGCTCCCGGATAGGCTTAACTATTGGTGTGATGTCAAGATCCATTTTTCTGCTTAATAAAAAAAAACTCTTGATCAGCAAGTGTACAAGCAACAATTTTTTTTTTAGAACTTTGGCCTAAATCGTCAAACCTTCTCTTTGAGAAAGGATCATCTTCATCAACCTCGTCATTATTCTGGTTTGACAAAAACCCTGCACCCTCTGGACTACCATCATTTGCTGCTATAGGCGATAGCTCAGGAGTACTGTCACGCTCAGCTGCATGAGACACCTGACCATAATTATTAAAGCCTTTGTCTACAATTCAAGAATTAAAAGAGAAAGAAAGTCATATTGTTTGCTTGGCACTAAGTAATAATAGAATGGAATCAATCAAAAGCATTCATCTGCTATTACCGTCTCGGCTAGTCAAAGAAGCCCTATCAGATCTTTCTTCTTGCACAGACATCATATTTCCACCAGAGAATCGACGGCTTGGTTGAGGTTTAGGATGATCATGTGTTCCCTTGTAAACAATCTCAGTAATTTGGCCGTCATGAGAGCGTTCGAAGAGTTTCTTCACTTCACAGTTAGGATGTGTGCATTTGTAATAACTGCGAGGAAATTCACATCCTTTAACAAGCTTCTGCCCATATTTTCGCCAATTGTATCCATCATCAGATGCCTTATCGGCAGCAACTGAAAGTCCACTACCCCTACCATCAACTTGTGATACTTGAAGCCCAGTTGCTTTGCTTCCACTGGGATTTGATTCGTCCAAATCGACTTCAACATGAGCACTAGCCCCTGAACTAATCATTTGAACAGGTGATGATGATAGACTTATTTCATCTGAAGGGACTGCCGTTTCACTTTTGACCAGTGGTAACGAGACAAAAGATTTAGCATTTCCTTGACCGTCTCTTTGAGTAGATTGTTCACATGCATGGTTGTAAAAGTCAGCAGGAACCTTAAACAAGTGAAGAGCACTGTGTAAGTACTAGGCAACCAAGAGTAATATTCAAAACAATATTAGCCAGAACATTGTACATGACAACCGAATCTGTTTTCAACTTTTACTTTACAGCACCACCCAAAAAAAAAAAACTAGTGAAAAGATTACACTTCACTTGATCATACTATCTTGATAACTTAGTACATAGTTCATTATCAGGTAAAATTAAAGGGTGAAAAAATCAAAATCAAGTCCATGTTTCCTAACAATTTTACTAACATCGAGTAATTCCTTACCATATTTGATCTACTGTGCGGTTTGAACTCAAAGAAGCTGGATTTTCCGTCGTCAACAGAATTAGAATTGAAGCACGCAGAGGTTACAGGAAACGCAGCAGACGTAGAAGAAGTTACAAAACCATGTCCTGTTTGGTGAAGCCTAGGAAGGGAGCCTGTTGTAGGTGAAGGTTCTACCTGCAAGAGATAAGAAAAAATATTATACTATCATATAATCTAAAACCCTCTTACTGCAACAATTGTTGAATCAAATGAATGCTCATAAAACCCTCTCATCGCTTTTGATTATAGCTCTTGACTCATAGAAACACGTTGGAAAGAGATGAAAAATGAAATGGACTATATAACGGCAACTTCCGTGATACCTGGAAAAATCTATTGCCCTAAACAGCAGTCAATGGAGAACGGACAGATGCATTAATAGCAATAACAGAAAGAAAAACCACATACAAAATCATCTGAGTTGACCAGAAATATTAGCAGATATATCAGCTACCTATGCAGAAAGAGCAATTACAACTGAGTATAAACAAAGTTGTTAATTTTCTCCACACAATAACATCACATGCTTATTTGGTTCCTAGATATTAGATATGCGGAACTTATATGAACACAACTCAGAAAAGCCATTCTCACATGAATCTTGAACTGCACAAGTTAGGCTAGGACCACCCGAACAATGAACATCAAGACAATCATGTCCTTTCAAAGAAAAAATATCATGACACAGAATCTCTGACATTCTTTATATTATTCTAATGTCATGTTATACAGAAATAAAAAAGGAATCCACTAACTAATCCATGGTGATGCATCTATTCGTTTTTTCCACATGTGTAAATTGGAGCTTAAAAAAGGATTTTCTGTGCTCCCTACAACACCGTTAAAAATAAAAGGAAAAGCACCAACACAAAAGGAAGATAAAGATTTATTATGTGAAAAAACAACACTGAAAAAAATTGTTGAACGATCATAAGAGAAAGTCATATTCCAATTTCCAATAGGTTACCATATTGAGCATAAAGCAGGAAAATAGAGTTCTACAAATGCAAGCATCAGAATCTGACTGTACCAACACAAACCACTCATATAATAAAATCTACCAAGTGAAAAAGATCAAACACAATAACAGGCCAACTTCAATTATAAAACAGAATAAACAAATAAGCAAAATTATATCAGCCACCCGATTAAACAAGCACATATACTCTCACAACGATTTTCTATCTTTTCATGAAACACACAGCATCTCCAACTCATCAACAATGAACTCACATCATTGTTAAGACCCCAAAAAATAATGACATTAATTCCAACAGAACCAGAATAATGCCCCGGATATCCTGTGTTTGTATAGTTAGCATCAGCAAGAAAATCACACTGAAAGTACAACAAATTTTTTATATGCCACTCACACAAGGCGGACTTCACCAACGTAGTACTTGAACCCTTAACCATTTGACCGACGATTCAACCCCTCGGTTAATGTGTATGGAAAAACATTTATTACGGGAGTTCAACTGTTAAATGAATCTCAATTATCTCGAGAAAATTGGTCTTTGGAATTAGTCTCTGCTATTGTGCGCGGAGGTCAACACTAGGTGTTTTACTTGACCTAAGTAAAAATATCATTTTTGACCAAATTCAACTGAAAAAAACACATTTTGATAATAAATTAACTTACCCATTTAATTTTTTTATCAAATTCAACTGAAAAAACACATTTTGATAATAAATTAACTTACCCATTTAATTTTTAACCAAATTCAACTGAAAAACACATTTTGACATTAAATTAACTTACCCATTTAATTCTTTTTACTTTCAAGAATCTCAAACAGATCAAAACTAAAAATTCAACTACATTTTACACAATCAACATAGAAAAATAACAAAACCCTAGAAACTCAAAAAGTGAAGTAACCTTCACTCACTGACCTTCATATTTGAGAGAAGAACAGGTGATTCAAGAAACGAAGTCGGACTAAGTCCCGGCGGAATCGTTAAAACCGGCGACCTAGAGATCGGAAGCTTCGCCGGCGACATCAGCTTGTATCTAGCTCCAGAGGTGGTAGGTCCGTCAGAAACAGAATCGGGTCGTGAAGATAACCCGGTTCGATTTGGATCTTCAGAATGGTGTTCCGTTTCGCCGGCGGGAGATTGTCGCCGGAATTGGGTATCGCCGGCGGCGTCCATTGTGCTGAAGGAAAGAGAGTGAGGGAGGGGTAAAAGTGTAATTTGAAATGGAGTAGTGTGTTTGTCTATGTTTGAAGGGTGTAAGAGAGTGAAACGTAGTTGACTTGTAATGTTTGATTTCTATGTTAGGATGTTTTCTTTTGGGCTTGGTTTCTCATTTTAAACGTTTTCTAAGGATATGTTCTTGTTCTTATGGTATCTATCTTTCCTTGTGAGAAAATTGCATGTCAAAAGAGAAATTTGTGAAAAATATATAGTAGATTTGATGGAAGTGAGATAGAAGAAAAAAAGAGTACTTATGTTGCCATGTACTTCTTCTATTTTTCACACTCATTCAACATCTTATTTTATCAATATTTCTTTTCATATTATATGATTAATTAATCATATTTATCAGATTACTCTATCTCTATAATGGTATTTATTACAAAAAAGAAAAATCTCTATATTGGTAGATTGGATTTAAGTGTCTAAAATTATTTTTCAAGAAAGAATATATGAAAAGGAAAAGTGTTTGTCGCCTCATGGGTGCTAAAAACACATTGCTGAGGAGTGGGTCACATATACAATTGATGATATATATATGAATTCTAATCAATAAAAAAAGTCCGTTAAAATTGTATTTTGATAGCATTATTCATATATTTTTTTATGATATTATTATTATTGATATGTAGTAGATCAGATCAATGGATTAGTGGAGGTGTTCGTATGAGGCGATCTTTGATGCGGCAAAAATTGTTCTATGCTGCATAAGAGGGTAGTCTTTTGTGAGGGTAGAGGAACCTACAAAATGGATTAGTACTTTGGCACTCAAGTGAGTGAGAGAAATGAGGATGAAAAAGTGTACAAAAATGGTGAAAATGTGATCGGCCTTGAGTGAGATATGAAACCAAACTTATATAGCGGATCACAACTATAACTATGTAAAGTCCAACAAGATATTTGGGAGCCCGCAAAAGATCATATGAGCGGTCTAGATTGAATGAAACGTGCTACTATACAACGAGGCACACATGAAGTTTTATACGCTGCATTGAACGACAAGAATAATATGATAAAATCTAAATCATCTGAATATTCATGCTTCTGGATCTGCAACGTTGACGTCCAAATCACTTATTGAATATGTGATTGACTGAAGCTGGTCTTTCTATACGAACCAAACGAACACCGCAACAAGACGCAAAATCAAACAATGCCAAATAAGACGACGAACAACCCAACGACACACTCGGATGACGAAATCACGAAAAAACACAAAAGGAAAAAATTGATATATATGGAAATCGCTTATTTAGATTGAAAGAGAGAGAAAAAATGTTGAAGGTGATTCTAGGTAAAAAAAATGACCTAAAACCATATTTCCTCGATGACTAAAAGTGAAAAAAAACTTAAAGAGAAAATGAAGTTTTTCTCACTAAAAAAACTAGGGCCGACATTATCCATAATTAATATGAATCGTTAAACTAGCCAATTTGGGGTTCAACCTATTGAAATTTGGTCACTGGTCTTTAAAAACAATAATATTAATTGAAAAATAAATTTAAAAGGTGAGTGTAGTATCTTTTTAAATTGTACTTTAACAAGAGAGACAAGGAAAAGAGTTTGTGTGGACTTAACTTTTAGACTTTTAAAAAGCAGTGTGGTGGATCATTTTGTAATGAAATTGTTTTCACTATTGGACAAAGATTTTGCAACAAATTGATTCTTTATTTTTATTTTTTCTTTAATCCCGTGTTATTATTTGCTCGAGAAATAAAAAATATGTTCTTTTGGGTATCTGATTTTCTTTAGCTAGGTAAAGATTTGAAAGGGAATGTTGTGTGCCAAATACCAACTCTATGTTACTCTTTACCACACAAAAATCAGTAAAGAGATTGGTGCCGAACTACAAATCGCTTTCATCAAGTTGAAAAAGCCTATGGCACACCAAAATTGGTTCCATAAAGGGTTTAATTCAAATATTTTGATCATCTTGATGTGAGAGTCATGCTCAAGTATTCAGGACTCAATGCATGATATTTGTCTAATTTAATTTGTAAATTGGTCCGAGGAGTTTCTAAATCAGATTAAATAAGTGTATTTTTGGATGAACGGTGAATTTTGACAAAATCATGGTTATAGTATGTAATTTTTTACTAAAATCATAATGACTTTCTAGATTCCGTCCACAATGCAAACACACACATTAAGACATTAAGAAAATAGCAAGTTGCTAAAAAGTGAGTCCTGTTTTTTTTTAAAAAAATCAGGTATACTCCGCGCGCAACTGCAGAGACTAATCTCTCGAGCATTATAAAACTCAAATAGGCGACAATCTCTCCCTAAGATTTTAACATTGTTGCATGTTCAAGGCTGAATTCGAACCCAGAATTTTGGTTAAGGTAGAAGAGATTTGTGTCATTTCATCTAAACACTTTTGGGTAGTGAGTCATGTTTTGGTCCACTGCTATAATGTTGTAATATAGGCTATGAATTAATTTTGGTCATGAAAGGGTAAAGCTACAAAAACATTTTCATTGTAGCTTTATTTTCATTCCTTTCCCACCCTCCTCAATAGTTGAGACAGAAAATGAAAAACCAAAAAGAAGGATGTACTTATTACCATGATTAGGTTAAACATAAATGAAAATAACGGAAAAAATATATGCCTTTAACTGCTTGAGATGTGGTTGGATCATAGTTGTGATTGGTTTTCAAATTATGTACCAATTTTTCTTACCATTTAGAGTGCGAATGTATGATTTCTTTTCTCCCTATGAATTGCATTATTATATCTAAAACATGTCACATCCAACACACTTTTGCAAATGAAAGTCTTCAATTTCTATCAAGTGTTGCCTTCATTCTTTCTCTCTTTTTTTTCTTTTTTTATAAATTATTTGATTTGATAATCCTAAAGCATGAATCACTCATGCACTAATGCACCGTATAAACCGTGCACTGTGGCAATTATTTCATTAACTAATGACTAATCTTTATAGGAGAATGTGGCTCCTACATTTAGTAAAGTCTTATCTCTCAAGATTGAGACATTACTTAAGAAATTCAAGTTTAGTTTTACTCAAATCAATCTAATGTCGGGCTATTTCCGATTTTAAGTGTTATACTATGCACTAATATGTTTTTTTTTTTGGAAAGAAAATATGTTGTTAATATCAATAAAATGATTGTAATATCGAAAGTTTACTACACATATTTGACATCGTATCATAAAAAAAACAGGTGATATACTACCTTTTTTTTTGTTAGCTCCTTGCAATTTGGATTTTCAACCCTATTTAACATTTCAAGGTATCGACTTTGATTTTGTGATCTATTATGAAACTAATCTTTGAGTTGATAATAAAACATTCTTTCGATTTTTAGTTCAAACTAGTACTAAAATTCATAAAAAAAATCATTAATGATAAATTAACACATGGAGTTTTACTCAGGACAGTGCTCCATTGTTTCATTTTTATCGTAAAAGTTGTATAAATTATTGCAATTGATTTAAAGTTACCAAACATAATTATGTGTTTTCTTTTTTCATACATACCGTGCTAAAAAATCTTCCTACAGTGTAATATCACTGTTTTACTCAATCAAAAGTCTATAAATATCTTATATTAACAATACTGTAGATTATAAAATTCCCTAAAAAAAACTGTAGATTATAAATATTTTGTATATTATAAATGCAAAAAGTAGTGAAATTTAAATATCATAAACATATCCTTCCTAAAATAATTTATGAAATATAGTTTCTATTATATTTTAATCACCTTTCAACCGGTAAAACTGAATTTCAAATACTCAATAATGTTGTCGTTGAATCATATCAGCCCGTCTTTTCTAGAAATGTGTTTAGATTTAATATGATCCACTAATAATCTATAAACAATACTATTCATTATTAGTCTATTATCTTTTGTTAGAAAAATAATATCAATTTATTATAAAAAAAATAATATTATTAAGTCAATTTTCGAAAGAGTAGAATAGAAGTTACTTGGGGTCTTTGATAGAAGGTTTTTGAAGGATGATTTTGGAACACTGTATATATTTTATAATATAATTTTTTTTTTGGCAAGTTATAATATAATACTTCAATTACATTAAATTGATGTTAAATATTTTTTTTATAATGTCTGTAATTTTAAGGTCTCCCCCTACAAAACTTTCCATCCAAACACATCCTTAGAAGATATGTGTGTGTGCACCAACTTGATGAACATTGTGGAATACAAATGTAAATAGTTGAGTTATTTAACCATTTGCGTGAAGATTCAAACTAATGCACTTAAAATATTTTGTTAGAAAAGCTAATCTTTTAAAGATATCTAAATTACCCCAAGAGATATATATCCTAAAAAAAAAAAAAGATATATAAGCATATGTGCAAATTATAATATGTCGTCACACATTAATCATCATGATAATTACAATAAGTCAATGTTAAAACTCTTATTTTCTATACTTAATGATTAGTAATTTTTGAAAGGTTAAATACTTGCTGATTAATAATTTCTGAAAGGTCACAACTCACAAACAAGTAAATCATAGCGACCTTCAAATATAAAAAACAATTCACTCCTGATTATCATGGGCTAATAGAAAACACTTTCCTTTTTTCTTTGCATTTAAAAGATGAATTGTCTATTTTGTTCTAATAAAATTCTCAGCAGTCACTAGCAAAAACCAAGAAAGTTGGCAAGTCTTTCATGACCTATTTTATGGGAACACATTGAGTATACGTCTCAACATGCAATCAACTAAGTAAACATTAATTTCCACACATATATAACAAGCTCTCTTACATGTCACATTACACAAACCATCAATATCAGGGTTATAAAAAAAGGTGAGAGGCACAACTACAACAATTTCTATCTATACAACAGCAACCTGTATTATAGACACATCCTTACATAGGTAAAAGATCACTTCATTGGTAGAATAGTTTCAAATTTCTCTAATACATTAACTTTCTTAAGACTAATATACCTATTTTCACTCACAACTCACAAGTAGAGTAAAAAAAATAAAAAATTGAGGAAGTTAACCACCAACTTGTTAACTTGCTGCACATTAAAATGAATATAGATGCTTCATAATTGGTCATAGCTGCATCATAGAACTAACAGAATCAACTTGAAGTACACAGAACTAAGAAGCATTCACATAGAATTTAAGTCCCAAATAAATAATAACTTTCTTAGGCTAGCTCTATGGTGTACAAGTAAAATAGGTGTTGTATCATGTACAAGTTTGTTTTCACCATTGGATCAAGTGATATATCACAAGACTTATTGATCCAATGATAGAAAATAAACTTGTGTATGGTGCAACACTATTTTTACTTGTACACCATAGAATTAGCCGCTTTCTTAAAGTTACCATTATCAACCTTGATAGGGAAAGTTTCTCTATTAGTTTTCTATCATTGATGTTCCTCATCTTTTTGCTGGTTTCATCTGCTTATGACACAACTCAGTCTGAATCAGAGAGATCAAGTTTATTTTTCGACATTTTCACCTGACTTCCCTTGGACTCAAAATCAAGGGGTTCCATGGTTAATCAATGTATGATTGATGGTACCCAAGCATGTCACCATTTGGTCTGCTTTTCACAAAAATGAAACCTTAATCATTATGGACAAGCATACATAGCATAATTTACCAAAATCAATAAATAAATAAATAAATGGCGCGTGTGCGTATGCGCACTTGTGTGTATAAACAAATAAACAACAGCATATATAGTGTAACAACCAAATAACCCCACTAGCTTTGACTACATCTAACATCAATTTATTTACTTCTACATAAGCTTCAAATGACCCAGTTTGAATTAGTTCTTCTGGCACACAAACGCAACCAGTAAAAATTACATTTGAAACCACCAGCAAAACTTTTGAATAGAACGTGAGACATGTTCCATGTATATGGATAGTTATCAGAAAACAGAACAAATGAAATTTTTAATCACGGAATCTCATTTCTCTCCTCCAATCATGGTCAATGAAACTAGAAAACAGATGAAATTAATTCAAAGATACCAGCATATATAGGAAGCAGACTTCATCATAAGCTCTGTGGATTAGCTCAATGATACTAGAAAACAAATACAATTGTATTTAGTGACATATTAAAAAACACTTTTTTATTTTTCTGCAAAGTGACCATGGGAAAGCCAAAAATCACATCCAAAAGATTGTTTTTTAATTTTATACTAGACAATATTAAATTGTTAAAACAGAGAAACCAGAGATGAGAAACAGCACTGCACTGCACTGCACATCAGTCCTGTTACTAAGATAATAAAAGGAAGGAACAATAACAACAGAATATACATCTGGTCTTTGTCATCTCATCAGAATATCATGTCATACATAGGGATGATAACAATTAACACGGCTCCCCAAAGCCCAATGTTAGTTTCAAGAATGCACAATGTCTTCGGATTAAAGCATTTGACATTATAAAGATAGATTAAGCTTAATATGCAAAAGCTAGTAAAATAATTCAATGCAAACAATTTGTCCATGGTTGGCATCAAATTTCCACCTAATTTATACAATGACTTCCTTCAAGTTTTTCGAGTGAGAATGGTATCAGATAATTTCCTATGTCTGATAACTGCACTCATGTTTAGATAAAATGAGAGTTGCTTAAGGAAATTAATTAGCAAACAAAACTTTGTTGAATCTTTTATGAGATGGAACAAAATAAAAAACAATAAAAAACGGGCAAAAGAATAACTCTGAGCACATTAAGAGAAACCTGAAAAAAAAGACTTCAACCGACATGGATCTTTTGAACGAAAAAAAGAGTAGAATTCTGCTCTTCACCCAACAGTTTTTGCTCATTCCCAATTGAAAAGACCAAAATACCCCTGCATGAGTTAACTCACGCTAGTGTTAATTCTGCGCGACTTACGCAGCGTGAGTTAAGTCATGCTGAAAATTCACACTAAAAAACCCAGCGTGAGTTAACTCACGCTGGTTTCTTTCTCACTGCAGACAAAAAAAAAAAGCAACGTGATCTTCAACCTTTTTACAATTCAAAGAAGCCACATCCACATGCTTATTCACAGAGCCATTAGCGGTATCCTTTTTGGTCACAGTATCATCCATCATCAACAACAAGTAACAACACTTCCAAGAAGAAGACAAATTCAAAAAAAAAAAATTAGCTTCAATTTGTTGAACATCCAACAAAAGAATAGTCAGAATAAACAATAATTTAACAACTTAGAAGCTTCAATTTCATAGATTTTGGCATCTCATCTCTTTCATACATAATTTGTTATCAAAATTAATAATTTTAAGATCCCCATTCTTAAAACTCAACTCCGATTGAAATTATGGAAGAGAGAAGGACAAGACAAGCCAATAATTTGAGAGATATTATAAGCGGATGAAAAACAAGGGGAAGTTGCAGAAAGAAGAAGAATAGGTGTAGTTGTTGGTAGCTGATGGTGAAAAGAAGAGAAATCTAACTAACGTGAGTTAACTCACGCAGGGGTAATTTTGTCTTTTCAGTTGGGAGCGAACAATTTCTGTTGGGTAAAGAGCAGAATTCAAAAAAGTATGTTTAATAGGTCCATGTAGTCGGCCCATCAGATGAAGTTTTGTTTTTTGTGTATGCGCTCACATGAATAACAGTAAATTTGTTTACTTTTTTTCTTTTCTTTTGTATAGGCGAATGTTGGTGGTTAATTGTGTTTTTTTAAGAAGGTTCGTAAATGTTGGTGGTTAATCGTTTTTTTTTAAGAAGGTTGGTGGTTAATTTGTTAATCAAACTCAGAACCTTCTTAATACTGTTCCAACGTCCCAAGTCATCATTCTCAATTGAAATGCAACTACATATAAGATTTTATTCTAGACAAATCCTGTCAAAGTCGCATTGCTTAATGAAAACTACAAAGGGTGAGATTAGGGGAAGAGGGGACAGGAGAGAAAAGACCATAATCAACCTCTAAAAGTAATTTTATATATATATAAATTGAAGTAATTAAAATAGTGAAACAAAGCATTCCTTCACAACTCACAATTACTAAATCTAATTTCTATCCTATAATCAAGGCCAATGAGCAAAGTAGCAAACTACTTTCAAAAACCAAACACCCACGGCGCAAACTCATGGAGAAGCTAGAATATCAGCACATGAGTTTAGTACTGACAAGAGAAGGAATTAATTGATCTACTGAGGATAATAAGGTGATTGGTAATGATGTTGCCGATTAATACCACCATAAGTAAAGTTATTACTACCATAATAAGCAGATGGCACAGGTGCCTCTGATGAGTTTAGATGAGAACCACCTAGGGTAGGGTTTCCACTGGGACCCATGGGTATACTAGCAAAACCATAAGGCCCAGCTGAAGGACCTGTGTAAGAAGGAATGATTGGGGTAGATGCCACCATGCCAGACGGAGTGGCCCATTGGCTCTTGTATGGATTTGGATGCTCTGGAAACAAACCTGAGGGATTGACAAGAGGTTGTTTGTACTGCCGTATTGTTGAATTGTCATTATTAGTGTCATTCTTGAGGACAGCTGCTGGACCAGCTGACGTGGATGTTCGAGGAATCTTGATCCCATTTTGCTGCTGCTGCTGCTGCTTCTTCATCCTTCTCTTTCGTTGCCGCCGCTCCAGTGTATGCTGATTTAGAATAGAAGCTACTGTTCTGTGTTTCATATTTGCATCCGGACCCTTCAATTGCTCTATACGCTGCTCAAGGCTAGCTTGCGGATATTCAGATTCAAGCTTATGATTCTGAATAACTTCAATTACTGATTTCAATGCACGCATTTCTCTGTCAGTAATTTCCAGCTGCAAAAATACATCAATGAATAAAGGAGGTGGCACCATGCATTATGTAAGCTATCAAGGTGACACTTACCCTTGACTTGCCTTCCAGGGAAAGTCTTTCAGCAAGTTTCTTAGACTCATCGACGTATGCTTTCAAAATAGGAACAGGTGGAATCTTATGAGCAAGATTAAACTCAAAAACATACTTGACAGCAAGAACGTGTTTGCCCCTATCAACAAGTTTCTGAATAATCTCTGCAGACCACAAACAAGCACTGCCTTACAAATAAAAATATTTAAGAGGGTAAAATTAAAAGTCGGGCATGCGAGCATACATATACCATTAGAGATGCATCAAACTGTCACGTCACAAATTAACTAAAATTAATTCTTTTTAAACATTACTTAATTTGCTAGTAGCCTAGCAACTCTTCATATGCGTGGTAGTATTTTTATAAGCTGGTTAGCCACCTCTATGTTTTCAACGGGATAATAACCACTCATTTTGGAAATACAAAATACACACATTTGATAAAGAATACTAAATTCACATTTGAGAAAACAATTGTATGTTGAGACGAATACTATGCTAATTTTTATATCCTTTAGTTACATGCAGCTATGAAGTACAAACACTCCTCAGATTAGGTGTGTCCCGGTGTCGGACACATGTTGGTGTCTGACACAGACACGACACCTATAATTACACTGAATTATGTCATTTTCTCAAATTATTATCGGTGTTGGTGTGTCAGTGTCCGCGTATGTGTGTGTGTGTGTGTGCTTCATAGCTCTGCAGCTTTCCTCAATCAATTTTACTAAACTTGCTTAAAATAAAATTAAGTCACGTAAGTTGCACATAAAAAACATCTGACATAAACTTCAATTACCATCTAACAAAAATGAATGTAATCACATGTGTCAATGTCGAATGCTACATAATCAAATCCTAATTCCTATTATAACACAAACAGACACAAGAGATATATCCTAAAAAATTAACATCTCAAACAATATCCTTACCAGGAATTTTATCTGTCAAACCAATTTTGCGACAAAGTTGCATAAACTCGCCATTAATCGCAGCCACAACACCAAATTCAACAAGCTCATCCACACTAAATTCATTAACAATACCAAAAGCATAAACCAAATACAAAAACCCCAATGCCCCCAAAATATTCGCACAATCACCCATCAACCTCGCTTTCCAACCAATCGCCACCTTCAACACTCTCTCCCTCGCCTTACCACTCACATTCACACCAGAAACACTCAAAACCCTCAACAACATAACACAAACCCTCCCCATTTCTCTCATTCCCTTATGATTGAAACTTCCATTCACTCCATAAAACCCTTCCAATGATTGCAGAACCATCATCCCTGCGTCGGGAGAAAACCTTAATGCCTCGCGAAGTTCAGCCTGAACCCTAAATTTATCCTTGATATTGCAGCTAACGTAATTCTTTAAACCTATACCATCCATCTTCTCGCACAGGACCCTCAATTTATTCGAGTTTTCGTGGTTCGGGTTTGAAATTAGGGTTTTGGATTGGGATTGTTGTTCGAGTGATTGGAGAAATTGGAAGCGGTGAAGGAGAGATTGTTGGAGAGAGGTGAAGTGGGAATCGAGTTGAAGCCATG
>Ga0315914_1002317_pt1 | contig 29179 bp, 19 predicted proteins | sample MpolenodulesMG_FD_203920 | JGI IMG/M metagenome (GOLD analysis project Ga0315914, IMG submission 203920) | Medicago polymorpha root nodule microbial communities from Los Angeles, California, United States - elongated nodules | ecosystem: Host-associated > Plants > Roots > Nodule | place: USA...
GCAGCTTTGGACCATTGACGTTTTGGTTTTTGCTCTATAATGAGGATTTCTTATACTCCAAAATTAGTTGTCATTTCTTCGAAAAATACTAAGAATAATAAAAACATTTCTTCATCTTAATAATTTTTTCTTTGAAAAAACGATACTCTTTATGGATCAACCTATTAGTTACATGCATATACAGTTAATAAGCAAAATATTAACTGTATATAGAAACTCTCGAACAAAATACACAGAGATTCAAGCAAAATTAACAAACAGAATAACATAAGTATATATCAGTAATCACATGTGACAAACCTGCGGCATTCCTTTGCAAGCATTAGAAAACCAAGTAAGTTGTTGCCTGTCATTCTCACTTGCAGGCCCAAATTTAAGGCGTGTTCCTGAAAAGGCACAGATAAAAATCAACAGAATCGAAGTCAGTCAAGAAGGAAGGAAGCATTTCCTGTATGGAAAACCATAGTTCTAAAAAACCAAAGGGTAAATACCATGTATAAAGTAAACAAATTCCAACAACATACATAAATACTCAAAAACAAAAAAGAACACAAAATTAAAGGGACAATCAAACTTAATAATTATAATCAACTGTATCGTTTCCCAACAAAATAAGCTTTAAATGTAATCAAAATGACATCCCATCAAAATGAAGTTCTAAATGTAATCAAAATAGAATCTCAACAAAATGAAATTCTAAAAGTACTCAAAATGACATCCCATCAAAAAAAGACAACAGCAAGGTCTAAAAGTAAACAAAACAACCCACATGGGTTGGCCTGGTGGTGTAGTCTTGGGGACCTTGGACAAAGTCTCAGTTTCAAATCCTCCTGGTGCCAATTTATGTGGGCTAGCCCACCCCTCTGGTGGACGATGGGATCGGTCTCCCGGATTTGTCGGTCCTTGGACCGTATACCGAGTTTACAAAAAAAAAAAAAGACTTAAGCAAAACATGAACAGAAACAGAAAGGACGGAGAAAAACAAAACGAACCAAGAAGAACTCAAACATAAACATAAAGGAAGGAGAAAAACCAATCAAACATGTGGGTTATACAATATTAGGTCACTCAAAAGGGGCAAAAGTACCAATATACCCCAACTAATTAAAAAAGAAAAAATTAAGGTTTTTGAGAATTTTCACCCAAAATTGCAATAGCCGCCATCAAACTGATACGGTAGCAGGATTGTGCCGCGATGGTGCTGCTTTTCAACCGCTAATAGCGGCCACTGTTGTTGCTACTTTCAACGGTGCTTCACGGGCCTATGGTGTAGCAATGGAGGATTGTGCCCCAACGCTACACCGCTATAGCACGCTATTGACAACATAGCTCTAGTCTAGAGTAAAGCTTTAATGGATTTATGATCGCAAGGTCAAAATAGACTTAATCACACATACACTCATTTTTCTGTCAAACTCACATTATTTCAAGTAAACATACAAATACCAGTGAACTATAGATTATACCGGTGAGTTTTAAAATTTGGATTTGCATTTGGTTTGGGCCTTAATTTCCCTTATCTTTCTCTACTCTTATCACCATTATTAATATATGAAATTATTAATATACAAAATAAGGGATATAAATTGAGGTGTTAGATACACATACTCAGTGCTTCATAAAAATTCCCTTATCTTTCTCTCCATTAATTTTTCTCTTAAATATACACTAGTATATCTACCACTTTATAGTTCTAGCGGTATAACAAGACATAAATACCCAAAACTAATTGTGACAAGGCATGGATGACCAAAACGAAAAAATGAAGATAGACATGAAAAGAAAAAGAAGAAAGTATAGGAGATTTACTGGTAGTCTTATCACTAATTGCCACTGATGGATCCGACTGACGAAGCTTTGGTTCTTCTAAATTGGCCTTCCACAGAGGAATAATTGTACGGGGTCGTGCATCCTGCTCATTTAATTATATGCTTTGTGAGAACATACAAATAGATATATTATGATAGGGGAATAATATCTAGCCAAATGAAAAGCACCAACTCGATTCTTATATGTTAGTTTTAATTGTAAACTAAAAACTAGTAACTACAAGCATTTCAACGTCCCTGTAATAGTTTAACATTTTTCCACGTAGTAGAAAATTAAAATAAGGTAGTAGTTCAAACTTCTTCCTGTGAATGGAACATAGACTTATTATTTTGTGTGTGCCTGTATATGTGAAAGTGTAATTTAACTAATTATGGAGTACCTGCAAAGAAGCATACACGGCAAGCTCCAACTTGTAAGGCGTGGTGAGAACACGGGAGCCTACTGGTAAAACAACCGCCCAACTGCGAAGAAGATTGACAAATGAACATAATCACATTTTTTTTTTTACAAAACTAGATTAATTAGCCATAACATAGAAAATGCAGAAGTGAACTGCGATGCTTCAACATGTCACATCATACTCACACTTTTCTCGATACCAAATTAGGAGCTACAACTTCTAGAAATCCAGGTCCATGAAACTCCCGCAGCCAACCAGAGAACAAGCATATATGACTCTGCAAACAGTACCCATCATTTTAATAACTTATGTACTTACGTAACAAGATAAAGAGATGAAAGAGAAAACAATCAGCTCATTCAACTTCATACAGTACCACAATAATAAAACGTTAAAAAAGTTTAAATGCTACCTCAATTACACGAACAACATTGCTGTTTCCTTTAGCCCTGGCAACCTCAAGAGGAGTTTGACAATCATCATTCATGAGCAAAGGATTGGCTGGAAAGTTGAACAGTAAATCCCATATTAATAACATTTATTGGAGTCTCTAAAATTCAAACCATTTCTGAAAGATAGACACTTGACCATACCTCCATGTAAAAGAAGTAACTTAACAATACTTTCAAGTCCCCTTTTAGCTGCATGATGCAACGGACTCCCAGCATGACGACCTAAACCGTAGTTGAAAGTTCAGTTTCAGTTTCCACTACAATATGTGCCCATAAAAAGTAAGGATAACAGCAGAAACAAAAGGTCATATAAACTGAGGAATGTGGAAGCTCATCCTCCCAGACAACATTATCTTACTTCAATACTTTATTATAACAAATTCTGTAGAGTAACTTTTAGTACTAAGCATATGTTTGGATCCACTTTTGAGGAGTCAAAATTGATCCTGGAAGTGTAGAATTGATATGACATATTTGGTTACTCTCTTGTAGAATTGATTCTAACTTGAAGCTAGAAATTGTAGCTTTTGATTCTATAATTGATTTTTACACTCAAATGACATGAATGTATCCAAACATAAATCACTATACCTTCAACTCGCTTATAACCGGAAACAATTTTACAGAATCAATTCACTTAAAATCAAACACACACTAAATATCAAGTTTTGTCCAATGGCAATTTACCACAACATTCATGTTTGTTACAAATTAATAATCATAACAGTCAGCATAATTTGCTAATAAGCTAATTACCGGAATCGAAAACAATAACAAAACAAAATGAGACGAATACCAGGGCGGTACGCATTGACATTGGCTCCAAGTTCAATCAAAGTCTTAGCAACATTGTAAAGCTCAGGATTCATACAAGCAACAATCAAGGGTGTCTTTCCTTCTTTATCCATCCACTGCATCAAATAACAACAAAATCATCACAATCACAAATAAAAACAAAAACAAAATTAAATGGATCAAAACCATTAACCACAACCCATCATCATAATCATAAAATTAACATTTTTTATGAAAAATTTAGCAAAAAATCATTTACCTCAAGACCTGCACCTTCTCTATGAAGGGCTTTGATTCCATCGGAATTCCCATAACTGACTTGCTGGTAAAGCAATTCGCTTTTCGATTGCCCTTGTCCCATCACAAAAATTACAAATTCAAATTCAAATTTTTGTAGGGTTTATAATTTATAGATTCTGCAATAAAGGAATATTTTCTGGGGTATAAATAAATAAATAGAGATGTTATAATAAGCGGGGTTTGAATTGAATGAGAAAATGATTTTCCAGGAAAATTTGAAAATTTCCTGGAAAAGTAGTATAGAAGAGTGAGAAAATGGGGAAGAAGATAAAATATAATTAGGGGAGAATGTTGGGGCTAAAAGTGTAAATATGCAGAAAATGATAATAATGTATTAATGTGACATGACATATTTTGTTTGGACCGCGTTGGTTAGGAGATTTCTTAGGGAAGAAGGAAATGGACGCTTTCTAGGAACAAGTGAAGGAACATCTCACCTTATTACGGGCTAGCATACTAACACTATTTTACAACTGTTTAAGATGATATTTGAACTATATATTAGTGCTTCTCCGTTGCCGTTTATAAGTAAATTTAACTTTTTAAGTTTATTTAATTAATGATGTATGTGGTTTTAAAAAGTTAAATTTGATTATAATTAGCAACGGAGATAGTATATCTTATGATTTGTTTGATTTCGTAAAAAGTAAGTGATAGACACAAGATCACAACATAAGATAAATAATTGATGTTTTACAATTTTTTGTAAACAACATGTTATTTTGGTATCGTAGACAATTTGTAATGTGTATTTGGTATCATATCCAGTATGTCAAAATCATGGTGGTACACCTATAGTGATACCAAACATGGACATACTTCAGAGAAAAAAAGTTGTATTGTAGTTTAGTAAAAGATAATGATTTTTTACATATCAAATACACTCTTAAAGTTACAAAGTAAATTTCTTATCTTTGAGCTAACAGTAAAATTATGAATCCACCAATTTTTTTAAAAACAAGTTTGATAAATAATCGACCAGTTTGTTATGAATATTGTGGAGGTCCATTTTATCTAAACTTTTACATTTCATATGTTACTCAGAGCATATTTAAGGGACAACTCTTAAAATGAGTTTTTAAGTGAGTTTCATGTATACACGTTACCTATTTATAATTTTGAAATATCAATTCTTAATAAGAATTGAACCTCTCTAATGTAACACTTCTACAAATTTACTAATTTGATTCCATCAATAATTACATATCATTATATTTTAACAGTAATTAATACTTTTTCTACCAATAATTGTAACTTATTTTAACAAAAATTTATTTGTTGGAGTCATGCATTGAAGGAGAAAGAGTATGCTTGTATAAGTATTTCTCCCACTTAATTTCAATTAAACATGCTTTGTAATCATTCTCCATTTGAAGTAGCAATTAAGCATAACTTGCTAGTAGGAAAAGAAACTTACATTAGATGGAATGTAATGGTACTTATGTTAGATCATCAAAAAATATTAGATCGCTCATATGTTTTTAAGATATTTGATTTGTGTTCTATAAATTTGACTTTTGTTGTATAGTGAAAGTACATTTTTGAAGAGAATAAATGCAAAATATGTTCTTCTCTCTTTCACTCTTTCACTCTTTAATCTCTTCTATTCTTCCAATAAAATGTTATAGTTTTGGTTAATTTCATAACATCCACAGTTTTCATGTCTGATTTTAATTTGTTGTATCATCTGATTTCTTTCTTTTAAGTTGGGGTTGTTGGAATATTTTATTATATTGTTATGGCTTAATGATTATTATTTAAGTGTATATATTTATATTAACTATATTAGTTATTTATCAAAATAAGAGCCTTAATTGATTAAAGGTCAAATAAAATAAAATAAAACTAATTACATTTTTATTTAGATAATTAATTAATTTAATGATTAGTTGATATGGACTCACATATGAGTAGATGTCAGATAACCTGTTTTAAAATAATGGAAACCCTAATTGGTCATCATATTATATATAGGTTATGGTCCCCCAATATATTGTCTAAAAGTATAATAAGATTGAATAACTATAAGAACACAATACATGATCCTATACATCAACTAATGGACTGAAAGGTGAAGTTTGTTGTCAACCATAAGAAAAGAGATAACATTAAAAAAAAAAAAAAAAGGATTCAAACCATGAAAATAGTATAGTTTCTCTTCAGGTGATATAGAGTAATCGAACTTAATGGGTTTGCCAACAATTCTGTCATGAAAATAGGGTGTCTCGTTGGTTCAAAACATGCATATGCGTCTTTGAAAAGGGACATGAGTTACATCAGTTTATCTCACCTTTAGAAATTTGATTTCCATAGAAAACAAAGAGAATTGGGATTGAACTTTCTATCATTGTTGTGAAACCGATATCCTAATACGCTTTTACCATTATTGTATTTTCTTTATAAAATTAAACCAATCTCTAAATTTACAAATCTTTTTAGCTAATCTTAGAAAAAGTAATTGGTAATCAACAATGGTACTCGTGGGATTGATATTTTTTATTACATGATAGAACTGTGCTCTTGCTGTCTATCAAGTTTTTAGCACCATTGTCGGATACTTTGTTGATATTGATTCACTATTTTATTTTGGTTAGAGTAAAAATTCCTTTTTAATTTTCTAGTTTTTTGCTTGAATGCAAAGAACTCAAAGTCTTGGGGCAATTGTGTAACCAATAACTGAGATAGAGAGGTTTCTCATCAAAGAAGAAGAGAACAATCAAGAGTTATGAAAATCGTACTTTAAAAGATTATGCTACTCCCATTGACGCATAACTGAATTCAAGCATTGTGTGTCCGACGATGGAGGCAAACAAGTTTGAACTAAACCCGTCTTCGTTATCCATGGTACAATAGAACAAATTTTCTGGTTTGCCTATAGATGATCCTAATTCTTTAAGGGTCGAGCTGGGTAGGACCACAAAGGGCGAAGAATTTCCCCCTAAAAAGATTTATTACTGCTACATTTCTAAAGTTGTTTCTCATGACCTCTAGTTATATTGAAAATCTTTTATCATCTCATTTGAGTGTAGTTGGATTCTTATTATATGATAGGATACTTAAGATTTGAGTATGTGTTATTATTGTAAAGTGATGGCGTTAAAGAATTTCCTAGCCAATTTGTTTCCTTAAGTTATTATGTCTATATACTTAAAACCTCGAAATTCACTATTATTTAAATGAGTTTCTTGAGGTGCATTTGTGTTAAGTAATTTTGATAAATTTTTAGAAATAAAATGATAGAAATATATATTCCTAAGTTTTTTACAAGTTCATTAAATTTTATTCTTGGAGAATTAAATGTTTCAGGGAATAGAAAAATTTTCCCAAATAAAAGGGTGGGAATAAAGTTCTCATGACGATGAGAATAAATTTATGTATAACGACCTTTTAATATCCATATTATAAAGATTCTTGAGAATATTATAATACTAACGTAACCAAACATCTTTTTTAAAAATAGCTTGGAATAAAACTCATATTCTTATATAAGTTATATTCCAAGAAAAGTTGATCGTCGGAATAATTCTACTAAACTTAAAACAAACATCCCCTTAGATTTTATATTGCTGTAGATGTATGCTATTTCTATTTATTTTCAAATTAAATGATTTTTGACATCTATAATTGTCAATTTTAATTATCTAGTCACCCAATTCACTCTAATTCGATGTAAATACAATTTTTTATAGAAACCGAGTTATATTATCGAATCATTCGATTCAATTCAATTCACCGAGCTGGGTTTTAAAACTATGGTTTGTGAATGAGAGTTGTCTCTACTTATAAACACTTGATTAGGTCATCTTTCATACAATACAAGACTCTTTAATACATTCACTAACACTAACACTGTTGTGTTTGGTGTCTGGATATCAAGGTTGTCAGACTTGGAAATCTACATGGACTCAAAAAAGATCATCCTTAATTGTAAAATGACCAATAGTATCACAATCCTGTTGTTTTTAAAATTAATAAGGGTTAAATATGTTTTTGATCCCTATAAATATGTCAAGTTTTCGTTTTAGTCCCTCTAGAAAATTTCTTCAACTTTTAGACCCTCAAAAATTTTCCACCTTCACTTTTGGTCCCTCTTTTGAAGTAAACTCATATGTAGAATTCATATTTTTGAATAAAATTTGGCAGAAAAATTCATAATATTATAAGAATCACACCCAAAAAAATTTAGAATTTTTTAATAAAACATGAATTTAATATTAATTTTTATATCTTTGACGGTTAAAATTTCATATTTAATTTGTGTTTTGTTAAAAAAAATCTGGGAGATTTTTTTTTACAATATTCTACACATTTCTGCACAATTTTATAAAAAATACAAAAATTAACTTAAAATTAGGGACTAAAAGTAGTGATTGAAAATTTTATGGGGACTAAAAGTTGAAGGAAAATTTTAGAGGGACTAAAACAAAAATTTGGTATATTTATAGGGAACAAAAACATATTTAACCCAATTAATAATAATAATAATGTTGGCAATATTTACTTGTACATATTGATGTATTTTTTTAAAATAAATATTTAGTATATGATATTGCCTCCACTAGTCGAAACACATGTATATTTCTTTGTAGGGTTGAATATGTTTATGGTCCCTATAAAATTGGAAAATTTTAAGTTTAGTCCTTATTTAGTTTTAATAGTTTTTTTTAGTCCCTACAAAAAATATTTACATGTAATTTTAGTCCATGCTAAAACAAAGTCTGTTTAATTATCCTTAAACTCTTAAATTTTTTTAACGTTTTTTTGAGACAAATTTAAAACATTACAAACAGTTTATTTACTAAAATTTAGAATTTTTTTAACATGAAATGAATTAAATATGAATTTTTAAAATGATAAAAGATAAAAGCAACAAAAATTTGGACGTAGAAATAAAATTTTGAGATAATTTTTTGCGGAGGAACTTTTAGTATTGTACTTAACACGTTTGCAAAAAAATTGTTTAAAAACTTAAGAGTTTAAACATAATTAAACAAATTTGAATTTAGTAGGGACTAAAACTGCATAAAAATTTTATTGGGACCAAAATAAATTATTAAAATTAAGTAAAGACTAAACTTAAAATGTCCTAATTTTATAGGGACCAACAACATATCAAACCCTTCTTTGTATATAATGTCCGTGTATTTTATTATTGTTTCGATAAAATAATTTTTGCACATGTATTAAACTATGACAACATAATATTATTAATAATATGTTTGTTTTTAAAATATCTCAAAATATCTAATTAGTGAATTTTTAAAGTAGCAAAAGAGCAACGTTAGAAAAGTAAATAATTTTTCTTTTGTGGTGGTGAGGGTTTAAACCTCGGACCTTGCATATATTATGCGTTGCCTAGGCTAACTGAGTTAAGCTCACGAGGACAGAAAAGTAAATAATTTGATACAATTGGATGTATATCCAAAAAAAAGAGACTTTTTTTACAAAAATAAAACGATATTCATTCATTCAAATTGATAGAGTTCATCTGATACAATAACATATTCAACATCGCTAAAAACGTAAAGGGTGAATCTGCGAACAAACTCACAACATCCAAGTTAATAGCATACAACAGCAAAATGCCAACATATAATATGATAAATTCTAAGTCACTGAAATACCCATGCTGTCGGATCTGCAACGCTGACGCCCAAATCATTGATTGAATTTGTAATTGATTGAAGTTGATCTTTCAATACGAACCAAACGAACAAAACAACAAGACGCGAAATCAAACGCCGCACAAGACGACGAACTACACAACGTCGCAATAAGACGACGAAATCACAAAAAGCACAAAATTAAAAAATTGATATTTGTGAAAGCCACTTATTTAGATTGAATGAAAATGGAAAAAGATGCAGATGAGTGATTCCAGGTCAAAAAATGACCTAAAACCACCCAACGTTGATGAATAAAGGAGAAAGAAAATTTAGAGAGAAGGTAGAGTTTCTCTCACTAAAAAAATTAGACTAGCATTGCATATATGTTAATTTGTTAATAACACAAATTTATTTTTAAGGTCATATGTTGTCTACACGGATTATCTTAACAACCAATATACCATATCCCAAAGCACTAAACAAAAGGAACAAATTACTTAGAGCCCTAACTCTAGATTTAATGCGTCGTCATTGACATAGAGCCCTAACTCTAGATTCAATGTGTTGTCATTGACATTAGCAGAATTAACAAATACATTGCTATCGATTGGTTTGTTCAACTGATTGATATATGCCTTAGTTCCATCAACTGAAGACACATCCATGTCATCATTCCCTCGGGGAATTGGTGGAGCAAAAAATGATGTCATGTTAATAACATTATTATCGAAAGATGGCATGGGAGATTGTGAATCAACATTTTGGAGAAATTGACTCGTTCTTGGTTGAGACATCAAACAAGGTTGTTGTGGTGTTTCTTGAAAATTTGGTTGCAAAGGTCTTTGAAAGTGGGCATGGATAAGCCTTCTCACGGCAAGGTTTTCTTGAGCGGAATGAGACTCGAAATGGGCTGTGAATAGTTGAAAGGTGGTAAAAACTTGATTGCAAATTTTGCATGCAAAACAAACCTGATTAAAAATGTAAAAAATAGAGGCTGTGGCCATGGTTTGATAATGGTTCGAGGCGAGGAAATGGGAGAAGACACTATCGAAGTACTTTATCTTCCTTGACATTAAGAGCTTTATATATGAGAAAATATTCACAGGATTGAATGAAAAAGTAGACATTGGAAATGTGCATGATAACGTCAGTTGTCCATTGTAATTCAATTCGTGTCTTGTAGAACATTAATGACAATTACATATATACGTTATACTAATAACTTTTTGACTAGAATATTTATGTATATAGAGGTGGAAATAGGTCAGGCCATCCATCAGGGGTCTATGACCTGACCTATTTAAAAATTAAGTAGACAATGAGGTTTGTTTTTGAAGAACTTTTGAAATTCATTTTTTTTATAACTCTTTTATATCTCTTGTAAAGACTCATTGATAATGAATTGAAGAATTTATCTTCCCTCAAATATAGGTCAATTTGGGATAACCTAAATTTATTCCTCTGCTCTCTTTATCTTATTTGCCTTTAGTTTGATTGTTTTGATTTTTGCATTACACATAGATATTTCTTGTTGTTTGGACTCTCTGGTTTGACTGCCCTTAATATTTGTCCCACATATTACTTTTTTGGTGTGATTTGATCGAACTCACAAACACGAAGAAAAGCTCCTGTAAACCGAAGCCCCCTAGAGACCAAAATCAATCCCAATACTAGCATATCACATATCACACAAATTGAAAGATAAATCGGAAATGGCATGAACAAATATTTTAACTTATATTTAATTTTTTTTACCAATTAAGACAATAAGAGTGAAATTGACAAAAATAAACAAATGATAAGTTATAAGTTCAAAATTTACTTGAAGTAGCTTGTCGAAAAACACTATAAACTTGTAAAAAATATTACAAGACCGTGAGAAAAAATTATTATCAAATATATCTATTTTAATCAAATGAGTCAATATATGAATAAGCTCGAAATGGTATAAGCTCAAAATTGACGTTAACAAACTAAATATTATATTAAACTACCACAACAAGTAGTAATTTATTTGTGTTGGACTTTCCACCAAAAGTAGTTTTATCCAAATTTTACTCAAAATATAAAATGTATTATTGTATTCCAAACATAAACTTTAGGGTTGGCTTTATCCAATATTGTTTTCCGTACATAACTTAACTTGATACACAAGATTGTTTCCGTGCTGTAAATTATATATTTGCCGCAAAATGATATATTTGGATTACAAAATTGAACCATTTTTAGGTCTTTTTTTTAATTATATTGCAACTTGTGTCCATCCTTAAGTATCAATATTGGAAGTGATTCAATATTACCATATCTTTTGATTTAAAATTAATTACCATATTTGGAGCATACCGTGAAAATTAGGATCTTAATCCATTGGCAAATAAACTTTTTATGTTAAAAACACATTTTAGATAAACCAAAAACATTTTTAATGAATTTATTTTCATATTCCTATCTGAATAAGCAAATAAATAACCAAAATGCAAAAAAATAAAAAAAAACTAAAAATATCATATGATTCACATTTGGACATGTTTCATATTGGAATCAATTGGTAATATAATCTTTCTAAATATGAAAATATCATTTATTTTTGAAAAAACTTTCTATAAGCTTTCACATAAATGATATTTTCAAATTTAGAAAGATTATATTACCAATTGATTCCGATATGAAACAAGTCCAAATGTGAATCATATGATATTTATTTTTACATTAGAAAGACCAAAAAATATATTCCAAACGTACCCTTGCTGTGTTACATGAAAGAAATCAAACTATAGCACTTTGGTATTTGAGTGCATCAAACCTTCCTTCACCATATCAATCATTTCAAAGTTCTAACCCACTATTCTCCTTTCAATCCATTCCTTCCCTTTCAAAACAAAAACTCTTTGTTGATATGTCACCTATGAGGCTAGGAAAGAAGCTTCATCCTGCTAAGAAGAGGTTAATAGCAACCTTTAAACTCATCCTTGCAACCTTCCATTCCCTCATACCCTCCAGAAGATCCAAAACATCATATGTGCATGCTACTAGCAAGAATAAATCCGCCATACGCATCGATGACCTCTATTCCGAGTGCGTGCACGCCGCAGACAAGGCTAATGGACTAGAGGAATCAAGCAGATCAGGCAAAGAGATGGTTGGCATGGTGGATAGCGGCGACATAGATACTATTGAAGATGCATGGAAGATTGTTGTTGGTAAGACACCTCAGCTTCAGGTGGATGAGAGGGCAGAGGAGTTTATCAAAAAGTTTTATGAAGATGTGAGACTTCAGAAAGAGAAGTCCCTAATGGAATATCAGGAAATGCTAGCAAGAAGTGCCTAAAAGGTTCATAGTGATTAACATTAACAATTAACATAGAATGGTTATTTAGGATTGCTTTTCTTGTTATTTATTGAATTGCATGGATATATAAATTATTAGGCTTTTGTAAGGAATTATTTTTCCTTGTTTTTATTCATTATCTTTGCTCATAGGAAACTTATGATCAATTGTAAAAATATAATATGATAAACTAAGTTAGTAATAGAAATTGGATTGAAAAGCATAAATCAAATTTTTTGTTCTGGTTTTCATGGTGTGCGCCGAGCTATTCACCTCATCCATTTGAGCTTCTCCTCAAATGTAGTTGCTGGATTACCAGCATCCGTCCAAAAAAGTAAGACTGTTTAGAAACCTTGAGATGTTAGCATTGTGATCTTATTCCATGTTTGATTGCCTGATTGCTTGTAATTTGGACAGTAGTATTTAAGTACAAGATGTGTGTTTACTGACCAATATTAGAAAGCAATTGCAGCCACTCTGCAGTCTTAGACATAGACAAAATCGACCAATATTCGTTATCAAACATGTGTTTATTGTTTGCATTTTATATATCTTTCTTCTTTTGAACTAAGGTTGATGTCCTAACAAACCTTATGTGAAAAGCTGCAATTTGTAGAGAGAATTTAGATGCGCGATATCAACCACACTCTTAATGAGGTTGAGGAACCCATAATACAAAAGGAGCCACACAGTAGGAAACACCAGCCAGTTCAAGAGCTAAATCAATAACAAAGAACTGTCATCTGCAGTTTTGTTTTGCAACATTTTTTCTAACTCATAGCTACCACACACCAAAGGAAAAGAAAATCCTAATGCTGCAGAAAATCTTTCATGGGATCATTATGATGAATCTTTTCATATGATACGCTTACATCTCATCCGTAGTGACCTGAAAAAAAGTGTTGTGCCGAACATAAAATAAATCTCCTCGACAGATCACATGAGTGCATTAAGAGAATATTAAAATAGAAACATTACCTCATCATTCCATCTAACATTATACTTGTGTTTCCTTTCATCTTTCTCCTCCCTCTTTCTTTCATACTCCTTACCAAACAGAAATGGTTTATAAGAAACAAGGCAATGAAACCATTATTTATAAATCACAAGTTTCCCAAATGCCAACCTTCAACTTGGGCAATGTGCCAATATCAGTGAATTACATGATATCTGAATAGGAAATAGAAACTCACAAGTTTCCTAAACTGACCATTTTAAGGGACTCAGCAAGATTTTTCTGGTCCAGGACTAGGTCATCAGACATCAGTTCCCCAAGCAGCAAGCTTTTCATCCTCTGCTAGAGTGGGAGTATCTGCATTTATTTTATTCAAAAACATAAATGCACGAGAATACACGGAGTTGCTATCTAGAAAGCATTTAAAATGCGAAGAACAACGTAAAATCTTACCAAATTAAGAGTGACAAGACAAAGATAAAAGAAACAAGAAAGGGGAGATCAAGTAAACAAGAAACAAGATTAATCATATGAAAGTGTTACCAATAGAGTGAGAGAAGAGAAGAGTGCTCTTAAAGTAGTTAAATTAGACTTGCCTTCCAATGTTTCTTTACTGTTGATATTTGCCTTCATTAAATTTGCTGCCCCCTCAGCAGCTTCAATTCCAGCTTCCCCACTGCAGTAACTGTTTTTAATTCTTTGCTTACAACATTTTGTATCCCCATTTGACATCAACATTTGTATCTTCATCATTATCAGTACACTCCTTTTCCCCATTTTCAATTACTATTTTTCTCCACAAGCTTCTTTAATTGTTGTTCTTTTAAGTACTTCCTTTGAGCCTCGTCCCTTGCCTCGGTTGTTGTATCATAACCATTTGATCAATCTCGTTTGCCATCATAATTGAGTTCAAATGTTTCTATCTTCTCATCAGGAGCAACATGCTTCCTGGTCCATTTGGCTCCTATCCTTCGAGGCCTCTTCATGCATGACTTTGCATTATGCGTCATTGCTCCAAAACTTCAGAACAAATATAAACCAAGTGTCAGTCAGAGGATGGAAGATAATGTCAATCTCATCAAGTTATGAAATGAGTCAAATAGAAAATCCAGAAGAACCACATGTAGTAAAACCATGAAATCTTTCATTTTCATCAATTTACATCATTGATATCCTTGTCGAAAATTATCACTGATCTCAGAAGTCGCAACCTACTCATAAAAGCAACCTCGCCCAGAGAAAATGGTACGAAATAAGAAAAGAAGAGGAAGAAAGAAACTCTATATACAGGTAATCTTGCTTCTCTTTACAAACCATTTCTTTATCCTTTTCCGATTGATATCCAAAACCTACTACATCCACTTCCTTCATTCACTTCGCATTATAGTATAAATGCTCTCGAGGAAAAGATTATCGTAAGAACTTATCTTACACATTTCAATTTTTTATAACAGAAACAAGAGAAAGAGACCTAGATTATAATGTTGACAAGAGCGCAACTAATATATCAGAAAGGCTGCGAGGAATAAGATCCTAAGCTACAAAAGGCGAGGCTTTCTATATAATGTAACTATATAAAGCGTTAATTATAACTTCAAAGTAGACAAAATTTCACATACACGTGAAATGATGTAATAGGTGCTAGCCTTGAAAGTAATTATCAAGAGCAACATATTGCTTGACATTTGTTAGCTAGTTGGTTAGTTAATAGTTAGACCCAGTTAATTAGAGTCTGTGATGAATAACAGGATATAAATCACAGAAGACAAAGAAAAGAGATGATTCTTGGATCTTGGAGAGGAGTTGGGAGAGAAAGCCCAGGTCTTTCAAATACTTGGAGTAGGGACTACATTTAAGGGGTTGATCTCTCAACATATGTTTTTCCATACACACCGACCAGACATTGTTTTAGGGAAACCAAGAATCTAGCACTTGTGACATTATATTGATATTTAAAACAACAGAAATCCCTTCCTGTACTTTTCATATGCTCTTTTCCTGTAGTTGCCAGCTTGAAATACTTTTGCTCCTTTGTGATACCAAGATTTTGTATAACTTTGATCCAATTTCCATTTCCTTTGATGTTTTAAACTCTACCTAGTATTAAAAAAATAGAAAAAGAAACTCAGAATACAAATCTTCACTATTATGACAAAGAGGAGTGTTATCTTTTCAACACACTCTAACACTTATTCTCTTATCGGAGAAAATCAATGTAGGTCTCATCACTTTATTTAGGTGTCATTTCTAAAGTTTATGTCATTTTTAATTTATTTTTTTCAAATAATTGTCGATTATATATTGTTTGTGTCTACACCATGGTGTCTATATCAGTGCCTCATAGGGTAAGCTCAACTTTACGTGCTTCTTCCAATTCAAGCTGTTTTCTGTGATCCTTTCTTGGATTTGAAGGTTGCTGCAAGAATGAGAGAATCAGGTATGAAGAACAAAACATTTAAAAACAATATGGAAAAGGCTCCAGAAGTAGCAACCATCAATTATTGTAATAAAGCTGATTTAATAATGAACTCATTGAAGTGTGAATATGTAGGAAGGTTTGCAAAGGTAGTACGGGGCGTATAAGTGGCCGGTCAAGGAGGGAGATCGTCCTTGGCCGCAAAAAGTAAGTTTAAAATTTGGGCCCTAAAATATAAAATTAAGGGTTCATTAAGTAGAAAAATATTAGAGAAGGTTAAAACTAAATACATTTTAATTGAAAAATGACATGTTAGGGAATTGAATATCACATTTCCCAACGTAATAAAGTATCATCTTCAAGAAAATTATTTTCACACTTTAGGAATTAAAAAAAATATATACTTATTAAGTAAGGCCTAAATTGTAAGTTCGTTTGTAGGCTACTAGAATCTCAGAAACGGCCATGGGTAGTACTTACATGATGTTGTAGCCATTAGGGTGTTTGTGGTGCAGTTTGGATCGGTTTTGAGACAAAATGTCATTCGATCCAAAATAAAAATCACATGCGGTTTGGTTTGGTTTGGATGACTATGCTAAAAAAAATCGAACCGATTCGATCCAAATATACCTAATTTAATTTGGATCGGTTTTTGGATATCCAAAATGCAAAATATTTTTTTTTTATTTACTTATTTTAAGAATATAATTTTTTTATTAATATTAATATTACACAAGCACGGTAAAATCATAGGTTTGATGCAAAATACATTAAAAAAATTAAAATTAAAGTATGAAAATTATCGATTATTTTTTAAACATATAAAGTAATAATAATACAGGTTAAATTAGTGCAATATATAAAATTAAAAATCATTAAGCAACATATAATGCTAATAAAAGAATAAATAAGTATTAATATTTACTTTTGCGGTTCAGTTCGGTTTAGAAAAAGTGATCCGAAATCCGATCTCATCCTAGCGGTTTTTACAAAACAACATCCAAACGCATCCAAAAATATTTTGTTTTTTACGGTTTTTTATTTTTTTGCATCGGTTTACGATTTTATTTTGGATCGGTTTAGATTTAAACACCCGTAGTAGCCATGGCAAAATCCAAATGATGTTGCATTGGATGTTACTTCCATGAGAATGTATGAAGTCATGGTAATAATGTAATGGGCCATGAACTTTGGGTCTCTTCTATGGATGATACTATTTGCACCATCTATTCTTATAATGCACCTCCCTAGAGAGGGGGTGATTTAGGATTTTTTTTTTCTTTCTAAATCATCTATCTTAATTATTTTTTTCCTTCTATTTAAATATATTTTTTTCACAAAGTTGTAGTTTTTCTTTTGTGTTTTTTCTATGTGATTTTACAGTCCAAGTGCGACAATGTTGATTTGTTTGTTGTTTTGGTGCGATATTGTTTGTCTTTTCGCCATGATAGAGTGTTCGTTTTGTTCAGATTCACAGACTTTCTTCGGTCAATGTCCATTATAAATCCAATCAATGACTTTTGCATTTTAAACTTTAGAGATTCAAAGTGGTGCTTAAGTTGGTCATGCATATTTACACATCACTTATTTTATATTTTTACATGATTTTTTTTTTTTAACAATTTTTTACATGATTACTTAATAAGTATCAAATCTCTCCAATTCAACATCTCAAAAATCATCAAGTGAGTCTCATTCAATAACTCTATTAATGTCACAATATTGATAAGTGAAAAAGTGTATTTAAGAGAGGAGTCTATAGGATCAACACTTATAATTAATGCACAACATTGGAAAAATACTTAGATTTTAATACAACATTGGTAATATACACATACATAAATGCAATTGCATTGATAAATGGTAAAGTGTAATTTAGAGAGGAGTCTAGGAAATGAGTGCATACAATTAATTCATAACCTTACAAAAAATACTTAGATTTTAATGTAATCTTGGTAATATACACATGCATTCATGTCACTCTATTGGTAATGACAATGTGTATTTAAGAGGGGAGTCTCGGGAATCACCGCACATAATTAAAAAACTAGTGTGGACACTTGTGTCAAGCACGGGTTAAAAATTTGTCATACATAAGAGAGGGAAAATTGTGATGTATCAAATGTCTTTCAAATCCACATTGGATAATATAATGAAGGTTGAATAGGAAATAAGTGACAAAACTCATACTTAAGTCTTGAAATTTTGTATGCCGATGTAGTATAATTAGGCATGGCAATGGGGCGGGGTGGGGATGGGTTTTACATTCTTCATCCCTATATTTGATTCTCATATACTTACTCGTTACCCTACTCAAGCCCAACGGGGATGAGAAATTGAACCCCATCCCCGTCCCCAATGGGTTCGGGTATCCCCGCCCCATCCCGTCCCTACATTGAATAATTTTTTTTAATAAAAAATAGAAGTTTTTTTCAACCCCTAGAGAAATGTTATAATGCATTATCCAACAATATGTTCACTTTAACATTTGTTAGACCGATTGATTTAGTTACTCTTTTAAATATCAATGGTAGTTTTTATAACACGACAATTATCAAACAAAATAACATGACATATCAAGATAAAATAATTTTCTACATTCGGGACGGGTCTAGGTATGGGTTTGGGGTGGGTACCTATATACTTGTTACCCGTCTCATACCCGTGTTTTTAAATCGAGAAAAACCCAAACTCATACCCAAACCCAGTCAAAACGGGGAAAACTCGTCAAATTGGGTTTGGTTCGGGTGGGTAACCACGAGTATAGGTTTTGTTGCCATGCCTAAGTATAATTCTCACTTGTGTCGTTGCTCTTTCTCAAATGTGTCAATCTACACCAGTGTTGACTCCCCAGAAGTCCCAACAGTTGTATGATGCCCCAATTTAACATTGAGGGAGAGCGAAAATGGTTCTTGGTGGTGGAACACAAACACAAAGAGTCTTAAAATTTTGAATTGAGGTGTGATGTCAATCTCACTTGAGTGACTGCTCTTAGCCTAATATGATTATGCAACCTAATGTAGTCTACCATAGAAGTCTCAAATATGATATTTTGTTTTGTTAGTTTTTGGGTTTCATTGGCTTAAATTTTTAGTTTTTGGATGTCATTCGTTTTCATGCAAAAAATAAATAAAAATCAACCTCTATTATTTTAAATTGTTTCGCTTTTGGTCTTTGGTAGGATCGTGCAACGAAAAAGTTTAGATGTGTTCTTTTAAGTTGACAAAATACATTTTTATTAGACAATTTGAATTGATATGACTTTTTTTAATGAATCTAATATTTTGATAGCATAAATACCAGTATATTCACTATATTCCTTCAACAAATCCATAAAATTACCAACAATTCACTATATTCCTTATACCATCACGGGTAAAATCAACATTTCTTAGTTTTTTCCATTATCGTTTCACTCATGTACAAATTTCTTTTTCTTGCTCTTTCTTTTCCAATTTGCTTTCTCTTTTCTCATGAAAGAAAGGAACAAAAACTTCCTTCTATGAAACATTTACCAACCCACCTTTTTTACAATGTTGTACCTATGTCTGACTTTATTTGACTATGTCACCATATCACAGACGTAGAGTGTCCCACACTTATGAGAGATATGTTAATGTATCAATTGTGATTTATAGCTTTGCATTGGATGCAATATTAGATGTTGAGAAACGTATATGTGATATGACCAATATACTTAATGCCTTCAGGTTTTGGATAACAATGTTGTGTCAATCTCACTTGTGTGGATAGGTGTCAAATGGGTTGGTCCGACTCGTCTTAGGTTCGGGAGGCCCGACTATATGAATGGGCCAGCCTGATACAATATAATTGTAATTGGGCCACATATGTATAGTACGACCCAATCCATTAAGGCCTTGGGTCATCTCGGTCTGATGACATTATGTCATCTCTCTTTTGTTAGTCATTTTAATGCATTTTTCAGTTGAATTCATTGTAATTATTGGAGTTGGAAGCTAAAAAAGTACAGAAAGCAATGAAGCACAAGAAGTCATAATCAGGCGCCAATTTCATGCCTTAAAAGACCAATTCCATTCGACATTTTTCGGGCACCGATTTCACAGGAGCGAGCAGTAGATTTTTGAATTAATGATGATTTCGAGCCACAATTTTAGTAGACCAGGGCCCGATTTTTACCATGTCTATTAAGGGTGGGCAAATACGGGTCAACCCAAATTAACTCGACCAACCTAATATGATTTTATATATTCGGTTCAGGTTAAAACGGGTTACGGGTTGATCGGGTTAATGTTGCGAGTTATAATGAGTTTGTTCGGTTTAGTTTGCTATTCTTAACCCATTGGTACCCAAACCAACCTGAAACTACTATTATATTTTTATATTATTACTATTATTATTAATGGTTACACCTCCCATATCTATGTATGATGCCCAAATTGCAAACCCTACCTTGACCCAAACCCAAACTTACCCAAATATATAATAGAATACTATAATGGCTGTCAAACAAAACCCTAGCAGTCGCACAACTTCGTCAAAGAGGCAAAACAGATCAACACAATCTTCTCTCTCTCACCTTCTACAATTCTCCTTTCTACTTCCTTGTTGCGTCTCATCTCTCTACAATTCTCCTTCCTTTTTCCTTTCCTTCTTGAGTTTATTTTTTATAACTCTAATTTTTCTTCATATAGTGTATGAACTGGTGTATTAAAACAGATGTTTCACTATGCGTAGAATCTTTGACCAGTTTGAATGTGAAACTGAGTTTTTCTCTTTTCTTTGATGAACATCTTAGAAAATAAGACTAAGGCCAAAAATTGACAAATGTTAAAAAATTAATTTGGACCAAAGATTTAAAAAATAGTATAGTCATGTTCAACCCGAAAAATCGAACCGATGAACCCGGCTACTCGAAAAACCGAAATTTGACAAGGTTAAGTTTGTGTCTTCCTCCCTAACCCGTGGGTTGATTCGGATTTGGAGTTTGGACCCAAAATGAACTGACCCTATGCCCACCCCTAGTGTCTATATAAGGCAAACTCATTTTCTGATGAAGTGTTTCAAATTTTAGAGAGAAAAGACATATTTTGGAGCTGTGCAACTAGAGATCCGGTGGGACCCCCAAAAGGACAAAAACCTACTCTTCTAACCCGAGAGTCTAGTCTTAATACGATATAGCACCAACTCCCAAAATGATAACCTTCTCGCATCCCCATGGCACCCGTCTCACTTCCCACTCTACAACGCAACACTGATGTCGCCTATGCCAACCATGAGCTACTAATATTAACACCAGTCAACATACTTTTTTGAAAATTCACCTTCAACCCCGACAACCCCTCAAATAACAACATAACAGCCCGCAATGCTCAAATGTTTGCCCAATTCTTCGCCCCAACCAACAAAGTGTCGTCAGCAAACTGAAGATGGAAAATTGCAATAGACTTTTGTGTGCCAATGTTATAACCAGTAAAGAGATTAGAATCAATCACAGCATTCATCAACACATTCAAGCCTTCCGTCACCAACAAAAAAACAAAATGAGAGAGATGGTCACCTTGTCTCAAATCCTTCTCCATCTAGAAATCCTCAACTGGACTTCCATTAACGAACATAGACGCTGAAGCAATACCTATACATTCCTTAATCCATTTCCTCCAAAGAGTAGGAAATGATATTCCCATCACAACATCTAAATATCCCCAGTCAACATAATCGTAAGCTTTTTCAAAATCCACTTTAAATAAAAACAACTCCTTTTTAGATTTTCGAATGTCATCAATCATTTTATTTGCAATTAAAATTCCATCAAGGATCTGCATATCCTTCACAAAAGCAGTCCACACTTCGAAGATTACACTACTAATAACCATCCGCAGCCGATTAGCGCAACTTCACCATAATTTTATATAAGCTCCCCACTAAAGAAATTGGTTTAAAATCATTTTACTTTTGCGGACTATCCACCTTAGAAATAAGAACAATAAAAATATCATTAAGACATTTCGTAAGTTTGCCATTCCGGTGAAATTCAAACCCAAACTAAAACAAAAAAGAGATACGTACAAGGAAGGACAGTCTAAATGGCTTTATGTATTTCATTCTACCCGCACATGAAACAAATATCACTTCATATTTAGTTTAATAAGAAACGAATGAATGATGAAGATCTAAAAGATACAAATATCACTTCACAAGAAAGAGCATGGTCGAAAACAAAAATTAACATATCATTTAAACCACTAGGACTCTTTTAACAACATTTTATCTTATAAATTGTATGTCGTGGTCTGTACAATAAGAAAAAAATGTCTCCAATCGCATTCGCGAAGTATATATTAGTTAATTAATTCAACACCACAGGTGAATTAGGTTCATATTTTTGAATAGTAACAATTTTATGTGCAATGTATGATACATTATCCTTATTAATGAATGTGACATAATAGTAGCTTAGCTTTGTATATGTGGATGAGGCATGCTAGTAAAATAACAGAATATTCTTTCTTGCTTGGCATGGTACCACTTATCACAATCTCCTTTAAATAATAGAGGAACCGAAAGCGGTGTCGTTTCATGCCTTTCATGAGCATTGGCTTCTCCGTGAGTAAATAAATAGACAAATAGTTATTGTCTTCACTCTTCACAACACTCTTCAAACAAACTCCATTCTTTGATCCAAAAAACAATGGCTAAAGACCCTGTTCGTGTCCTTGTTACTGGTGCTGCAGGTAACCATCTTTTTTTATTTGTTATCATATGTTTTTTATTATCAGATCTGATCTGATCTTACCTTACTTTAGATTGAGTGTTTTTTCTTGATTGGTTATACTCCACAATCTAATATGATAAGAGCTTATGTATAAGCTATTTCTTTAATAGCATATAAAATAAAGTTAAATTGTTTTTATAAGCTAGCTTGGAGAGCTTATGAAAATAAGCTACATAGCTATTTTCGTGACACCTGATTTGATTTATCTTGTCATGTACTTTCTTTGTGAACAATTTAAACATATTGTTGGCTTATAATTGCTCTTGGAAAATTTAAAATGCATTTACCTCAATTGTCGTATTCCTCTTATGGTGTTTGATCTCTTGCTTTGAGGAGAGTTGTCAGAACCTGGAGTCAAGATAGATCTTTGATGTTGGTATGCAAATGCATCAATTTAGTTTTCAACTGCACGGTTCTTTCAAATCTATGTGTTTGGATTCAGTTTTGGTAGAGTCAAAAGTGATTATGAAGACTTAAAATTGATTTTTTTGTTGGTAATGTTTGTGAGTTCTCAATTACAAGACTTAAATTGCTCATGTTTTTGAGTTCTTCAAATTTATTATTCAACAATCAACTCACTTCAGGCGAACTTATCCAAACATAAATCCTTTAATCTTAAATCACAATTAGCTAAAATAAATTTTTGCCACATAGAACCAAAGCCACACTAATTTTAGTTTCAACATAAAATCCTTGGTGTATTTTTGTTGTACTGAAAAAATGTTTTGCCAATTTTAGGACAAATTGGGTATGCTCTTGTCCCTATGATTGCTAGGGGAGTGATGCTCGGCCCTGACCAGCCCGTGATCCTCCACATGCTTGACATCCCACCAGCAGCTGAATCACTGAACGGTGTTAAAATGGAGTTGGTGGATGCTGCATTCCCTCTTCTTAAAGGTTTGAGTTTTACTCTTTGCTAAATGTTACATGAACTTCTTGGACAGCCGTATTTCTGGTTTGAAGTTGGTTTGTGTTGGTTGATTAAATGCTTCACAAGATTAAAAGGTATTGTGAAAATTATTTGTTTCAGGTGTTGTTGCTACAACTGATGTGGTTGAGGGATGCACTGGAGTCAATATTGCTGTTATGGTTGGTGGGTTCCCTAGAAAAGAAGGTATGGAGAGGAAAGATGTGATGACAAAAAATGTCTCTATTTACAAGTCCCAAGCTTCTGCTCTTGAGAAACATGCTGCTGCAAACTGCAAGGTGGTCCTTTAATTCTGAACCCTCAAGCTTTTGTCTTAATTAATTTCAATTTCTAGTTCTGCCGCATTTTTTGTCAAAAAAATATGTTCCATTCTATGTTCTTCCTCCCCTTTTTCATGCATCTCTTTCAGACCTGTTTGGATTGACTTATTTGAACTTATCTACTGCCATAAGCAGTGAGACTGTTTGGGAGAGCTCATGAAAACAGTTTATGACATACATGTTCATGAGGTGCTTTCAGCTTATTTTCATAACCTCTCAAGGACAGCTTATGAAAACAGTTTGACTTTTTTTTTAGTGTTTCTTACAGAAATAGCTTATACATAAGCACTTACGCTGTAAGCGTTTAATTAAGTTGTTGGCTGATCTATTGGTTGAAGGCTATTATTGGCATGGTTTCTGTGTGATGGTGATATATGTAAAGCTAACATATTACTATTGCCGGTACTGATTTTATTTAAGTCTAATGCTAACAAAGAGATTGGTTTGAATACATTTGTACAATCCATGGGATTCTGTTGATTTGATCATGTACAAGATAGATGTTGAAATTTCACTTAAATTAGTTGGCTTCTTTGAAAGGTTCCACCTGGTTCATATGTGTATTTTGATCATGTATGGTGAAGTCCATGTGATTCCATTTGGGTGAAATTTGTTTCTTTTTACAGAAAATGAGTAGTCCTTTTTACATATTTTTGGAAACATTAATCACATTTTATATATTTACAGAAATATTTACATTTCTTTAAACTTGGTATCTTCATGCAGGTTCTTGTTGTTGCCAACCCAGCAAACACCAATGCATTGATCTTGAAGGAATTCGCTCCATCCATTCCTGAGAAAAACATTTCTTGTTTGACAAGATTGGACCATAACAGGGCACTGGGTCAAATTTCTGAAAGACTGAACGTTGAAGTTTCTAATGTGAAAAATGTTATAATTTGGGGCAACCATTCATCAAGTCAGTACCCTGATGTCAACCATGCAACTGTTAAAATCTCTTCTGCAGAAAAGCCTGTCCGTGAACTCGTAGCTGATGATGCCTGGTATGTCGATGGACAAATACCATGGCTCACAATATAAATTTTTTTTTTACATATCTATTACTTCTTCTTTTTTTTCCATTTTGCATTTGCTGAAGTATTGATATAATTTTCATCAAGGTTGAATGGAGAATTCATAGCTACCGTCCAACAACGGGGTGCTGCAATCATTAAAGCTAGAAAGCTTTCAAGTGCACTATCCGCCGCTAGCGCTGCTTGTGATCACATTAGAGATTGGGTTCTAGGAACTCCTGAGGTTGGTTATGTCTTGCTCAGCCTTTAATTCAAATTCTTTATATTGAATGACTTCAACTAAGGTTTATGTTTATCTTTTCATTGCAATATCATCAGGGAACCTGGGTATCTATGGGAGTTTATTCTGATGGATCTTACAATGTACCCGCTGGACTAATCTATTCATTCCCTGTCACAACTCGCAATGGCGAATGGCAAATAGTTCAAGGTAAGATTTTGATAAATTATTTACTGGCTCTTGAATTCTTATTTTATTCTATTTAGCCATAATATTATGTATCTGATGTAATTTTAAATTTGTCTAATTTTTTAACCAGGACTTTCAATTGATGAGTTTTCAAGGAAAAAATTGGACTTGACAGCAGAAGAGCTTTCTGAGGAGAAGGCTTTGGCTTACTCATGCCTCTCTTAGACAGCTTGTTTCCTTGTGTATTTGTCAATGGAGGTTCCATTGTTTGTCAATTCTCTCAATTTTGAATAAGGTTGCTCTAAGATATTGAGAAAACAATTGATGGATGGTTTTGCCTTTTATGCAAATCATCACTTGTATTGTAATTGTAATCTCTAATCCCTTCTATTAGAATGTTTGAGCATGTGTCATTTGAGTCAGGATTCATGACATCATTTGAAAGTTTATGTCTTGTGGAAAAAGTTTATAAAATCTCATTCAATTTGAAGACTATTTGATTTTTTTTAAGGATTCTATTTGATATTCTATCACACTATTTATTTTGAAATAGAAAATTATGTAAACTATACATAAATATCTATAATCATAATTAAGATACATACTGATATGTCATGTGTTTAAATTGTGTATACATTTTTATCAAGTCGGTATAATATGGTTTGATGAATGAATTTTTTAAATTCATATTTTATAAATAAATCTTAGTTTAATTACATATGTTCTCAATGTAAAAATATTCTACACGTGAATTTAAGGATGTGTTTGCTGCATCACTAAATTCATGTGTAAATTATTTTTACTCGGACATTTTATCTAAACCAAATGTGATTAAGTTATTAAAAATTGGTTATGTTTCATTTTTACTTCACAATTACAGCCATTGATAATTGATGGCACAAGATTAGTCAACAATATACGAGTTCATAAATAAACTTAGGGTCTTGCTAATTAGTGCCCTCACGGCAATGGTTAAGGAAACTATAGAAAATTTGTCTTGAAAATCTAAGTTTTGATTATTATTTTTTTGAAAGATAAGTTTTGATTTTTATTAAGTAATAATTACACAACTTTTTATAAAAAGTTACTTGTTTTAGTTGTTTAATCAATACCTTGAGGATACCGTTTAACATTCTCCGTAAACTTAAATGTGAACCAAACTCCTTCCAGCATAGAGGTTTATGTTAGTTGAAAAGTTGCCAAGTTATTAGTAGACGAGGATCTCATCATAATAGATGACTTGACTTATATAAATGGATTAGTCTTTTCCCGAACTCTTTTTCATTGGAAATTCTTATACGAATTTCTTGTATTGTGGTTTTAATTTACACACATTTTATCCTTGAATCCATTTATGAAAGGTGGATTTTAAGTTACATGAGTGGCATTGAAGGTCACTTTCATATTCCTTATGGTCCTTTTTTTTTCTCGCTGGGTTCTATTCCTTACGGTCTCATTATCACTTTTCTTATTCTCCATATTACTTATTACTTCATAGGACCAAGGAACAAAGTCTCCTCGGTGATGGCATCTTTTTATGGGACCAGGCTAATCAACCAAGTCACAAGTGGAATTTCCTGTGTTATCATCAAAGTGGATTAGCTTTAATACGACGTTTCATCTCTGTTAAATATAAGGATCTAAATGATAGTTAATTGTTAGAATATAGTGACCAAATTGATAATAAGTTTTTAAATATATGGATCAATTTGATAGTTCAATAGAGTTAGAGACGTTTTTAAAATTTTATAATTATATGAACTTATTTGATAACGTTCTACAAAGTTAGAGGTTAATTTGATATTTTTTTTTAAGAAGTTAAAATGGAATATATTACTAAAGTCTGGAAATTTCAGCATAAGAAGTGTCAAAACCTCAGTTGAAAGAGTATCTAACAAAATAAAAAGGATCAAAAGACAAAACCACCCAAATACAGATAAATACACAAACAAGGTAAAGGGTTCAACCACCACAAATGGTAGGAAAAAGCAAAGCTAGGACGGTTCGCTATCAGCCACCAGTATGATTGAAGTTGAATTTTATCTAGTAATTGATGAAACAATGCCTCTTTTTGGTGGAAGACATGGGCGTTTCTTTCGATCCAAATCACCCACACACAAGAAAGTCATATGAGATTAAAAGTTGAGTGGTTGCTTTTGGAAAACGCGCCTAAGGTGCCAAATTGATACAAATGATCTGACACATGTTCAGGAAACACTATGTGGAACCTAAGTCAGTGAGAAATATCATACCAAAGTTTACCAAAAGAATCACAAGAGAAGAATAAGTGTTTTGCATCTTCCAACATGCCACATCCACCTACACAAAACTAAGCGTTCGATTGTAAAATTTGTCTTTTAACTAAATTGTCTGTTGTTGGTAACCTATTACGCAAGAGACGCCAAGCAAAAAGACTGACTTAAAGGGACTTCCTTATTCCAAATTTCAGTTAAGTGATCAGCTGCTAAGTTGTTATTGGTTCATGACAACAAGTGGTTATACGCACTTGTATATTTGTTGGATGCATGTAATTGCCAAATCCACCTGTCAGAATGATTAAGCTACAAAACAATATTAGTTAAAAAATCACAACACTCCCGCACCTTCTCCTCCTCCCAAGCTAACAAACGACGTCGCCACTTTCAAGCTTCACCCTCCTCCCACCCAAGCGAATACATTTCAGCCGTCGTTGCCATTTTATTAGTAGCAAGATCAAAAAGGCGACTAAATCTATTTTTCAAAACCATGCCATCAATCAAAGGATCCCACCAAAATAAAGTTTGGGCACCATCTCCTACCTCCTGCCCAACATTAGCATCAAACCACCGACCACCTCCCACCCCTCCTCAACGATTATTCCTCCTACCTCCCTGTATCTTGCTGCTAAAAAGAATTAGTTACACACGGTAACTAAAAACTAATTACTAAAGATAAAAATATACCCTAGAAAATCAAGGAGAAGATAGAAACTCTCTTGAAGCTCCAAAGTTGCCTTCCTCTTGAACTGCCACAGTTCTGAACGAGAAATTCTGAATGAGGAAGACTAGTATTTATAGTGAGAGTTTCTAACTGGGTGTAGAGTAAAAATCAAGGCTTAACCCATAAAAAAGCATAAAATTACGCTTGCGCCCCTCACATTTCAAATGCTTGGAGTGCATGGAGCATGCCCAAGGTGCACCAAGTGCAACCTTGGATATGCCCAAGGTGCATGGTCAAGCTTCCCGGGTCCAGTTTCCCCGATTTTCGGCGTTTTTAGGTCTTCGTCTTCAAATAACTTGCCTCGGAACTTGGGAACATAATTTCTCCCACTGTAAAGTCTCCTGAGGCCTTTTGAATCTTCATTTTTGGTCTTCCCAAAGTCTTCACAAATCTTCGGATGTTCTTGATTTGCCGATTTGCATGATTTCTTCGTGAATTACTTCAAAACCCCCCTAAAATTGCTATGTTTCGGGAAAACTAGAATTATAGACTCAAATATAGAAAACATTACAAAAATCCGGAAATCATAGGCAATCGTTCTAATACTCCTCATTTTTGCTACTAAAAACTACTAAAATTGACTGAAAAACATGCTAAGAATAACGTAAGATGACATGTCATCACAAGACACAAATGAGCCCGTGAGTGATGTTGTCGTACCCAGTCTTGGGGG
>Ga0315914_1002318_pt1 | contig 29178 bp, 16 predicted proteins | sample MpolenodulesMG_FD_203920 | JGI IMG/M metagenome (GOLD analysis project Ga0315914, IMG submission 203920) | Medicago polymorpha root nodule microbial communities from Los Angeles, California, United States - elongated nodules | ecosystem: Host-associated > Plants > Roots > Nodule | place: USA...
GGTTCCGGCCGAGTCAACTGCATGACCGATCCAAATGTTGGCTCGAACCGGCCTACCCACCGGTTCACGGTCCGACCGGTCCGACCGGCCGGTCCGAGCCGAGTTTTAAAACTATGATACCATTAATCCAACAAACAAGGAAATAATTAACAATAATCCTTAAAACCTTTGCTTAGAAAAAACCTCCTTAAAAAAAAAAAAATCATTAAAACCTTTGCTTAAACCCCTTTTTTTTTTTGACGATAAAAAACCTTAAATACTTAACCATAATGCAATAGTTTGAGGAACAGAAAATTGTGCCTTTTCTTGCTTAATCAGCTCCATTTTTGTCCTCAATACAAGTTGTGCCTTTTCAACAGGATGCAGATGCAAAAATACAGATTGACAATACCCAATTTTACAATGAAACAAGAAAACCTAAATGAAAAAGACGTGGAAAAGAGGAACCTATGTTTAGAAATTGATCCTGCATCATACCAACTCAGAGAATTGGAAGTATATCCAGAGAAAATCAATGTCCAACACTATCTTTACAAGACGAACGAAGCCCATATGACTGAACTCAGAGTCGACCATAAGCAGCAAAGCGCGTCTGAAGCTCATGACGGATCGGAATACACTACTGATTGACAACTTAAATAACTGGTCATCTAGTCAATGAGTACATGCCGGACTAATATGTGGGTGTGTTCAAAGGGGTGTGTTAGAGAGTGTGACCTTAGCATTCCTCTAAGCATTATAGCGAACTAAAAATTATTGTTCTGAAACAAGTACATGCCGGACTAATATATAACTCATAAGACTATAAAGGTATGTTCAGTACCTTTTATAATAATGTATCCCTTTTGCGCCATAATCACAAGACTACCTACCCCTTTGAATTAATCCAAGTGTTGGATTGTCAATGGTTAAACAGAAAAATTAAGTTTTCCATTCAATGAGATGTATTGTAGTTTAGTGGTACTCATTTTGTAGTTATTAAGTATGAGACAGGTTTATTGATGTGACACACTTTCATATGAATAAACTATAGCATTTCAATAATGGTTGGACTGAAATATGATTTTATAACACAATTTTTGCTATACAATAGCAGACGTATTGTTGTTTACTCAATTCAGATTAGCATATTCAAAAAAAAATGTTGGCATTGGTATGGTTTGCAACATCAGCTTAGAGACCTTTTTGACCTTCTAATCTTGGGCGCAGAGGATGAGTAAAACTCAAGAACTTGTTTTGCCATGGTTTGCTGTAGTGTTATGTAACTTAGTTTACTATGTTGGTTCTTATGCAATATCTTAAACTGTATTTTGTATCTATAATCATTATTGAGACAATCTTTTGAAATTATGAACCTTATGCATAATAGCAAAGAATACTATGAGTATGAACTATGAACTGAAATAGCAATCTCATTTGTTGGAAATCTATCAATATAGTAGAAACAGATTTGGCAAGAATTTCAGAGAAGCAACAAAATTGAAACAGATCGATATTGCTTCTCTTTATCAGAAGCATCAATAGTAGTAATAGGATAAACCTTTTCAATATCAGAAGCGCAGTAATACGACAAACCTTTTCAATATCAGAAGCATAGTAATATCATAAACCTTTTCACTAGTTCATGAAAATTATAGTTATACGAGAGCAATTTATTGAACTAGTCCTTGAATTACCAACACAAGCTGAAGTAACTTTTGCTAATCTAACAAAAGCCTTCATATCAAAAGGAATCATCAGCCTAGGATCCAAAACTTCACTAAATCTCATGTCACCAACGATACTACCTCACATCTTCTTCCACTTCCAACAAAGTCACCCCTAAACCATAAACCCCGCTTTCCTTAGAACCACCACACCGCCCTTACCTTCATTCCAATATTCATCATCCATGTAACCAACAAACTCTATCTTACTGACCCCAAAAAATTTAAAAGTCCACAATATTAGAGAACTTAACACAGCCATGTACAATATTAGATGAGTCTAAATGAGGCTCAAGAAACAGTGATGACGAAATGGAAAAAGTCACACTTTCACCTTTCACCTCAGGTCCGAATTGTTTATGGATCCTCATTGTGTAAGCAGCATAAGTTACATAAAAAAGCCATAAAAGAACACGACAAGCATTCAAACATCTTGCACAATTTCAACAAAGCAAACATAAATAAAGCACTATCCATTCAAGCAAAAATCAAATAACATTCAAAACAAATTAAAATCAACCTTTCAAGCAACATAAATCAACCAAGCATAGAGTGAAAGAGATTAAACAACCTACTGGGAATGACTTAAGAAATTTCATCTTCACTAAGGAGTTGCAAGGAAGAAACAGCAGAGCTTTGTGATTCAATTCTACTCTCAATTATTTTATGTCTTTTTCCAATTTCACTATTCTGCCAATCACTTCCCATGCTTCACGATACCAAGAGTTCATACTTCCAATTTCACTATTCTGCCTATCACTTCTCATGCTTCATGATATCAAGAGCTCATAATAAAAGATAGATATCAGTAAAATGGTAAATACGAAAATTTCACAATCAAATTCTTCTTGTTTGGTATCACTAGTTATCTTAAGCTTGCCCAGTGTCATCGGGGAGTGAAAGCAGAGACTCTGTATACACCGCCATTTCGGATCTCATAAAGCAACGGCCACCATAGGAATGATACTCTTGCAATTGTCCTTTGTCATTAAGCTTCGCTAATCCACCATCAGCAACTGGTCCAACAATATCACCACGATTTGTAAAGCATACTGGGGAAAAACCCGGAGCGGGATAAAAAGAAAAATCAAGAGTCTTAGTCCAAGATGAATGCGCTGCGTATTCTTGCATCACCCATATCTTAATTTTAGAACTCTTCACAATCCATACACTGATAAGTCCGCCAAATACCATCAAATCATAAATTCTAAGAGAGTGACCACTATTAAAATCATCTGGAAGAGCTATCTCTGACAGTGTCATTTCCTTTAAATCATAGGCAATAATAACATTGCTTTTGGTCTCATAATTATAAACCAGCCAATGAATAGAACCATTCAAGAATGATCCGACTCTGCGACCACCTTGAGGGCTTGCAATATTCCTATAAGGCAAATCAGAATCAAACTCAATTTGTTCCCACTCATTAGCTCTCAATGAGAAAATCTCCAAGTCAATTGAACTATATACAGAAGGATTGGTATAATTGTATTTGTATGACCCCACAACTATCATGTAATCATCAGTTGACACGTCGTATCCCAAACCATGCAACAAACTGAAAGTTCTGTTATTGGCATTGAAATAGGAATGGGAGGCAATAGTTAAAGGAGACAGATGTATTCGTTTGTGGACACGAGTGGATGGATTCCATATGTAGAAGTCTCTGTAAAAATCCAAAAACAGAAACCCTCTACAGGAACCTCTAATTTCCGGATAAGATCGGGGACACAAAAAATCAGGCTGTTGTGAAGATGCAGAATCATCGTCAAGACATGCATGAAAATCTATAGATAGGGTTTCAGAACCAAGTCTTGCTATAAACAAAAGTCTGGGTGATGCAGCAAGTTGAAAATGTGAAATTGCAAAATGAGGATCAGAAATGAGAGAAAGCCATGACTTACAAACGCACTTACAACGCAACAGAGTCTTCACCGACAACTTCAACAGTATTTCCGTTATCACTTCTACCGGGAGAGGCACTCTCTTCGCCATCTTTGGTAATGAAGATAAAAACCCTAATTTGGTTTTGTTTCAAATTGCAAATAGCTAAATGCACCTCCCCTCAAATTGGTATTTTTCTTTGCCCACAATTTGGGGATCTTTGATTTAATTTAGTTTATGTTTGGTTTTGTAACGATAATAATTGATTTTAAGTGTATTGATTTTGGTTTGTAGTTGACGCGTGAACACATTGTTAGCTACATTTGTAAAATAATTATACACTGACATAACATATTAATTAAATTTATAATTTAATATGAATGAATACTATTTCGTGACATATTTATTAAAAACTTCAAAACCCAATCAATTTCGGGTATTCTCTTTAAATTTTAAATTTTTTTTTTGAAAAAAAAAGTATTCTCTTTAAATGAATGGTAATATATTGTCTCATAAGTCCTAGTTCAATTGACAAAAATGGCAAAATTGTTAAGCCAGATGTCATGACAGGATTCAAACTCCGGTACCTCCACGATGAGGATGAAGTTGGGGGTAGAATTGGAAAATTTATGGTATGTAAGTTGATTGATAAATCTGAAACAAATAATAAATTTGTAAATTATTTCAGAAAAATGGCTTTTGCCATGTATTTCTTAATAGAATGTATGGTATGAGATAACCTGAACACAACCTACAATACCAAATCATTTAGGTGGTCTAAGTTGGACCAAAACATACACGGGTCCAAACTAAAGGGACCCTACTATGAAACAATCTCTTAAAATATATGTTTGGTATGAGTGGGTCGTACAAAATTGAGATGTATTGCTGTTTAGTGACATTCACTAGTCATTACTCATTTTGTAGTTATTATGAGATTGGTTTATTGATGCAGCACTATCACTCGTGTGAATAAAACTGTAGCATTTCAATTATGGTTGGTTTGAAATATGATTTTAGAGATGCACAATTTGCTACAATAGCAGATGTAGTGTTTACTTAATTCAGTTAACATATTTTAAAAAAAAGGTTGGCATTGATTCGGTTTGCAACATGACCTCGGAGACCTTTTTTTTCCTTCTAATCTTGGCCAGAGGATGAATAATAGCAGAACCTGTTTTGCTATGGTTTGTAGTGGTAGTTATGTAACTTGGTTTACTATGCTGGTTCTTATGCAATATATTAAATTGTAATTTGTATCTATAATAACTTGGTTTATTATGTTGAGACAATCTTTTGCAATAATGCACCTTATGCATCATAGTAAAGAATACACTATCACTTAGCTTCAGACTGTCTCACTATACAATGTAGTTGAAACAGATTTCGCAAGATTTTCAGGTATCCCCAAATTCTAACATATTTGATTGTTTCTCTTTATCAGAAGTTTCAAATTCAATAGTAGTAATACGACAAACCTTTTCAACTAGCTATCAAATGAGTAAGGCATTATAATACCATTTATCTGAAAGGAAAAACAATTGTAAAATCAACGATATTGTTAGGGACAAAGTGTTGGGCGATAAAGAATTAACACAAGAATAAATTATGGATCCTTTGAATGTTCTTTATAGTTAGGAGTGAAGAAGAAATGGAAAAAGTCCTATATATACATCACCTTTCCTCTCAGGTCCCAATCATTTATGGATCCTTACTGTGTAAGTAAAATAAGTTACGTAACAAAGCCATAAAAGAAAGCAACATTCAAACATCTTGCAGAATTTCAACAAAGCAAACAAACAGAAAGCACTATCCATTCAAGTAAAATCAAACAAAAAACTAATCTATCATTCGAAACAAATTAAAATCAACCGTTCAAGTAACATAATTCAACAAAGCATAGAGTGAAAGAGATTAAACGAGCTATTGGGAGCTGCAAGGAAGAAACAACAGAGTTATGTGATTCGTGAACTGTCATTTGAGTTGCTGATAAAGATCAGCTCTACTCTCAATTATGTCATGTCTTCTTGCAGTTTCACTATTCTGCCTATCACTTCCCATTCTTCATGACACCAAGAGTTCAAAATACAAGATAAATATCAGTAAAATGGTAAATACGAATATTTCACAATCAAATTCTTCTAGTTTGTTATCACTAGTCATCTTAAGCTTGCTCAGTGCCATGAGGGAGTGAAAGCAAAGACTCTGTAGGATCTTACAAAGTAACAGTCATCATGGGAGCGATGCTCTAGCAGCTGACCTTTGTCAGTAATCTTCACTAATCCCCCATCATCACTTGGTCCAACTATATCACCACAATTTGTAAAGCATACTGGAGAAAAATCTGGAGCAGGATAAAAAGAAAAATCAATAGTCTTAGTCCAAGATCTCCACTTTCCATACACTGATAAGTCCGCCAAAAACCATCAAATCATAAATTCTATTAGAAAAATCATCTGGAAGAGCTATCTCCGACATTGTCATTTCCTTTGTATCAAAGGCAATAATAACATTCCTTTCGGTCTGATAATTATAAACCAGCCAATGAATAGAACCATTCAAGAACGACCCGACTTTGAGACCAAATCCAAAGCTATTAGCATTCCTATAAGGAAAACGAGAACCAAACTCAACTTGTTTCCAGTCATTAGCTCTCAATGAAAAAATCTCCAAGGTCGTCGAATCAGTATTCCAACCATCGCAGTTTGACGATCTGTGAAGCCCCCGATACTACAAAATGGATGACGTATCGTATCGCCCGCGTCACCGATATTTGTCCGATACTTCCCGATACGTATCAGGAGAGTATCCGAAGATTAAATTTTTTTTTTTTAATAATAATTATTCGATATTTCCTGATACGTATCAGGAGACCTATTAGGAGAATATCTGATAATTATCCTGCACTTATACCTGCCCCGATATTTCCCAATTAATGTTAACTAAAATAACTTAACTCTTGAGTATTGATGTGTTCTTTTTTGGATATCGTGCTTCTTTTTTGGATAGATAAAGTATAGCCCTAACAAATATAGTATAGCACTCTAGTGCTCTTTTTGGGATATATTGTGTATGTAATTGACTAATCATCATCGTCAATATTATTTATATTTATGTTGATGTGCTACGAGCCTATGACCGGTTTCTTTTGTTTGTTAATATATTTGCATATTAAAAAAAATGGTTATAATTATATTGTACATTTAATTATATAATTTTTTTATTAACGTATCTCAGCCGTATCGTATTTTGATTTTTGAAATTTTTCCGTATCGGTGCAGTATCGTATCTCGTATCCAAACTTCATAGTCGACGATATAGCATCCCTCAAAAATTATACTCCTGACCTCTCTCCTAAAAAAAAATACCCCTGACCTCTCTCCTCCAAGATTCAACCCATCGCCTTAGTCTATGGAGCTTCCGTTCTAATCCTCCAAAATTCAAACCAAGCCTTCCACGATGTAGATTCTATGTTGGTGGTGCGTGTGTGTAACATTTGGTTGGTCTTTGCTACTCTTCTTTGATTTTTGGTTATGTTTATATCTTTTGAGATCTCCGGTTTTAATGCGTTTGAGTTGCCAGCATCATACCATGGGTTTCGTTCCGTCATTTAAAAGACTCGTCGCATCTTCGTGCTGATTCATCTCGATGTGGTTAACAAGTTTAAAGTTGCTCCATCAACTTCTAATATTATTTCTCAAATAGATCCGGCTCTCCGTCGCTCGGCTGTCCTGACCTTCACCTAACCTTCTCTTGACTAGGGAGTTTGTTCGCTTAAATTTTAACCACTTATCTTTTCATGTCGGCTAACAAGATAATTATTTTTAAGTGTAAACAGAAACAAAGAGAGCAGGTAATTTATATAAAAACGACGTGTAAAAACAACAAATTTTACGCTCCCAACCCACAATCATGGATCTGCCGCTGATTATAACTTAATTAAAAACAATACTAAAATATGAAAAATCCAAACGAGCTTTTACAATGACTCATTGAATTTGTTTCTTGAATTATTAATGTATTTTTTGACGAATCTATATAACAATATTAAATCTTTTAAGCGAGAATTCATTGTTGGCTTGGTAGTTTATGGTGCCGTTTACGGTAGGAGAGGTGAATAGGTCTCCTACCGTAGGAGACTGTGTAAAAGACAATTTTTTTTCCTTTCCAAAAAGTCATTTTGGAAACATGTTGTTCGAGATAAATTCTATTTAAGTTATTCAATTAACTAGAGGGTAATGTTGGAATTTCCTCTTCAATAAATAATTATTTTCTCATAACTCAGCTTCGTTCCTATTCCTTGAACACCATTCTAACATTCTTTGCTATTGGTTTTATTCATCTTCATCACATCCATCTTTTTTCCATCATAATCACTTCTTCACCACAAACATCACAGCCAAGAAAAAATTATTGTTAACAATAACACAAAATCAAAAATTAATTTCCAGATCTGTTTATAATACCCAGATAAATTTTCTCTCAAACACAAATCCAATTTCTTTACCTCAACCCAAACTCATTTCTTTGATAGATCTGAAAAAGAAAAAAAAACGAATTTCAACCATTAAAAAAGAAACTCCATTGCCGGTTTTGTAGAAGGTAGCGCTCCAAAAGCCCCTTTTCGCTTAATTTTTTGAGATCGTCATCTACAATCAATACAACGAACCGATGATTCCGCTTCCATTTCTAACTCATTCGTTGTTTAAAATTGGTTTGGTATTTTGTGATTTTCACTTAATTTTCCGTTGTTTAATTTTGTGAAATTGGTTTGGTATTTTGATTCCAAAACAACAAACCATAAGTTAAAATTAGGAATTGGGATTCATTCCCTTGTGATTTTGCTATTAGGATTTTCCGAAGAAATTGAAGGTTTATCGTAATCCTCTGCTTTGTTATTCACCCATATAGTGTACTATCTTATTAATTTTCATAATTTCTTACAGATACTTTTTATGAGAAAGGCTAGTTAAATTAAACAAAATTCCAGATTTTAATAGTTAAAAATATTTTATCGAATTGCAGTAAAAAAAATATTATTGAATTAATTAGTTAGTAATGAAAAATATTATTAAATTAATTAGTTAGTAAAGACCAAGAACTATTAAATGTGTGAGCATGTTGGGAACATATGCAAAAGAAAAGAAATGCTTGCTGGTGGGAGAAATGTTTGATGTGACTCCTAGAGAATAAACAAGGCACATGAGTTTGTATGAGCTTGTTGGGATTTTTCCAATTTTACCAACAATACCAAAAACACCCTTTTTAAAAATGAATATAAATGTTTAAATAACACAATCTTAATGAATTATATGACATGTAAATCTCAGCCATTCAAAAGTTTTCAACGACATCCAATAGTTGACATCTGTTTTGTAAAAAAAAGTAAAAATCCAAATCTCCTACGGTAGAAGACCTAATGAGATCTCCCACGTAGCCTTTGCCGTAGTTTATATAGTTGAACTGGAAGATGCCTTATTCACAACTTCACACCAAATTTTTTTGTTGTCAAAATAAAACAATACCCCAACAACAAAATAGATACAAATAACTTACTACCAAACAACACTTTCCATTCCAAATCCCATATAAATATCCTTAATTTTTTTTTTACAATGCTTCGATGTCGTACTTATTGGTTCAATCGAACGTGGCTGATTCTTATAGAAACAAAACATGAAAATAGTATCTATCCAAAAGATTCCAACTCAGAACCTGACACAAAAACACAAAACTGCTTTGACACATGAGTGTTGTGTATTAAAACACTTAAACTTATCTCCTCCTCAATTGGATGTTACTTTTGTAACACCAATTTTGTGTGTTATCTAACTTCAATGGCTTCTCATCTTACTCTTCTTCATGCTCCTCCTCCTCCTCTTTCACTTCAAACAAAAACCTTTCATTCCAAATATATTACCATAAAACCACTCAAACCAACTACGACTTTTTCTTCATCTTGTTCTCTCTTTCCATGTTCCTTAAAAACAACACATAGAGGATCATGTTCTTCATTCATTGCATGTTCTTCTTCAAATGGTAGAAGTCCAAATGATTCAGTGGATGATGGTGTTGTTAAGAGTGTTGACCAGCTTCTTGAAGAGAAAAGACGAGCTGAATTGTCTGCTAAAATTGCCTCAGGTGAATTCACTGTCAAACAAGAATCTGGGTATGCTTCAACAACCATAAAGTTTCCAATTTTTCATTCTTTCTTTCATTTTTTGTCTAAATTCAATGATGGGTTGGTACTGAATAATATCCTCATTATCTATAGTGTATAATTTGATTTGGGCACAATTTTTTTTTTTTTTGTGGGTTTGATATAGTTTACCTTCTATATTAAAGAAGAGCTTGTCAGATTTGGGAGTGTCCAATGAGATTCTGGAATTTTTATTTGGTTTGTATCCCAAAATTCCTGAGGCAAAAGGGTCAATTAGCGCTATTCGAAGTGAGGCCTTTTTCATTCCATTGTATGAACTTTACATCACATATGGTGGGATTTTCAGGCTGAATTTTGGACCAAAGGTTAGTTAAGTCTTTTTTCTAGCTGAAATTTAGTTCATTTCTTTTTGAAAACAATGTCTAATAAGTTATATGGGATAGTTGACTAAGGTTCGACTCATTTTCTCTACCTTCTGTCCGTGACAATTGCATAACTTAGGTTTGTTTGAATCAAAGGGTCCTTCATTGGGTAGGTGATTTTAATCACCTATGAAACACTGACATTGACACCAGACACGACACTGACACTATAGGTTGATAGCCGTAATAAATAATTTGAGAAAATAGAAGTAATCACATGTGTCGATGTCAATGTGGACACTAGACACACCTTCAATTTGAAGTGTTGGTTACATAAGTGCTTATGTATAATAAGCTGTTACCATAACAAGCACTAATGGTCATTTGGCAACCGTCACTGAGGGAAGCTATGAAAACAAGCTGAAAACAACTATCATAAGTTGTTTTCATGTACTCTCACAAGTGTTTATGCCAACAGATAAACTGAAATTAGTCAATCCAAGAAGGCCCAATGTCTTATATGGGATAGTTTATTCTGTCCATGACAATTGCATAACTTAGGTTTGAATTAAGGGATCCCTCATTGGGTAGGTGATTTGTAATCACACTGATTATTTGCCATGGCAATGGAATGGGGAGAGACTATCCTCACCTTGAACTTTACTATGTCAATCAATAATAAAAGGCGCTTTATATGGGATAACTGAGTTTCCTTATTGGTTATCTTGCAGTCCTTTCTGATAGTATCGGATCCGGCTATTGCAAAACACATATTGAAAGACAATTCAAAGGCTTATTCTAAGGTAATCAAATCAATAGTCAACAATGATTGGCACTGTGCAATTATTTTTCAGCTCCGGCGCTTCTTCCTTACATTGTTTGCTACATCTCCATGTGCAGGGTATCTTGGCTGAGATCCTGGATTTTGTAATGGGGAAAGGGCTTATCCCAGCTGATGGGGAAATATGGCGAGTTAGACGGCGTACTATTGTCCCAGCATTGCATCTGAAGGTTTTCTAGTGTTCTTGGACTGATTTATTTAAAGTCAATGTTTGAAACATATCTTAGATAGATATTTCTAAGCTGCTAATGTCATGAATCAAAGGGTTCCTTGGAAAAACTAATGTAGGTTAGAATGGTTATCGGTTATAATTGAGTTATTTGAGGAATACTCGAAACTTTAAGAAGCTAGGTAGCATTGTTACCTAATGAAGGTACATAGATTCACCAAACAATATTGATCACCATTAGAATGTCATTTATGACATTTGAATCTATCCATTTGATGCTGTTGAGAGATGCTTGCAACTTTATTTTTTTGCTTAAATCTGCAGCTTATCTATTTTGCTCTTGATTTCATTTCTTGAATGTGATTATATAGTTTGTAGCAGCTATGATCGGCCTTTTTGGACAAGCTACGGACAGGCTCTGCCAGAAGCTAGATACTGCTGCATCCGATGGAGAAGATGTTGAAATGGAGTCACTTTTCTCTCGATTGACGTTGGACGTCATTGGGAAAGCAGTATTCAATTATGATTTTGATAGTTTATCAAATGACACTGGTATAATTGAGGTAACTCTTTTGGAATATTCCTTTACTCAGGCGTATGTAGGTATATAGATATGGAAGCAATTGCCCCCACAAGATAATTGTTTTTTTACTTAAAACTTAAAAGTACATAATACATTTTTCTCCCCGTAGAGAAATAGATGTTGTCCCATTAAGCAGCCCATATCTCCTCGGTCCAGTTTCGGTTTTCAAAATATGAAATATATGAAGACCAAAACCCAATATATTTTTCCGTTTTTTTCTTCTTCATGAAATTATGTATTTTGTAAAAACTTATAAAATCTTTCTTCCGTAAAAATATTATAGACTATTTTCTTGCCAACATTCATGAAAGTTTCTGGATCCACCACTTTTTACCCTTCTGTCATTTTTTATGTAACTGTTTACAATATATCTTGCTTTTTCTCAGTGAAGTTAATTGTTGCACTTTACCTAATTAGTCAGGCTGTTTATACCGTACTGAGAGAAGCAGAAGATCGAAGCATTTCTCCAATTCCAGTCTGGGATCTCCCAATATGGAAAGACATATCCCCGCGTCAAAGGAAGGTTACTGCAGCTCTCAAACTTGTCAATGATACACTTAACAATCTCATAGCAATATGCAAGGTAATTTTCTCATTACAGTGACACAAGCGACAAGCCTATCTTCTCAAAATAGGTTCAGGTTAATTCAGTAACTTGATACCTATGTTTTTAGCTTAATTTTTCAGATATATTGTGGAATAGTGAGATAGTTTTAATCCTGTCGTGCAATTCTCTATTGATTTACCACATCTAGGTCTTGTATTTTCCATCTACAATGTTTCATGGAAATTGGTGCACTTGATATCTGATGATTATTCTTATTTCCACTTATGAGTTAGATTAGAGGAACTGCTATAATTTCATCTTTAAAGCACATATTTTGAATCTTACGTAGGTTACCAGAATATGGGTATTCTTCTTATATGATATCTTGGTCTTGCAATATACATAGTTTTGCACAACAAAGATTACTTCTCTGATGTTGCATGCAATAGTTTTCCGATATGCTTTTCAAAACTTAAGAAATTTAAGATACAAACTTTGATTTGTATGTTAAATAAATATCACTTCTACATATAAATTTAATGCTGTCATTAACCAGCTCTTCGTAGAAACACACTTCAGTGATTCATCTTTTTACTATTGTGGACCTTTAATACTACAGCTCTATATGTTGTTGTTTCATATATGTTTTTCAATTATCATTAAACAGAGAATGGTGGATGAAGAAGAGCTACAGTTTCATGAAGAGTACATGAATGAACAAGATCCAAGTATTCTTCACTTCTTGTTGGCGTCAGGAGATGATGTATGTGGACTACTTCATAAATTGCATTAGTCAATAGAGAAACTTGTTGTAAGTGCAAACTATGAAAGTAATGACTTCTTGTAGGTGACAAGTAAGCAACTTCGTGATGACTTAATGACAATGCTCATTGCTGGACATGAAACATCAGCCGCTGTTTTAACTTGGACCTTTTATCTTCTTTCAAAGGTAATAAATATGTGGCTATGGTTAAATAAAATAAAATAAATATGCATTTTTGTATCTATACCTATACATATGTGTGTGCTTGTGCGTGTACGCCGTGTAATAAAACATTGCAGTTATTTCTTCACATAACCTCAGACTAAAATATGCACACTTGACTTATTTCTTCATTGTGATTTATAAAACTGAAGAATTAATGTTATAATGCAGTAGTGGCTAATAGCCTAACACAATAATATTTTTTCTTTTTTATACTGGCTGCAGGAACCTAGTGTCATGTCCAAGCTCCAAGAAGAGGTTTCATGAGATCCTTAGCTTTCACAGTAGTATCAAAGTATCATATTAGATTTCCGGTTCATAAGAATAGGATAATATATACATTTTCACAGGTTGATTCTGTACTTGGTGACCGATTTCCAACTATTGAAGACATGAAGAAACTTAAATATACAACTCGAGTGATCAATGAGGTATAACGATTGCATACCTCCCGTCATGTTTAAATTGATTATTTTTATAGCTAGCTAGTGATGGACTTTTCTAAATATACACAATTTTCAGTCACTGAGGCTTTATCCACAACCGCCTGTGTTGATTCGTCGCTCTATTGAGGATGATGTTCTTGGAGAGTATCCTATAAAAAGGTAATTCGTAAAAATATCATCTTGTTTAGCTGGTTTAGAACAGTTTTGCCATTTTTTTTATTTAATAGTCTTCATTTTTCTTTGTTTCATCTTCGACTTTCTCTTAGTATTGACTTATTGACCAAAAATGTTAGTTCAAAGTTCTTGGCTATAGAGTATACTACTCTAACCTACTTAAGGTTTGATAAAATTACTCTAAACAAAACACGATCATCTCTATTATCGATTTTTATATGTAAATAGACCCTGTCGAATTTGTCCATGCACAGTTCGCGATAATTTTTTTCTTCTTTTCAATATGTGATATATTGAGAGTCTTTCTTTCTGATATTTGGTGACTTTATCTCATTAATTATTTGCAGAGGAGAAGATATTTTTATATCCGTGTGGAACCTGCATCGCAGTCCAACACTGTGGAATGATGCTGATAAATTTGAACCTGAAAGATGGCCATTAGATGGACCTAACCCTAATGAGACAAACCAAGGCTTCAAGTATATTACCTCTATTTAATCAATTTGCATTGTTTATAATATACAGGCAAATAATTATGTTATTCTTTCTTGTAGATATCTTCCATTTGGCGGAGGGCCGCGAAAATGTATAGGGGATATGTTTGCTTCATACGAGGTATGTCCATGTTAACTGTTGTGTTGTTAAATCTTTTGGTTATCCGACGAGCTAGTTGGAGAACCATGTTATTGTATGAATGGATTCAGTTTTCTCAAGACTTGTTGAGAGAAAATGCTGTGCACATACTAATGGTAATTTTTGTTCATATGCTTTTATAATGCTTATTGTAAAGGTTGTAGTAGCACTTGCAATGCTTGTTAGACGGTTCAACTTTCAAATGGCAGTTGGAGCTCCACCAGTAAGTTTGTTACTTTGTTGTGATATTTTCAAGGTTTTATGAAGTTTCTAAATATTATTGTGAAATTTTTCTTTGTATAATTATGTTTTTAGTCTGCCAACTTTTCCTAATATTTGGTTTTGGTCCCTAATGTTTAAAAAGGACATTATTGGTCCCCAATGTCGTGAAATGTTTTCCTAATACTGTATTTGGTTTTGGTCCCTATTGTTTAAAAAGGATATTATTGGCCCCAATGTTCTGAAATCTGCTACAAGTTACAATTGGTTGTAGTCGTTTTATTTTAGTCCATACAGTATAATTTGTTCTCTCATTTTAGTCCTTGTAATATCTTTTTCTTCGTTTTATTGCCTAAAATCAAGATTAAATATCATAAATATTACATGGACTAAAATAAATCATCTTGAATTAATTATTGCATGCATATTTTCAAGATATCAAGGATGAAAAAGTTACTTTTTGTTTAAAAGACTAAAACCAAACATTAACATAAGTTGGGGGACTAAGAACATATTAACTCTTTTTTGCCAAAGATAATGATTGATTGCTTGAACTCCCCTTAATTGCATTTTAAGGTTAACTGTGTTGAAACAAATAACTGTGTTTGGGATGGCGTTGAACAACATAAACAAGTTGTTCCAACGCCACCGCAAACACGCTTTCATGCTACCATGTGCTGAATGGCAAGTGCTAGCTTGTCAACTGTCATGATTTGACTGAAATCCTCTTACTAACTCAACTCATTGTGTTTTTATAGGTTGTGATGACTACTGGAGCCACAATTCATACAACACAAGGATTGAACATGACTGTAACACGCAGAATAAAACCTCCCATCGTTCCCTCATTACAGATGTCAACATTGGAAGTGGATCCATCCGTGAACATTTCTGATAAAACCGAGGAAATAGATCAGAAAGGCCAAGTTTATGAGGCTCAGAAGTCCTGATTTCTGGAAATGGATCCATACAAGATAAAATGGGTACAAATAGAGTTATTTTCTATCTTCCTAGTGAGTTACTTATTTAGTTCCTTTCTCAAAAGGAAGAGAGAGTCAAGTCCTTCAAATCCTTCTCATCTTCACAATTCTTAGTAAATAGAGTACAACAATTCACAAATCATTTCTTATCGAAAAAGCTTCTAAAGAAATATAGTATTCAAGTCAATTGAGATTATCATCTATTATGTAGAGTCAGCAATACTATGAACGTGGATCAAAGTTACAAGTTTTATTCTATATATACATTTATAGTTGATTTATAGTTGGTATTTGAATATCCATTTGTTACTAAAACGAAGGACCAAACTAGTCTTATATGGACTAATATTGATGATTGCTAAAATGAATTATCGGGAACGAAAGCATTTGAAGATATTGAATAGGATAATCGGTTTCTTTTCTTTCACGTAACAACATTTTGCTTATATGTTTTCCTAACACTTAAGCTAATTATTAGGAAGAAAATTATCCCGTCTCTTATAAAATTTGAAGTGAATCATTTTGATCACTTCTTGGATGAGTAAGTCTAATAAGTTTTGTAGGAAGTGTGCACTTCGAATACACTAAGGCTTCGTTTGGTAAAACTAAGTTATAAGCTAGTGAATGTCAGGAATCAAGAAGATTTTCTATTGAACAAAAGAATGATTTTCTGTTATAAGTGTTTTCACTCATATATTCAATAGCTACCTGATGCTATATATATGGTACATATAATTTCTGATACATGAATAACAGAAACATAACTAGCTAGCATAGTTTTGGGATAAGGCCCAACAAATCTAATTCTAAGCCCAATAATTCCTCCCTTAAACTGGAGTACTTGTACAACAGTTTAAATCTCTTCAATACTACACATTCCAAGCTTTGCACGCATCGTCAGAAACGTATCAAGTTTCACAGGCTGTGTGATAATGTCTGCCAGTTGCTCACTAGTATCACAGTAACTCAACTCTATCTTGCCTTCTTTAGTTAAATCCCTCAGAAAATGGAATCTAACATCAATATGCTTGCATCTGCCATGCATAACAGGGTTTTTTGAGAGCTTTATAGTTGAACTATTATCACACATCAGAGTTAGGCACTTCCTTTGACACTGTTTTAGTTTCCTTAGAATTCTCTCAAGCCAAATAGCATGACTCGCACAGAATGCAGCAGCAACAAATTCTGCTTCTGTAGTAGACAAAGTCACAATTGGTTGTTTTTTGGATGCCCAAGACACAACACCTGATCCAAGTGAGAAAACATACCCTGATGTGCTTTTCCTGTCATCGATATCGCCAGCATAATCACTGTCTGTGTAACCAATCAGCTCACCATTACCCTTTCTTTTGTACAAAATGCCGAACTTTTCTGTACCCTTAAGATATCTCATAATTCTTTTGACTGCCTGAAGGTGAGATTCATCTGGTGCTTCCATATATCTGCTAACAAGGCTGACTGCATACATGAGGTCAGGTCTGGTTTCCGTGAGATACATTAGACTTCCTACCATTTGCTTGAATTTCTTAGCATCTACCTTTGCTTCATTGCCCTCTTTTGTGAGCTTGTTGCATGGCACAATGGGATTCCCAACAGCTTTGCTATTGCTCATCCCAAATCTATCCAGCACCTCTCTTGCATATTTGCCTTGACTAATGAATATTCCCTTTTCACTTTGCATTACTTCCACACCCAAGAAGTAGCTCATTTTCCCCAAATCTGTCATGTCGAATTCCTCATGGATGCTTTAAGTTCCTCAAACATCTTCTCATCATTACCAGTAAAAATGAGATCGTCTACATAAAGACTAACAATCAGAATTTCCCCTTTTTCTTTTAATTTTACAAACAAGGTGTATTCAGACACACATTTCTCAAATCCCTCCTTGATGAAATAGTTTTCTATCCTTGTGTACCAAGCTCGTGGAGCTTGCTTCAGTCCGTACAAGGCTTTGTTCAATTTGTAAACTTTATCCTTTCCTCCCTGCTTGTAATACCCCTGTGGCTGCTCTACATATATGTCTTCATTCAATTCACCATGAAGGAAAGCACTTTTCACGTCAAGTTGAAACACACTCCATCCTTTATGAGCTGCCAATGCCAATACAGTTCTTATGGTATCCCACCTTGCAACCGGAGCAAAAACATCAGTGTAATCAATTCCATACTCTTGAGAATAGCCCTTAGCCACAAGCCTTGCTTTGTGTTTATCAATCTCTCCTTTCTCATTTAATTTTGTTTTGAACAGCCATTTCACACCAATTATTCTAGCACCAACAGGAGGATTGATTAACTCCCATGTTTTGTTCTTTTCAATTGATTCTAATTCTTGTTCCATAGCTTTCTTCCACTTTTCATGCTTACTAGCTTCTTCAAATGTCAACGGATCAACTGATTCTGTGAACCCAACAAAGTTCTGAACTTCATCATTCTCTTCATCTGTGCTAGTATGATCTCTGTAGTGATCATTTAGATAGGCCGGTGGTCTCCTATTTCTTTCACGATTCTGATTTACATTATCTTCAGAATCCGACTCAGCAGTTGGAGTTGCTTGGTGTATAGTGTCTGCAGCTTCTGTTATTACTTCATTATCACTGTTTTCTTCATTATCTTCTAGATCAGCAAGTTCAGATTGATCTTCTTTCCCTTTCTTAGACCAGTTCCACATGCCTTGTTCATCAAATACAACATCCCTACTTATTACAATTTTCTTAGAGATAGGATCAAAAAGCCTATAAGCCTTTGACTCTTCACTTACTCCCAGAAGAACACACTTACTGCTCTTGTCATCAAGTTTCTTCCTTTGGCTATCTGGAATGTGAGCATATGCTAAGCAACCAAAAATACGGAAGTGCTTTACAGAAGGCTTCTTGCCACTCCATGCTTCTTCTGGAGTTGAATTCTTCACTGCAATTGTGGGACTTCTATTCTGAACATATACTGCCCAATTTACCGCTTCGGGCCAAAACTCCTTTGGAACCTTTTTCATAGAGAGAATGCTACGCACCATTTCCATGATAGTTCTATTCTTTCTTTCAGCCACCCCATTCTGTTGAGGGTTGTAGGCTGCAGTCAGTTGCCTTTTTACACCATTCTCACTACAAAACTTCTCAAATTCTTTTGAGGTGAACTCTCCACCTCTATCTGTTCTTAGACATTCAATATTTTCACCACATTCATTTTCAGCAATAACCTTGAATTTCTTAAAGCATTCTAAAGCAGCGGATTTTTCAGACAAGAAATACACCCAAGTTCTCCTAGTCATATCATCAATAAATGTGATGAGATACCTCTCACCACTATTTGAAATTGGATTGATAGGACCACAAATATCAGCATGAACAAGCTGTAGTTTCTTTGATGCTCTCCAGGTACTTTGTTGAGGAAAAGGATTTCTATGTTGTTTACCAACTAGGCAATCACTGCAAACTGTGTTAGATTTTGTGATATTTGGGAGTCCATCTACCAATTCATTCTTAGCAAGAAATTCCAGTCCCTTGAGACTAAGATGCCCATATCTGCAATGCCATAGGTGTGTAGTATCTTCGCTAGTCATTCTAAAGCACCTTTCAAGCACAGGTGAGGCATAGATGGGAAACATTCGATTTGATGACATTTTAGACTATAGCAGTAATCCCTTTTGTTTATGATAAACCTTGCATTTATTTTCATTGAAAACAACCTCTAAATTTCTGTCTTGAAGTTGTCCGATGCTTAGAAGGTGATTTTTCAATTCAGGTATATAGAATACATCTATGACAGTATGAACTCCATCCTCTATTTTCAGGTTTATGCTACCCTTTCCCATAACATACATTCTCGAATTATCACCTAACTTTACAGTAGTTCTATAATTTTCATCAAGATCGTAAAACCATTCCTTGCAGCCACACATATGATTGCTACACCCAGAATCAATAAACCATACCTGTTTCTTTGAGAATTTATCTGATTCAGTTTGAGCCATTAAGAGCATTTCTTCTTAGTCATCGAATTCAGCATAATTCACATTCCCATCTGAATTAGAGCACTCATACTGATAGTGCCCAAATCTGTGGCATTTGAAGCACTCAATTTGATCCTTATTGAAGAATTGTCTTCCTCTACCACGACCTCCTCTGTTACTGTTTCTTCCTCTTCCTCTGCTTCCCATTCTTCCAGAATTAATCACCCTCAATGCTTGTTCTTCATGGACCAGTAGACTACTTTGTAATTCATCGATTGTGAGGGTAGTGACGTTGTTTGATTCTTCAATTGAACAAACCACATAATTGAATCTTGCAGTCATAGATCTGAGAACACCGTTTGTTCCATGATTTCACCATGCGCCTTCATCTTGTTAGCAATCGAGAGAAATACTCTTCCACAGATTCCCCCACAGTGTCAAGGGGGAATTTGACATGCATTAAATTTCAAAACCAATTCAAGCTTCAGCCAAAATTAAGTGTAGATAGGAACATTTAACCAAAGTTATACCATTCATCCCTTAACTTAATTATAAAAAATTCAAAAAGTCCAAAAAAAAAATCATCAAACTCAAACAAATTTAAATTTTCATCATACAAACCTAAAAACTCATATTTTATTGAAAAAATTTCATAAAAAATGATAAGATATTAACATTTTATAACATAAAAACTAAATCGGGACAAAAATAAAATTAAAGACAAAAGTATTATCTAAAATTAAGTTAAGGTCTCACAGTCCTTTTAAGTTTGATGTTTATAACAAATTAGTCTTTTAAGTTTTTTTTTTTGTTATAAATTGGTCTAGTCATTTAAGTCATATAATATTTACATTGTTACCCATTTTTTCAGCCAACTTCTTAAAAGGTGTTTACAAACCATTTTTTTTAGTGGTGGTCGGGGTTTGAACCCCGAACTTTGTATATATTATGCGTTGTTCCTACCAACTGAGCTAAGGTCACGAAGACCATTTAATATTAATGTGGTAGGTCCAAAAATACTTATAACATTAAACATGATTACTTACGCATATTTTCTTCATCTTCTTTTTGAATTCAAGCTTAATTTTACAAATAAATATTTTATCAAAAATATTATAAAGTAAAGAATCAATCAATTTTGTGTCAAATATAGACCGAATAAAACACTTATTTACCTTACTTTTAAGAATGATGAATTTAGACATATCAACTTATGATTAAATATCCACTTTAACACTTTTTAAGAGAGCTTAGTATAAATATATCAGTACAGATATTTTCTGACATAAAAACGAAATTGTAACAAAATAAACTTAAAGATTATCTTGTCTTGTTATAAACATCCGCAAATGATATTTGGCCAAATAACTTTATAAAAGAGATAAATCACGATGAACATTGGAGAGTTGCACTGAACGCATTTGAAATTAAGTAGGGTAGATCCAAACATACAATAAAGTAAAAAAAACTTTAGATAAAAGTTAACAAGATGATGTTTGTGCTTCATCTAAAAAACAAGATATGATGTTTGTAACTGTATAAAAGTATAAACCTTCCAGCTCTAAATATAAAATTTATTAAAAATATTCTCCCTTTTATAGAATTTCTTTAAATTAACTCTTACTTTTTTTTAACAAAAATATCTATTGTTAATTTTGTAACGAATAAGTAGATAATAAGTGTCTTGTAAAAAAAAAAAGTAGATAATAAATGTTTCCCTCCAAAAATGATGTCGTGATTGTGAGTTGTGCTAAACACGGCAGTAGAGTGTTAGCTTTTGAGCAGCCCATGTGGTTCATTAATGCCAATCCTCATTTCCTTGTACCCAACTTGGACCGAGTCAAATGATCATTATATGCGGATTACTGCTCTTCGTCCAACAAGTTTTGCTCCCACCAAACTAAATTGATCAAAATACCTCTGCGTTAGTTAACTAACGCAAATGTAAAATTAACCTAACTTAAAATTTCATTTTTTTACACAGGCGTGACTTAAGTCACGCCGCATGAGTTAACTCACGCAGGTGTTATACCCTGCGTGAGTTAACTCACGCTAGTTTGTTGAAGTTCCAAAGTCAAGTTTGTTGAAGTTCAAGCATGAAGGTAATTTTTTTACTAGTCATACTTCTTAAAATTGATATTTTCACGAGTTTGTTGAAGTCCTAGTTTAGCTTCTTCAAGTATTTTTCTAAGAAGAATAAATCAAGTTTTGGTAGCAGAAATTGACCATGAGTTCCACCTTTGAATGTTTTAGCGACAAAATACATAATGGATTACACTTCAATCCATGATTGGATTAGAATCTTCATCAACAGATGCAGAGTTCAAGGCATGAATACTAATTCAGTGGAGGAAAACTTGATTCGGTGGAGGAAAACTTGATTCGGTGGAGGAAAACTTCAACAAACTAGTGTGAGTTAACTCACGCAGGGTATAACACATGCGTGAGTTAACTCATGCGGCGTGACTTAAGTCACGCATGTGTAAAATTAAGTCATGTTTGATTTACACATGTGTTAGTTAACTAACGCATGGGTATTTTGGTCAGTTTGGCTGGGTGCGAGCGAAAAGTGCAGGGGGAGAGCAACAATCTTATATGCGATCTCACACAACTCTTGTCAATCTCTTGTAAATGATCGCATAAAAGAAGAGTTATTAATTAGAGATCTTTGCAAACTTTTGTCTTAACGACACATGGGTTCGTTTGGTGTGCATGATAGGATAGAGATATGATAGGATTAAAAGTTGGATAATGATAGGATATGATAATGATAGGATATACACTTATCCTATCATGTGTTTGGTGCACACATGATAAAAAAGATGATATCAATATCTTATTTTATCTTGTGTTTGGTTCACGTGATATGATAATATAGGATGTGGATCCTCTTCTACCGCTCCTTCATTGAGAAATTAAGCTAAAAATAATAATTAAAAGAAAAAGATTAAACCCATTTGTTTTGTACCACCGACAAGCTATTATGCACTTCATCTCTTTCCTCATGCAAGGTGGTTTTCACGGTAATCTTAGACTTAATTCTTCAACTTCCCATTCCAAAATCAAATCAACCATGGAACTTATATAAAATTATATATTAGAATAACCATGATTTCATTTATAAAAGATATGAACATAGCAGATTAAGAAGCAAAAGATAAAAATTCGATTGGAATAGAAACAAAATTGAAACACGAAGCACAAAAAAATAAGAAGCCTGAAGAATTGAAAATCTATTGAATTGAATAGTAACAAGAAACACGGTTGGAATTGAAAATCAATTGGAGAGAATCGGAAAAAAAAATTAAAAAGAAAAAACCTAATGAAAGGGTAAAGGCAAGCTAAAATTAGGAGCAAGAAAGAACCGAACCAAGATTTTGGAATATAATTGTTGGAGTGGGTGGGGTGGGAGTCGAAGAACGTCTCTGAGAAAAAGAAGAAGCGCGTATGATAACTCTAAGCTATCAGGTTGTTAACCCACCAAAAACTAAGGATTAAAATTACAAAGAAACAATAGGATAGGATAAGTAATAGGTTTATTTTATCCTTTCCTACCGATGCACCAAACAACGAATTTAAGTAGGATAATAGTGTTATCATATCCTATCTTCTTATCTTGCGCACCAAACGGGCCGTAAAATCCCAAAGTAACAACTTTGCATGGGAAACTATACTAATATTTTAACTTTTAATTTTAAAAAGTTGAATGAATCTACAACTTTTAAAATATAAATCCTCCGGTCACTATTATAAGCCAAAATTTATATTTTAAATTCATTCAATTAATGATGTATCTCATCTTTATTATAGACTATATATCATTTAATGAATGAATCTAAAATGTTGATTTTTGCTTATAATAGTGATCGAAGAGTGTATGTTTTTATATTGAGTTCGTGTCTTAATGACACATATTAGCATTTGTTGTTATTTAATTCGAGCATTGTTCTTATACTATCTATTTATTGAAAAGTGTCAATTTTTGTTTACATTTTGTTATAACTTAGATGTTCCAAATTTTACTTATATGTCATGTTATTTAGATGGAGTATAGCTTAAAGGAACTCGAACATTTGTATCAACTATAGATATAACTTTATTTATATGTTATGTTAATCGGATGGAGTATAGCTTAAAGGAACTCGGACATTTGTATCAACTATAGATATCAATTCGATCCAGGTTTGGTATTTTGTTGGTGATGAGTTCGGTTTATAGTTTTATGAATTTGAACGAATGGAGGTTAAATATACAATTTGGTCACTAAGCTTTTAGGTTCGTATCAACCTAACATTTATAATAAGGTCATTATTTTTCTCACCTTATGAGCTTCTCACGCCTTATTCGAATTCTAAAATTCGAAATATTTCAACGTGTTTTTGAAGGTTTTATGGAGGTTTTTATGAAGTTCGGATTCTAAAATCCAATCTGCATAGGGCACGTGAGAAGCTCATAGGTTAGGAAAAGAAACACTCCTATAATAATATCAACAATCCAACCAAGAGCATTTGAATGAGATGATAAAAAAAAATTCATCTTAACTAGAGGTCTTGAATTTGAATCCAACCTCTGAGAATGCAACAATGATCTCTTCAGTTGTACGCAAATGATATCCAATTAAAAAAAAAATCCAAATTGTTACCTAGAACAGTAAAAAGTTAATATTCTTTGTTTGTCCTTTGTTGATATTCATCTAGATTAGATGATAACAAGTTGGTAATGTTAGAAATGCATTCGAAACAAAGTGTATAATGGCATTGACACGATCCTAATGACTAAATCAAATTTTTACTCATTATGGCATTAACATTGCATTCATTTACATTTTGTTCTCAGTTTTTCAATTTTTTTATTCGATTTTAGATGAGTTTTAAAACACAGTGTATAATATGCTTAAAAATCACTATTTAGTCGAACATCCATGATTTGATTGTTGTTTAACAACTCAACGATATTTAAAACATGAGAATTTTGAACCAGGTTTTGAAAGGATTGAAACAGGCATGTATGACCCGTCTAAGGATGAAAATCATATACATATACATAACATGTGAAGTAAGCATGTTTCTTTCCATAAAAGATCCAATGAAGAATATCATCAGTTAAGCATGTTTCTTTCCATAAAAGATCCAATGAAGAATATCATCAGTTATGACCGTTCTGACTATTTCTGGAGAAGCTCAACAAAATCACCACGACAATTTACATTTCACAATCTCTGATGTAGCAGAACTAGACTGAAGAAAAATTAACATGTTTACATAGAGGAATGTGTTGTATGGACAAGAAGCCATTAAGCAGAAGAATGGTAGCAGCCAAAGCATCCTCGTATAGATAAATGTTTATATATTGAGGGTACTGGCCTGGGCTCAGCCTCAGTATCAGGTTTTTCGCGCGGATAATGTTTATAGAAGGCGTTAACTGCTCCTGCTACCCCATCTTCATTTTTCATGGCGTTAGCAAGTTCAACAGCACGCTTTTTCACCTGCATAAAAGCACAGAACAATATATCAAAAGACATAAGAAAACGAATAGATGAAAGCCTCTTAAGTTATCAACGAAGGCACAACACTGGTTGGCCTACTTAATAGGTAGTATGAAATGTGATATATGGAAGACCATTAGAGGTGATATTTGTCAAGATTACATTTATTTGATCTTGTTCAATACTCTTTTGCAAGAGTTGGAAATTGTATACTGGTCGTTTATTTGATTTTGTCTCCGAAATGTACTTGTCACTCCCATAGCATAATATATAAATCCTTATATTTCAGATAATAAACGATGCCAGATAAGCATAAACTATTTTCTATTCTTGCTCAAGGTAAACCATAATCCCCTTTTCCAGGTTCCATTATGGTGTCAGAAGCTTGTGCATCGTGAACAAGGATGAAATTCATTCTACATGCTAATGCGACGTTCACAATATTAACTGCTCCGATCACAATTGAACATTACCTCTGGATTCAGCATAAAGCGTATGGCATCAACCAGCCTTTCCAACGTAAACTCCTCTACCCAGATGGGTGCAGGACCCACTCCTCTGGCATGCACCCGCTCTCCCCAAAATGGCTGGTCCCCAAAGAATGGTACAACAGTGGTAGGGCACTACAAAAATAAAGAAAAGAGGTACTCTACTGTAAGATGCATTTATAATATAACACTGATGTTATAATATTTCACATTGCAATAAATATAATTACTTCAGCTCTAAGACCGGCAGCAGTTGTTCCGGCGCCTCCATGATGAACCTGAAACATTCACAACTATCAACCAAGACCCATTTATAGTTTAAAACAACTGTAATTTCTACCAAGAAAAGTTTAGTAGGTACCACAGCAGCGCATCGTGGAAACAGCCAATCATGCGGGCAGTTGTCCAGTAAGTACACAGATTTAGATGTATTTAGTTCTGCCACTAAGAAAGAGAAATCACTACATGAATCACAATTAGAGCAGCAAAAAAATGTAGTATAATGATTGGCATACTTGAAGTAGAAATCAAGACTCACAATTCCCAAGACCACCCCACCCTTTGTTGATGATACCTCTCTGCCCTGTTTGTTCCAGAGCTTGAACTATGATTCTTGTCATTTTCTCCGGTTCCTGTAGAGGCTGTTTCAAAATCCAAACCAAAATTTACATCAAAATGTAAGTTTGTAAAGAGTTTAATAAAAGAAGTGTATTTTGATAATCAAGGTGATTAAGTTCAGAATTAGAGTTTTATATAAATTTAGGTTTGTAGCTCTGCTGTTTCATATTGCTGGTCTGATGAATGCCTTTTTTTTAAGAGGTTAATTGATCTTTCCAGAACTGGAAGTATTCTTTTGCTTCTAAGATGATACTTTGATATTGTTGTTTCTAAATGTAAATTCTATACTGATACAAATTTCTTTCAAGACGAATCTCTAATATTCAGTGGAGTTTGGAAAAAGTCATCCGTAAGTTATGGACACTTCCTCAAACACTAGAAAATCTGATCTTTTAACTTTCCTTTTCACAGAAATTTCCCAAGACAATTAATGATCAAAATAAGTTAAAGAACATTTGATTCAATGCCAGAGTATGGGACATACCACTGTGAATCTTATACATCTATCTATTATTGATTAATGAATTTAGGCGAAATTTATAATATGGAAAAGTTATACTTGAACAGTGGATTCCCTAGATTAATCAGTGTGATCAGATGACCTAAACATGTAGTTATAGAAACTCACGAGGCTACCAAATCCAACATAGATAGGGTTTTCTCCTTCTTCAAGCCAATCTACTAGTGATTTTGGCGGTTCATAATTTGAAGCAAGGTCGAGGAAACAAAAGCCAACAATGTCAATGTTAGGTCCCCAATCTGCAGATCAAGAAGTTAAAAAGAATCAGGCTATCACTACATTGTTCAAAAAGCAGCTCAAGTCCATGACATACTAAGCCAGAGAAAGTGGGTGCGTAAATTCAAAAGAAAGAGAGACTTATGATGCGACAATAGGCATTAAGTAGCAAGTATCAACCCTATATTAAAATAACCACTTCTAGGAACTACAATGGCACATCAAGAGGGCAGCAGTGCGGACTATAATGATATGAGAGTACACAATTGATATGTATCTAACCTTTTGGTTTAGGGACTAAGTGGGGGCTCCAAATATAACCATAGGGCATATCAGGAGGGGAGGTGTAAGATCCGCGTAGATAAGTAACAGCTCTTAACTTCAGCTTCTTCTTCCTAAATTCATTTATCAAATCTCGTATTCCAAGCCAGATTAAAGCATCAACTATTTGATATGACAGCTGAAAGGCTCAAACACAACAAAAAAACATATCTGACTTAGACATGCCATGGGGGTAATTAATAGATAAGTTAACTTCAGATTAACAGAACGACCACTAGACTCACTCTGTATCCAATTGGCTGTCTAACACGGGAAAGAGGATGGGGAAAATCACTAGTAGGCCTGAAATATAGTGAAATATAATTTTTTTTAAAAATAAAAAATCTCCAACAAATGAGAAAAACTGAGAACTATAATAAATCTAAAGTGAATGAATGGTTCACAAACATGAAAGAACTCATGCTAGAAATTCGAAGTTTGGGTTTGGCATAACTCAACCCCATAAAGCCAGTTTTATGGTGAGGGATGTCTCTCGCTTATAAGTACATTTTCAGGTCATATCATATCATATCATATCCCCTCACGCCCAAGACTAGACATCGGAAGTGTGACTTAGGTGGCCCAACGGATTTAGGACATGCTCTGATAAGCGATGACATCTTATGGTTTGGGTTGAACATAACTCAACCCTACAAAACTAGCTTATAAGGTGAGGGAGGCCCCCAATTTATAAATATTTTCAGGTCATATCATTTCCAATGTGAGTCTCTCAATAAAAATATAGATAACTGAATGCAGGATTAGACCATGTCAACAAACAAACTTACGTCCACGGCATTGTGAAGAATATGTGCAGCGGAACATTTAGATACTCGGCAACATGAGTATGGCCTGCATAAATTCATATTCATTAAAATAACAATATTTTTAGTTATATTATTATACAAATACGGGTTGGAAAAATCAAGAAAACAGGGGAACTTATACATAATAGCTTGTAAAAAATCTCTGATTATCAGTTAGTATTGCGGTCATTTCTAGATTGAGATATTCTAAAGTTTATGGTGCATTTGTTCAAAAAAAAAAAAAAGTTTATGGTGCACTGCAGCTTATAAAATGCTTAATTGATAATGGTTGATGGTGTAAGAGTTATAACACAAAGGCACAGTTATAAAATCTATAAGATTGCCATTACACACTTTTGTAAATTGTACCAAACACTTTATAGACCATCCAAATCCTTAAATTTCATGAGACTTTAGATTTGTTGTTGAACAGACTGGTCACTATACAATCTCTTATTATTTGATAAAATGTTTGATACTTTGATTACATTCTCAGTAATGTGGAAAAGACTTAACTTATCAACAGCGACACCCGGAAATTTTGAGTAGTGTAGGCAACATATCTATAAATTTGTACCAATAAATATAAATATATAAATATGTAACCTAATGATCATTTACGTTTGATTCTTAATAATATTTATAACACATAAAGAGACAAACACAAGAGACAGATTTTGAGTGTATTAAATATTAGTTTATTTATTTTTATAGTGTGGGCCTTAATCAAATATTATCTTCTCCTTGTACTTTAATTTCATATCAAGTAATAAATTTATGAGTAAATTACACTCCCCTCCCCTCAAAGATGCTTGAATTACACTCCCCTCCCCTCTTATGTTAAAATATACACTCCCCTCCCTTTGAAAAGTAAAATTTATACTTCCCTCCCTTATAAGATGCTTGAATTACAACCCCCTCCCTTAATAATTAAATATGCACTACACTTTGATCTATTTTGACACAAACAAATATTTTTATGATATATATTAATTTTGAACCACCATTTAAGAAAAATTAATTCATTTCTTGATAATTTAAATGTCAATGATAATTAAATTTAAATATTTTGCTATTAATTTTATCATTT
>Ga0315914_1002319_pt1 | contig 29172 bp, 22 predicted proteins | sample MpolenodulesMG_FD_203920 | JGI IMG/M metagenome (GOLD analysis project Ga0315914, IMG submission 203920) | Medicago polymorpha root nodule microbial communities from Los Angeles, California, United States - elongated nodules | ecosystem: Host-associated > Plants > Roots > Nodule | place: USA...
TATATATATATATTGTGGTATTTTAGTTTTGTCAATACAAATATTGCAGCAAAGTCAAGCATAAATTTGCACATTAGAGAAAGAACAATATCACTCAATCGTTTGAAAATGCTAACGCCACAACAAGGAACTGGAGAATGCTCTTTATTAAAGATTATGATTTTATACATACAAGAAACTTGCAGTTTTCTAATTTTAAAAGGAGGTTCTTTCAACAAATCAATATGAAAATATATTAAGAGCCGTTAATTTGATGAAGAGTATGGAGATAGATAATATCTTTCTACAAAGTCATCGTCAAGTAAATATTTTGAGCAACTAGTATAAAAGATTATTTGAACTTCTTCGTTGTCTTTATGAGGGGGCGACAAATATGTATTCTGCACTCTTTTCCCCTTAACCGTGGTTTTATCCCATTGGATTTTCCTGGTAAGGTTTTTAACGAGGCAGATTATGACACAAAAGGATGTTGTACTCTTTTTCCTTCACTAGAATTTTTTTCCATTGAGTTTTTCTCTAATAAGGTTTTAATGAGGCATATCTGATGGACATCCAAGGGAGAGTGTTATGAAATAACGACTTATTGCATGTCCATCCTTAAGTCTTCCACCTTCCTATAACTCCCATTTTCCATCTTTCTATAACTCACATTAGTAAGTGAATAGTTAGTGGAACTTAATTGCCTTGATCACTCACTTACTCATCTTGTGTACTATAAATAGGGATCATATTGTATTGTAAAGATATACTTGTGAAGAGAATAATACAAAGTGATTTCATCTTCTCCTTCCTCTTCTTCTTTGATTTTGTGCTTTTACTTTATTTCTTAACAGATTTTGAATACTAGATAAATCACACACAATTAATTTTCACGAATTCACGTGGATTAGACGTGACTCTTTGAGTCAAGCATCCCAATCACAATTAATACAATCAACTACATGTATGGACCACAAATATACCTCCAAAGAATGTATATCGCCCTCGTTATTCATTTATTAAATATGACTTTTTGAATCATGCATGTAATGTGAGAATGAATATTATATATATTAGAAACATGAAGTGATTGTAAATTTTAACCCATGTTATATTTATGTATTATGTATCAATTATTCATTAAATAACTATTTTTTTAAATAATCAAATGAACTTGTTAAATGTTTCATTGTTTTATGGAAAAATTACGAATGACATCGATTACCACTTTAAAATTTGACGGAACATAGAAACGTTAATTATTTGTTTGGTCACTCATTTGCCCTTTGTATATTCTTTTGTATTCTCTTCTATTTCTTTCTTTCATCATTTTGAACATATACTTAAAATAAAATACACTTTTGAAAATGCAGGTATCAAAAATTGTTACTTTCTAAACATTCAAGTAGATTCTTCTTTTTGGACGAGGTTTGAAAATAGCACCTCTAAAAATATACACAAATTTCACACCTACAATTTTAGAATCTCCATAATTAGCCATCACCTTGTGATAAAAATATTTTTTAAATAACCTCTATAATTTGGGCGAGGTCTGAAAATAGACCATATAAAGGGGTAAAATATGAAGAATCCAAAATTATAGGGGTGAAATCTATGTGTTTTATTTTATGAAGAATCCTCACCTTGAATCATTTGAGTACGACGTATTTATCAATTGTCTTTACCCTAAAACAAATTTTAGTATGCAATAGGCACTCCCGCCGTTTGTCTGCTAATACATGTAATATTTTACTATGTCATGTAATTTTAATTGTTGTTTCTATTTTTATTTTTTTTTGGTACGGCTGTTGTTTCTAATTTATTTAAGTGTTTTTATAAGTTTAGATACACTTACTAATAATGAATTATATTTTTGTGAAAAATAATCAATAACAATATATTATTTGTGTTATGTAATAACCATTCACAAATATATATGTAAACATAAAATAATTATATAACAAGGTCTACACAAATACACACGTAAATTTAAAATTGTTATATTATTCAATAAAACAAAAATGTTTAGTGACTAAATTTGACAAAATAATATATACAAAACTACACATACATATCAAAAATATGAGGGTGAAAAGCAATTTAAGTTTTATTATGACCCATGTAAATGGAAGTTGTTGAAGAGTGGATTGTGATTTTAAAAAGTAGGTATATTAAATGTGCTGATTGATCAGGGTGCTAATTAAAAGCTCAGATTAACTCTATTATAAGAATTGACTTATTAGTATCAGTTACATATAACTGTTATAGTTATTCTTTCTTTATTTTACTTTGTAACAATCAAATATAACCAATAATTATTGCATCTTCGTAACCTTGTAGCATTACAAAGCAGATTCAAACAAAACTTATAACATCTAATCTGTTATAACAAACGGCAAAGATAAATAAAAGTTGGTGATTTACAAACATAAAATAATGTTAGGCATTTTAAATACAGGGTTTTGCTAGAAGTCATCCATGAAAGTGTCCTTTAACAATCCACACCTCAAAGTGTGATTTTCCACTTTTTAGTTATAACCTTGCTAAAAGACACCTTCATAAAAATTAGTTGGTGTCTTTCAACAAATGCTCATAGAATAACTTGCTAAAAAACACCTTCATAAAAGGTGTCTTTTAGCAAAATTCTTAAATATATGTTAAAACAAAATTATCATAAACACGGATCTTCTAAATATAATTGGTTCTAGTATAACATGGCGAAGCAAAATTGAACTTTGATCCCAACCTTGTCATAACTTGTTATTGGTCCATGAATGACACACATGCAAATACCAACTAGCATGGAAACCATAACTCTAATAAACACTTACACATTTTCACATCAATAAAATAATAAATGTATTCCTTCGGACCTTTCTTATCTCGCTCTACTATATGTACACATATCACGTTATCTCTTTACTGTGGCAAACGGTACCTAATTCCTCCCCCAATATTTTTTACAAAAACGGTACCTAGTTCTTCCCCAACCTTTTTGTGTCTTCTGCACTAAGGTATTAATCATATCATACACATGGTCCCCTCACCCCCACCCCACTTTATTTTTACTAGTCTCATACTTGGTGTTTTAATTAGGCATGGCAATACGGGTCGACTCGCCCCGTGTAGGCCAAACCCGCTATTAACCCGCCAAAAACGGGGCGGGGCGGGGCGGGACAACTTGAAGGGGTGAGCTCAAACTCACACCCCACCCCGCCTAAAGGCGGACTAGCGGGTGGCCCGTCTATTTTTTAAAATATTTTTTTGTCAATTATTATTAACAAATATGTTGCTATTATAAAAACAATAAATTCAATATAATGACTCTAACATTAAATAAATCCACCATACATCCAACATAAAACAAAGCTTACCTTAAATTCAAGTGAATCAGAGCAAATTAGACTCAGACCGAGAGTAGAGAGCGAAAGAGAGAGGACAAGTTTGAGTCTGGGAGGAAAGTTTTATAATGCAGTGGTGGTGAATCAGTTTTTTTCTTTCTTTCTAGAAGTAGTGGACTAGTGGTGAATCAGTTATCACTTATCAGAGAGAGTTGCCAAATTAAGATCGAGTTGGGTATCATTTGGTCCAATTGTTTATGGAGTGTGTAAATTAAAAATTCCGTCACCAATAGTAAAAAAAGAAAGTTTAATAAGCCCGCGGGCCAGCCCGCCCCACCCCGTTATGACCCGCTTTTTTAACGGGCTTAACAGGGGCGGGCCAACTAGAGAGATGGGCTTAAAATCTCACCCCAGCCCGCCTAAAATGGCAGGTTAAACGGATTGGTCCGACGGACTGGACCCGTTTTGCCACCCCTAGTTTTAATCATAAATTTCATTGCACCATTCCTCCCATGATCATTTCACAGTTTCCGTACTTTGTGTGTTGATCATATGTTCTATTGATTGTTCATCTCTTGTTCTTTTTACGGGTTATATATCATGGGTTTATCTTACAAATATAAATATGAACACTTAACACATATGTCGCATTATCTTTTCGGTGGAGCAAACAAAAGTATGATTTTCTATCATATCACTCGTATCAATCCAAATTCACCGTCAAAGTATGACGGTCATTACAAAAAAATCAATCAAAACCACAAGTGCATTTCATTTCATAATTTTAATTCAATACTAGCTCCCTATAATTATATGCTCAAAGTGGAAAATTAATAACATAAGTCTTGAGACATTAAAACGGGTATACGAATATTTGAATAAAAATTGTCACTAAACAAATTAGGGTTAACAGGTCTTTACCCTCTGTAATATAAGTTATTTTCTATTTTTCTCCCTGTAATTTTCTTTTTTGATTTTTGATTTACCCCCTAATAGACCAAACAAAAATCAATTTTATTTTTTTTCAAGAAATTTTCGTTTTTGTTTGGCCTATTAGGGGGGTAAATCAAAACAAAAATATTTTACAGGAGGGTAAATAAAAGAAAAAATTATAGGAAGGAAAATCGAAAATGACCTATATTACAGGGAGATAAAGACCTATTAACCCAACAAATTATACACCACCATTATGAAGTACCAATACCCCCTAAAAAAATTATGAAAGTACCAACTTGGTTTCTACCAACACCTTCAAGAGGAATCACTGTAGTCATTTTCACGTAATCTTCAAAGAGAACTCATCATAATTTTTTTTAAACGCAAAAATTGAATTAAATAAAATCTTCCAAGCCCAAGCACTGCAGTGAAGGGAAAAACATCAAGGCACACACGAGAAAATGATTAACTGCACCATCTATGGATGCAAATGCAACCCAACAAAACCTTATATGATAATTAAAATCCGATGCTTCTCGTCCATTCCTATCCTTCTATATCCTTTGTTAATTTCCATTTTTTTCTAGGACCTTCGCGTTTGTGCTTTTTTTCTTTCTCCCTTCCTTTTTTTCCCCTGCTCAAAGAACAGCTCATCTCCTTGGTGATGGTGGTTATTCTCTTATTTCTGACAATACTCTTGTAGTTCTTGTTTTCCCGTATCCACCCCAATTGACAAGCCCTCACCCTCTTTCCTTGATTTTTTTATCAAATAATAAGTGCTATTTAATTGAGTATGAAAAAATGAAAATTACAGGGTGTTACAATATAGGACCTTAATTATTTCTTGCATCTACATTGCTAAATATATCTTAATTAGAGGGCTATTATGGGGGGATCAATTGGCAAGGCCTTTACTTTTAAGGCTTTTCTGACAGCTCTAGTTGTGCATAATCCAAATTATATGCACAACAAGTAACAGAATTTGTTTTATTATGTCAAAAAAAAAAAAAAAACGGACAATGGAACCTAATTTTGAATCAATGTATTTCTCACGGTCAAAGGTTAAAATGTTCATGCGCCATGCATGTAGAGATTGTTTTCCCAAGTGCATGCTAAATGAGAGTCCATTTTCAGGTTACATGTTTGTATTGTGGCACTAAGATGGAAAATTGTTGGCATGCCTCCTAAGCATAGAATGATGCAAGAATTGTCAGTTTTGAAACTCAATAGAACCTATGCTAACAGCTTCTCATAATTGATATTCAAATTATGAGGTTCTTGAGCCAGTGTGAAGAGACACTTTTAGCATGATATTGTGGAGTATTATTTTGATAGACAAAAATGTTAAATTGTGGTAGCAAAAAGAAGAGTCGCCTACTCAGGTTTATAACTAATTAGCTATGCAAGTGTTTGAAACTTGAAAGACCGGACAAGTGCAAAAATCCAATTTGCTTCAGTACATCATGTCTACTTTTGGTATTTGCTTAAGGGACGATGAAGGCCTTCATGTGTGTGTGGCCAAGACATGCCGAAAGAACCTGTGTTACTCATACCGGTAGGGGGGATATCTTTTTTTCATCAGGAGATGGAGTGGCCAACAGAGATGAGATTGAATCAAAGTTATTTTTGAAATGTGTTGCAAAATATTGTAGCTTACATTCACTACTTTAAGGAATCCATTTCGGTATGCCTCAGTGCAAAGAGATCTTGTATATCAAGCCAAACTTCAAGTTCATTAGGAGGAAAGCAAACGTGGTTACCCTACTTTAGATAGTCTCCGATCCCCACATTACATGACATCCAAGTATTGCTTTCCCTCTTCCTATTCAAATGGGTGGATACTACTTTAGAAATCTATTTTGTACTTGAAGAACTTAGTTTGAATTCTATGAATGACTGATTTGCTTTCCCTCACTCCATCAACCAAACTGGGAATTAGTTCTATAGCAAGTTCAAATTGTCGAAACTTGTGAAGTTGCCTTAGGGTATTACCGAAGAGACAAATACCATAATTACGATAAATTCCAAAACAAAATATTATTTTTTTAAATATTTTCCAGTATGCCTAGTGTTATATTAGTACACTTTTCCAACTTTAAGAGCATATGGTCGTCTCCTTCAAAGAAAAAAAAAAAAAAAAAAGAGCATACGGTCGTCGATTAATAAGTAGACATCTACTAACTGCAGAAAACATACTGTTTATTAGAAAATTTCTCAGTGGGTTATGATACATTTTACAGAGAGGGTCTTTTCAGACCTCTAATATACAGAGAACGGCGTTGGAGCTGTGGGAATTCATTTTTGTGCTCAAATCCAAACTCAAGCTCGTACTATTCGAGTTCGGAAGTTATTAATTGCAATGGCTATTAACATTACAACAACATGGTGCTCACAAATCAGTTTTGATGATACAACTCTGATCGATATCTCCTGCTTGCTCTGATGGCCGTGTTATTTATTTCCTGCACGTATTGAAATATCAGAAGTGGCAGTTTAAACAACATCTAGAAATAGTTCATTAACGAGTATACAATTATATCAATCATCTTTTCTCTCTTTTTTTTTTTGTTTTTTAAAAAAATTGGTATCCGGCTCAAGGACTGACTAATCTGAGGGGGGGCAATCCCACCGTTCACTAGCAGGGGCCCCCATTTAAAGCCAGGGAAAAGCTTGGTTATATCAATCATCTTTGCAAGTTGCAACAAGGATTGATCAAATCCAATTAAAATGGCCAGCCCCATTTAAAGCAAGGATGAGAAGGAAGGTGTGCTCTATGATACAATCGAGAGAATACCAAATACTATCATTTGGAGGATAGCATGAGAGGATAGCATGAGATAGACATAGTAAACTAATACATTTGGAGCGATTCTTTTCCCCTAATTTTTCGAATTTACTATTCTCTTTGTTTGTAATTTGAGTTCACAATGGGAACCACAAAACCATCCTACCATTATTTAAACAAAAGGGGTGTTTCATTTTATCTCTTCAAGGTATACATAAAAACTTTACTGCTTTGAATTCAATAAAAGAAATTCTATAAGGAGATGATCAGTCTAGGAAACATACCAAGGAAGTTTAAAAGTATCTTTCCACCATCCTTGTTTTGAGCAATTCGCAACAATTTTGTCCAACCGGGCAATGACCTGAGAAAATGTTGGTCTGACCTCAGGTTCTGGATCCCAGCATTCCTCAATCAACCTGCATACACCATGATAGTTAGACAGCTTCTAAACTAAAGTCTCACTTCAATTGAAGACCTAATTTTTAGTTTGAATCACTAACTCTTTCAAATCCGGAGGATAACTTTTTGTTTTGATCTTGAATTGTGGTCTCTTCCCTTCTAAACACATCAGTTTCAAAGCTTCCTCTGCGGGCTTGGGATGGAAGGGCGGTATACCCTCTATCATCTGTGTCATAAGAATTTTTTTTTTTTTAAAAAAAATATTAATCAATTAATGTACCACCAATATATGAAGACCAAAGTGATACTAAATGCATTTGGAAAAACTACAAAAAGCATGATTATAAACTTGGTACCAGCTAAGAAGAGCACTAAATAGCCCTGTACGCAAAACAACAAATTAAACGTACGAAAAAATTGAGACAATGTTATCGTCCAGTTTCCTGTCATGCCCCCGGCATCTAATCCCAGCCCCATTTCCGTTCTGAGTATCAATTCATGACCTTGGCTTTAATAGCACTTGCAATTGAGTGCATACCACAAACCAAAGTACCAGAGCTAACAGCCATGACACAACCATTTCCGCTTCAGTGCATTAGACAAAGCATTTAAATTCATGGGCCTAGTGAAAGCACAGTAGAGGCCTAGAGCCATAAAAACTAGAATCTCACAATAAAACACAATTTTGAAAACTGGTGAATATAAGGTATGAAATATCATAACAATATTATGCGTGTTGCATTAAATAGGTACCTCATATACAATGAGACCAAAAGAATACGCATCCACACTTCTATCAAATACATCACCTCTGTAAATCTCTGGTGCCACGTACAAGCCTACAAATAAATACAGCCAAATGATCAATTGAAACATGAAAGTCGTACTGTCGGCAAGATGGAGAAATCAACAGTATGCATTTTTTTTTCTTGTTACTAGCATTTGTTGTCCCAATGGACTTCAATTTTGAGACAGAATGAGTATTGAACTACCAATAAAGGAAAAACACACAAGTGCTGATTTATTTGTAAGAAAATCAATAAACAACGAAGGCTGTTTCAATTGTTGTAATCTATACCATATGCTTGTTATTAGAAAGAAGACGGTTTTCTACATAAAAGATTCATTTGTCCTGCACTGAATTTTATCAATTGTGAAAACTTATGTTAAGTTCATTTGACTTTTCACTCTGGTAAATTGCACTTTGTCACCCCTTCCAAAAATATATCATCCATGGTCAATTCTTATAATGTTAAATGATGATAAAGGAGGGATGGTTAGCGAGATTCATTCTGTCTCATGTAGACAATTAATACAGCCATTTCATTTCACACTCTAAATGTCAGTCATATCCTGAGCCAAAAAAGTTGAGAAAAGGTTCAAAACAGCAAAACCATACGACCCTTTACAGCTCCACCAAATGGAGAAAAAATAATGTTCATGGTCGAAATCACCAAGGCCCAAATGATGGGCCATCCCACAAAATTTCACTCACTAACCCTCTCCTACCCCGACTAAGCCAACTCCAAGCCCCTGCAAGTTTTGACCTAGAAGTCAAAGCAGATATAGAGCTAAAGATGCAACTGGATCTAATATACAAAAAGTAGATGTACTGTCTATTTTATCATTTTCATAGTTTAATCCGAGTTGAGGGTAGTTAATAAAAGTTGTCAGCTCAAATATTAACATGTATGCTTAATTCATGCTTGAAAAGGACATTCTTGTTTTACTCACAAATCTTGTTTGTATGTTAAGCATGCAGTTATAATTAAACTGAACCTTAATGTAAAAAAAGTAGATACTGAAGAATGAAAAACCAAAATCAATTTGTAAGGAGATGAAGTCCAATTAAAGAAATGGAAATACTTAAAAGCTTACTTGAAGGGTCAATGTTGGCATCAGGCTGTTCTAACAATGCTTTGTCGGGTGTTATTAGTGAAAATCTCACAGTGCCAAATCCAGCTACCTTCAATTGACCTCCATTATCCAGCAAAATATTTCTGGCACCTTACCGAAATTTTGTATATTAAAGGAACAGTAAATGAGAAAATATAATTTAAAATACACTGATAAGTAATACCAGATTGTATTAAGTGGTCTTACTTTGGCTTTAAATCACAGTGGATAATAGGATCTGGCTTGCATTCATGAAGATAATTCATGCCCCTGCTAACAATAAATTTAGATAACTTTTATAAACAACCCAGACGAATGTTCAATAAATTTATAATTATTGGTGCATTATAAACTAGAAAGCTAAGGAACGACAAAGGTGTCCATTTTTAAATCAATGACCATATAAGAGATCATAAATTTTAGAAAAGGACGTCAACGATTTTCTAAAGATATGTTCACAAAGATTCCACCCAGCATATTTGCTTAAAATGGTAACTTGCCTAGCAATATCAAGAGAAAACCGTAGAACTTTTGATGGGGACAAACGCCCTTTCTTTTGAATATAACCTGTTAAGTCACCCTGAAAAATAAACATCAATATGAGCAATGAAATGTTAATCATATACTACAACACTGAAAATACCAACTCTGTTTCTCATTTTACTAAAATTTACCAGCTCTCATGCTCCTCCTTATCAGCACAGGCTCTCTCTCATCAGTCACCCCCCTCACCCACCAAAAACAAAAAACATGATCCCTTTGCAGAGAGAAACAGAGGTTAAGGTTACCTTAGCATGGTACTCTCGAACAATCATCATAGGTATGTTTTGGGTGACAGCTCCAACAAACTGGACCACATTAGGATGTCGCACCTTTTCCAATAGTGTGAGCTCGTGTTTGAAAATATTTCTGAGTAATTTTAGAAATGGTCAAAATTTAGTGCCATGGATTAGTAGTAAATTATAAAAACTAGCAGCAATTCAGACCATTTTTGACCAGAAATCAAAGTGAGAATTAGTGAGTGATTCGCGCATTGGGACAAAAACTTAACCAAGAAGCATCAAACAATCTGATTAAGTGGCATGAAAAATATCATACAAACATGTTCAATAGCTGAGGTGTGTACATACATGGTATCAGGATTTGAATAACTGTCCTTATCAAGTATCTTCACCGCAACCTTTGTGCCATTCCATTTAGCTACTTGATATGTCCCCTGCAAGTAGATTGATCTAATAAGAGTGAAGAACTACAGCCAGTAATTTTAATATGTACCATAACTTAATAGTATCACATGTTTATATAATCTCATTTCCATAAAACATTAACAAATTTCATTATACACAGAACATCAGCACATTAAGCACAAAGTATTACCACTTCAATATTTCACTTGAAAGAAAATCAAACAACAGACATTACTAAGAAAATTAAAAGAAGCTTACCGTTGAAATACCATCACTCTTCCGAACCTGTAGTTCTAACGGATTGAGTTCATATTCAGGAACTTCACGAGGATTTGCAACAGTCATTGGAGTCTTCCTGGTTTTCTAACCACATCAAAGATTATTAATCAGCAAGTTTCCAAATTCAACAATGCATCATATTTTCATATTAATAATTTATATAAACATTCAAAGAAAGGTACTGTACCGGCACTTTTGCTCCACGCGCCTTCAACATATAATAAACTTCTGTATTTCCATAATATTTAGCATCAGCCGCTGCCTGCAAAGTGCGAAATTGTAAATTCACCCATCACCCATCGATAAATAAAAAAATAAAACCAACTTGAAGACTTTCTTCCCTCTCTTATTATCTTATCGAACAGTATAATATAGTTTTAAATTATGGTCAGCAACTGCAATCGCCAAATAAAGTTTAAACCGTAATTGCAGCTGCATCGACTACATTTACTGCTAACATTTTACGGCAACATCAAAATTTGCAGCGTAATTGCAACAGCAACTGTAATTTTTCTTTTGAAATAATCACGATTATGATTTTTTTTCTTCTTCTTAATTTAGAACAATGACAATGAAAGTGGGTAAATAAAAACAAAAGAATTGAAATAGTAATATGATCACGAGCTATTTGACTAATTCAACATAATTATAATTGTGAGAATTATAGGCAAATAAGAACAAAAATTTAAATTAAATATTAATATGATAAAGACCCACGAGCTAATTGACTAATTCAAAATAACTAAGATGAGAATAATAATAGAAACAGTTAGAACAATAATTGTTTAAGTGAAATTACCGTACTACCCCAACGATCACGAGCATCAAGATTGGCCTTACGGCTGAGCAAAAGCTTCGCAACATCAACATGTCCTTCACAGGCAGCGATATGAAGAGCAGTACGGCCATCAAGATCAATGCCATTAACATCAATACCTTCGTTGAGCAAATCTTCAACTCCTTTAACATCACCACGACACGCCATGAACAAAAGCTGCATGGTGGAATCGAGATTCTCCGGTACGGTGAGTTCAGCCTGGTCTTCATCATCGCCGGGACTACGTCGGATCGGGTCTAGCGATGATTGACGACCGAAGCTGAAACGGAGATTGTTCCGACGTGGATCGAGAGATGCTTGACGTGTGAATTGACGGCTGAGAGTTTTGCGTAAGGAGCCGGAGGAGAATTGGCGCGAGATGCCGCGCTTTAGTTGCGCGGCAATGTTTTCCATGGTGGAGAGATCAATCCAAATCTAACGACGGAGGAACCTCTCTACATAATTACATAAATCAATCAGATCATAGATAGATAGATAAACATATACATAGATACATAAAATGAATTATTCTATTGATTCGTTGAATTTTTGTTGTATGATGATGACTTACCGAAGAAACGAGGCATGGGAATGAGAATACAGCGAAGAAACTCTATCCCACGCATTTGCGGGAAAAAAGCCGTTTATGTCTCTTAGTTATTTGTTTTCTTTTTTGCCAAATGCGATGCGAGTTCGTGTTTTTGCCGCTATTAGATTTAGAGATAGAGAGAGAAGATTGATTGCTTGGTGTAATAAAAGGGGGATAGGTGGTTGTTGGTTTTTGATAGTTGACTTGAGTCAAGTCACTATGGGTATGCGCTTTTATTTATATTTAATTATTTGGAAATGAAAAAGTTAGGAAACTTTATTTTTTGTATTTAATTATGGATAATATTAGTAATAATGAGTGGATCTATTTGTATTTACTCAGTCACATGAGTCACATCTCTTTCTGGCATAAAATAGAATGGTTATACTACTTGGCACTTGCACATGCTGTTTTAGTAGAGTATTATTGTTTGTTGGGTGCAAGAATGAGAGGAATATGGGTTACTAGGGACATGTGTCATGAGAAAACAGGGTAGAAAAAAGCACAAATGAACTCTATTATATAGTCTCACAATAAATTGTTTATTTGAATATTTTACGTATATTCTTATTTATTAATTTTGTTAAGTGTGCAGCAACTTAACTTAATTTTTTCTATTCGCTAATCTCTTATCAGGTTTGCAACAACTTAATCTTAAAATTTTGCCTTTAAATTTGCAACATTAAATGCTAATTCTCAACCCTAAAATTTTGGCTCTAAATTTACATCATTAGTTTGTGATCATCCATGCTACCTCAACAAAAAACCCTAATATTTTCCTCTTTTTTTTCTTATTTACATGATATGCAGTTTTATTACGATTCTAATAATTCTGCATTTAACATCAAGTGAGCCTATTTCTTACTGTAAAATAGCCATGATCTTTGCTTTTCATAGAGGTGTTGTTTCTTGCGAGGCAAAATTTGGGGTAATAATAATAATGGTAGAGCTTACTAGGAGGCAAGTTTATGAGACTGTGCCAAGTTGTATTCATGATTTTTTTTTTTTGATACAAGGTGTATTCATGATTTTATTTCTTAATGAAATGATAAGTTTGCTTGCGTAGAAAAACAATTCAATTTCTCCAAGCAGCATAAATCTCTATTTTTTTTTTTTTTACATAAATCTCTATTCTGACTTTATATTCATTACTTTTTTTACATTCATGAACAAATCTTATAGCATTTAGATAGAATCTATAGAAGAAATTGAATATATCCAAAACATCGGTGATTATTACGTTTTTTATTTTTGCTGTTCTTTTTAGTCCTCACAGGCATGAACATAGGCTATGGTAAAGAAAAATTATTTTGATTCGAACAAATTTAAAGAAACAAAACTAATATTTATACCACGGAATACCAATTATTTCATCTCTTATACTTTACTTTTATATATTACAGTCTATTCGACCCATGCGGTGCACGGGTCAACAATCTAGTTGATTATTTATTTGATTATTTTACGTCTTGCCGCGTGATGCACATACTAGTCGAGGACTAACAAGTCTGATGGGCCACCAAGACATGGATCTAGAGCGAGTGCCTCGTCCTCGCCATTTGGCAGCTCGTCATCCTCGACATCTTGAGCCTCCATGCTTCTCTGCCCCATCATGCTTATCACCCTCCCTTCCACATCTACCTGTTCTCTCCCCTCTCGCCTATGTGATGTAGTCATGGCAGGTTTGTTGCCTCTAACACGATTGAGAAGTTGGCCTATATCTAAAAATAATAATCACATATATATATATACAAATCAACAAAGTCAACATTCAATACAACTGAGCATGTTTCTGATTGTATAATATGAATTTATAAACAACCTGGTTCATACTATATTATTCAAAACAATACATCACAAAAAAATAAAAAACATAAAACAAATGATTGAATACGTGTGACCTATAACCCTTCGTTTAATGCTTGAAAAGGGTTCAAATGTGATGAATTAGACCAACTTTACTTCAAGAATGACATAGTGTTGGATGAAATACTTTTAATCATTCGTTGTCCTTTTTTCTTCTTCTAAGTTTTTATGCGATGAATAATAAATTTATAATTAAAGTAGGAGAAAAAGCACCCAAAACACTTTAACGAGACGATAACAATTGGAAAAATAGTTATTTTCGTCCCTCAATATGTAACAAGTAGACACAACAATCATTCGATGTATCAAAATTTCAAATGTGCGCTTTGTTTGTCGAAACAGTCCTTCATATTGAAATCTTAATATGTTCTTTTGTGACATTAAATAATATTTCTCGAATCATTAATCTTACCATGTGTTTGATGCGCTAATAATAACAAATACAATATCATTATTTTATTTTAATTGAATGAGAAAATTACTCTCGTAATTAATTAAATATTTTAAAAATGACAGGTAATTAATTATAAATAATTTAAGAATGCATAATTTCTAATTATGTTAAAATAATTTCTAACCCGGCCTATATCAAAATATAAATATTACAAATGCATAATTTTGTCAAAAATTTTGTTATTACATTCACCCTGTACATTTATAGTGATATGAAAATTGTTGTATACACATGTTATAAGGCTGAAAAACACATATAAAAGACAAAAATACTCCTTGGTAGTAAACTGCCGAGGAACTTAATAAAAGACGAAAATATTATAAGTTAGTCAAACCTATGAATAATCATAGACATCAATAAAATTAATTACAAATAATTACAAATATTTCCTTATTAAAGAATTAAATTTAATTAAAAAAAAACTTAGGTGCATTTCCTTATTTAATTTCAGGTTTTAAGTTCCCCGATAGTTAACTACCGATGAGTATTTTCGTCTTTTATATGTGTTTTTCAGCCTTATAACATGTGTATATAACAATTTTCTAGTGATATTGAACATGTTATTGTTATTGTATCCTATGTATTTTCAATTAATTTGAATGAATGAATATATTTTGTTTTTGTAAAAAAAATAAAAATGCAAGTCATGATATACAAAGAAATGATTTATTTTGCATCAAAACATGAGATTTAAACGACTGTCTCCATATCTGAGCAAATATATTTCATTAAAAAAAAGGTAGGTGCAGCCAGTGATACAAACAAATACTGAAAGTTCTGCCACAGCACCACTGCAGTGTCTATTCATTTCAATCTACTTCTTCTCCATTTCATCGTAACCATGACGACCACACAAACACCAATTCAAACCTTCAAATTCACTCATTCTCATTCTCCATCTTCATTTCCATCTTCATTTCCATCTCAACCTAACTCAACCACTCTCTTCTTCCCACCTTCCACCTCCCGCCGCAACCACAACAACCTCATCCTCTCCGCCGCTGCTACTTCCGGCGACACCACACTCTCTTCCAACGGCCCTCCCCCTTCACCTTCTCGATCAAAGCAAGTATTCTCTAATCAATTAGATTAACACTATGATTTGTGATTAATTAATTAATTATTAATTATTGATAATGCTGCAGAGTTCGGAGACACACGATTTCGGTGTTCGTTGGCGATGAGAGTGGAATGATTAACCGAATAGCTGGAGTGTTCGCAAGAAGAGGATACAACATTGAGTCCTTAGCTGTTGGTTTGAATCAAGATAGGGCTCTTTTCACCATTGTTGTTTCTGGTACTGATAGGGTTTTACGTCAAGTTGTTGAACAGCTTCAGAAGCTTGTCAATGTTTTGAAGGTGGTTACACTTTCACCCTTATAATATTATTTTTTTTGTAGGATAAAGTTCAAATATTGAAGAAAAAAATTCAAATCATTTTAGGGTTTATGTTTCTTGTGTGATTTTTGGACTAGGTAGAAGATCTTTCACGTGAATCTCAAGTAGAACGTGAATTGATGCTCGTGAAAGTTCATGCAGATCCCCAAAACCGTGCTGAGGTACCTACTTACATGCATATCTTGTAATTCTTTGCTAGGATTTAGGAGTGTAGATTTATTAATTTGTTTTATTTTTGTTGGGAATACACAGATTAAGTGGTTGGTGGACACCTTCAGAGCTAAGATTGTGGACATCTCGGAAGATTCCGTTACGATTGAGGTCATTGCTGCTCATATTTGTTTGGATATTTTTTTAGTAGTTAATCATTGTGATTTTGATGCATCTTTTTCATTTGTATGCATTATGCAACCTTTAGAATAAAACTAATTGTACTTGAAAGGTATGCTCTGTAAACATTTCATGCAACTGCTTCCATGAGTTGAACACTATCACACTCATCAATCTCTTTTGCCTGTTTGTTTTGCATAAAGCCAACAACTTATTTGATTTTGTTGATTTCTCTGTTGTTTTGTGGCAGTAAGTTATGTGTGGGTATAGAAAGTTGCGAATATTCGCTCTTTGAGATTCTAATATCGGTGTAAAATTTTATTTTTAGAATCTATGACTAGACGTGTATGAATAGAATCCAAAGTCATTATGTTACCATCATCAAAGTTCTGGTATCTAGCTGTTGGGTCTTTCTTTTTGTGGTTGTGATTGGGCTTCAAAATCGATCGAATTGAGTGACATTTGGAGAAGGGGAAAATTATCATTGTTGTTTGTTAAGGTAATTATTTATATTGGAGGAGTATATTGCATGACTAGAGTGTGGTATCGTGCTTCGTGAATGACTCATCTCGGGAAGACACTACACATGTTAGTGTAGTCATCCTTTCATTGCAATTTGGTGATACAATCACGTGGTAATTTCAGGTGAGTCATTCTGTGTATGTTACAGGTTACCGGAGACCCAGGGAAGATGGTTGCAGTCCAGAGAAATTTCGGCAAGTTTGGGATTAAAGAAATAGCTAGAACTGGAAAGGTTCGAAAGCTCAATTGAGTACCTAAGAAATTTCCTTAACTCTTTTATCTTGTCCACTTTCTCATTCATTGCAGTATTATTTGTAAGACTCAGCATATTTTACTAATTCGTTATAATCTGATGTGTAACTATACCTAGATTGCATTAAGAAGGGAAAAGATGGGTGCATCTGCTCCATTTTGGCGGTATTCAGCTGCTTCGTATCCAGATCTTGAGGGAAAAACAGCTATTAATGCTCTTGTTGGAGCGAAAAGCGTGAATCCTGTTGACAAAACTGATACGCCTGTGGGGGTATGATCTTACATACTCTACGATCCTAGCATTTCTTTAATTTAACATGTATTTTGAAACACTTCAAATATGAAATACATTTATTTGAAATAAATAATTGGCAATTCCTATTAAAAATGTTAGATTTTAAAATCACAAACAAGCATAGGTTCGTGAAGTAAATTATACTAGGCATGTTTTGAAGAATGGTTTCAACGCTTATACAGACCTCAAACACTGTTGACATTTCAACAAATCATCTTTATAGTTGATCATCCTTTATCCCTCATACTTTAGAACCGTGTTTGATAATTTGTTTGAAAGGTTACGGTATACATGCAAAGGCTGAAGTTTTATAGTAGTTTGCAGTTTATGCAATTCTTTTGTGCATCTGAGTAACAACAATCTTGCCTTTATGAATGCAACCTTTTTCCTTAAGTTTTTTGTCTTCCTTTTAGTATTCTGCTAATTGTCATTTTAAGCTGAGTTGTGATTTCTAACACACACCTTTGAAGGCTGTGCAGCCTTTCTACATTTTCAATTTTGTAGTATTTCTTGATGTGTCTTCTTTTTCCCCTTATTCGAGAGAGTATTTTATCTCCCTCAATTGTTTTTCCGAGGCCTTTAGATCACTCATATTGACTGTGGATTGTGTGTGGTTTTAACCTTGTTATTTATCCATATGTTGCTTTTCATTCTCTGTCCGCAGCTTCCCTTTAGTACCACATTTCGTAGCAATTATTTGATTCTTGCCACTTGTAAGGTTGTGGTGGAAATTCAGTGATATATTCTAGGTCAACCGAGCACCATCAAATTATATTCTTGTTGAATCTTTATTGTCTTTGGCACTGAACTGCTCTAACTTTTTAGATTATAACACTTCTATGACCAACAAAAGACGAACAGATTTTTAACTATAACATTGAATGATGCTAACGATGACTTGAATGCATTTCATGATCGGCATGCTCTATATTTTTTGTCCATTATGTACACTATTTATTTGGTCATTAAGTATAATAAGTTCATTCCGATCTAGTCTCTGACCTTCTCTTTTCTTTTGAAATGTTTGCTTGTATGAAGGGAGATGTTTATCCTATAGAGCCTTCAGACAGTTTTACAGTCAATCAAGTACTTGATGCTCAATGGGGTTTTCTCAACGACGAAGATGTAAGATCCTTAAATGTCTCCATTTTATATTTTGTTGTAATGCACTGTAATCCTCATATGCAGGTTCTTGCTAGTGTTCTTTTTCTTGATCTTCCCTTTTTAGAGTGTAGAGTTCTTTTATATATTAAATACAAATGCCATTTCTATTTGCTTTTTTTGGCTATGCATTTGAATTTACTTGTCAAGTTGTATAATTATTATTTACCACGACAGGAGCCTTGTGCACTATGCTCATAGTTGGTCATTTTGATGTAAAATTGTTGATTGCTGCAGTTTCAAAACATTTCATATTATTTCTAGCCATGAAAAATAATTAAAATAAGATTAATTAGCCGACAACGTGTTGAACATGTCTTATCTGGGCATCAAAGTTCCACATCCTTGTAATCTTATGGCAGCATACGATAAATCCTGCATCCAATGTCCTTCTGTGAGATTTATAAATGCTAGCTCGTTCATTCTGTTTCTTTTCCCATTCTGGTTGAACTTCTCATAGCTTAGGAGGGTTATTCTTTTAAGCGTGTATTTGGGTTAGCATTTGAAAATTGATGAAAAGTGTGTTTGGCTCAAAGTCAATTTTTACTCAGATGGAGGGTTCAAGTGTAGTCAATTTTGGCTCAAAGCCACCAAACATTAATTTTTGGTGTGAAACCGTGTCATGTGGAGTATACATTATTTTGGATGTTCGCACCACATGCTATAAACAAAGCGTGTTCAACACAGTTCTACGTTTTTTTTTTGTTGCTAATATCTTGATAGTCTTTTACTGTTGAAGCTTTTTATTTCACTTACAAGGTTTTGCTTTGTGCAATCACTACTTATTGTTAAACAAGCATTACAATTTAATAATTTATGATATCTTTGTCATTTTTTTCTTGTATTTAAATTTACTCAAGTTGAGCTAACATGATTTTGCTTTTCTAAATCACATAATAAAAGGCTTAGGACCAAATTTCGCCAGACATCTGTTAAGTTTTAATGCTAATTAGAAATATTTTATGCTCGTCAAGAGCCAAAAATCTAGCTGATGCTTGTACATCAGCGTATAACTTTAATGGATTTGCATGTAATTTTCTAATTGTGATAATGCCTTCAGACTAGTGGAATTCGATCACACACTTTGTCTATGCTTGTGAATGATGCTCCCGGAGTTCTAAACATTGTTACAGGAGTCTTTGCCAGAAGGGGCTATAACATTCAGGTTTGGTTCTTCAATGTTGTTTTTTCAATATGATGTCTGTGTTAAATTGCATAAACACAAGTCTCGCCGTTTTAATTTTTCTGTTCTTTCGTTTGCTTGAATGTGCTCTCTTTTATTTTCAGAGTTTAGCTGTAGGACATTCAGAAGTTGAAGGAATCTCTCGGCTTACAACTGTGGTTCCGGGTACAGATGAGTCAATCAGCAAGTTGGTGCAGCAACTGTATAAGTTAGTGGAGCTGCGTGAGGTTCACTATCTCTACTAAAATAAAGGCATCACACCCCATAAATAAACTGTTTGCTTTTAGCTTTTTATAATTTTTTAGTATTACTGGTTGCAGAGCCCATAACATTCTCCAATCTCCACCACTGTCATAGTAGGCACAAATAGTACGCACAAAAATGAACATTCGGGGCTTACCCCAACCACAAGTGAATCGATTTGAGAAGTTTACAAATATGAACCAACTATGCTTTTTCAAGAAGAGTTGAGTGGAAACAGGAGGGCGAACTGGGCTGATCACTGATACTGTCATCGCCAGGGGCATGATCCTATTATATCGTAAAGTCAGTAATTAACTCTCAGTGGCAGTGAGGACTGAGGATTTAGGTGTACTGTGTTTAGGATTTGAGTGTGGAATGGCTAATCCTTGTAATCTCCATTGATGGTGACTTTTACCTTTGTATAGTCTTGGTCATACCACGTTAAATTCTCTGTTTTTTTCTCTGTATACGCACCTGGCCACAACAGGACATTTGTGTTGGAAGCCTGTATTAGGATTTGGTGACCCATAGTAACAAAATTGATTTAGTGACTCACAATTCAATATTTGAGCGTACTTTCTAATAAGAGAAATTTGAAACATATATTGCCCCCTCTTATTAATGAATCCTAACTAGTTTGTGAACGTGCTGGCCTCATAATTAATCTTGCTAAGAAATGTCAAACCAAGCAGCTATAAAATCTCTTGAAGCATATAATTTTATCTTGCTTTTGTACTTTATAATTAAGAACTTCATGCATTTAGTGCAATAACATTTGACCATTTTTAATATTAATAAAAGCTGGCCATTTTATACTTCTGATGCCTTCCAGGTCCGGGATATAACCCACTTGCCATTTGCTGAGCGAGAATTGATGCTAATAAAGATTGCCGTAAATGCTGCTGCACGACGTGATGTTCTTGATATTGCCAGCATTTTCAGGGCTAAAGCTGTTGATGTGTCCGATCATACAATAACCCTTGAGGTAAAGTCAATTTTTTGTTTTTTTTTCCCGAATGGCAAATGTTAGCAGTTAGTACGTGTTAGATTAATGTTTACTCCTTCGTCCGGGCTTGAACCGAAGACCTCTCTAACTTCTTATCTCTTAGCTCAAACTAGTTGAGCTACCCAACCCTCGAGGGTAAAGTCTACGTAGATTTTTCAACCAGTGATACAGTATCACACACACGCGCGCGCACAATATGTTAAGTATGATACTGTATCGCTATTGGTTTTTGGCAAGTACTTTTGCTTCTTCTTTTTTTTGGTTTTTAGTACTGTTGTTTTTTTTCATCTATATTGGTTTCCTTTTTTTGGACTTTGTTTTTTGGTCTTTGAATATTGGGATAAATAAAAAGAAAAAGAAAGATAGATACAAACTTCTGGGCCCTGTTTTTGGTCTTGGTTGTTGCTCTTTTAATATTGGTTTCAACTGAAACTTCTTTCCTGCGAATCCTTTGCCGCTGCTGCTGAGAAAAAAGAATAAAGAGTTCCAAAACTTCCGCTGCTGCTACGAATCCTTTGGAACCTGAATAGCATATCCAAGTATTTTTTTTCTTCACAAAAACGAATTTTTAATAGTTTGATCAGTGTATCTAAACACAACGCCACACCCTAATTTCAACTTCCACTGTATTGGTTGATGTTTTTGGGAATAAATTATAATTTTGGCTTGGTAAAAGTAATACATAATTAATTGGTATTGTACAATCTTGGTTAAGATCTTATATTGTATGGTCTTGCTACCCCTTCTCAATCCTACAAAATTAATTGGGTAGGATCTTTCGATCCTAGTTGCAATCTTATGAGTTAGGATCTTGATACCCCCCTTCCTGATCTCATTCAAGATCTCGATCCTAACAACCTTTGTATATAGTGGATACTGCATTAACCATTGAGAGAATGCCAACTTTAGTACTTGCAAGTTGCACTGAAATCAGTTTAGTTTAGCTGAATTTTATTGTCCTACAATATGTGGTCACATATTAGAGTCCAACCCTTTTCTGAACGTTTACATGGTAGGAGTTTACTGCATCAGGATTCCCTTATTACAGTGCTAGGTTCCAGGAGCTTGTGTTGTCGGCAGTTTAATCATGAATGTCTTCTGGATCTTGCATCAAGATTTGTTCTTAGTTCTTACATTCAAAAAAGATACTACCAGTAAGCCAGGATACCACCGATGCCCCAACTTGCCCTCGAGTTATGAAATCAATGGATGAACCCTTTATTGGCTCCACCATGACAGGAGATTTATGGCACTAGATTTCCCCTATAATGGAAACCAAGGATTAGATAACATTAAGATTATAAGAATATGTTTTTGTCCAAATCAACCCCAAAAGCTAGCTTGAGGAGTGAGGATTGTCCAAGTCTTGTAAGGACTAATTTGGCTATATATCTAGTCGATGTGGGATCTCAACACACCCCTCATGCGTAAGACTCAACATGGACCAGTAACAGATCTATGATAGAATTTAATACCATATTATAATTTGGGCTCATGATGGGCATAGCTGAACACCACAAAGTCAGGATATTAGGCGAGGATCATCAAAGCCTTATAAGCACTCACTACCTAAGCCATATCTCTATTCTGTGTAGGATCTCAACACCTCATCATGCTTAGGATTGGACTTCTAGACGCAGACAAATGTAATTGGAGTAACATGGATCTAAACACACCCCCACGCCCAACAGTGGACGTTTGTAGTATGGACAAATGCAGGTGGAATAACAGAGATCTTAAACCATAACATATCTAGGATAGGTCTTGATGCCATATTTGAATTTGGACTTTAGGCTTAACACAAGACCAAAAACTAGCTCAATGAGTGAGGACTGCCCTAGTCTTGTAAGGACTGATTTCGTTATATGCCTATATCTCTAGTTGATGTGGATCATGACAGCCCTGCTCAAGACTTAACATCTGGAGTATGGACAAATAGAGGTGGCCCAATAACAACACTCTCTAAGCTATTTATTCAACATCCTTACATGTTAAAAATCCAGCTTTGCCCATTGTCTACAGCATTCCACACCTGTTTTCTTAACTGTGGTGATTAGCCGTCAGCAATAGAATTGCTAATTTTCTCATCTCAACAGACAAGCTTTTAGGTTTAAGTAGGTACTCTACGATGGGGGTACTGTACCCCATTTTTGTAATTCATTATATTATCCCCCTTTAAGATTAATATTAATAATGAAATTGGGGCAATAATATGATATTTTTCTTTGAAAAGGCTCATACAGAATACTTTTGCAAACTTCTCTTGACAGTTGACATTGTGTCTATATTAATAATTTCATCCTTCCACTCAGGGTTATGATTGTTATACACGTTGCTTCTTTTTTACTTAATGCGATTAGGATAATCAGAAAAATCGGGAACTTGATGTCAAGTTTTTTTTGTTGTAGTTAGCTGTTTGCGTTGAAGCATTTCATTCTTCTACCATAAATATAAATGGAATTATCAAAGTACTGACTTTGGATCCATTAATATTTTTAAATTGTTTCTGGAACTAAGTGATATGATCTTATGTCAGCTTACTGGAGATCTGGACAAGATGGTTGCATTGCAGAGATTGTTAGAACCATATGGCATTTGCGAGGTCTGTTTTATTAATCTTTGCCATGTATCTGGTAGATATTTTGCTGTGACTGTTTACTTGTTTAAATATACTCTGTTCAATATCCCCAAAAAAACAAAACATTATTCCATATATTTCCAGAGTCACATTGGATGCATTTGCTTCCTTTTTGTATTCACTAGTTCTGTTGATGATGGTAGTTTGCATAGGGTATGATCGGATGGAGGGTTTTGTTAGGAAAAGAAAGGGAGAGCAAGGGCCATTTACTGAGAGTCATTTTTAATTTACCAAAATGTCGTTTCTTATATGAAACAGTAAAATCAATGTGAAAACAATATTTGTAATTGACGCTTTCTCTAAATGAATTTGTCTCCATTACAAGTAAGGGCTGCATCCTACTATAAAATTTAGTTTGTCATTAGAATACACTTGGAATTATAATTAAGAATGAACACAGTTGTTTACTTTAGAAGAATGTCTTCCATAAAACTTTGTTTCATTTTTGTTCGAAAACCTCAAGTTTGGGCTTCACCATGCCTGAAGGTTTAATTTTTAAATCTCATAAGAACAAGTGTGATTTGCCTCAGTATACACCCTTTAATTGACAAAATAATATACATTGTGTTTTTGCACCTACAAATACAATCACATTACCAATCCTGAGCAGGTTTAAACCACCAAATCATGTGTTGAATTGGATCAACAGTTAGGCGCTGCACCTGCCAGGCAACACATGTGAACCACTACTCTTATCTTCCTATCCTGTCCTTTTTAACGATGTTTTTTTCTTGTTTCAGGTGGCACGAACTGGACGCATAGGACTTGTCCGTGAGTCAGGTGTGGACTCCAAGTACCTCCGTGGATACTCTCTTCCCTTATGATCGATTTATTTGTGTGGGCAAAGGAGGGCTCAAGTTTTCTGCTTGTAGAGCTTTATAGTGCTTGCTAGTGTTTTGGCCTTCAATGACCATAATGTTATATTTTAGTGATTTGCAAATGATTATAGTATCTACTTCAGACTACTATAGCTATAGACACGGACTCTAATGTTCTAGGCTTCGAATGCCATCTAGATTTTTTTTTTCAAGAAAAAACAATTTCATTTCCCATACCTTTTCGTCTTCTTGAAGTTGTTTTTGGTAGAATTATGGTTACCTGTTGTGTTCTTCCAGTTATGTAAATGGGTCATAATGCACAAGGTGTTGATTATTTTAACTGAGTTAAATGAATCCGAGTTCTCAATAACCTACATGTTCATTTCTTAAAAATAAATAAATACTAATGATGTGTCATTTTGGCTCCTCACAACCATCGAACCAGTGTAACTTCGGAAAAAATAGCACAAATTTTTAGCCTCTTAAAAAAATAAAGTTGGACATGTTTATCCTTTTATCGTTTTTTTGCAGAATTGGTTTTTAAGGAATTCTTGAACCATGACAAGGTTTATATGATGCTTTATTCAAAGCAAGGGAAGTGGTTAACCAAGTTTATTCATGATGATTAAGTATACCCACAGCTTAAGTTTCATGATGATTATGACAAGGTTTATATGTGGTTGACCAAGTTTATTCAAAACAAACGTAAAAGATATTTAGGTCCCTAACAAAAATATTTAGAGATAATTTGGTCCCAATTTTTTTTTCTTCTTTGTCTGTATTTCTTCCTTCCTCTTTCTTCCATTGAAGTATCAAAATCATAGTTGGTTTTACATTTCATACTTATTTTGCTGGTTCTATTTTGTTGGTATCACAACATTTTGGATTTTCAAGTTGAAAATATTTGATCATTGCGTTTTGCATTTTTTTGTGGTGGCCGGGGTTTGAACCCGGACCTTACATATATTATGCATTGTCTCGACCAACTGAATTAAGCTCACGAGTTATGAGGACTTGCGTTTTTGCATTTGTTAGTACACCATTGTGTTTTGGAATTGTTGGTACATTGAGTTTGGTAATGATATGTATTTTCATATTTTCAATTTGATGGTAAAATTACACTCGTATTTTCAAGTCCAAGTTATTTATTTATTTTAAAATTATACTCGTTGTTTTTTAACTTAATTTCAAACAACGGTTTTGTCTTTTATCTTTTTCCTCGTCTTTTGATCTTTTTGTTTTGTTTGCATATATATATATATATATACACACACACATAAACACAGATGAAAGATCATAAATTTAAAACTGCGAGTTCAAAGAGAAATAAAAAAAATAGCTAAAACTTGAAAAGGATCGAAAGCTCAATTGAATACGCAAAAAGTTTCCTCAACTCTTTTTTATCTTGTCCACTTTCTTATTAATCGTAATGTTATTCGTAACACTCTGCATATTTTACTAATCAATTATAACCTGGTGATGTAACTATACTTAGATTGCATTAAGAAGGGAAAAGATGGGTACATCTGCTCCATTTTGGATTGTGTGTGGTTTCTAACTAACTTTGTTATTTATCCATATATTGAAATTCAGTGATAAATTCTAGGTCAATCGAGCATCATCAAATTATATTCTTGTTGAGTTATTGGCTAACATGAATTGCTCTAATTAACTTTTTAGATTATAACAGTTCTATTGTTTTTTTTTTGAAGGAAGATTATAACAGTTCTATGAGCAACTAAAGACGAACAGATTTTTAACTATTACATAGAATGATGCTAACAGTGACTTGAATGCATTTCATGATCGGCATGCTTATATATTTTATTTTTTTTCGAAAGATTATATTTATATTTTTCTGTTCTTTATTACTTTTTTTTAAAGATGTCCCTTATTAATTGTTAACAATAACATTATTCATTATTATTGTCGAATGACTTTCATACATTTGTAACTTACAACATTTATATCCTATTTATACGACATATATTACAATGTAAATATTAGATTTGTGATGTAAACTAATATACTCTCATGTTCTCTCTTTATTACTTTCTCTACATTCTTTCTCTGTATCCCTTTTGTAGATTTCTAGATGACAGATATTACCCACACCCTAAATAATCCAAGTTACACCCCAAAATTACTAATATATCCTTTAAGTAAAATAAAAATTTCAATTCAATTCAAAACCCACAAAACAAGGTTTACGTATTCTCTTTCAAACGACAATTTCACGTATTCCCTCAAACCCATAAAGCCTTCATCTCCTTCATTCCACGCACACGCACGCCTTCATCTCCTTCATTTTGCTCGGGTTTCATCTTCAATCGCGCCAATCACGCCAATCGCTTTCGTGTAAACTTAATTTACAGAAATGTGGTGGATTATTAGATTATGTAAATTTAATTTACTTAACTTATGTAAACTGAGTTTACATAAGTTAAGGCACATTAATTAGTTATATACGTATGTAAACTCAATTTACGTAAACTCAGTTTACATAAGTTAAGTAAATTAAGTTTACGTGAAGAGTAGTTATATCTACGACGTAAAATCAGTTTACGCTAGTTTATGCTAGTTTATGAAACTTAATTTACATAAGTCAAATAAACTAACGTAAATTCAGATTACACAGTTTATGTGAATTGAGTTTACTTAGTTCATGTGAATTGAGTTTACATGTACATACATAAATTGAATTACTCTATGTGATCTAAATACGCTACCCGGTTTGGAAATATATAAGTAAATTAAATTAACGTGTGACCTATGTAAACTTCATTACGATACCTTGTCTCAATAAACTTAAATCACGTTATATCATAGAACAAACAAAACGACATCGACAAACATCCATGATGAAATTCACAATAGAAACTTCAATAAATTTGTGAAATTCACTTACTGTGTGTGAATAGAGTACAAATCAATCGAAAGATGTTGATTCAATATTTAATTTTGGTAGTTAATGAGTGCACATCCATGGTGGGTTGTGGGTGAAAAGAGATAAAGGTTCAAAGTGATGATGAAAAAGGTTTTAAGAAATTTATATGGAGAGGGAAATTTTGGTATTATTGTAAAATTTATAAAAAAAATTAGGTGTAATTAGAACTATATGGGGTGAGACTAAAAAAAGTCCTTCTAGATAGCCAAATTATCATACTTTATTAAATGTTTACAAACAAAAAAAACACACTATAATACTTTAATGAATTTTCCCTAAAAAAACACTTTAATAATTTTGTTTAGTTAATGCATTAATATGTTCTCGATTCTTAATAAATTTTGGAATAATTTAATATGGTGCAACCCACGAGGATTGCGAATAGAGAATGAAGTGTTCTCGATCATTATTAAAAATTTAAAATCATGTGTGATATGGTTTCTGAAGAATTAATTATTATTTTTAATATTAAAACATCCTTAAAAGATCACTTAAACAATGAATACATTTTCTTGATCATTGTTTATGAAGATTTGAGATATAGTTTCTAACTAAGACTTAATATTAAAGTGTCCTTGAATGATTACAAAAATTTGATTTTCTTTTTTCATTGTTGGTAGATGTTTGTGATTGAGTTCTTACCCACAATTCAAATATATAAGATTTATTTGATCTTATTGTAGCTATAAACACAGACTCTAATACCATCTAGATATTTTTTCAAGAAAAAAACAATTTCATTTCCCATATGTGTTTTGGTAGAATTAGGGTGTTGTGTTCATCCAGCTATATGTAAATGGATTATAATGCGCAAAGTGATTGATTATTGGTCATTACTTTTTCTATCTTATGAGTTTCTCGAGTTTTATGGAGTGTTTATGTCGTTCGAATTCTATAATCTGCATAGAGCGTCTAAAAAACTCATAGAGTTGGAGAAAAAAAACGGTCTATTTGAGTTCAATGAATCTGAGTTTCCATTAACCTACATGTTGGCCTAACCACAGTTGGTTCATTTGAATCATTTCTAAAAAAATACCGGTGAAGTCTTATTTTAGCCCCTCACAACCACCGAACCAGTTTAGTTTCGGAAAAGAGAGCACAACTTTTAACTTCTTACAAAAAATAACTGCGACATGTTTATCCCTTTATCAATTTTTTGCAGAATTGGTTTTTAAGGAATTGTTAAACCATAACATGGTTTGTTTGGTGCTCTTCCAATTACGTGGTTGACCAAGTGTAATCAAAACAAACCTAAAAGATATATAGGTCCCTAAGAAAAATGTTTAGAGACAATTCAGTCCTAGGACTTTGTGATTGATACATATTTTAAAGCGGTGGCACCAATCGTAGAATTTGAACCATTGAAACCACTAATATAATGATTGACTAATTGATTTGATACGAAATGAAACTAGTTTCACAGAGCGAAAGATTTTTCGACCAATAGTTCATACAAGTGAAGGTGTGAAAATAGTTAAAGATGACTGAGATTTCATGCAAAAAGAATATAAGGTTGACATACTAACCTAAAATATTATTATTGTAAAAAATAAACCTAACGTATTGGTAAAAGTCTACCATTGATTTTGAAGAGACATATTCACTTGTAGTGAATTTGATACTTGATGAAGTTTAATAGACATACTCTTTTTTAAATTTATTATAAGTTTTTTAAATGTGTAATATATTTATGGAGATGTAAAAAAAATCTAAAAATAAATATTTATGGAGAGTATAATATCAGGCGAAAAAAACAATAATGTATAATTTAAAATAAAATTAATTTACCAATTTACGGAGAGTATAATATCTCTTAAAGGAATATATTCCAAAATTATATAATTAAGTAGA
>Ga0315914_1002324_pt1 | contig 29158 bp, 16 predicted proteins | sample MpolenodulesMG_FD_203920 | JGI IMG/M metagenome (GOLD analysis project Ga0315914, IMG submission 203920) | Medicago polymorpha root nodule microbial communities from Los Angeles, California, United States - elongated nodules | ecosystem: Host-associated > Plants > Roots > Nodule | place: USA...
CTAAGTTCCAAATGGAAAGTATATAAACAATGGTTTAAATGCAAATAAAAGAAATAAATGTAATAATAACTAGAATTCATTGGTAAATGGCAAGTAAGTAAATTATTAATAAAATAACATTGGAATACGTGTATTAACCTTCCAACTCACGTGAAAGGGAAAGGGAAAGGACAACAAAGCTGGTACACTGCTCTATGTATTCCTATCCACTGTCACTCTGTAAGCATTGGCGGGCGGGGTCGGTTACCGCTGGGTCTAGGAATTTGATCCGCACCCACCCACATTAACCCATATATAACTGATTTTCATTCCGAATTGACCCGCGAAACCGATCTGATCCGCCCGTTTACAACCCGAGTCTTGCGGTTTACTCGGTTTTCGGCCGGGTCGGAAGAAACTGTCCACCCCTATTGTAGACTTAGTTTTCTTTTTCTCCCTCTCCAACAAGCCGGCCCTAGTTTTCTCTCACTAGGTTTTCTCTTACAGTTTCTTCATTGAGGGGTGGTTTTGGGTCAATTATTGACCTGAAATCATCCCTCTTCATCTTTTTCTCTCTATTTCAATCTAAATAAGTGATTTTCACATAGATCTAGTTTTTTTCTTTGTGATTTCATCATCTAAGTGTGGTGGTTTCTTGTTCGTTGTCTTGTGCGGTGTTGTTTGATTTCCCGTCTTCGTGCAGTGTTCATTTGATTCATATTGAAAGATCGATTATTCATTCCAAGATTGGGGCGTCAACGTTGCAGATCCGGAGGCCATGGATATTCCGGTCACTTTAATTTTATCATATATTTTTGCAGGCATTATGCCGTTATATGTTATTAACTTGGATGATGTGAGTTTGTTCGCAGATTCATCCTTTATGTTTTTAGTGGTGTTGAATGATGTAATCTCTCGATTTGAATAAATGAATATCATTTTGTCTTTGTAAAAAAAAAAAAATTATAATAAATATGTTGTACCCAATCCTTGACAAAATTAATTTTGATTTTATATGACAAGAAACAAAATAAAGAGAGGTCAATCTCGTATCTTGAAAGATGATAACACAAGTAGCAAGACTAAGGGAACCCTTAGTTGCACCATATGTTCTACATTTATTCCTCCTACAAGCAAGTGGACTATTAGAACCAAATAGACTTGATTTTATTTTTTTTTGTGTCGAGGGTTCGAACTCCATGTCTTTCATATATTATGCATTATTCTTACCAATTAAGCTAAGTTCACGGGGACAAATAGACTTGAAATTTGTAACACCTAAACGTATCACATGAAAATTAATGAAAATACTTTTTTCTTAAGATGGAAAACATGATTAACATAGAAATTTCATTCAAAACCTTGTGAGTGTCCATATACTATAATAATCGCATACATAAATTATTAACCTCAAGCAAAAAATAAATTAACTTAGCACACACATTCTTATCCTCAAGGATGAGTTCTCTAGAATAAGACGTAGTAAACTTCCATGCAAGAAATGTGACATTAACAACCACAAAAACATCAACAAATTCCTAAGTATTATGTTTAGAGCTTAATTTCTTCCATTTAATTTAAATAGAAAATTTGGAACATGAACACTTCCCCTGTCAATAATTTCCCTATGTAAAACAGCCACGAACATAATATTTTTGACATAGCTTCAACAGGGGCACTTGGAACAAATTTTGAATCTTTAAACTGATATGGGAAACAATGGATTTGAACATTGAGGCCTCTTTGGTATATAGTCCATTCTAAATTTTGCTAATCAAAACTAGATTATAATTAGGGTTAATACATGTTTACCCACCTTAATATTAGTGATTTCCGGTTTACTTCATGTAAAAAAATTTGTTTAAATTCCAACCTTGTAATTTGAAGATTTTTGGTTTTGAACCTTCATGAATTTTGACTGTACAAAATCGATGATATGACAAGGAGTAAACTGTAATATCGATGATATGGCAAGAAGTAAACCGAAATTCTCTCAAATTACAAGGGGCGAAATTACCTTAAATTTTGTAATTTGATGTCATGAAGATCCAAAATAAAATAAAAAATCAAATTACAGGGTTGAAATCTAAACAAATTTTTTTAAAGTGGAGTAAACCGAAAATCGCTAATATTACAAGAGGTAAACCTATATTAACCCTTATAATTATTCCTAACTGTACTAGGCAACACTTGTAGCTTGGAGTTGTAATTCATTAAAAATTGGACTATAACTATGCTCAGAACCGTACCACTGAGGCAATTGAAAACACCCTTTAAGATCCCAAAATACTTAAACAGAAAATCATAGTTCCCAAATTTAAATACTAGATTTTCACTAAAGGGAACTTGCAAAACCATTCATACCTTTCAATTATTGAGGCAGCTACAGTCCCCGTGAGCGTAGCTCAGTTGGCAGAGACATGCATTGTTATATGTAGGGGTTGAGTTTTAAACCTCAGACATTCCACTTATTTGCTTTGAAAAACGTGAATTCTGACCCGACTACCTGACAAAAAAAAAATAAGGCAGCAACCACATTAATCATTATCATATAAACTCACACCATATACTTTTTATGGATGCTAAAAGCAACTGCTGCCAGAAATGGAAAAGTGTAACAAGCTCCATCCACTCCACACTAATAACCACTAATATTGCAATAGTTATAATTGTTCTACCATGCCTTGAATTAGTAATTGAAATAATGAATCGTCAAATGGTGTGTAAAGATCAAAGTAGGTAATTGGTGGTTTGAGAATATTATTACAGTCAAAATCGGACTTTACTTCAGGTCGAAAGGGAATAGCAAAATTGAAACTCGTAAAATCGCAATAAAAATCAAAGGATTTTACTCAACTACTTTTGTAGAATTGATATAAGAAATTGTAAAATCGCAATCAAAATCGATGGATTTTACCAAAACAAAGATAATGTTAAACATATGTTATAAATTGTATATAGTCATATACAAGGTTGTTAAAACCGGACCTGATCGGCCGGTTCAACCGGTTTAACCGGGAATCGGACCTATCTCCAGTTCGATTAGCCCTCAAAACCGCTTTGTAGTGGAACCAGACAGTAAACCGGAAAACCGGGAAAACCGGCGGGTGGGCCGGTTCTTCATGTTGAACCTCATTCATCATTTTTTCTCTTTGAAAAACCAGAAATCTTCTTTCCATAAGTTTATAGGGAGATGAGAGGATCAGTGTATGTGCAATGCTTGAATAAGTGGGGGGAATATCGGAACTTTAGAAGGTGAAATATGAGGAAGAAGAGTTGATTTTAACGAAGAAGACATGATAAGAAAGAAGAGAGATGGTAAAGAAGTGAAGAGACAATGGTGTCATAGGCTTTTCGGTTCAACTAGTGGGAAAACATATTGGTATGCTGTGAAATCCTGAATAGAAATTATTATTTCCTTGGTAACTAACATTTACATTCAAATATATCAAGTTCCAATAAAAATATTACTACTATCTCATCAAGAAGAAATATTCCAAAATTTATTGCTACCGGTGGAAGAAAATGTATTTATCAATGCTAACAACGCTCTCTATTGAACATCCTCTCTAATACTCACTCTCTTATTGGTTTAAATCATTGTGAATCTATGCTTTGAAAATTGAACCCAAACAAAATGGTGGGACATACATTCATTTCATCCAATAAAAAAGTGAGTGTTGCTAGCATTCATCTATCATTTATAATATTAATCATGTACTACAAAACATTATATTTTAGATTAATGCTACTAAGACCACGAACAAAGATCACTCAAAAAAGAAAAAGAATACGAACAAAATGACTTTATTTACGGTATTAACTTAAGATATTTGATGTGGAATTTATTTTTTAATAGTATGAAACTATAAACATTTATTTGTTAAAAAAAAAAAGAAACTATAAAAATTTATGTAATTTTTATCTATTATTGCATTATATATTTTATTCATAGTAAATATATATTTTTAATTATTACCGGTTGAACCCCGGTCGAACACTGGTCCAACCTTTAAACTTTGAACCCATGAGAACACCGGTTTAATGTCCGGTCCGGTTCTGATTACCTTGGTCATATATGACTCTGTTTAAAGTCCACAAAATATTTATACATAAATGACTGCAAAAGTGAACAAAATTCTTCAAAACCCTTCAAAATCCTGCGATTTTGTATGAATCGTAAAATCGCAATCAAAATCAATGGATTAAATCTTTGGATGTTTTTTCTGTTGGGTTTTGAAGCATACTTGGTGTAAGAAAAGCCCCATAAGCTATGCCATAATTTGTATACCCATCAAACTCCTAAAGTCAAATCTCCACATTCTAAAGGTAACACCACCACATGTCTAGTATCTTTAAATTTTTGCAATTTCCAGTAAAAGCTCTACTACTATATGGTACCTTCAACCTTGTACCCCTTCTTTTTGACGGTGTCATTGATATGACAAATTCCATTTTATACCTCAGTTTCTTAGCCAATTCCATATCAAAAAAATGGTAAGGGTCACCATAATCAACCAATTTCATCTCTTGTGTTATTATTTTTGCATGGTGTATTGGCTTTCTTGCCTCCTCATCCATCACTAATAGTTTAAACCTCTTATGTTTCAAGTGATGCCTAGAGGTAAAAAGATCATTACAGTATTCACAAGGCCGCCACTTTTTTTCTTCCTTCACCCGTAGGTAACTTCCAACCTCTATACCTACCACCACCTTTGTTACCAAAATAACGTGAATACCATTAATAACTTGGAAGTTTATAGTTTGCAATGAACTAGATCAGGCAATCCCATCCAAAACTACACCAAATACAAATCCTGAATAACAAATAACGTTTGTTGAGGTTTTGAACAACTTTTGCAATATATTTTTCAGTCATCTGCCTAAACCATGCTTAAAGGGTGATTGTTTTGCTATCTCCATGTCGTGTCATATGGGCTAAGGGTGCAATGTCCTTGGTTTCCTTGAAATCCAAGTTATCTGTTTTGTGGAACTCCTTGGGAAAATTTGGTATCACATCTCTTGGTAAGGGATACTTTGAATCTTTTTTTCTTCTTTAGAAGATGTAAGGAGGGTAATATCTATTAATTATTGGGATCTAAACCCGACTTTCTTAAAACTGTACCGGGGGACCAACGAGTGTATACTCTCTGTATGCCTATGAGGTAGTAGAGTATATCCAAAGTTTTCTTGTTTGACTTTGAGTCAAATTTTCCATGGTTGTCCTTATGATTAAGGATATAGCAATAACACCCAAAAATAAGAAATAATTTTTTTTTCTCTTATTATGTTATTAACATTAATTTTATTTATAAGATAATTTTTAAGAAGATTGATGAGTGAATCAAAACATCTTTCATCATGTGAAGCCCGGATACGAGATACGATACTGCACTGATACGCCGATACGGAAAAATTTCAAAAATCAAGATACGATACGGCTGCGATACGTTAAAAAAAATTATATAATTAAATGTACTATATAATTATAACCGTTTTTCTAATATGCAAATATATTAACAAACAAAAGAAACCAGTCATAATCCCTCAAAAATAAAATCAGTCATAGGCTCGTAGCAAATCAACATAAACATAAATAATATTGACGAATAAGAGAGTGATAATTAGTCAATTACATACACAATGTATCCCAAAAAGAGCACTATCAGTGCTATACTATATCCAAAAGGAACATTGTTAGTGTTATACTAAATCGATCCAAAAAAGAAGCACTATATCCAAAAAAGAACACATCAATACTCAAGAGTTAAGTTATTTTAGTTAACATTAATTGGGAAGTATCAAGATAGGTATCAGTGCAGGATGATTATCGGATACTCTCCTGATATGTATCGAGAAGTATCAGATAATTATTTTCTTAAAAAATTAAATTTAATCTTCAAATACTCTCCTGATACGTATCGGAAAGTATCAGACAGATATCGGTGCAGGATACGCAGGGGATACGATATGTCATCCATTTTGAAGTATCGGGATTTCACAACTTTCATCCATACTCGATTGCATATAAGTAAGTGAATTTCTTCTTCTTTTTCAATGATGCTAGAGTTTCAATTTTTTTCTTGTTGTTCAACGTTGATATGTTATGCATTGCACAATGACGATTATTTGATGGTGCAATGCACATACGTTAACGTTAATTTACATTGTCGACGTTAACTTAAATTCATTTTAAGTAGGTTCATGTAAACTTGGTTTACAAAACCTACTTAAACTGAGCTTACATGTACATATTTAAAATAAGATTCCGTAGAATCATTAAACAAGGTTGAAGAGGTTAAAGCAAAATTTAATTTTTAGTATGTACACTTAAACTCAGTTTACATGACCTATTTAAACTGAGTTTTGGAAGAGGAAAGAAGGATGAGGCTTTAATTTTCTTGGTGAATGAGTGAATTTGAAAATAAAATTTTATTTAAGAGTAATTTTGTCATTTTAGGGTGTAATCAAAAATACGTGAAGTGTAATTAGGAAAATTCTTATGTAAACAAAATTAGTCAAAAAAAAAAAGTAGTGTTATTTGAACATCTATTTGCTTGACAACCAAATAGACAACCATGTTTTTACAAACAATAGTATGTATTAGCACGAAAGTCAAAGTAATAGGGAGAGAGAGTAAAAATATAATATGAGTATGAGAGAGAAAGTTGTCATCAAAATTGTTATAAAATGGTTGTACAAATATCATTCCTAAAAAAGATCTTTGATCCGCCCTTTTTAGAGGTGGACGGGGTTTGAACCCGAACCTTGCATATATTCAGGGTCGTTCCTGTGAAACTAGAGGCCCGACTCTCTTAGTAAAATTAAGCCCCTCAAAAAAATACATTTTTTTAAGAAGAGAAAAAAAAACTATAATGTTTTTTATTTTATTATTTTAGAGAATAATTATAACGTTTGTTGTTAAAACTTTGCGATTTTATAGGACAAGTATATGCTAAAAATTACGAGTGCTCTAAAAAATAAGAAAAAAATTAGGCCTAAAAGAGATTCTATCATGCTTGAAAAAAAAATACAATTAAAAAATTTGAAAAAACTGCCACTCCTGGTGTTGAACCGGAAACAACATGCAAAACACTACAAATTTACCACTGGGGTGCACCTTTGAAAAAATACAATGTTATTGGTATATATTATACTTTCGAGGCATTATATATCAAAATAAAAATATTTTGGGCCCCAAAATTGGGGAGGCCAAGCTTTATAGAGCTGTTTGCACCTCCCTAATAACGGCCCTATATATATATATTATGCGTTGTTCCTACTAACCGATAGCATGGATGATAATATTTTAAGATAAAATTTTATAATCTCTATAAATAACAAAAATATTCCTAAAAAAAAGCCATGATCTGATTCTAAATGGATACTTCCGAGAATCACGGTTTCTTTGCTTTTCCCAAGCCAACGAAACATCATGTATTAGTTTACGCTAACGACATCACATTGAAGATGAAATTGAATACCATCATGGCATATCAGTTCAAATGGTTAAAATAAGAGTCAATGCTAACAAAAGTCAGATATTCATAATTAGTTGATAGAGATATTGCATATTATATGTAAGAGTAGGGGTTCGAATTCCAAGCACTTCATTTCCTTCATATTTAAATGTGTAAGCTCTAACCATTAGATTACATGACAAAAAAATGTGAATACACAATGTTACAACGCAACAATTTATAGTTGTTTTCTTAACCAAAGTTTTTTTATGAAAATATATGATGATAATTGTTAAATAGTTAAAGATCGAGCAAACAAGTACTCTTACCACATCGTAGAAGTTGAAAATGGAAATAATTCTTGAGTTGTATGTAAGAAAAGTTATTTTTTAAAATTCTAATGTATCAAATGTACTTATAAAACTGTATTTCTAAGATAAATTTCTTCTATGAACACAATTAATGAAAGCAACCGCTAGAAAGAAAAAAAAATCAGGATGGTATGGTCCAAGAAAAGAAAAGAAAGAAACAAGTGTGAGTCACGAGGATCGAAATTGGCAAGGTCCACTGTACATGAAAAATTGTCTTTGTCCTCCACATTTGCACATGCATCTGATAACTCAGACCCTCTCCCACGTTTTGGTTCCCCAAAGATTGTGATTTAGAGACAACTTTTGTTTAAGATTCGTGATGATTATACTGTTTTTTTTTTATCGAAAGCTTACTTTTAGATCTTATCGTAAACTGCCATATCAAAAAAAATTATATATGATTTTTGGACGTCAAGATTTTGATGATGATGAATGTTGGGTTTGAATATGATTTCAAAATCCTTATAGTTATAATGTTTTTGTAGTTCTTACAAGTGGTTTTTCTTGGTATGTTTGGTAATATTTTGTAGGAGTCAAAATTGATTATTGAGAAATAGAATTAGTTTTGACATGTTTTTCATGTGTGAAAGGTATATCTTATTATGTGCTCAATTGCAAAATTAAGTTCTATAGCTAGGGTTAACAATGAACCGAATCAACTCGATTAAAGTTTGTAATTCGATTCGACAATTGATTCGTCGAACTTGGTTCATGAACCAAATGAGCCGAACTTGAGCTAAAAATTAACATCGTTTTAATGAGTCATTAATCTTTGTAAATAAATTATTTTTTGTTTTTTTGTAAAAAATAGATGGATTCTAAGAGGAGGGCTCTATGAAGTCCCGACCACCGTGAACGGTAATTAAGAGTCGTTAGATTAATTAAGTACGCAAATTTTTTTATATATTGTATACACAAAATAACACCTCTCTTCTTTTTCTTCTCCTTCTCCTCTATTCCTCCCCTTGGCTGCCCTACTTCCTACGGATCCAAATGTGTTAAAAAAGAGAAACACCGACTCCTCCCTCCACCCCATTCATGACCCTACACATCTTCACCATATGATTAGTTTCTTTTTTTATTTTACTCTTGGTATAAGACTTGACGTTAATCATGGGAAGATGATATGTAACTTTGGAATTTCAAGAGAATTCATCTTTTATGTTTTCTAATAATCATCATTGAATGAATTTAATATGTGTTTGACATTTCATTTTGTATTCATAAGTCAGCAAGGGCACGGAAATATCGATTTTAGTATAAAAGATGTTAAATCTTACGGAGACTAATGTCAAAGTACCGTTATCTATTGTCACGTTGTTTATCTAAGACGATGCTAATTAATTTTGTTGCAAAATTGGGAAAATAACTTGTTTTTAATTAATTTTAATGGCAAGAGACCGGAATATAATTCGCATCGACAGTTGATGCTTGCTAAATTGTATTTTATTATTATAATAGGAAAATATTTTCGCGCGTAAAAAGAATTAAATTAAAAGGTTGCCAGCTTTCGCGTGTACGACACCAAATTTCAACTTTGTAATCTATTCGACCGCTTTCGAGTGTACGCCTTACAACTTCAAAACTCTCTGTGAAAAATAATCAATTTAAGCATGAAAGTTATCTTTAGTAGAAATTTTAATTTAAAGGTCCTGTTAGCTTTCGCATAACCGGTACCGTATTTTAAACTCACAGACGCCAGCTTTCGTGTGTACAACCACAAGTTTAAAATAGCATTTTTGAAAATTAGAAATTTCTAAATTAATTAAAAAGAATGTTGTCGCTGAATTTTAAAATTAATTCCTGAATCATCTATAGATAGATAGAGGTTTCACTCTTTCAATATAAAATCGGTATCACTTTATTTCAGTTATCGTTAATAATCAGAATTTCCAGACTTCAAAATAATTCCTATTATAGTTTCTAATCATACAACTTAACATATTATCATTGGTACGACGTTCGTCACATTCCACACTCTATAAAAATCTACTCAAACATGGTAATTTTAACAAGCATACTTTTCTTCATGCTACTAAACATTTTCTAAACAGTGAACAATATAAGAAAATAAACGTGAATAGGAGCAGACCTGAATTAGATGGCAACTTTTTTTGAGTATAATTCTACTGCCACAATGAAAACTATGCCAATTGTATTGAAACAAACAGCCGCAACAAGTGAAAACAAGGGAATAGCAGCAACCAGGGAATTGAACCTAACATAAGCCGCAGCAACAAAAAGGGGAAAAAAAAATAGAACAGCACCAGAAAGCATATATGTCACGGCAATGGTAATTGAATTAAACTATGAAGGTTTAATTCAAGTGTAAAAAGCCACACAGTAATTGAAAATAAATGGACAGAATGCAAAGGGAATTAGAATAAAAAGGATAATGGAATAATCGATTGGAAATTTGAATTCGGTGAACAGTAATGGAATGAAATTGCAATTGAAATATGAGTATTTGTACTGGAATTGAAACTGCAAAGAAACAAAGTACTGAAAGTGTAAATTACATAAACACTTAAACGTGAAAGGAAAAAAAAAAGCGGTTTCTATATTGCTAAAGTTTCTCTCTAAAAAGCTTGGTGTCCAAAGTGATTCTTGAAGGTCCCTTTTATAGCCAAAGGTTCAGTGCTTCTGATCATGTCCAAGGCAGTGGAGAAAATGCAGGAAGTGGACTAACTGCTTCTGAAACGTGGGGAAAGAATTGGTCTGGCTTTTACTTCCCACTGACTTCTGACTTTTTAACCTTTTTTCCTATTTTTTTTTTTACCAATTCTTTCCTTTTTTTGCCGAATTTCATCATTTTGACGCGCGGAGACCTTTAACCGATAAATACCTGAAATAGACACACAATACCAGCATAACATTGCAAAAATTTATAAAATCAAAATCAAAAAATGTGTAAGACGAGTCAAAATAATAGTGCATTTTTCGTGTTATCATGTATCAATAATAATAATTAGAATAATGTTCCACATCTGGTAATATGAAGAAATTGTATAATGTCGTCCGCACCATTCAACATAAGTCGCCCTCATCACAAACTTCCAGCGAGCTCGCCGAACCCACTCAAACATTTTCGCCTTCTTCCCCAAACTCCAATAAGGTCGCCCAAAACATTCAAATATCCTTGCTCGCGTCTCCAACATCCAATGAATTGGCCAACATCACTACATCGCCACCGCCCCACCCACTGCTCTCCCACACAACAATCAGTCTACCAATGTCGATGGAATCATCACCCGTTCTCAAAACAACATTGTTAAACCCATCAAAAAGCTTAACCTTCATGCTCGCCCCTTATGTCCCATCGAACCCAGCAATATCACTCAAGCCCTTCGTGACCCTGATTGGCGCTCGGCTATGCAAGCTGAATTTGATGCCTTACACAACAATAACACATGAGATCTTGTTAGTCAATCCTCTACTCAAAATTTGGTTGGGTGTAAATGGGTTTTTCATATCAAACGAAATCCAGATGGCTCCACTGATCGTTACAATGCACGACTAGTGGCCAAAGGATTTCATCAACGCCCTGGTTGTGACTACACAGAAACATTCAGTCCAGTTGTTAAACTGGTGACTATTCGAATTGTCCTTACACTTGCAGTTCGAATCATCAGCTTGATGTCAACAATGCGTTCCTCCAAGGTACGCTTAAGGAGGAAGTATTCATGTTACAACCACCTGGATTTGTCGACAAAAACTTCCCTGGTCATATTTGTCGTCTCAAAAAGGCACTTTACGGGTTAAAGCAAGCACCTCGTGCCTGGTATACAGAGCTTCGGGTATTCCTTTTATCCCTTAGCTTTGTCAACTCCACTATTGATGCCTCTTTATTCATCCACCACAAACCTGCAGGTGTTACACTATACTTATTAGTATATGTTGATGATATCATTGTCACCGAGATTTCTCCTGCAGAGGTCTCCACACTCATCGCCACACTCGCCGCTCGCTTTTCTTTGAAAGACCTTGGATGTCTTAATTATTTCTTAGGGGTCGAAGTGATTCCCTCTACTGCGGACATATTCCTTTCCCAAAGGAAATATATCACTGATCTACTACATAAATCTGGCATGACAGATACGAAACCAACATCCACTCCATTGTCTCCCACAGGTAAGTTACTTAAGGATTCCGGTGATCTCCTACCGTCCCCAACCGAGTATCGAGCGCTCGTTGGAAGCCTCCAATACTTGAGCCTTACTCGCCCAGACATTGCCTTCAGCAAAAACAAACTCGCCCAATTCATGCAAAAACCCAGAACGGTGCATTGGACTGCACTCAAAAGAGTGCTCAGATACTTGGCGGGTTCCTTTGACAAAGGTGTCTTCATTTCGACAACTGCCACATTAAATCTCCATGCCTAATCAGATGCGGACTGGGCAGGCGAAAAGGATGATTATATCTCCACCACTGGTTATATGTTATATCTTGGCAGCACGCCCATCTCTTGGAGCTCTCGAAAACAATGTTATGTTGCTTGCTCTTCCATAGAAGCAGAATATAAAGCATTGGTTGACACGGTGAGTGAGCTGTTATGGGTCCTTTCCCTATTCACTGAACTTGGCCATACTCCAACAGCCAATCCAGTCGTCTATTGTGACAATCTTGGTGTTACCCACCTTAATGTTAATTTTGTATTTCACTCTCGGATGAAACATATAGCCTTAGCCTATCATTTTGTCCGAGAAAATGTTCCAAATGGCAAGTTTCGAGTATCCTTTGTTTCTACCGATGATCAACTTGCTGATATTCTAACCAAACCCCTGCTTCGTCCTAAGTTCGATTACTTACTGTTCAAGTTGCATCTCTCTTTCAGATCATACAACTTGTGGGAGGATATCAATAATAATAACTAGAATAATGTCCCACATTGGGTAATATAAAGAAATATGCAAAGACTTGGTCATATAAATAAAAGCCTTGTGTGTTAGTATTATTTGCACAAATAGTTAGTGGGTTTTGCTATAGCTAGCATTACTTCTACTATTCAAAATTTGTAATTATCAATTACATTATACAATTTCTTTCTTTCTATAATTCAATATCTTGGATTCATTCTCAATGACTATTTTGTTGTATGTGATAAATAACAAATGGGCTTGGTTGGATCTTTACCAAGTACCAAATTTAAAACCTAACGATACAATGAAAAAAAATAGGTTTAAATATGTGATTAGTCCATGCACTTTTATTCAATTTTGGTATTGGTTCCTCCACTTTTTTTTGTTTGGCATTAATCCCTGCACTTTGTAAATTTTTTGACTTTGATCCTTTTGTTAAGTCTCAGCTAAAAAAAACAAAACTAATGGTTTGCTACGTGGATCAGTCATTCCATACCACGTGGCACATTATCTTTATTTAGAATAATTATAAAAAAATTAAGCTTTAATTGTATCACATTGCAAATGAAAATTGCATCGCATTAAAAAAAATTAAGTTGTAATTGTATAATTACAGGTATAATTACATGTATGGCCAATGTGCAATTTAATTTCCATCTACTTTGTTAATTTTCATCTATTCTCATGGTCTTAATGCGATGCAATTTTCATTTGCAATGTGATACAATTAAAGCTTAATTTCTTTTTAAATTTTTTTTTTATAATTATCCTCAATAAAAATAATGAACAAAATAATAATAAAACATAATAATTTCATTGAAAGTTTCTTTAAAAAAGAAAAAGAAAAAAGTTCAGGGACCATATCAAAACGTAGGGTGTAATATCCCACTCGTCAGTATTGGAATATTACTAGTCAAATGCGTTAGAGCACAAATATTCATGGAAATCAAGTACGACGGTGATTGTTTTATCAGGTAATGTCAGGTTAACCATCGGTGTCAGGTTAAGAACGATTAAGACGGAGGGCATTTTGGTATTTTCACCTAAGGGGTATTTAAGCATGTTGGAGCCAAAATATCTTCATTTATTTATGTTGTTTCTCTCTCTAAGCTTGCAAGACCAAAAATTCTCTCCTCCTTCTCTCTAGAATGTAGATCCAACCTCCCCTCCTTCAAGCAATCTTCAACATTTCATCATTCTAGCAAGATCAATGGATTGTGATGGGTTTTACATGGTAGATGCATCAAGATAAACATGAATTAAACCATCTTCAAGTTGAATCTCTTTCCCTCAAGATTTGCATGGACTAGGGTTTGTGTTAGTGATGCTTGGAGGCTTGGGAATCAAGTGCAGATCATGTTAGGTGAGTTCTCTAGTTAGATTCCACCTTGGGATTGTTCATGGGTTGTGTGAGAAATCATGAAGAATGTTAGTTTATGTATATGCCCATTTAGTACCCTTTTATGCCAATTGTTGGTTGAAACATGTTTGTTGAACCATGCATTTCATTTCCCTTAGTTTCCATGTATTCTGAATGATTATGGTGCATTAGGTTGCTTGGAATTGAGGTAAAACGTCAAAAATCGTATTTTCTGCACTTCTGGTACGAAGAAACTCGCTATTAGCGAAATTCCCCAGGACCATTTCGCTAATAGCCAAATTTTTTGCTATTAGCCAAATTTCCAGACAGCTCACAGAGCCATTTCGCTATCAGCAAAATTCTGGCGAAAATGGCAGATCAAGTTCCACTTTTAGCTTGCTTTGGGGCCTTGCGTACCATCCGAAACCACTTGTTTAACGCGGATTAACATAAGGAAAACCCTCAATCTCTGATAACCTAATGTACCCTCACACTTGAGTTTCCAACGGAAAATGCATGAGACATATGAACATATTTCAACAACAATGGCACTTGAGAGAGTTTAAGCATGTTTATTCGGGTAACGATAAACTAAAAATGGGGTAAAACCATAGAGCCTCGACATAGATCGTCGAGAACTAGAAAGTTAGCAAGAACACTAAGCAAAGTTAAGTCGTGAATAGATAGGCATAATCTCTTCACATATGAGCAAGAATGACTAAGTAAGTGAGCACTAAGATAAGTTATCATGTATGATAAGACCATAAGCAAGATGTAGGTGTCATGTCTTTCCGTTATCCACGCCAAGGGGGATACGAGAGGTTCTCGCCAGGGGAACGGGATACGCTCTGCAAGGTAGGCCCACATGTCACTGAGGGAGTCTGATGTACCTTAGCTAGGTTTTCATCGGTCAAGTAAGGGAATGTACTCGGGGTTACTCCACCCGATACACTCTGTAAAATCAACTCAGATAATGTTGTTTGTTACACCCTAACTTCTAACTTAAGAATGAATATGAACATGAATATGATTACGATATGTTTTGAGACAAGAACAAGCTTATGCAATAGAACAAGTTATAAAGATATATTGTCGACGGTCTTAGTAACTCCCCGATCGTCCAGTTTAGGAACATGTCATGAACAACTTATGTTTAGGTCTTGATGCGTTTATCGTATCTCGACATAGCGGTCCTAGGTTCCCTTGACCGCCATGACATGTAGAGTACAAGACAAGACTTATGAGCTAAGATACGAAGAACCTATGACGGATCTAGTATGCACTACCGTCTAGGTAAGCAAGTCTACACACGTATAATCAACCGGAAGGTTGTATCGTAGACGCGTGGTGACCATAGGTTTTCCCCGAGGTTACCTATAGCCTAGGATTAGGTAGAACTCACTGAGACATTATGTCTCATCCCAATCCTTATTTGTTTCAGATCAACAGGTTGGTTTAGCAGGATGTAGCAAGCTTGTGGCCGAATGGATAATCAGCAAGGACTCGTTCGTACCCGCTGCAGGATATTCTTATGGATTCAAGAGTGTTTTACCATGTTTGGACAGATAGTGTTGTATTACTCTATGTAAGAACACGTATTGTTGTATATAATATTCATTCGAAGTTTTTATGTTGTAAATTTTAATGCACCCAGTACTAAAGATAATGCACATACTAAACTTTCTAGATACGTTTAGTGTGGGCGTTACATAGGGACTAATATAAAAAAAAATCTTGAAAGTGCAGAGACTAATGATATTTTTACCTAAAAAAATAATTAATAAAATAATATTTAAAAGGTTGGAATTTTTTTTGTCTTTTAGTGTGCCTACATGGTGTGGAATGATTGGTCCACGTGGCACACTGTTAGTTTTTTTTTCTTAACTGAGACTTAACAGAAGAACCAAAACCAAAAATTTACCAAAGTGCAGGGACCAATGCCCAACAAAAAAAAGTGCAAGGACCAATACCAAAATTGGGTGAAATTACAGGGACTAATCACATATTTAAGAAAAATAGGCCACCAAGTAAACCTGCATCACCACCACCTGAATTCACCCGCGCACACCCCAACCCTCGGTTAGACAACCATAGACCACCACGATCCTTACGACGATGAACGATCCGGGAGTTGCGAAGAAGGAGGATTAATCGTGAAGGAACTGCAACCGCCGACAACTAAGCAGTCAAGAAGGCTCACGATGCAACAAACAACTACTCCGTCAACACAAAGCATCTGCACACCTAGCTCTTTCGAGCAACAACAACCAAGCAATCAAATCCTAATCCAAGAGCAGGAGGCCTCCAGCGGCAAGGCTCCGAAGGAACAAAACGGCAACACCAACAAAACACAGCCCCAACAATACACAAAAACCGACCCGGAGAAGAAAGTGAACCACCAAAAGGCTGAGGGAGATCTAGATAGCCTCGACCCTAGACCCTTGACATAACACAATGAAGGTGAGAAAAACACAAGAAGGGGGGGTTGAATTGTGTTAGCTTTTTCTTCGTTTCTCCTACTGAAGTCACTGATCAGAAGCAGATAGAGTTAAGCTTCTGAAGTGATAATCAAAATCTAATTGCAGCGGATAAAACAGAGAGAGAGAGAGAGAGAGAGAGAGAGAGAGAGAGAGAGAGAGAAGAAAGACACAAAGCAATTATACAGGTTCCTTCCACAAATTGGAAGTAGTCCTGTCCCCCTTGCACTTCCAATGAGAGTTCACTAAGAATGTAATATCTGATTACAACTGCTCAATGCTACAACTAGCACGAGACTTCAAATTACTCAAGCACAACTGTAAGAGATTTCCTATGCTCTTGAACACAGTCAAGAGACTTCCAATGCTCAAGCACAACTGCAAGAGACTTCTATTGCTCAAGCACACAAGCAAGAGACTTCTATTCAAACAGAATTACAAAGAAATATGTTTGAAGTTGAACACTTGATATACAATCAGTGGTGTTCACAATACAAATCAGATACAGACTCTTTAAGACTCTAAAACTTCTAAGATATGAAAGTTGTTGAGAAATTCTAGGTGAACTTTTGATGCAGAACAATTTTAGCAGAGTTTTGGCACTTTCAAATTGTTGTTGAGTTTTTTCAAATCTCTAAGTCTTCACTCATTTATATAGAGGTGTGAAAGAGACGTTGTGAATTGCCACCGCGTCAAAAAGAGTCGTTTGAAGCTTGGTCAAATCACCAATGATCTTTTGCCTGATATGGTTATTGTCCTATGAAGGATCAATTTCAAATTCATTCCAAGTCCGAAGGGACAATGGTGCAGGCAACTGTTGTTCTTGTCTTATTGCAGACACAACTCAGAGTAGTGGAGATAGTGGTTGTACACTTCGTACAATTGTCCTTTGTCAACTCTCTCCAACGAAAATGCATCCAATGCCTTGAAATCCATTTGAATTAGCCGTTGCTTCTTTCTTCCAGTCTTCTGCAATGATAGACGAGATTAAATCATTTGAACAACCTTTTAAGCTTTAATTCTCTCAGCTTCTGATGATCTTCAGCTCCTGATGAAAACAGCTTCTCGTGATGTTGCTTCTGATGACGTCAGCTTTTCAGGAGCGCTGTGTCTTCAGATGCTTCAAGCTTTCTACTTGTTGATTCCATTGCTCTCGTTTGTTCTTTCAGAACCTATGCTTTAAAATTAGACACTAAATTTTTGTCTTTGGTCCTGCACACTTGAACAAATATTAGCAAATCCAATTGATGATTTTTAATACATTGTTATCATCAAAACTCAAAGGGTAATGTTAAACACATTTTGTTCCAACACACAACACCTAAAACACAAACACAACAAAACAAACAAAAATAAAACAGAAAGACAGCTGAACAGAGAACCACCAAGAGGCTGAGGGAGTCTAAACAACCTCGACCCTAGACCCGAGACTGAACACAACAACTAAAACACAAACACAACAGGACAAACACAAACAAAACAAATCAAAGTGCAGAGCAGTGAACCACCAAAGGCTTGAGGGAGACCTAAAACAGCCTCGACTCTAGTCCCTTGGTAGAATACAACCCTAACACACAACCACAACACAACAAACAAACAGTTGGATACAACACAAATAGACAACACCGAAGACGATCCAACAGACACAAACAAGACCAACAACCTGCAAAAGGAAAGAAAACACAGAAAGACCAGTCCAAAAACGCAAAGTCGGACCCTTTCGGGTTGACGAAACCGAACCACCGCAAAAGGGGTCATGCTTGTATCCACCCAATCTCTAAACAAACAACATAAACGTAAAACATGAAACAAATCACACAACAATATGGAACCGTACAATACAGAAACAAAAAACACATAACTAAACCGGTGAACAACACCAAAACTTTGGCACAAAGCAACAACAACCACCAAACGAATCAGTAGAACTAAAGCTCACACCAAGAACATAAAGAAGCATAAGAACGCCGGAATCAAACAAACCACAAAACCACTAAACCACCGGTGCGGCGGCGACGACCCAAACACCTCCGTTACTGTAGATCTCAACAGATCTGTGGAAAGAATCAAAAAACAGAGGCAAGGCCACGCAACCACCACCTACCTCCTTCAACACGGCGACAATGCGACGAAACCGGACTGAAAGACAAAACACCGAAAAAGATGTGGTTCAAACAACCCCAAAGGGGAGAAACGGTGGTGCGGAGAAAGGGTCTCGTCGCACCACCGTGGCCGGAATCAACATCGTCAGTGAACGACATGTTCGGAAAGAGGGAAGACGAAAACGGATCTGTTCTAGAGAAAGGGAAGATATGTTTTTTTTAGAGAGAAGTGCAGAGACCAGTAATTCGTTTTATAAAAAAAAAAAAAATTGCTCATGTAAATGTAAGACCAACACATGTGAGAAACTGAGAGGAGATATGGAACATGATTGTGTGTAGAAATGCACAAATGCTCTATTTTGATTTTTAACATATTTGAACTATTCAGTAGATCTGATGATAATTTTTTTAGGTTCCACCTATGAGTAGGGATGGAAAAACGAGGCCGACCCACTGATACAATATGTTCAATCTGCAATTTTAGGTGCGTTGAACTTAGGTTATGAGTCCATCTCCTCTAGGTGGCTTATTCCGTTTAATCCACTAGAAAAATGGGTCACGACGAGGTGGATAGGTTAACACACGTGCTCATTAAAAAATATTTATTTATTTTTATTGTACTATTAAATAACAAATGACCCAATTTTAAAGTTTTTTTTCTTCTAAAAAACAATTCGACAATACTTTAAGACACAAAACAGTTAGATAATTCTTTATTGAACAATTGTGTTTCCCTTAAATAAATTTTGGAGGACCTTACTAGTTTAATGCACAAAACATATCATTTGTGAAAAAAAAAGTGTTTTGTTCAATATTTTCTAGTAGTTTATAATTAAATATTTAAGTATTTCATGTAAATAATTAAGAAGGTAGATATTTCATTCTTTAACAGAAATTCTAACTCAACTTTAGTATGAAACAACACAAACTATAATTGTCTTTGTAAAAAAAAATAGATGACATGAAATTCCTATGATACTTGCAAAATGTTTCTTTAGTGTTTATTTGAAAGGGACTCGGTTGTAAATATATTTGGAGGTGACTCATTTGTATCTGTATTGAATAGAATGTGTGATTTTTTTAAAATGCAATATTTGTTTTGGTCACTACAATTATAACAATAAAAAACTTTTTATAACAGTGACAAATTAAATTTTAAAAAATAACACTTGTGACAAAAAAAAGGGGTTTTGAAAGGAAAAAAATTGTTAGACTGACTGCCTTGCCAACCTATTTGTCGGCCTCTTAGCAGGAGGAGTGTATGTTTGAGCCCACCACTTGACGTTGGCCCGCCTCGTCCACCCCAGTTTTGGCGGTCTAATTGTGGGTTAGACCTAACAGAGCAGGTCGGGTGCATTGCTATCCCTACTAGTAAGGGACTTAGTTGATTCATCACCTTAAAATCAAACTTTCAAATACATCATTTTCTCTTTAGTCGTCGGATATTGTTTTAGTTTTATAAGCCTTTAGTCAGAAGGACTAATATTAAATATTTTACATATTACAATGATCACTTCAAATATGAACAAAATATTCAGAACCAAAAGCAAACATGATATATTTTTTAGGACTAAAAATAACACAAAAACATTTTTGCATTGACTAAAACCAAGAATTTTAATATTTGTGTGTACAATTGATATATATAATTCATAAAACTAATATAAAAACTAAATCATATACAAGAGGACTCTCTTCCAAAAATAAGTATCCTCTTATATATCTTTTTTCATGTTTCAAGATGCATGAATTTGTTTTTCATAAATATAATCCGAATCAAATTGCGAGACTTAAAAGATCAATTGTTTTTCTCTCTTACAATTAAGGAATAATTTGAGAAATAGAACCTAGATTATTAACAAATTTTAAACGTAAAAACAAATTCTTCTGAAGTAAACAAGAGGGTCCTATGTAAAAAACCGAGAGGTTTAAGTACCTTAGTCCTTTGAGAAATGGTAGATTAATGTCTCATTAAAATGGTAGGAAAATGACCGTTTTGGTTTTAAAATGTGTAACATTTTATCGATATAATCTTAAATGTATTAAAATTGTAAACACGTCTCCACAAACTATTTTATTGATGATTTTATGGATTAAATTGATCAATATAACACATTCAAAGATTAATTTGACGATCTAATTTAACGCTAAAAAAGAGAGATTAATTTGACTATCTAAAACCAGATTCAAGAGCCAACGTGACCAATAAAAGAGTTATTCACAACTATGTTTACAATTTGGATACATTTAAAAATCGATGTGCTGACAAGTTACATTTCTGAAACCAAAATGGTGGTTTGTTCATAAGTTAAAAGATTAAAAGCAACAAAGTAATTTGACTCAAATGATTAATAAATTTCACTAAATAATAAATTATGTATAAAAACTTCAGTTCAATTCTAAGATAGTTAATAAACTTCATTAAATAATAATCACCGATCATATTTTACTTATCTCTGGGTCGAACTCTAAATCATCATGGTCTTTTATCTTAAAAACTTGATGAAAACAAAAAATAAAATCAAGAGCACTTACGTACAGGAGAGGAAACCTCAAATTTAATACCCAAGATTGCGTATCTAAACACAGAAGACAAGGGTCTTCAACACTCAAAAAACAAAGACTAATGTTTGCGTAACTTAAGAAATAAATAATCACTAATGTTGATTAACTTAAATATTTCTGACATTGTCTTGACATCTCATTTAATATTTTGTTTTGAGGAAATCTAATTTAATAATTATTAATTTATTTTAATAAAATAAAATGATAAACCAGTACGAAAAAGTACTATTCCTTCCGTTCCATTTCACAAATATTAATATAAAGTGTATAAGTAAATGAAAGAAAAAAATGGTTTTGAATTTTCATTTCAAGTATCGGTGCATTCACCATTATCGTAAATGCAAAATGGAGGATGTTGAATTGGAAATGATAAAAATAGTATTAATTATAGTGTATAATTGAAAAAAGTAATTAATATTGCATTAAAAAGTGAATGAAGTCAGTTATTTTAGGACAACATTTTATTGTAAATGACTCAGTTATTTTATAACGGAGACAATACTCCCTCCGTCTCACAATAATTGTCTCTTTACCCATTTTTTTTTTCTTAAAATGATTATCACTTTAGAATATCAATGCAACATTTATTATTTTTTTCCATTACTATATACTCTTATTTATTAAATTTCATCCAACTTAACTTCTCCTTTAACTACAATTAATAATGGTGTTTTGGTAAATAATACTAATTTTATCATCAAAATCAACATAATTAATCATTTTCTTAATAATCGTACGTAAACTTTAAACGAATGTTATTTAGACATGGAGAGATTAATATTTTGTGATAAAAATATTAAATTAATAAACTATATCAAACAGATACACATGATGGTGGTAAGATAGTAATTTGCTTAGATTGGATCTGGTTGATTATTTATACTCCATATCTACCCTGACACTACCCTGCTCACTCACTCCTCACTCTCACTACCCTCCATTTCTGTGAGCTATGGTTTATCCTCACAGTTTAGCATTTCTATGCTTCTCATCTTTTCTTCTAACCCTTCTTCTATTTTCATCTGAGGTTAGTTCTTCCTCAAAAGGTGCCACCAAAATTGGTCAAGGCTATCGTCTTGTATCCATTGAAGAGACCCCTGATGGTGCCCTTGTTGGTCTCCTTCAACTTAACCAGAAAACCAAAATCTATGGCCCAGATATTCCCCTTCTTAGGTTCTATGCTAAGTAAGTCCTAAAAAAACACATTTACTTCTTTTTTTGAGATATGTATGGTTCATTGTTTTTTAGTTTTATGATGCACCGACACAGATACCAGATACAACACTGACACATTCATATTGATAATAATGCAAAAAAGTAATCTTTTGAGATGTGTGTAGCTCATTTTTCAATAAGAAAAACGTATCTTTAATGTTATTGTCTTGTAGTTTTATGATTCACCGACACTAATGTCGGATACAACACTGACACGTCCATACTGATAATAATGCGATAAAAGTAGTCTAATGTGTTATGGTCATATCTTATCGGTGTTGGACACTGGACAAACTTTCGATCAGAAGTGTTAGTACTACAGGAATTTTGTTTCTCTAATGTTGTTAATTGTACTGGTTTGTTTTTTGCAGGCATGAAACAGAGAATCGTTTAAGAGTACACATAACAGATGCAAACAAGCAAAGATGGGAAGTACCATACAACCTTATCCCAAGAGAACAACCACCACCATTACCACAAACCTTAGGAAAGTTCCAAAAAAACCCTATTGAAGTCTCAGAGTATTCAGGCTCAGAGCTTCTATTCAGCTACATTTCAAACCCATTTAGTTTCTCAGTCAAAAGAAAATCAAATGGTGAAACCCTTTTCAACTCCACCTCAACTTCTTCAGACCCTTTTAGTTCACTTGTTTTCAAAGACCAATATCTTGAGATTTCAACAAAATTACCTAAAGATGCATCTTTATATGGTTTGGGAGAGAATACACAACCACATGGGATTAAATTATATCCAAGTGACCCTTATACTTTATATACAACAGATATTTCAGCTATTAATCTTAATGCTGATTTATATGGATCTCATCCTATGTATATGGATCTGAGAAATAATGGTGGTAAAGCTTCAGCACATGCTGTTTTGTTGTTGAATAGTAATGGAATGGATGTGTTTTATAAAGGAACTTCTTTGACTTATAAGGTTATTGGTGGTGTTTTTGATTTTTACTTCTTCTCTGGACCAACTCCTTTGAATGTGGTTGATCAGTACACTACTTTGATTGGAAGACCAGCTGCTATGCCTTATTGGGCTTTTGGTATGATTCTTCACTTTTCACTTTCCTCATTTTTTTTTAGATTTGATTGGTTTTTTCTTTATGCAAGATATTAGTGACTTTGATTTTTGTGACATTGCACTTTTTTTTAATTGTTAGATTAAAAGAAGGAAAAAAGTAACACTTTTCCAAAAATTGGGGCTTACATTATGTGAATGGTTAAATGATAAACTTTGGCTGCATTTGTGATAAACTATGGCTGCATTTTATATTGAATTTAATATTGAATTTTTTTTTAAGAATGAATTTAATCTTGATGCATTGTGAAATTTTAACTATCGATAATTATATGTTAGACTTTAAAAATTGTTACGATTAAGATTGATTAACAATGTAAAAAATGTTTACATCTACAATATAGATGAATTAAATCCTTGTTCTTTTTCACTAATATACGATAGTATCATCATTACACCTTAACATTGGTCATGTAAGAACCAGTTGTTGCAGGTTTGATTAAATTTTAGTGTAACCTCTTTTTTATTCTAAATTTGTTCTTTAATTTAATATTAATACAAATAAATTTACCACTATACTTTCAACTACGTCCAAAGATAATAAATCAGTTGGTAGATGGGTCTATTAGTGTCCACCTCCCGGCTGGCACAAATAATAAAAACAAAATGTCAATCATGGTATCTTGCTAAGTTTGTTCTGTATTTTTTAAGATTCATGTAAATGAACCGTGATATCATTTTTAACATTTTGTGGTACTTAAAATATTAAACATAAAGTTTTTTTTCAAAACCAAAGAGACAAGCCTTTTCAGATCTATGATTGTGTAATTTAGTGACTTTCTTGATTTTTTAATATGAGAGCATTTTCATGATATGCAAAATACATTTGAGAATCCAATGTCTCATAGTTATTTTTTGGTATCTGTATATTAATGTATGATGGGGGTGTTTTGATTCTTTTATAAAGTTTGGTTTTTCAATGATATTTTCGATTCTGTCACTGTTTGTTTGATTTGGATACTATCAAAATCTTTTCTGGTCCAGCTTTTGTTGTTGAGTGTTGGAGTAATTGAATACTTTTTTGGTCCACATGGAATGATATCATTTCACACACAAAATATGGAAACTTAACTTTACAATATGAAAAATAATTCAACCTTATTGCTAAAGTTTTGGGTCAAGAATTCTACCTTTTTGAAATGCTGCAACTATAAAGCAATACATGTGGGTCGTTGTCAAAGTTATTAATATTACCTACACGTTTTTCATTAGTACTCTTTCTATTTTGCTACCTAAGGAGTGAGGTTATATTTAAGTTTGTTTCAAACTGTGTTGTTTTATAGCACCAACCATGTGGAAGATTTTTAATGTCTTTTAAAGATAAGCTTCCTTTGTTGGTGACATTAACTGATCAATCAATCACTAAGATGTGGTCCATTGTGTTTTAAGGTTAAATTCAATTATCAATTTTCATTCATGTATTTACATGGTTAAATTTTGAAAATTTTATAATTGAAAATACTGATGGACAAAGTATATGTAATTAAAAAATAACAAAATAAATTAAGAATAAAGCCTTATATTCTTATTAACAATACAAAATGTACTTATTTTTGAAATAAATTTACTTAATTTTATTTATTTTGGAACCCACCATAATTAGTGTATTTGGCACTCCAATGAGTCTACCAGGGTATCCCCACAGCCTTGATCATTTGGACCGGCTGTGGGACTAACCCCGGGTCGGCTCATTGAGCAGGATTTGCCTAATTTAATGGGGAGAAAGATGGCATACAATCAAGTAAGCATGAGGTTAAAATGTTAGACTCATTGTGCAAAAATGATGAAAGATTTTGTCTACGCTCCTGAGTTTGCTCTTGAAATCTAAATATTTTCACAGCACTTGGGTAGCCTTAGATTTTTTGCAACTTTATTTACATGTGAATGTTGCTAGCCTTAGATTCTTATGCATCATGCTTTAATTGCAAAAAGGGTACATGAAGCTTTGATAAAAGTACTTTATGTTTTAACTGATATTCTCACTATTGGCATATTACAGGATTCCACCAATGCAGATGGGGATATCACAATCTATCAGTTGTGGAAGATGTTGTGGATAGTTACAAGAAGGCTCAAATCCCACTTGATGTGATCTGGAACGACGATGATCATATGGACGGACACAAAGACTTCACACTCAATCCAAAGAACTACCCTCGTCCAAAGCTTCTAAACTTCTTGAACAAGATACACAGCATTGGCATGAAATACATTGTCATTATTGACCCTGGAATTGGTGTTAACTCCAGTTATGGTGTATACCAAAGGGGTTTAGCCAACGATGTTTTCATCAAATACGAAGGTGAACCTTTCTTGGCTCAAGTGTGGCCTGGAGCGGTAAACTTTCCTGATTTTCTCAATCCCAAGACGGTATCTTGGTGGGTTGACGAGATCCGCCGCTTTCATGAACTTGTACCTGTTGATGGCCTATGGATTGACATGAACGAAGCTTCAAATTTCTGTTCTGGTAAATGCAAAATTCCCGAGAACACGATATGTCCGAATGGAACAGGGCCAGGATGGATATGTTGCTTGGATTGCAAGAACATCACCAAAACAAGATGGGACGATCCTCCTTACAAAATAAACGCTTCAGGAATACAAGCTCCAATCGGCTACAAAACAATTGCCACTAGTGCAACCCACTATAACGGTGTCTTGGAGTATGATGCTCATAGTATCTATGGTTTCTCGCAATCTGTCGCAACTCACAAGGGTCTTCTTGGACTTGAAGGCAAAAGGCCTTTTATTTTGTCGCGGTCCACTTATGTTGGTTCGGGAAAATATGCTGCACATTGGACCGGTGACAATCAAGGAACATGGGAGAATTTAAGGTATTCAATATCCACAATGTTGAATTTCGGTATATTTGGTGTTCCAATGGTTGGTTCTGACATATGTGGATTTTATCCACAACCAACTGAAGAACTATGCAATAGATGGATTGAAGTTGGTGCTTTCTACCCATTTTCAAGAGATCATGCAAACTACTACTCCCCAAGACAAGAGCTTTACCAATGGGATTCAGTAGCTCAATCTGCTAGAAATGCTTTAGGTATAAGGTACAAGATTCTACCATATCTTTACACCTTAAACTACGAAGCACATGTTAGTGGATCACCAATTGCGAGACCACTTTTCTTCACTTTCCCATCTTACACCAAATGTTACGACGTCAGCACTCAGTTTTTACTTGGAAGCAGTCTCATGATATCTCCAGTGCTCGAACAAGGAAAAACACAAGTGAAAGCGTTGTTTCCTCCCGGTAGTTGGTACAGTTTACTCGATTGGACTCACACCATCACATCAACCGGCGGAACTTATGTTACACTTGATGCACCTCTTCATGTGGTGAATGTTCATTTATATCAGAACACAATTCTACCAATGCAGCAAGGTGGATTGATCTCTAAGGATGCTCGAACCACGCCCTTCACACTCATTGTTACATTCCCGGCTGGCGCATCAGAAGGAGATGCTAAAGGAACACTTTTCATTGACGACGATGAACTTCCAGAAATGAAGCTTGGAAACGGCTATTCAAGTTTTATCGATCTATATGCAAGTGTCAAACAAGGAGGTGTGAAAGTTTGGTCAGAAGTTCAAGAGGGTAAATTTGCTTTAGACAAAGGTTTGATTATTGATTCAATTTCTGTGTTGGGATTGGATGGAAGTGTGGGAGCAGTAGCTTCACTTGAGTTAGATGGAAAACCACTAATTGGCATGTCAGGTTTGAATGTTACTACTTCTGAACATGTGCATTTGGAAGGTGAAGGAAATGGTGAAAGTAAGACTGTGATGGTAGCTTTGAGAGGGTTGAGCATTCCTGTCGGTAAAAACTTTGCTATGACATGGAAAATGGGATGATTTAGATTGTCTCATCTTAGCTTGTTTCTTTTCAATTTTAACATGCCAAGACAACAACAAAGGGTTTTTTAATGAGTTGAAATATGAATGTTGTTTTCTAGGTTTTTAGCTAGGTAACTATGAGTTGAACTAAGTGTTGTCATTCAAGTGATTTATGGTCCTATATCTGCCAATTTTCACATAATAAAAGCAGTCAAATCTAGTATTTATAATGTAATGTATCCAAAATATCAAGGATGTCATTATTGCTATGAATATATATATCTCAAAGTGGTTATAAAACTTAGACAAGTTTTTGTCCGAACATAATTATTTTCTTATCACAGTAGCAATTGTTCCTAACATGGAAACTTTGGTTTTATTTCACTCAACTTAACTATAACATCTTTTATGGCCATTTGTTGAGCAGGGGGCACTTAACATGCAACTTCAATTCTAGCAAACATCACCAAACACCTCCTAATCTTGTTTTCCAAAATTCATGTTTGATGATCTTCAGCCAATGGCATAAGCATTCGTGAACACAAAAAAAATAAAAATAAAAAAATAATCAATTCTTGTGTGCCTGGCTGTGTTTACCTCACTGTCAAACTTCAAACTATCAAGAGTCTCACTGTCAAACTTCAAACTATCAAGACTCTTGTATCTTGAGAACTTCAACAAATACAAGTCACTTACGTGAACAATGATCAAGGAAATGGGTTTGGTGACACAAACCAAATTTTTTAATAAACTTTGTGATTTTAAGCTATGGTTAGAGTGTGCCTGTGATGCAATTTGCATAAATATCCTTAACTTGAACATTCAAACTAATAATACACTAACATGAACCATAATTAAGGTAATCCTAAATTTGGTGATCAAACATGAACCATAATCTAATATCCCAAAAAACTTTATAGATTCAATTTCGAACCACCATTGAAGCAAAATTAACAAAGAGCATAACTAACCATCAAAGAGATGAACAATGGATAAAACCAACCATCAACCTACAAGCCCTTTTATTATTTCATATAACTCTTTCATTATTTGTTGTTTTTTTTATTTAAACTATATGATATAAGTTAACCTAAAATTTTGACTTAAGTTTCCATTCTTGTAGCACAAGCCTCAATCCCTTGACCAAAAAAATCAGTGATAAGCTCCAAACTGGTAAACCACCAAGACATCTATGAGTATTGTAATTCTTTTGAAATAAAAAGCTTATCCATCCAATTCTCAAGGAAATGGATCTTTGGTAGTATGAAATTTAGTAGGGAGTAAGAAAAACATAAACTCATTTAGGTTGGTCTGATGGTTTTGGCTCGGGACATTGGAGTGAACTCCTCTTTAAGGTCTCATAAAAAAAAGGCAAGAAAAGCATATCAAGTATTGCCCAAACTTGGATACTCGTAATTAATAATTTAATTTTAAATTTAATATGAAATTGAGAATTTCATTTTTAATATAGAAATTTTAGTGTTACAAACATTAATTAAAAAAAAATATTGAAACATAATTAATAATATATCATCAATTTTAAATTCAAAATCAATTTTTAATATTAGATATCTCACACACAATTGTTTTTCGTCATTCTTATGAATTAAATATGACTCTTGTAGTCATGCATTTATACCACCAACTACATGCACACACCACCTATGTATGTTGCAAAAAAAAAAAAAAAAAATCTCCCTTTCCTTTATTCTTCACATATTAAATATGACTCTTGAGCCATGCATGTCATGTGAGAATAAATATTATATATATTAGAAATACAAAGTGATCGTAAATTTTAACCCCTATTACATTCACATATTATATATATA
>Ga0315914_1002325_pt1 | contig 29154 bp, 14 predicted proteins | sample MpolenodulesMG_FD_203920 | JGI IMG/M metagenome (GOLD analysis project Ga0315914, IMG submission 203920) | Medicago polymorpha root nodule microbial communities from Los Angeles, California, United States - elongated nodules | ecosystem: Host-associated > Plants > Roots > Nodule | place: USA...
AAAAAATAAGAGTATGTATTGAGAATATTACAATAGAGAGTGTGTTGTAATCATTTCTTTTCAACGAGTCCTTAAAATTCATAAAATCTTTTGAAATCTTATAAATTCATAAAATCTTTTAAAATCTTATGATGTAAATCCATTGAAATCCAAATTGAAAATCCTGATAGTCTTTTAAAATCATGAAAGTCATTAAAATCCTACAAAATCTTTTAAAATCTGAGACTTTTTTAAGCAAAAATTGTCCTTTAAAATCTTAATCCAATACACCTCCCTAAATCATTGAATCGAAATGCTAGAATTTCATGCCACATAATAATAGTGTTGAATTAATTCTGTCTACCACACCATATCATCAATACAAAATAATCTGAATTGTTGGATGCATTTTTTGAAAATAGAACATTCAACAAAAAAAAAACAAAATTATTTAATGGATTTGAAATCATGAGTAATTAGAGAGAGAAACCTGTGGAACAAATTAGAAAATAAAAGTCACAATAAGATCTTAAGTAAACAAATATCAGCCTCTGGATCAAATAAAATCAAAGGATGTCATTTGGTGTTAACGAATTTGTTGACACCTGGTATCAATGAATCGTGACTCATATATATATATGGTTTTTTTTTGCTTTATCATTTAAGAAGTGTAACAAATTAGATGAGTATATTTATATTTGCTTTTTCATTATCCCAATTATACCCTTAAACAATTTTTTCTTTAATAAAGATTGTTGTTAGTGTCATTCAAAAAAAGAATTCAGATTATATTTTTTGATTATATTGTTGGTGTCATTGAAATAGATAATCATGATTAGTTTTCTTTGTTATAACTTAAAAGCAACAATCATTTATATTTTTAGTTTTAATCAAAATCAAAATTTCATAAAAAAAAACATCGTTCATAATTTTCTAACGTTAGCGCAATAAAAAGAGCAGGTCCGTCTTTTCGCTAGTAATTTCATAAAAAAAACACCGTTAATAATTTTCAAATGTTAACGCAATAAAAAGAGCGGCGTGCACGTCTTTTCTCTAGTATAAAGAAAATAACCCCCTTTCAGCTCTTTTGGACTAGTTTTTTCTCTTTTTAAAAATGTTATTAATTTTTAATACAAATAACACATGTAACAAATAGATAAGGATAAATTAAAATATTAAAAAAAATATAACAAACACGATATGAATATATATATATATATATATATATATATATATATGTCTGTTTTATTTTTCTTTATCATTTAAAAAATGTAACAAACTAGATGAGTATATTTATATTTACTTTTTCATTATCCCAATTATACCTTTAAACAACAATTTCTATAATAATCCCTAAAAAAAACAATTTCTATAATAAAGATTGTTGTTGGTGTCATTTAAAAAAATTAGATTATATTTTTTTTGTTATATTGTTAGTGTCGTTGAAATATATAATCATTGTTAGTTTAGTTTGTTATAACCTGAAAGAAAGAAAGAAACATTTATATTTTTAGTTTTAACCGAAATAAACAAACAACAGAAATAAATAAAGTGCAGTCAAGAAGAACATAAGATATTGATAGCCTAGTTTGGTGCAGCGTCACCTACTCTGGAGAGCATCCACCCAATAAAGGAATTTCACTATCGATAGTATTAGTTCTTAATCTTATTTGAACAAACTGTGTTCATTGCCTCTTCACCTAATATTATATGTGTATTTCTATATTGGACTCCCCCTAAATATGAGAAACCCCTCTTACGTAAAGTAGCTTGAGACGCACGATAAACACCTTCTAAAAACACACACTGTATTTTAACCGACATAAAACGGGTCTTCCAGAAATACCAAGTAACTTGGAGCACAAGAGAACAAACATCACATCTAGAAATATGCAATAAATATGATACACAACCTTGAGTCATGACGTCGTACTACATGTTGGAACATCTTGCACCGCATCTTGCCTAAATGTATTATTTTAACAAAATGAAGTCAATCAACATTTAAAAACACAACACATCCATTCATATATGTCAATGACCAAGGATGTGAATAAGTCCGACCAGTTGACATGAGTCTGGATAGATAATAATTTTATGACTATTATTATTATATTAAAATTTATGCTTTAAATAAAATTTGATAATCGTTAACTTTTGATTAATTTAAGTTTTTTAGTTTACATTAATTTTCATATATTTGAATGTATTACTATAAATAAAAAATAACATAAGATATTACATGTCAAATTCTTTAAATTTGTGTTAAATATTAGAATTTGAGTTATAAGTTCTTATTTTGTTTTTGTTTTGATAAAAGCACTAAATTAATAAAAGAAATGAGAGACTTGAATCGAGTACAACAAAATTACAAGTAGGTGATTCTAAAATCTAGCAAATTAGAGTAATATCTGGAAAACAAAGTGCCTAAAATTACAAGTACCATTGAGATGTAAAGCTACGTAATCCAAGATCATTCTTCACCAAAGCGCCAGCCACTTGATTCCCATCCCCAAGAATATGAGTACATGTAGCGTTTGTTTGATTAGCCAATTTTTTACAATTGCTCTAACGGGTGCGGACAATCCACGAGACCTTACCATTTTCGTGGAAGGCCCTAACCAACAACAAGGAATCACTCTCTAACCTGAAAATAGTATGTTGTAGGGCTGGACAAACTAATTCGACCCGCCCGGAACCATCTGACCCGCGAGAAAATAAAGGGAAACGGGCGGGGCAAAACCGGGTTCGCGGGTTGGGCGGTTGGATAAACCGGTTTGTACTGGTTAGTAGTGGACGACAGTGGGAGGTGTGGACAACACTGCTAGCAACCGAACCCGACTCGCACACACATACTTACACTCTTAACCCCATTAGTCTCACTCACACCCTTAAGCCCAAATGATTTCAACCCAACACAAACCACATACACACATACTACTCTCCCAAACCCTATTTTCTTGTTCAAAATTTTTCTGCGCCGTTTCACACTCATTGTTCATCAAAGTTCATCATCTTCATCATTTGATACATCATCATCAAACTACATCATCATCTTCATTGATATATGATAATCTTTCTTTCTATTCTCTTTTGAAATCTGGGTTTATTTTTTGATGCATAATGAATCTTCTCCTCTCTGTTAAATCTCTGTTGAATATGAGTTTTATCTCTTCTCCTCTCTGTTAAATCTATGTTGAATCTGGATTTTGGATGGATTATTTTCTTCTCCTCCGTTAAACCTTTTTAAACCCGACATAACCCACCCGCTCGACCGTTTAAACTGACAACCCTCCACAGCCTTAACTGAAGCCTCTCAGTGGACGGCGGCAGATTGTAGATCTGAAACCGTCGGTCCGGCCGGTTGTGGATTTTGGGACCGAACCCCGACCGGAATCGGCCGTTGTCCAGCCCTAGTATGTTGTAATAACACTGTATTTTCTATAGCAATCATAATTGCACAGATTCTGTAACAAACACCGACATGACTTAAGTTTTGCACAAATCTCCTAAGGAAGGAGCCACGATGGTCCTTGAAAACTCCTCCTATTGACCCTAAAGAGGAGAGGAGGACCTATAACAAAACTCGTCCACATTCATTTTAGTTCACCCTCTTATTAGTTCATTAATCTATTTATACATATATCAAAGGGTAGTGTTAATTTGTGCGCTTAAGGCACATGTTAAGAAACCCAAAAGAAGAAATATTCTCTAAAATTTTGTGCATTCAATTCATTAAAAAGTTAAAATTAAATGTAATGAACGCATTTCAATAAACTATTTCTATATTTGATGCATTAACTTGTGCCCTTAAGACACAAGTTAACATTTCCCTATATCAAATTATTTATTTAAATATAATAATCTAAAATAAGATTATAAATTGGCTAACATATTGTGTCAAACTTTTCAAAAACATTAAAAAATAATCTATGATAGGCTAAAAAAACTCGTGCCTCAGTATCTGCGGATAAAATTTGCTACATGTATTAAACCTTACAAAATTTAGCCCAAACCCAACTTATTCTTCCCATGTACTACTATATATTTATAGAAGATTGTTTTTTTGACATTCGTTGTGTCTTAGTAACGCAAGTAAATGACTAAAAAATACAGCGCTGTCGCTGAGAGTATTTTATTCTTTTATTTGTGTTTTTAGGAAGTATTCAAAGTCGGAAAAGCAATTGTCATATTTATATTTGACCATTGACCACCGCAATTACTTGACTAAAAATTTCCGCACCGTCAAAACAACGTTATTTTTTTACTGTAAGAACATTCTAGGACCACTATGGAAACGAACACTTCGACGCCGTTGTCGACGCTACCTGAATCAGGTGCAATGACTGCGACCGGAAACGCAGTATCACCGTCGCTAGTCAATTTATACAGAATCACCAAAGTTCTGGAGCGTTTGGCTACACACTTTGTACCTGGCAATCGTAGCGATGCTTTCGAATTTTTTAACCTATGTCTCTCCCTCTCCAGGTATTTTTCACTCTTCACTTTTATTTTTTTAAGTTTTGAATGTGCTTGTGTTTTAGTTTAGGGTTACGTAGGTGACGTTGCATTCAAGTTTCTATGCACCGAAAATTTCAACCCACTGTTTTTTCACTATACAATTTAGCACTAAATTTGAACCTTTATTGTAATGAGTCAAAATTACCAGAGAGACTAATTTGTCGCCGGTATGAAAATAATGTGGGTACTATTTTTAGGTAGAGGCTCAGTTGGGCCGCGAAGAAAATTAGATTTTTGGTCTAACTTTTACCATCAAGGTAACAATGCCAAATTAGGTTTTTTACTATTTAAGTTTGTGTGAAATCACTATGTGTGTATTTTTTTTATTAATTAACTGCTAACATACATGTGTATACGCTCGTCGATGTGCATTTGTTAATGGATTTACTTTGATCGATATACAGAGGGATTGATTATGCACTTGCAAACGGGGAAGTTCCACTGAAAGCTAATGAATTACCTATTTTGATGAAACAGGTAGTTTTCTCCACACAATGTGGATTCCTTTTTTTTAGGGAACGGGGTGAGGAAGAAGTTTTGTCATATTTATTTTATTACTTTCTATGTCAATAGGTTTATGGCATTTACTTTTCCTCTCCGACACAAATGTATCAAAGAAAGACCGATGAACATTCACAAGCAGCTGTGATGGTTTTGATGATCTCTGTGAAGGTAAGTTTGTTTCTTGGCGTTGATGAATTTCCATTAGCTATGTCTTATGAAAGGTTGCTATCTTTTTTATATATAAAAAAAAAAAAGCCTACTGGCAGTCTGTCACTGTTGACTAAGGATGACTTGGCAATTAATTTTCATAAAACATAACCCACCAAGAGAACTCTTGCACTGTGCCAAGAATGATTTTGGAGCATTTGTTTAAGTTATTGATTTCATGAAATTTTTCCAAATCTGATAGCTTTTTAAGTCTTGAATGAATTTCACTTCGTCATATCATAAATTAAATTTGTGTTATACCACTTAGCCATATGGTGATATCTTGAGATATATACGAGATTTGTTTTATATATTTATTACGTAGTTTGTCTAGAATCTGGAGTTATGTTTCACAACATTCTTAAGACGTGAATTTACTACTGACACTGTTTGTTATTATAGAATGCCTGTGAAATTGGATGGTTCCAGGAGAATGATTCCAAAGAACTTTTAAATATTGCTGACAAGGTTTGCTTATATGTTGCTTATTATCATTATCATCATCATTACTATTTTTTCTATGTGCCATTTTGTCACAATCATCTTTCAAAATGTAGATAGGAAAAAACTACTGCACGCTGGGAAATGCAATTGCCGAACCTAATTCTTGCCATCCTGCAGTATTAACTATAATGCAAAGGTAGGGATCCTTGAAACTTCCTCTAGACATCTTCTACATCTTTTATCTTATTTTTGAATTGAACAATAATATTTTGCTATGTGTTTTTCTGTAACTTGCAACTATTACTGATGTCAAGTGCATGAAACTAGGATAAACCAAAAGACTACAAGAAAAAATGTGTTGTTTTTATGTAGCTTGCAACTATTACTGATTGCTTTTATCTCTCACTATTTCTGATATGCAACAGTAATTAGTTGTCTATACGCTGACTGCCTTGCAGGTACTATCCTAATATGGAATTGGGTCCAATAATCGTGTCAATCGAAGCCAAGGTGGTTCTTTTAGATAGTCAAATTGCGATTGTCAAATCTAGTCATATTTCACATCGAGAACATATTTAATATCGTTTGACCTTCATTGCAGCCTGGTTATGGAGCTTCTGCTGTTGACTTCCATATCACAAAGAATAATGTTCATTCAGATAAAAAAATTGTAAGAATTCCCTGGATTGATTTGTTTTGTTAAACTTTGTACATGTGACGAACTCCTAACTTAGGGCCCTGTTTGTTATAGTTTTAAAAAAAGTGACTTTTGCTTTATATTTCTAGAAATGATTTTTATGAAAACTTCAAAAATAGTAGAAATCACATAATTTTTCAAAAAGATAGAGATCCCACATCAATCACATAAACGACAAATGTAGTCCTTGTCACCATGAGCTAGCATTTGTGGCCGAGTTTTCCTTATTGCAAATTATAAGAAAAAACTAGAATAAAAGAAAAATATGAATATTATTCGATGATTTGAATGTTCAAAACTAATACCATTTTATAGATATTTTTGGTAACCATGTTATAGGCATGAAGTGCCTATTGATTTACCAATGATTTATCTTGATCGGAGAACCTGGTTGGCCACCTTTAATGGAGATTCCCCTCTCAACCACAATTTTTCAATCCACAAGGCTTGAACCCAAAACTTTGCTTAAAGGATGTTAGTCGAGTTCTACTTGGACCAAACATCATGTTAGTACACCAATATATAGACATACTTGTAGATGCTAACTAACGAAAAAAATCTTGTCCTAATTATTACAGGCTGTCATCGTGACATTTATAGAAAACATTGTTAAATAGCGACTACAGAGCTATAGTATAGTGGAATATGAACAAATTGTTTGCTATCTGGAATACATATTTATTTAGTACAAAAGGTTGTCAAATAGTGGCGCTATAGCATTGTTGCGTAGCGAAATTTGAATAAATCACAATTTTTCGCAATCCGCAATTGACAACATTGTAAAAAAGAAAAAAAAGTAAAAACTATGTTCTACCCCAAAATAACTCTTTACATATTTACAACATTTTTTTCAATATACATTTAAAATATTTGTAATTTGAACACACCACATATTTTAACTTGCAGTGGTTGTTGGTGGCCCAAATTGATAAAATTGAGACGTCTGCATGCCTCATCAGCCCTCAGCAAGTGAAGTATGTTTTCTTTTAACTTTCTTTATTTTAATTGTGTGGAAGGGTTGTACATGGATGCTGACTGTGACTATCTTTGCATCTTTGTAGCATTCTCCTGAATGGAAAAGGAATTGATACAAGAACCAACTTTCGAATGGTCTGTTTCTTTGTTTGAATACACATTGCAAATTATTTAGTATACACTGTTTTAAGGGTGTAACACCGGTTGGCTATATTATGCCATTTTGTTTCTCAGGATCCTGGACCACAGATGCCCACCAGTGTGACTAGTATCCTTAAATTTGGGACAAATCTTCTTCAAGCTGTGGGTCAGTTCAGTGGTGAGCATTTAAAATAGTGTTTTATTTCCACCCAGTTGTCCTGTTTTCAATGTATGCATCTAACTGTACTGTACCATTATCATTGCGAAGGGCATTATATTATACTTGTTGCCTATATGAGTGTTGGATCCTTGCCTGCACATCCAGTTCTTCCACCAGATTATGTTCAGCCTGCTGTATCTGTTGATGCAGGTATAATTTGTAAATTTAGGACAACACTTAGGAGCATTTTCTTATGTGGTTTTTGTATGGTTCTCAACTTAAAATACACATTTTGTGGTTATAACAAACTCTGAGAAAATTATGGATTTGAGAAAATCATAGGTAGTTAAGTTAAGAATCATAGGTTCACCTAAGGAATTGCACCTAAGTTTTTTCCTGAAATTGTTTTTTACTTTTTCTTATTAGCCAATTATTTATAATCATTGTTGTATTTTGTTTTCTATATCGTTCATTTTTATCATTTTCCATCTTTATGCATATAGATTCAGATATTATCGAGGGAGAATCAAAAATCTCTCTTAATTGTCCGATAAGGTATGCTTTAACCTTCTCTGTTCACAATATTGATCACTTTTTTCTTCCTTGCTTTATCTGTTGCTAGTTTTCTCATCTTTAGACTTCAGATTGAGCATGGTAGTATCATAGGTGGTTCTCATTTGAGTTCCATTTCAGTCTTATTCTTTCTGGGTCTGGTCTATCAGAAAATATGCCCCTGACTGACTTTGAACTTGAACAATGAGGGAGGTGGTTTTTCACGGTCTTATCCTTTTGTAGATGTTGAAAATTCTCTTGTCAATTGTCTAATAACGTTTTGTTATAAATGCAGTTTAATTTTTAGAGTCATTTGGCTATGTTTGTGTTGAAATTTTCTTTAGAACCACTTTAATTTTGTTTGTTCATTGTAGAAAGTCAGAAGTCAAAATCCTTTTTTCAGCTGATTTCTAGTTTGAATTATAATAGTTTATTCAGTCAGTGATATTTTTGTAATTTTAAACTAGTGGAGTTCATGTCTTAGATATTCTCCTTTCTTAAGGCCTTTCCGTGCTGGAATAGGGTTAGATGCTGATGAACAATGACCATGTGGTATCTAGTTCTAATTACTTACTTGACTGCCAGTTTATTAACAAGTCTAAATTATTAAATATTTTTTAATTATAATATAGACTTATAATTTCTTAATGTGGTATCCTCTTTCAGCTGATTTCTAGTTTGAATTATAATAGTTTATTCGGTCAGTGTTATTTTTGTTATTTCGATTAATGCAGCTCATGGTAGTCAAATCGGGATACGTACCGTGTATCGTTCGACCACTTTTTTTAATCATGTATTGTAAGATACATTAACAAAAAAAATATGACTTAAAATATCATATATAAACTCCAAAATACTTCAAATATCATATATAAACTTAAAGATACTTCAAAACTCAAGTCATAAACAAAAATAAATACCATAAAGCATCCTTAAATATCTCTTTAACTTCACCCGGAACAGAAGCACAATGAATAACATTCTTATTTGTCCCAGCAGGATGACATTTCATCCTTAAAGTACCACCCCAACAAGGATGATTGCAATATTTGCATTTGATATAGAGCCTATTATTAGGTTCAACAGCACAACAATGATCCCATGTGATACCACGGTATCTCTACTTTTTTGTCTGCCACAGAGCAGAGGAACAAAGAAAAATAGAAGAAAACAGAGAGATAGAGAAATCGAGATATATAGAAAGATAGTGGGTACTGGGAAATTGTAAACAGGGAAATAAATCATTGAGTCGTAGCCTGTGGGGTATTGGAAAGGTTACAAGTTACGATTTAAGTCTGAAAGGTTATAGGAAAGTATTGAATCGTGGGGTGTTGAACAGTATTGGAAACATTACTAGTTATGGGAAAGGTAACAATTTAATTCCCTTAATAACCAATAATGCTACTTTATTGGAAAAAAGAATAAAAAGCGGTGCTGCTAAACAGAAAAATAGGAGGAACTACTACACTGGTTTGGGATACTGAGTAAAATATGTATCAGTGAAGGGTGTTTTCGTTTCGTATCACTATACGTATCTTATGTATTGTAGGATACAATGTGTTTTGGGATACAGAGTAAGATTGATTTAGTATTGTATTGCGGTACGTATCGTATGTATCATAGGATGCTTACACTGGTGGAGTTCATGCCTTAGATATTCACCTTTCTTAACGCCTTTCTCTGCTGGAATAGGGTTAGATGCTGATGAACAATGGACATGTGGCATCTAGGTCTAATTTCTTAATTGACTGTCCAGTTTATTAATAAGTCTAAATTATTAAATATTTTTGAGAACTTTTCCGTTTACTCCCCTTTTCTAATTTCTTAATGAATATTTTATGTGCTTAGTCTTCCAGAACCCTCTGGTCAGTTAATCTTTTCTAATCTTATCTTAAAAGCCTTATATTTCTTATCCCATACTTTATTTTAATGTATTACTATTTGACCCTGCCCTTCTTTTTTGGCACTGCTACCTTTTTGTTAGACAGTTAGCAAAAAATTTTCAAATATATAGTTTTAGAATACTTTTTATCTGTTATGTTTCTCTTGTGCTTGTGTGTATTCTCCTTGCTTGGTAATTGGTATTAATCCATGAACTCTCTTTGCATGCCGTTTGTGAGCAGCAAGCTTATCCAACTTATGAGTTGGTAATTGCTGTTTATGGCAACCAGCAACTTTTAGTATGGAATTTTTAGCATTAACTATTCACAATAATCTTTTAAAGTTTTTTTTGTCTAGCAAGTGTGATTTTACTGCAGGCTTCTTTTATATTTATCTTGTAGCTTGTTGTATTCTTTCATCAGAATGCTTTACTTTACTTTGCAGACTTTATGCTAAGATCATCTGTTCAGTTATCCTTCAAGTTGGAATTTTTACTTTTGATGATAGTTTTTTCAAAAAAAACTTTTTTTAAAATGAAAATTGATATCCTGTGTTCTCATCTTTACAAAACAGCCGTACCCGTATCAAGACTCCTGTTAAAGGGCATTCATGCAAACATTTTCAGGTGAGTAATTTCTGTATTAGCATCACATAATATGGAGAATGCTGGGGTGGTTGCTGATTAATTATATACTTGTTACTTACCGTTAAATGATAAATGCGGCTTACAAGTCTGTTTTTCACCTGATTTAAGTTAAAAAGTAAGTTACCAGTGTTGTTAAATAGCGGCACTATTGCACAGCCAAATTTTAACAAATCACTATTGTTCTGCGATACGTCTTCAGTACAAAATAGTCTTAATTAGCGTCTATAGAGGCACTATAACACTGTTGTGTAGTGGAATTTCAACAAAGTGCTATTATCCGCAATCAGCAGTTGACTGCACTGAATGTTACCTAAATGTTTGCAGAGTAATATTTATGATAAAGTGAAAATCTTATGATGTGGTTCTGTGTATGTGGGTGGCTGGGCTTATGTGTATTAATATATTCCCTGGCTGTTTTCTCCCCTCTACCTTACATTTATGTTCTCTTTTCTGCAGTGCTTCGACTTTGACAACTTCATTAAAATAAATTTTAAGAGGCCATCCTGGCGCTGCCCCCATTGCACTCAGCCTGTCTGCTATACAGAAATTCGTCTTGACAGAAACATGATTGAGGCAAGTTGATTTAGTTCTTTAATCTTTCAGTGAAATTACCTTTCATTTATCTTCTCTCTCCTAGAGTCAATTTGCTATCAACTTACAATTAAGAATGTATGGTTTAATAATTTATTTTTCATGCCAATCTCTTACTCCCTCCGCCCCTATTCTTTGGTCCTTTTAGGTTTGAACATACATATTAAGAAATAATGAAGTTAGATAAGTTTAGACCCTTTTACCCTTAACTCATTTTGTAAAAGTAAAATTCATTTAATGCTTTTTGTAAAGGGTGCAAAAGGAATAACATCATTAATTGTATCTTGGTTTCGTAAAAAACTCGAAGTTTTGGGACAAAAATAAAAGCTTAAAGGACCAAAGGTTAGGGACGGAGGGAGTGCCATAATTCCAACTTTCCCAATTTTTAATAGCAAACCAAGTTGACTGTAGGGATGAAAGAAAGGTTGAAAAGAAAAATTAACTTTTATTTTCCTCTCTAAATAAAGGTCCTGGAAAAAGTTGGTGAGAACATTGTGGAAGTGACTTTTGAAGCTGATGGATCGTGGAAGGTAGGCTCAGAAAAGGATCATGACGTGAATAAGATACAGAATAAGGCCTACGATTGTGAAATCGAACAGACCGAACAACAAGAATCTACTTGCCCCCCTGATATCGTTTCCAATATTGTGGACCTCACCAACAATGAGAATGATTTGGACATAATGTGCACTTGTGAAACTGCAGATAGAAAGCCTTTTCAGGCTTCTGCTCCTACCGGCGTTCAAATAGAGGATGACTTTTGGGCTGGTCTTTATATTGCCAACGGTGGGTCTGGTACCCCTACAGCTGTCGTTGAGATTCCTGAACTGGCTGATGCTGTTTCTCCTGTATTTAATCAAGGAGCAGAGGGTCATGACAATGTTCATGCCATGCATAACCAGTTTTTAGGACAGAATAATTTGACGCTGATGAATTATATGAATTCAAACGAGTATGGGAGGTCATCATCGGCAGCGAGACTTATTCATAGGACTCCTACAGCTATTCAGGCCCTCCCAGTCCAATCTCAGACATTAGGACCACAGCAAAATCCAGCAACTAATTTGGATTCCTTGATAACCAGCAATCCATCTGCTGCTCCTCATGTTTCTTTGTCCAACCCTGCCTCTGCAGATCCTTACAATGCCATTCTGAGTGATGCAGAAAGACAGCAACTTTTTTCTCGATCCGCATTGAATGTGCCTCCTGTCTCAGCAGCAACACAGGTTCATTTTATTAATATGCTCTGTTGTCAATCCTTGTATTGGGTGAGAGTTTTGGGGATGCATAGTCTGTTCAATTTGCATCTAAAGTGGTAACTTTCTATTTTTTTATATCTTTGTTCCTTGAAAAGAAAAAATCAAAACTGCTCATATAATAAGTGACTGAACTTGAATCCTGTTTGAAATATGGTTTTGGGATTAAAACAGTTTAAATATTCTTTTAACTAAAAGGCAGTGGGAAGACAAATTTTTTGGTTTTGTGAAAGGAGGAAACATTGGCATTAGTCTGTCTAACTTTTCAAAGAAATTATACAAGATCAAGATTTAAAGGGATCCACTAAAGATGAAAATGTGAGAGTCTTTTTCTTTCCAGTCTTTGTTCTCCTGCTACTTGGTGAACTGGTTGATAATTTTTATGCCTCTAATGTGTTCATTTAATAATCTGGAAATCTTTAGAACTTTTTTGTGTGTTTCTTGCTGTTTATGACTCTGTACTTAAGTTTTACTTTTCATTGAACTCAGAACCGAGTGCCAACAGTTAATATGTCAGCCCCAACTCATAACCGAGTACTGCCAGTTAATATGTCAGCTGCTACTCATAACCGAGCACCAAGTCAATTGCATAACCCACCACACAGAACAGATATGCTGAATGACTTCAGAAATTCACACCTTCAGCAAACTCTGAATGCCCATGCACACCAACCAATGCAACCATCAAATGCTCAACGATCTCACATCCAACAAGGGGGTTCACAAGCTTATGCAGCTGGAGCTACAGCAAGTAGCCAACAGGCCAGGGTTATGGCTTCATCACATGTTGCCAGACAAGGTAATTCTCAAGAAGGGATTGTTTGGACAGCTGGAGCTAATGTATATAGCCAACAAGCTAGGGCTATTGCTACTGCCCTGGCTGCCAGACAGTCCCAATCCATTTCATCTCAAAATCAAACTTGTGTAGCAGCCACATATTTTACAGCTGACAGTTTCTGGGGGTTGACAGGAGAGCAAAGAGGACCACCAGTTCAGGCAGTTTCTAGTACTGATGAATTGTTCAATTCACAACCAGATCAGAATTGGCGTCCTACGCGAATGCGTGGAAGTCTTTCAGGTCAGCAACTTACTGAAGATGTTAGGCAGCGATTGATTATGCCATCATCACATCAAGTTCAAAGTTTAAGACCACAAGGTCCACAACCAGGCCGACCAACATCCCCACTGGATGCACTCATTGCTAACAATCGAAATGCTCAGAATCCTTCGAGACCGTGATATATTTGGAAGCTTTTACTTGCACATGCTAGGAAGATAGATATTGAATATTAGAGAGCTCAACATCATGTCTTATATGCACTGGTTGTAAATATAATCGGCAGTAGATGGGGAAAACATAAGGACATGTTTCATTCAGGTATTTTGATCATTACTTGACATTAACGTTTGTTAACCATGGAATTGAAAGGGAAAAGAAATCTTATTTACACCTCAATATGGGGAATTGATTTATCAAGGTGAAGACATAGCAAGTGAAAGCAGTTTAGGGGAAAACGAACTCAGAGTCGATGTATGGCATTGTATATTCAATTAGAAAATGGTTTATTTGATCAAATAGAAACTGTAACTTCTCTTGCATTCACCTATATTACCTAATTTGTTATAATTTAACGGTTATTCTTTTTTCTTGGTTTTTGTTTATACCGTGCATGTTTCGTTCTTTTGTATACTTCTCTTCTTTTCAAGTGTCTGTTCGTTCGTAAGCAGGAAATGCATATCTAAAATACCATTTAAGCGTGTTACGACCTCCGACTTTAAATATAGAATCCCTCGGGTAAATCACGAGAATTATACTCAAATTTAAGAATGTTTGTTGTGATGTTAAATTATTGAAAATTAATATTTCTGAGTATTTATTAATAGATTGCAAGAAAAGATATATGTAATATTTTTTTTGGTTACAAAAGATGTATGTAATATGATTAGAGGTATGTTGGTAAAGAAATATTTAATGCATTTGAACATTTTAAAGTCATCTTATTAAAAATTAATAAAACTCAAGAGGACAAAGGAAATATAAATTAAGTCTAAGCAAACCTTTCTAAAATGCTCTCTAACTATTACTCCCTCGGTCTTACAATTAAAAAAAGAACATAATACATGATGACAAATCTTGTGTTATAAACTTCCATGATAAGTCATACTTACAAAGTTTTTTTTTTTTAATAAATGGGAATAGTTTTTTAATTTTTATAGCATTATTTTAATTATACCCTCTAATTATTTTTCTCTTATGCAAGTGCGTTGCATTTATAGAAAAATAAAATCTTTGATGTAAATATTTATATATTTACAGGCAAAATCCGTGTATTCGTTACTTGAACAAGTAAAAAAAATAGTTTCTTGAACAGGTAAGTATGTTTGGTGGCTTCTAAATTGGAAAAATATCTAACGAGATGATTGAACTTAAATACTTAACAAGCTTTCGTTGAATACGAACCGTTTTAGTGGTCTCGTGTTTAAATTTCAGTTGAAATAATCATCGATTAGACTTTTTTTACTTTTCCATCAAACTCTGAATAAATAAAAAAAAAACAGAAAATATGATCTATAATAGATTGTTTAAAAATTGTTCAGAACAACAATAAAAAATTGTATTAATTAAAGAAACAGTTATCGTTCCGTAAGTTTAATTCGGTTGGTAGAGATATTGTATATTATATACAAAGTTTGCAGTTTGAACATTGTTACTCCGAACATCTTATTTCTCCACATTTAAAATGTATGATCTCCAACCACTAGGTTACTTTAAAAAAAATGCAGAACATTTAACTCTATGCATTCTCTTATTTTAATTGAATGAAAATCACTTACCCTTTCCCATTGTAGCATTGTCGGGCAATGTAATGTAAGAAAAGTCTGCAATGCCTATTCTTTCCTTGTAGCTGTAGGATCCTTTTCTTGAGGAGTAATATAGCTGACCTTATGGGAATATTACGTGTAATGGACACTCCATCTCAAGCCTTGGCTCCACACTTTCTAACCAATTTTCTCATGCAATACTAGCATTCTAAAATGCACTTCTCATGAAACAAACTGCTTAAATAAAAATAAAGAAAAACAATAGTATGATGAATATTATTTAATATATCAAAAAATTAATTATAATTAATATATATTTACCTATTTTTGATAAAAAATATATATTTATGTTTTTTTTTTGCCTATACATGTGTGCAAGGAGTATTTTATGCGTGTATAATACATCTAAAATGGCTCTGATATGTAACAATCTCCTTAAAACTACTCGATTCAACAAACAATCCTCAATCCTTCTGATCTATACCGCACAAAAACTATGGTATTTCTATCTAAATATAGGTAAGTACCCAGACGAAATTGCAAACAAAATTTGGGGAAAACTGTATGATTCAACTAATTCTTGCTCATCCTCTCCACAAAAAAAAACTAATTCTTGCTCGCTCAAACGGCATGGACTTCCTCTCAATTGATTGTTCTTGAAGAAGGATGGACGCATGTGATTTTTGAAATTCGTCTACTTTGACAAATCATATTTCATTCCGCAGAAGGATGGCTTATTCTTCAAATATAGTATACTTCAGACCAATCATTTAACATTCATTTCTGTTTTCTCACTTCTCCTTCATCTAAATAGTTACAAGTGAACAATATCTTTAAACTTTATCATATTTTTAGAATACTCCATTCCTTAAATAATAAATATACCTACTATTATACCCTAAGAGACAAATTTGACCAATGTGTAAATATAGCTTGTGAATTAGTTGTACCACATATACACTCCAAATGTACAAACACGTTGATCACCATACTTAGTATTTCTAAAGTGTTTCATAACCAAAAACTAATATTCTGGGTATCATCAGAAATTAACCGATAACTAAAATCAACACACACCAATAAAATAAATTTCACTTCCTCAGCAAATGCAAATTAGTCGATTCTCCCAGAAAAGTAAGATATCATACAATTGATCACCATACTTGGTATTTCCAAAGTGTTTCACAAATAACACTCCAAAAAAAAAAAAAAACTAAAATTCTGGGGATCATCAGAAGTCAACCGATAACTAAAATCAACATACACCAAGAAAATAAAATCCACTTCCCCAGCAAATGCAAATTAGTTGGTTCTCCCAGAAAAATAACATATCATACAAAAAACAAATTGAACCTAATAACAAGAGTCAAATGGCTATGCAAAAAACAAAAGCAAAATGAACTTTAACTCTCAAGCATAAGCAGTAATTGAGTGGTGAATCAATACTCCCATTTCTTCACCTCCATGCCTTCTGGGGGACTTCCTTCCACCTTCTTTGATCCCACTTCTTTCCAATCAGTTGAAAGCACTGTTCCATTTGACTCCAGCTGCGATGTCGCACAATTCAAGGCAAAGATATAAAATGTTAGTGGTCACAAAGAAAACTATCTTTGCACAAGTTTAGGAACCATGTAATTTAAAACAAGTATCAAGTGAATATCTTACAAAAGACTTGCTCATCGCTCTCCTCATGTCCTCATCTGCATTTTGGTAAATATCACGGAACAATTTATTCAAAGCCGCATCACCATCAAGCTTTTCTTCTTTCTCCTGAAAGCCAGAGCACCACAATGTCAATATTATTGAAACAAGGATTATGTTCATTGTTTCAAGAGATGAAATTAACATACAATTGGTTCTTCATGTATTCAAAATTTTGGTTAAAACAGTGCTAAATAGGTTGCCATTTAAGATTGTCTAGTTTCACCTAAATACAATTTTCGTCTCTCGAGTTCCACATTTAACAATGTCCGACAGTTTTCAAATTAATCCACTTGTTGCTGGCAAGGAATCTCAGTGTAAAAAAGTGAAGTAACCAATTTACATAGATAATTTTTTTTTTTAAAACAAGAACATAAAGTAAATTAATTGCTTTATTCAGAACTACAATAATCTGATGGAGCTTTTATGAAATCAGGTGGACAAAAATCATAACTAAACCTAAATCAGCCCCTCCAAAACCCCTAAATAAATAAAAACATAAACAGGGCATAGATGCAAAACCTCTTTTTTCACTTCAGCTTCCAACTTATCCCAATCCTTAGTCCTTGACTTCGATGACGGATATGCAGGCCTTTCAGATTGAACTGCAGAAAAACATACATATTGCAATTAAGATCATTACTAGGAAAATGATGAAATGCTATGCTATATCCTATTTATTCATTTAGCAATTACAGAAACCATGGCAAAAGAAACTATTCTGCAATTGATACCTATGAAGCACAGACACCAGACACAACACATCAACACTGATAATAATTTGAGAAAATTACATAATTCAGTGTAATCATATGTGTCGGTGTCGTGTCCGAGGAGTGTTGTGCTTCATAGATTGATACCGAAAACTAAAAACTACCCATGTAATGAACTCACCTGAAGGCACAATTATCTTTTGGGGAAGCACATCCTTGCTATATTCCAGAGATGTCCAATGAATTGCCTCAGCTTTTGCCAGCCGTATTTCAATTTTGGTTGACAAAACCACAACTTTGCACTTATCAGGTATTATCTGTTTCACTCAAAGAAGAAAAAAGGTTAGGTTAAGTTACTTGGAAATCTACGGTCAAAATAGTCAATTCAAGTGTTACTGTTTGCGTTTCCAAAGCACAGAGCAGTATCAATTAAATGAACTTGTGATTCAAGTGTTACTGTTTACAAACACAGCTACAGTCAAAATAGTCAATTCAAGAGTGTTACTGTTTGTGTTTCCAAAACACAAATATTAATTAAGTGAACTCTTGATTCAAATGTTACTGTTTGCAAACACAGAAGTGAACTCTTGATATAACATCAGTTACCTTTCCAAACAATCGAGGTCGGTAATGGTAGGCATCTTGGCCAGGGGCATCAATGGTAACACTCAGCTGCAATGTTAATGTACTTTGAGTTAGTAAGTTTTCAATATCCAGGTAAAGGGGAAGAGAATCAAATAGCATCCGTTAAAAAACATACAATTTGTTCACCAAAATCCACAACAACATTTTCTGCTGGTATCCCTTTTGCAAATATTGTCACAACCACTTCTTCTGGCTTCTGGTAATATTCATGCCTGCTCAAACATCATCAATCAATAAATAACCAGATCATTGAGCCAGTAATTTCAGTCTAAATTCAAAGATAAATACATAAATTCAAAAGAAATAGACAAGCTGGAAAGATCACAAGTTTAACAATGTTGTCAGCCACACCAAAAAAATGTAGCCAAGCATTTTTGTTGAATCCATTATTTAAGGAAATAATAACTGGTTAACTACTCCCTTTTTTTCCTTCAGTCTCCCTAAAAAACTTATGATTAAAAGTTTTTTGGCCCCAAAGTAAGCTTACTCAAAACATGACGTATTATGGTTATACAATAATAAGGTATCATGCAAGAAAATACTTTTTAAATAAAAAACATGCAAGCGGAAAAGCCTGAAACATGTCATCTCACAGAACTTATGACAGTACGAAATGGCAGGCATGATATAAGTTAAATTACACTTATCTTTTCCGACAAAATTTAATGAATTAAGAAATAGCAGTATGAACAGAAGAAATAAAATTCAGACAACCTGTATTTTGGTCTGACTGGTGCAACTGCATTTGTTTGGGATGCAGGACTGTCTCTTTGAGGTTCTTTGGATGTTTCATCACTCTTATCACACATATGGGTATCATCAACAGACGCAGCGGATGATTTGGGTTCATTTGGTGGTAGGGTGCTCGTAAGACTCTCTGATTCCTCTGAAAAAAAGAAGAAACATCAGACTCGCATATCATGCAGGTGTCAAACAAAAATGTGGAAAGAAATCGGTCCGAAAATCTAAAACAAAATATTTGCAATAGCCTTCACAAAATTATCTAGTCATCGAAGGCGGTGAAAAAACCTTTTCACAAATTAAATAAGTTCTCTAATATCAGATCATATAAACAAGTTGGAATTTTAGCATTCTCATTCATTAAGCAATACACAGTCTAATGAGCGAATTTTGAGGCGTTGTGATTACTTCACAACCATCTAATAAGTAATAACTAGCTAAGCAGCACAATTTAGCAATTGCAAAATTTTACTAGTCATCTAAGGCTATCAAAAAACCTTTTTACAAATTATCCACAGTGCGCTGAAAACCGATCGCATAAACAAGTTAGCATTTCAACACAGTCCAACGAGTAACTTTCAAGGTGCCATGATCACTTCTAAGCTATCTAATAACTAAACAAGGTTTTACATTGCAATTGTAGATACATCACAATACTAGATATTAAAAAAAATTGCAGGAAGGAATGAAAAAGAAAGTAATTGCTGTCAATGAAACCGTAAAAACCTCAACCCAAAATAAAACCCTAAAAACCTCGACACCAAACGAAACCCTAAAAACCTCGAAACTGTGTCTACAACTGCAATTGCGGGCTGCAATTTAAATAAAACAAAAAACAAGTTTCTTAATTTTTTTCCTACAGCAATTAAACTAATTCAACCAATCTCACTAACAAGTAACAACACATCAACATACAATTTCCAATAAAATTTACAAAAATTACTAATCGAATTTCATATAAAAAAGTTATAATACATACCAGCAGCAATAAAGCGTTGACATTGTTGAATCAAATTAGTGAATCTGGAATCATCAGGTGCAAAAGAAGCCCCCTTTTCAAGTGCAATCTTGGCAGTATGATATTCTTCAAGATTAATACAAGCAGTCCTACAAATACAACACAATTCAATCCCAAAAAAACAACCCTAAAAACATAAATATTCAAAAATAAATAATTTGTATGCAATACCCTTTGCGAAGATAAGCTTTAGACAAATTAGGGTTCAATTGAATAGCCTTATTAGCATCAGAAACGGCTTCAGTGAAAGCGTTGAGTTTGATATGCGATTGTGCTCGATCGGCGAAGAGATTAGCGTTGGTTGGATCGATTTCGATTGCCTGAGAGTAGAAATCAACAGCGAGTGAAAAATCGTCGTCGAAAAAAGCTTCTTTGGCTTTGTTCTCGAGTTCTTGAGCCATTGTTCTTCTTCTTCTTCAAAACCCTTTCTTCGTGAGTTGAAAATTTTGAAGTATAGTATTGGTTCTTTCACTGCTCTGTGCTTTCTTCTTGTATTTATATATTCTCCAAAAAAAAATAAATTAAATCTCCACGCTTTCTAGATCCTTCTATTTTCTTTACTTTTTTTAGGGGTAGTTTTTGCTTTTTATAATTATACCTATCATTACTATTTTTTTTCGTATATTATATTTCTTTTACTTCACTTTATTATATCTTTTCTTCGTAACACTCTTTTATTAGCATAACACACTATTATTAGCATGATCAAAAAAGAATATTATATTATCTTTACTATCTTTTTGAGTTTAATACTTCAACTGTTAAAAAGTTTTTCACAAATTATTTTTTAAAAAAAGTTTTACACATGCATTCAATTATTTATTATCAAGTTAAATACTAAATGCTAATTTGTGCAGGGGTCAGGGTTCGAACCCCGGATTCCCCACTTCTCCACACGTAATGTGTGTGAATTCAGCCACTAGGATACTTGACAAAAAAAAAAAAACTAAATGATAATACAACACATCATTGGACAACACATTATTGAATATATGTATAAAAACAATTTTGTACATAAACATATGTATGTCCATGTGAGTTTAACTCAGTTGGTAAAGACAATGCATAATATATGCAAGGTATGGGTTCGAACCCCGGACACCACCAAAAAACATATGTATAAATTAAACTCTATTTCCGTTTTTAATTTAAGAAATTTTAGTTAATTATACAGTATAACCTCCTTTCCGTCATTTTTATGCGGTCCTTTGTTTTTAATCGTGTATCATATGTGTGGAGTCGTAGAAACTAATTCTGAGTGGACAAGAATCATAATTTTTCGAATTGGGTAAGACCATAATGTGTGACAAAATTATCTTTAAGATGATTTAAAAATGTTGTATTCTTATAGATGGATTTAAAATTTTATGACCTCTAATTAAGATGGAAGAGATATCTTACCATCTCATTCAAATGTTTTTGAGTAATCATTCGAATTAATTTGATAGCATGTGTATGATTTCACATGGAATCTCTGGTTTAAACTCATATCACCATTTATCCTTGGGTGTGTGTTTATTTAAGTGTCTCTTAACTAGACTTGTAGGATGAAAAATACAAGTCAAATTCCTTTTAGTCTTCCAATAAGGATATTTTTTTTAGTGTTAACCCTTCAATTTATAAGGGAAATGGACCTTGATAATACAAAGTTCGATCGTGATGTAAGTTTAATCTCATCAAGAATTGTTTCACATAAGAATCGAACTCAAATTCTTTCAAATGATTTGTTTTTTTTATGAAGTTCATTAACCAATTGAATTGAATTGTTTGGTTTACTCTGAGAAGAATTTAAAAAATGATTAATTTAGTCCGCATTAAAGTTTCTTAAAGACTACTAAATAATTTTATTTTTTAGGGGCTAAGAATATTTCATACCCGTGTCAAAAGAAAAGAATATTTCATACTAATAATAGTTGGTCAAGAGAAAAGAATATTTCATACCAACAATAGTTGGTCTAACTGAAAGTCGACATTGTGTCAAAAAAACTGAAAGTCGACATGCTCTTGTATAAACAAGGAGTATACCGGTGCCTTTTTGTTTTTGTTTGAGAGGAGGGTGTCTTTTATTTCAAAGGGAGAATATGGAAATAGTGTATGAATTTTTGTTTGGATTAAGAGTTTACGAGAAAAGAGAGCTATTGACTTACTTTTTTTTTTTTTTTAAATTATGAATAATCTAAAATATATATTTTAAATTGAAATAATAACATGATAAATGATCATATAATACTCCAATCATACTTAATTTATTTTAAAAAACATTTTATATCATCCATAATTTAGAAATGAAAAGTTAACCCTCCCTTCTCAAATCCTCAATTTAAACCACCCTAAAGCTTTTATATTGACACAATGAATTTTATTTTTTGTTGACAAAAGACACAATGCATTCTTTAAAGCTATGTGTTATGATACAAATAATATAAGAAAGTTCAACTTTAAAAATAGAGTCAGCAAATTGATTAGAGAAAATAGACATCTGTCACAAGATTCCAATAATTTGAAAAATTATTAACATAAAATATTTCAATGACTTCCCAATTTATTTTTTTTTGCTATTGAATATATAAGAAAAACTTGCAAAGAGAAGTGAGAATAAAATTATGCTGACTCTTTTTTTTAGAGGAAAAGAGGGCCAAAACACAAAAACCGTGTCAACTTTAAAAAAGTTGCATAATATGCCCCTCAAAATGCTCACATATCTCGAATTTTCAAAAAAAAGTCTCTCGGATCCTAGCTCCCAATCACTCTAGTTCAGAAGTTAAAACTCAATTTTCCTCAATTTCATTTAACCTTGGATTGGTAGTTACGGCCTGAGATCGAATCTGAAGTACCAACCTTATAATTCATCAACCACTCTCTATTTTTAAAAACAATTAAAAACACTCATAATCTAACAATAATATACAACAATCGTTACTCAACAACAATACACCCAAACTCATAAGTCAAAAATAATTAGAGATAGAATCATAGAACAAACGTCACACAAACAAAATCATACTTTGGCGGAGGGTGAAATATAAAGGTAGAGTGTAGGGATCACGAGATAGTGGCTAAAAAAAATTAAAGTTATAGGAAATTACACACATAACTTTCTTTGAAGGACTCTTTAAATTAATAACATCAAGACCCTTCTATAATTTTTAAATCAGAAATGTTACTTTACAACAAGTTTGTTGTTCAACAACGTACACATACACAATATTTGGTCCAAAAACAAATTACACATATGACATCATATGTATATGCAACGGCAAAGTGGAAAACATGGTAGAGTGGAAAACACTACTGATCCTTTTTTTAAGATAAAATAAAATTGAACTTGTAAATAAAATGACCGTGGATTACAAGAAAATGATTGCGGACTTTATGCACCACCTATCCATCAAAAAGTTATGTTGGATAATGGAATTGACTCTAAAAATCAATTGTCTATGCGCAACTGTATTTACAACGGAACTGAATTCATACAATCATGAAATATTGTACTTTATTAGTATGGACATTCGTGTCAAGCACGAACTAGAATTTCGGTATATTTGAAGAAGGAGAATATTGGGATGTATCAGGTGTTACTTAAAGCCTACCATTGAATATAAGAGAGGAGGTTAACCAACAAATATGGGAAAACTTATACACTTAAACCTTAAAATTTTGGATGAAGATGTGATATCATAGCTCGAGTCAACATTGTGGGTTAGTGGAAGTGGTTCTTGGTGGTGAATCACGAACACTGACAGTTTGACACTTAATGAAAAGATATTAATGTCTCAAGTGTGAGTTAAAATTCCACAATGTATGCAAGATTAGAGGTTGAGCAACATATAACTGGATGACCCATATACCTAATCTCTTACGACGTTGGATGAAAATGTGATGTCAATCTCACTTGTGTGGTTACTCTTAGACCAATGTGATGATAAACCTCGACGCATACTCTCACAGCAGTCCCAACATTATGATGATTAGTTTTGTTACTTTTTATGTGTCATTTGTTGAATTTTTTAATTTAAATTTTAGTTTTTAGATATCAATTAATTTCATGCATTTTTTATTCGATGTGTCCTGCAGAATTGACAAAATACCTGATTGTTAGAAATTTTAAATAATGTGACATTTTTTTTCTTCATCTTATTTGTTTCTCATGCTCAAATTCATTTTTCATCTTATTTATTTTTCTATTTTTCTTTCTATCTCCTTCTGAAAGAAAGGAACAAAAATACCGCTCTATGAAGTCATCACTAAACATATTTTTACCATATTGTGTCTCTGACTTTATTTGCATATCTCACCAAATATAGACGCAAAGACTCTCACATTTAAGGGAACGATGTTAATCTGTCATGCGTAAGTTAAACTTCTAAATTTCATGCAATAGTATATATTGAGCAACATATAAGTGAAAATATAATTATACATAATATCTTAATGTTTTAGGTGAAAATGCAGTGTCAATCTCAATTGTGGGGTTTCTCTTTATCAATTATGATGATCCAACTCATTGTACGCTTTCCCAAATCTCTGAATATTATGATGAACTATTTTTTTTAGTTTTTGGATGGTATATGCTTAATTATTTTTTTATGTTAAATATAAGTTTTTGGATGTCATTTGCTTTTATGCAATTTTTTTGCCCAACTTCTATTATTTCAAATACCTTCACTTTTGATTTTTGAAAGGATCTGTCAATGGAAAATGCAAATGTGTTATGCTGCGGTGACAAAGTATATGCTTATTATGTAGCGTTTTATACATTGATTTATTTTTTGGTGAAATAATTCATAAATCTCCAACTCTTTCAACTAACCTATAAAATTACCAGGAACTCGCTTTATTTCCATTTTCCAACACATTAACATGTAAAATACACACTATTTTTTCCCCTTATCAATTATCTCATGTTCAAATTTCTTTTTCATATTCTTTCTTTTTTTAGTTTTCTTTATCTCTTTTCATAAAAGATATGAACATAAACCTCACTCCATGAAACCACCGTAAATCTACATTTTTTACCATGTTATACCTTTGTCTAACCTTATTTCGCTATTTCATCAAATCAAATACACAGAGAGTCTCACACTTAAGAGAGATGTGTTAATAAGTCAATTGTGGCTTAAAGATTCACATTGAATGCAAAAGTATATCTTCATAAACGTATAAGTAAGGTGACCAATATACTAAATGCCTTGATGTTTTGGGTGATAATGTGGTTTTAGTCTCACTTGCGTGGTTTCTCTTAGTCTAATGGGATGATCTAACCCATTATATGCTCCCTCAGAACTATGAACATTATGATGAATTGTTTTTGTTGAAAGCCATTACTATGGACATTATGATCAACTGTTTTGTATTTTATCCTTTAATTTTTATATGAAATTTAGATTTTATCCATTTTTTGTTATAACAGAAGTACAATCAAATTCATAAATATGTGTTGACACAAAATTTGATGCAATTATAATCAGGGAAAAAATGTAAATATCAATTATCAATTTTTTTTGAAGTTACAAATAAAAAAATAACAAATGAATATGGTCCTAATTCGTAAAAAAAATGAATATAGTCCTAATTATTAACATATTCATTGTCATCATAAAGGAAAACCGTAAAAATCGTTTTTTTTGTTGTTGTTAACCTTTCATTTTCTAGTTAAATGAGTTTTAGTAATCCTGAATTCTATCGAGAGGTACTCACATATAGAACTCGAATTCTTCCAAACACCAATAAGAACAAAGTAAAAAACCAGTTCCTATTTTTTTTTTTTATAATTGCTCTTTTTTTTTTTACAAAACGAATTTTTTTTGCTTATATGCACGTCATGATGTGACAAATCAATGGTAAGAGTTTGACATCTCAATGGGTGGAGTTTAAATTTCATCTGAAAATATATATGTCACCCTATTAATAATATTTTTCACTTAATTTTTTTTTATAAATAAATAATGCAATGTGCTTGTTATCATCTAAAAATAATAAATTCATTTCATTCTTAAATAATAGAAATAAATTCTCTGCCCATAAATTCTTTGTTTGATTTTGAAATAATCATTAATAACAATCATATCACACAATATTCTTTAATTTCTCTACTTGCAAAGAAGAAAATTTTAAAACTTCAAATGATTAACACATTTAAAACTTTCTACTTTTCTCGAGGTTCATTTCCTATCACATTCGAGTTCTTGTAGAATAGGAAACCCTCTAGTATAGTTTTATTTCATCTTTCAACAATTCACATTTCTGTCATTAACAAATGAGCATCAATTTCATTAGGGAGAAGGAAGAGGGAAATGTTTGTGTTTAATATTTTCAGTTTTACCTATATTGTTCATTTTTTTTAAGGAACTCATATTGTTCTTGATCAGATGAATAATATTTATTCTATTACGATATCAAAATCATAAAATGTTTTAAAATTTTGATTTGGAAATCATTCTAAAATGAATATAATTAAAAATGTTTTTAATACCAATTGAATAATTGCAATGCAGAAAACCCAAATTGGAAATATACTTAAAGAATATGCTAAAACGATGAAGTCACTCTCATTAGAGCAAATCATTTTCTGACTCTCCATAAATAAAATATTAAATATGATAATAAGACAATTGTACTATAAATTTGAACACTGTAAATTACGTTATAATAAACTACAATGTATTTTTCTTCTTTTTTGCTAAATTAACTGTTTCGATCAGGGGTGTTCGCGATGTGGTTTGGTTCGGTTTTAAAGGTAAAAGTCATCCGAACCGCAAGATAAAAAAAGCATATGGTTTGGTTTGGTTCGGTTGACTTTAAAAATAACATCCAAACCAAACCAAACTAATGCGGTTTCGGTTGGATCGGTTGATGCGGTTTTTTTCGAGACGATAAATTTTTTTGTTTCCAACATTAAAATTAGGTTAAAAAGTTAAAACACAACATATTTTTCAGAAATGTTTTAAATTTCATCAAATATTACAATTTTATTTTTGTTTTACAATGTTTCCAACAACATAGACCAAGTTAAAAACATGGACAAAACGTAATCCTATTTTCTAAGAAATGGAAAAAACTAAGATTTTAAATATAAAAAGTAAAGAAGGAATCTAACAAGAGAAAAAGTATGTAATTTTATAAAAGTTTCCATTAAGTTTCTATGAGTATATATGTTTAATTAACATTTTTCTTATGTTGCGGTTTGGTTGGTAAAATGAAAACCGCAAACCAAACCATGCGGTTGAGCAAGAAAATGATCCGATTACATCCGAACCAAATGCGATTTTTTTGTGGTTTCGGTTTGGGTTGGTTCGGTTTGCGGTTTTCCTATAGGATTGGTTCGGTTTTGAACACCCATAGTTCCGATGGGTGAAACAATTGTTTGTCAACTATACTTTCCGCTTAGAACGAGAGAGTTAATACCAAAAAATTACTAATTATCAAGAAAATAACTTATTTCTCGTTTATGTATTACCACTATAAAGAAAAATAATTATTTATGAATCATGATCCGTTGACTCCAGGTATAAGTCATCAGGCTTACGCCAGATCCTAACTGTCAAATCTAACCCATCAAATGGCTCATAATATATTCCATATGGTAAACAAAAGTAAACTGTAGCATGTGATCACATCGTCCTTCAATTTTCTAGTTTTACAAAACCCAAATTGGAAGCAAATTAAGTTGATTATGAGCTCTTCAATCATTTATATATTTTGCAAGAAGATTATCTCCCCACATCTGAGGACTGAGAATAGAAGTTTCGCTTGGAAGCTATAAATAATATGATGACACATGACAAAGTCCATCTCAAATTCTAAAATAAAAAAGAAGTTGACGTATTCAAGGATCTCTGAACCAACATAATCTAGATATATTTGTACGTTCATCGATTTGCATCTTTTTTTTATAATTTAATCATGATGGTTGAGGGTTCATCAAACCACAAACTTTATGAATAATGTTTATATGCTATCAAAATATGGTGGAATTTAAGGTGGGAAGAACTCCTAATTTTCCCGTGATGGGAAATGACTATATTTAACATTGATATATTCTTGGATCGAAAAAAACATTGATATATTCTTTAAATATATGATGATTTTACATCAAAGAAATGGGTATAAGAAATTTAATAAACCACGAAAAAACCAAATGTGAATAATGCAAACAATCAAACTTCAAGATTCTCTCATAGGATTAATCTCAAAAATCAAACCTGATTTTGGTTTTGGAGTGATTAAAAAACTGAGAACAATTTCTTGACGTGGAAAAAAAAAAAGAAAACAAAGAAATTAGCTAAAAACATAAAAAACTGAAAATTTTGATAGAATTAGAATTCTTTGAATAAATGTCAAATGATGTGAGAAATAGTGAAAGTAGAATAGTTATTTATAGGAAAAAAATTTTAATTGCCTCACTACTATGTATAGATCCAAAATTTGTGGCATTGATTTATTATATATGGGTATAAATCCATTCTTATCCCATACGTTTTTTGCTATATGCATATGTGTGTGTGAACTTAATCATTGACTTTTATGTCCAATTAAACAATTCCTAATATATAAACAAAACATTTTGCTTTTTTTTTTTTTTTAGAGAAAGAAGCTTATAGTTTTTCATTATTAATCAAATCGTGAATACAATGTGGAATATTAAGATGATAATGGAAACTAGCATGATTTAGTGCTTCCCTAGCTAGATTATGGACAACACTATTGGCTTGTCTCCTAATGAACTTCACATCAGAGTTCACTAAATCAGTCATTAATAGGTGTCTACAATCGTGTATTATAGCCATGAAATCCGAGACACCATCCCCCTTATAGATACCTTCTGCCACCACCTTTGAGTCCGTTTCGAAATCCATATTCACCAAATTTAGGTCTTTCGCCCATCGCATAGCATGTAGGAGTCCTATAACTTCTCCCATTTCCACATCAAGTAAGGGTGTGAAACACTCAGTACGGCTTA